>Ga0315268_10006091_pt1 | contig 12870 bp, 10 predicted proteins | sample C1_top_MG_FD_204535 | JGI IMG/M metagenome (GOLD analysis project Ga0315268, IMG submission 204535) | Sediment microbial communities from Yellowstone Lake, YNP, Wyoming, USA - C1_top | ecosystem: Environmental > Aquatic > Freshwater > Lake > Sediment | place: USA: Wyoming | collected 2017-08-01 | reverse complement strand
CCGCGCCCCGAGTGTCGTTTGGCGACTACGGCCGCTACGCGGTCGGCCATGTCCATCACGCGCCCGCCGAACACGGTGCCGAAGACGTTGAGATCGTTGGGAAAGACCAGGTCGGCGTGATCGTTGACGGCCGATTCCCAGACGTACTTGCCTGGAAGGGGTTCTTCCGTGCTCATGCGAATCGGCAGGGAGTCTAGCAGAAGAGTCGGCGGGAGATAAGGCGCACCTCAATGGCGCATTCGGCTCAAAAAACAACAACCCGACGAGGATCGCCATCGTGGCCCAGGAGGCAATGGTCCAGAACAGTCGCAAAGCGACCTCCACTGCGTCGGCCAATGCGGCGGCGCCACCCCATCGCCGCCGCCCGCCCTAAGCTCTCTTCTGTTCATCTCTTTCGATCACGTCGCAGAAGGAGCATCCCTCCGAGCGCAAGCCCGGGAAGGAGCCCCGGCTCAGGGACCACGGAAACACCGGGGGACGGCTGCAAATGCGATTCATTTGACTTCGGCGGGTCAGGCGAGGTCGTTTGAGAGGAAACCGACCCTGCCACACCCGGCAGATCGAAGATGGCGGTTGTTCCTGCCGCTGAGACACCGAGGAACAGCGTCACCACAGCGGCCATCTTCCCTGGAAGGCCCAGTGCCGCCGTTTCCTCCACGCTGTACCCTTCGATGTGATGCAGAATCAGCGCATCGCGATGCTCATCGGGCAACTGCTCGATCGCGCGGTGCAGCTCCTGTCGCGTTTCCTCGAGTTGCTTATTCTCGCGACGAATCTGCGCGCAAATCTCCGCGGCCTTCCGCTCGTGCGTGCGCCGGATCGTGGCCGATCGATACGATCGCCGCGCGGTGAACCACGCCACGCGATGCAGCTATCCCGCCAGCGACACCAGTTCCGTCAGCGATGTCGCCTTGCGGGCGAGAGTCACAAAGACGTTCTGCATCATGTCTTCGCAATCGCGCCCCCGGCCGGATGCGCGACGACAGACGCTCAACACCATCCGGGCGTGCCGGCAAGCCGGCTCCTCAAACGAGCCTTCGGCCCCGTTTGCCACAAACTCCCGCAACAGCTCCCCGTCGGTTTTGGGTTGCGGAGTCATGGGCTTGTCCTCTGCATGTATTATCCCACGATTGGCCGTAAGTTATGCAGAAAAATCCGGGGATTCGCCGGAATCCGCCCCCATCGACCCCCGCCACGTCATGCAAGAGCAACGCCGCCTCACGGGACGGGCGTGACGCACCCCAGCACGACGGCCCTCGAAGCGCCGGTTGCCGAGGGCACGTTGGCGGGCACCCCATCGAGCGTGGCCAACCCCAGCAGCGCAAAGGCCACCGCCTCCTTGGATTGCGAGCTGACGCCCACCTCATCGGTGCGCCGCAAGGGCAGATCGCCTATCGCCGCGCGCAGGTGCGACATGATCGCCTCGTTCTCGGTTCCGCCGCCGCTGACGATCGCTTCGTCTATCCCCCCCGGCAGGCACCGCTGTATGGCCCGCGCCAACGCCAACGCCGTGATGCGGGCAGCGCTGGCCAGCAGATCATCTCCTCGCTGCGAATCGAGCGGCCCGGCCGCGCTCTCGAAAATCCCGATCATTGCCGGCCCGTCCGTCGATTTGGGCGGCCGCCGCGCAAAATACTCGGCATCCAGAACACGGTCGACGATCGCAGCATCCGGCCTGCCGCACAGGGCGCGGCGTCCGCCCTCGTCGTAGCCCTTGCCTTGCGGTTCCAGGCGACGCATCAGCCAGTCGCTGATGCAGTTGCCCGGGCCGGTATCGAAGGCGATCAGGTCGTTCAAAGCGGCGCCGGCCGGGATAAACGTGAGATTCGCAATTCCGCCGATGTTGATCAGCACGCGGCTGCGGTGTGTATGCCGAAAGAGGATATAGTCGGCGAAGGGAACGAGGGGCGCGCCTTCGCCGCCGGCGGCGCAGTCCGCCCGCCGGAAATCGCTTACCACGACGCACCCGGTGCGCCAGGCCAGCAGCGCCGGATCCAGCCACTGTATCGTCAAGGGCGGGCGATGAAACAGCGTTTGCCCATGCGCGGCGATGCAGGCGATCTGCGCTGCGCGCAGGCCGGCAAGCCGCATCGCCTCGCTCACCGCCGCCGCATACGCCAACGAGATCTCCCTGCCCAGACCAGCCAGCGAGTCCCAATCGATCTTGTCGCCGCGCCGTATTTGGAAAATCGCGCTCCGCACGTCGGCCGAATAAGCCTGATGGTGATGGCAAACCAGCTCCGGCCGCATCTCGTATCCCCGCCCGCTGACGCGCACTATCGCCACGTCGACGCCGTCGACGCTGGTCCCGCTCATCGCCCCGGCGGCCAGTCGCTGCTCGCTCATGCGGATCATCCTAACCGAAAGCTCACCGCAGGCGCAAATCCGGAGCTCCAGGGTTGCAGCTCACAGTGCTGAATCAGCGTTTCCCTTGGCCTTCCGCGTGCTGGGGCGATAGAGTCCAGGCATGCGAGCCACAGTTTCCGCGGCAGTGCTGGTTCTTTCCGTCGCGGTTTCGGCCGCCGCGCGAGCAGGCGACACTGCCGCCGCGGCCCGGCAGCTTTCCAGTTTCATCGATCGCGACACCTGCCTGGTCATACACGTCGATCTGGCCTCATTCAATCTCGATCCAATCCAGAAGTGGCTAAGCGATTACCGGGAAAGCCATCGCGCTGAGGCGGGGGCGGTCGACTCCGACGCGAAGAGCCTGTCCGACATCATCGATCGCGCGGCAAGCTGGCTGGCGGACTTACGCAAGACCGGGGCCAAGAACCTGTTCCTGGTCGCCGCGGCTCTCGACGGGCAATCGTGCTATCTGGTCGTGCCTCTGGCCGACGGCGCCGACAACGCGGTCGTGACCAAGGTGCTGGAGCAAGGCTTCGTTGCAGGCCTGATTATCGGCCGTTGCGAACGGATGAAGGATTCCATTGTCATGGGCAACGACGAGATGCTCCGGAAGGCCCGGGCCGCGGTGGGCGATCGGCCGGAAATGCCTGAGGCCATCGAGTCGCTCCGGGGGACTGATGCACAGGCGGCCCTGATCGTCTCCGCGCAGATGCGCGAGGCCCTTCAGAACGTCGCGCAGAAATTGCCCGACGAGGATGGAAAACCGCTCAACCAGCTCTCCACCGGCCTGAACTGGCTCGCCTTGGGCTACAGGGCCTCGCCAAGCCCCTCGGTCACACTCCTGGCCCAGATGACGGATCGAACAACCGCCAAGTCGTTGGCTGACAATGCGATAGCAACCATCGAGAGGTTTCGCCAGCGGCCTGCTCTTGCCAGGATGGCCGGCGCGCTCAAACCCAGGGTGGACGGCGATCGCCTGGTCATTTCGCTCGACCAGCGGCAACTTGCGATGGCCTTTGCCGATCTGGCGGTGCCGGCGGCCCTGCGGGCACGATTCAAGGCCAGCCAAGCTACCTCCATGGATCATATGAAGGCCATTCTGCGGGCCTGTGCGGCATACGGCTTCCTGCACAATGGCCAATGGCCCGATTCCCTGGACCGACTGGTTTCCGACAAGCTGATCGCCGATCCGGGAATTCTGCGCGCCCCCCGGCAGCCCGGCCGGGAACAGGCTTACGTCTACCTTAAGCCCGCCGGCAAGCCCGGACCGCTTACCATGGTCCTATACGAGGCCTACGACCGCTGGCCGGGCGAGGTGGCGGTGGGGTTTGGCGACGGCCATGTCGAGGTGATTGCCAGCGAGGCCGGGTTCAGGCGGCTCCTGCAGCGGAGGGGCGGGCGGTAATGCTATGGGGACGGGCAAAAAACGACCCTCGGCCGGGCACATGGGCAAAGGTGACCGGGGCGGACGCAAGAAAAAAGAATTTTTCCGCTCTGTCATTGACTTGCGGGCGGGAGTTGGTAGATTTCCCCATTATGCCAAGACACGCTAGGTCCGCCCGTGGGGGTGTGATCTATCACGTGCTCAACCGAGCTACACCGGGCACGCGATTGTTTTCAAAACCCGGGGACTATCAGGCGTTTGAGGCCGTGCTCGATGAGGCCTATCGCCGGGTCCCCATTCGTATCCTCGCCTACTGCGTCATGCCAAACCACTGGCATCTGGTGCTCTGGCCAAAAACCGGGCGCCAGTTGTCGGAGTTCATGCGCTGGCTGACCGTGACGCACACGCAGCGATGGCATTGGCAGCACCGCACCGCCGGAACCGGGCATCTCTACCAGAGCCGGTATCGCTCGTTTCCGGTGCAACCCGGTGAGCCCCTGCTGACCGTCTGTCGCTACGTCGAGTCCAACCCGCTGCGGGCCAAGCTCGTCAAGCGGGCGCAGGATTGGCGATGGAGCAGCCTTTACCGGCGCCGTTCCGGCACCGCCCAGCAGCAGGAAATCCTCGCGGACCTGCGGCGGCCGGCGAACTGGCTGGCGCTGGTAAGCAAGCCGCTGCCCGAGCCGGTGCTGACGGCCGCGCGGACCTCCGTCCAGCGCAGCCGCCCGTTCGGCACGGACAAGTGGATGAAGGACACCGTCAAGTCGATGCACCTCGAATGGACGGTACGTCCGCGCGGGCGTCCGAGAAAAACGCCACTTCCGCCGCCCAAGAAGCGGAAATAGACGCATGGCGCTTTGATGGCGGCCTGGGGATGCGGTCTTGTTCTGCGCTTTGCCGGCCATCCGCACAACAATCGTACACTCGGCCGGTAATGCCCTGCGGGAGGAGCGCGTTTCCACCCGAGAGCCCTGCGCATGAACAGGTTGACATTCGCCGCCATCGTTGTTTTTGCCTGCACCCGTGTATTCGCCGCGGATTGGCCACAGTGGGGCGGCTCGGACTCCCGCAACTTCGCGTCGGATGAGAAGAACATCCCCGCATCGTTCTCCGTTGGCCCACGCAGGCTCGACGGCAAGTTCGACCTCTCCGCCTGCCGCAACATCAAGTGGATCGCCAGGCTGGGCAACCAGACCTACGGCAATCCGACCGTCGCTAATGGGCGGGTCTTCGTCGGCACCAACGGCGAACTGGGCTCGCGCGTGTCCGCCGCCGATAAAATGATTCGCGAGGGCGGCGCCGTGCTTTGTCTTGACGAAGGCACCGGCCGCCAGCTCTGGCAACTGACCATCCCGCGCCTGATGAGCAATGACAAGATGTTCAACTTCGACAATATGTCGTTGGGCGTCTGTTCGTCGCCAACGGTTGACGGCGATCGCGTATACCTGGTCAGCAACCGCTGCGACGTGCTCTGCCTCGACGCCGAAACGGGGCGGCGCCGCTGGACGTACGACACGCAGTCGCCGATCTGGAGCTCGACGTTCGCCGCGGATGGCAAGGTCTACCTGGGCACCGAGCGCGGCGAGCTGCTCGTCTGGGCGGCCGCGAAGGAGATGAAGCTCCTCTCGAAGATCGCGCTGGACAACAGAATCTACACGACGCCGATCGTGGCCAACGGCGTCCTGTACCTGACAACCCGGACGCACCTGTATGCGATCGCGGCCACGGGAAAATAGGGGACGCTTACATGACACGGGCGGCTCCCCCGTGTGAATCGCGTCGGGTGCGCCGCCGATTGCCACGGACTTCACGGATGCACCACGGACCAACTGTCCCGGGTAGACATCTCGGCAGCTTCAGCGCCGCTCTTTCGCAGACAGACGGCTTCATGAGCGGAACGGTTATCCCATACCAAGACCGGCTTCGCTTCTTCGCGGTTTCACGCCCGCGGTTCCGGCTTCTCCGCCCCGTCCTTCCACGCCACGTCCTCCACCCCCGCGCGGTGGTTGGCCAGACGCGCCGTGAAGAAAAGCCAGTCGCCCAGCCGGTTCAGGTACATCAGGATCGTTGCGGAAACCGGCTGCCGCTGGTGCAGAGCGACCACCAGGCGCTCGGCGCGACGGCAGATCGTCCGCGCCAGGTGCAGCCGCGCCGCCAGCTCGCAGCCGCCCGGAAGCATGAAATGGCTCAGCGGCGGAAGCTGCAATTCGGCCTGATCGATCTCCTCCTCGAGCCGCTGGGCCATGCCCGCATCCACCGGCCGGAGGCGCGGACGTGAGGGGCTGTCCGCCGGCGCGGCGAGATGCGCTCCGACCAGCAGCAGCTCGCTCTGCACCCGGCGCAAGGCCTGCGGAAACTCGCCGGCGGCCGAGACGATCGCCACGCCGAGCGAGGCGTTGAGCTCATCAACCGCGCCGCAGCACTCGACCCGCGGATCTGATTTAGGGACGCGAATGCCCCCGGGGAGGCCCGTGGTTCCATCGTCGCCCGTGCGGGTGTAGATCTTCATGGGGCACCTCGATGAGTATATACGCGGGGAAGGGGACCTTCACATGGCGCAGAGCCCTCACCCCGGCCCTCTCCCGGCCGGAGAGGGAGAGAAGACGCGAGAGAAGAGGTTATTGTCCGCCCTGGGCGAACTTCAGGAACGGCTTGGCTTCCAGGGGCCAGTCGGTGCTGAGGGGGCGGATGGGCTTGAGCTGAAAATCCGCCGTGAGCTGGTAGAGGCCCAGGTCGAAACGGGCGAGGTTGTCCTTGCGCCCGGCCGGCTTGTCAGCGCCCAGCGGGCTGAGGAAGGAAATCTGGTCGCTGCTGCGCCAGGCGGCGAAGGCGGCGATGCCCGAGGTCTTGTTGTTCTGGTCATCGAGAGCGCTGACCTTCGCCGGCGCCAGCGAGTGCAACTGGCCGGCGGCGGCATCCGCGACGGCCAGGTCGTCGGCATTCTCGCCGTTGGGCAGCTTGCCGGTGTATTCCAGGAGTATCAGTTTGCCGTCGGGGCTGGGGGCGAAGAAGGGGCCGACATCGGAAACCAGCACCTTCAGCGACTTGTCAGCGCGCGAGTAGCGGTAGAGTTTCGGCCGTTCCTTCTCCACGTCGGCGCGCAGGATCGGCAGCGCGATCGGGTTGGCCGTGAACAGCAGGTCTTCGCCGATGGCGGCCATCCACGGCGTGCGATCCGTGGCGATGCCAAGCAGCTCGTCGCGCGCGAATTCACCGGCTGCGTCGTCCAGTTCGGTTTCGACGATCTGGCCGAGCGGCGAGATCTGCCCGTGGACGACGTTGAGGGGCTCGGCATAGGCAAGTCGGCGGGGCCCGCTGAAGGCGAACGCCTCGGGGTTGGCGCCGAAGGCCAGCAGATAGAGCCTTCGCGACTTGATGGAATAGGCCTGTAGAAGCGAGTGGTTTTTCTCGTCATCCTTGCCATTGGGGTTGATGCAGGCGAAGGCCAGCCAGGTCTGATCCGGGGAGAGGGCCATGTGCGTGACAAACCAGGAGCCGGTGGAAAACAGCGGGACGAAGGCGGAATTTTCCCAGTAGCCGACGACCATCTGAGAGCCATCGGCATTCGACGGTCGCGTCGTGGTGGCAAGGGTGTCGGGATCGGCGTTGCGGGCGCGCATGGAGCGCTCGACGACGGGCACGCGGGTGCTCCTGTCCATCTGCTGGGCCAGGTAGAGTCGCTTGGAGTCGGCCGACCAGGCGACCCCGCCGATGGTTTCGCCGAAGGTGACGATGATCTTGCCGTTCTGGTCGAACAAGCGCAGAGGTCCGCCCGAGGAGGGAATGTACGCGGCGAGAGTCCCGTCCGGCGACCAGTATGTCTGGGCGGGCGTGTCACAACCGGCCAGGAACAGCAGGGCCGAAAGGAGCAGGGCGGCGACGCAGGTGCGCATGGGTTCTCCTTTGCTTGCGTTTGCGGGATTGTATCTCTGCAAGTGCAGTCGGAGCAGAGCTAGGGCGACTTACGGCACGCGTCCGGAGCAGGGCATGGACGGACTCAGAACGCGGGGTGAAGCGACTGTGCGATCGAGGCCAGGCGGCGTCGGGCCCGCTCCGATTCGTCTGTGGCGACGGCGATCTTGGCCTCGCTGAAGGGCGATTGCGAGATGTCGTACAGCTCGCCGGTGTCCATGAGCTTGAATCGCTTGTCGCGCACGAAGTAGTGCTTCAGGAGCTGCACGTGCACGAAATCGCGCTTCGGGCCGCTCCTGCCCAGAAGCTCCGGCGCAAAGCTGCGGCCGTCGAGCCTCAGCGAGGCGTCCAGCTCGACGCGGGCCAGTTCCGCCAGCGTGGGGAAGAAATCGGTGAAGTCGACCAGATCGTCGCTGACCCGGCCGGCGGGAACGGCTCGCGGCCAGCGGACCAGCAGCGGCACCCAGCTTGCGCGATCCTTGAGCGTCATCTTCACGCCCTTGATGGGCCGGCCGTTCAGCGTCGGCACCAGCACGGTGTCCGTGCCATTGTCGGATGAGAAGAGGACGATGGTATTGTCGGCCATACCCAGCTCGTCGAGCTTCGCCATGATCTGCCCGACCTCGTAGTCCATGTACTCGATCATGTCGGCGAAGAGCGCGTTGGCGATCTTCGGATCGAGCTTCTTGGGCATGCGCGGGGCGTCCGGATTGTGGGGCGTGGGCTCCCAGGGATTGTGGCACAGGCCCAGGGCATAATAGAGGAAGAACGGGTCGGGCCTGCCTTTGCGCGAGTCGAGCCAGTTCAGCGCCCAGGCGCGGTATATATCAGGGACGTACTTGCCCTTCACCGGCGGGCCGTAGCTTCGAATATCGGAAGTGGAGAAGCAGAACTGCGCGTCAAAGCCGCAGGCCGTGATGTGCGGCGAGGGCTCGCCCTTGGGGATCATCTTGCCCACGCCCCAGCCAAGGTGCCATTTCTCGCAGGCCGCAGTGGCATACCCGGCCGCCTTCAGTTTCTGCGCCAGCGTGGGGAATCGAACGCAATCGAGGTCCTCCGGCGCGCCGTTTCGGCCGGCGATGTCGATGAACCCTGAGCGAAACGCGTACTGGCCCGTGAGGAACTGGATCCGCGAGGGCGAACAGACCGGGGAAGCGAAGGCGTTGGTGAAGCGCATGCCCTGAGAGGCGAGCCGGTCGAGGTTCGGCGTCCTGTATCCGCCGCCGTAGGAGGAGAGGCATTCGAACCCCACGTCATCCGCGATAATGAACACGATATTCGGCCGGCGAAACGCCTCGCCGGCGATCGCGCGGTGAGCCATCGGCGACAGCGCCATCGCCGACGCCCCGGCAGCCAAGGATTGCAGAAACCGGCGACGTGGAAGTTGCATCTCGCCATCCCTCTACGATGCCGCTCAATGCGCTGCGGACCACGCTTTCGTCGAGATGCAGCCCGGCCCGGCGAAGATCGCCGATCACCGGCGCGGCGTGTTCTCCTTGGGGAGCGCAGCAAGCGGGCCTTCCGGCACTTCGATGGTCATGCGAACCATGAATCACTCCTCTTCCGCCTTCGGCTTATACTGCGCCACGATCTGCGCCTGCACGTTGCCGGGAACAATGTCGTAATGGCTCAACTCCATCAGGAATGAGCCCTGCCCGCCCGTCACGCTCTTGAGCTGCGACTGATACTGCATCACCTCGGCCAGCGGCGCCTGCGCCTTGATCACCGCCATGCCGCCGCCCACGATGTCGGTGCCCTGGATTCGCCCGCGCTTTCCGGAAAGGTCGCCCGTGATCGCGCCCACCTTGTCCTCGGGCACGGTGATCTCCATGTTGACGATGGGTTCGAGCAGCACGGGTTTGGCCTTGAGGACAGCATCTTTGAAGGCGTACTTGCCGGCGGTTCGAAACGCCACTTCCTTGCTGTCCACCGGGTGGTGCTTGCCGTCGGTGATCGCGACGAAGACGTTCTGTAGCGGATAGCCCGCCAGCACGCCGGTATCGACCACGTCGTGGATGCCTTTTTCGACGGCGGGAATGAACTGGCCGGGGATCGCGCCGCCAAAGACCTCGTTGGCGATTTCCAGGCCCTCGCCGCCTTTTTCCTTGCGATTGGCCGAGTCGTCGGGCAATGGCTCGACGCGGAGGAACACCTCGCCAAACTGGCCGGCGCCGCCGGTCTGCTTCTTATGGCGGTGGTGGCCCTCGGCCTTCATGGTGATGGTTTCCTTGTAGGCGATCTTGGGGGGCTTGGTGTCGACTTCCAGGCCGCGGTTGCGCAGGCGTTCGAGCACCAGTCGCAGGTGCAGGTCGCCCATGCCGCTGATAACCAGCTCATGGGTCTGGCGATCCATGACGGATTTGAACGTCGGGTCTTCTTCCACGATCTTGGCCAGCGCCCCGGAGATCTTCTGCTCATCGCCGCGGGCCTTGGGGGTGACGGCCAGGCCGTACATCGGTGTGGGATAGGGCCAGGCCTTGAATCGCACGCCATCCATCGAATGGTCGTCGCAGAGCATGTCGTTGGCGTGAATCTCGTCGATCTTGGCCACAGCGCCGATGTCGCCGGCGATGATGGCATCGGCCTCGGGGTGATCCTTGCCCTGGAGGTTGAAGACGTGGCCGAGCTTCACGCCCTTCTTCGAGCCGTTGATGAAGACCATCGTCTGCCCCGTGGCCCTGCCCTGGTGCACGCGGAAGAGGGCGAGCTTGCCGATGAAGGGGTCGGTGGTGACCTTGAAGACGTGGGCCAGCAGCGACTTGCCGGGGTCTTCAACATAATCGAACGGCTTGCCCTCGGCGCCCTCGCCGATGACGATGGGCAGGCCATTGCCTTCGGTCGGATTGGGGAAGTGCTTCACCACGACATCAAGGAACTCGCCCAGGCCCACGGACGCCTTGCCGTCGGTGAAGCAGACCGGCACGAGATGTCCGTCTTTCATGGCCTTGACGAGCGCGCCGTGGAGCTCGGACTCGGTGGGCTCCTCGCCGCCGAGGTACTTTTCCATCAGGGCCTCATCCACCTCGACGATCTGGTCCATCAGCGAGCCGCGTGCCTCTTCAACCGACGAAAAATCAGTCTTGCCGGTCTTGTTGGCGAGGCAATCGATGATCTTCTTTCCGCCGTCGGCCGGGAGATTGATGGGTTTGCACTGGTTGCCGAACGACTCCTGGATGCGGCCGACGAGCGATTCGAGATCGACTTCGGGCAAGTCGATCTTGTTGATGACGATGGCGCGGGGGAGACCGCGTTCCTTTGCCGCTTCGTTAAGCCGGCGGGTGACGACTTCGATTCCGGCCTGCGCGTTAATGACCAGGACCACGGTTTCGACGGCCGGAAAGCAGGCGTACGCCTGCCCGATGAGATCGGGCGAGCCGGGGGTGTCAATGATATTGATTCGCTTGCTGGCGTGGTTTACATGGAGGATCGAGGCATAAATCGAGTGCTTGTGCTCCTTTTCCTCCTTCTCGAAATCACTGAAGCTGCTGCCGTCCAGAACCGAGCCCTTGCGGCTGACCGTGTTCGTGTGAAACAGCAACGCGTCGGCAAGGGTGGTCTTGCCGCTGCCCCCATGACCGGCAAGGAGGATGTTTCGGATGTCGGCGGTGCTGTAACTGGGCATAACGGCTGCTCCTGCAAGTGCTTTATCGATTCCGGACCATGCCGCGTAAGTATAGAAACCAGCAAGGGCGAATCAATTCGAGCCAAAACCTGCGCGGAGGCCAGAAGATAAGGCGATTCCGACAAAAGGCAAGGGGCGACGGGGCACGGCGGCCGGGGCAGAGGCAGCGGGAAAATTTGTGCAAAGAGGATCACATCCTTGCTACTGAAGACGGCGGGGCGCAGAATAGGGATCGATAAGCGCAAGGGCAGACGCGGCCGTTCGGGGCTTCGAGACGCGTGCGAGTTCAACGACCCGGGCTCCGGTGGGCTGACATATAGAGAGTGGCTTCGCGATTTTGGTCAGGAAGTCAGGCGCAGCGCCGTATTCGAGAGCGCTGCGGGTCGGGCTGGAGCCCCTGCGGGGCCCGGCGGGCTTCATGCAGGGAAGGTGCGCCATGTCGGCCGTTTGCGATGTCCGGGCGCGATCGAGCGGCAGCAAACGGGCGTTTACGCTCGTCGAACTGCTGGTGGTGATCGGCATCATCGCCGTGCTCATCAGCATCCTTCTGCCGGCGCTGGCGGCCGCGCGCCGCCGGGCGAACGCTGTGCAATGTGCCGGCAACCTGCGGCGGATCTGCACGGCGCTGACGATGTACGCCAACGAGAACCGGGGTTGGTTCCCGCCAAACATATCAACGCCCTCGCCAGGGAGATACTGGTACGACGTTGATCGGGCCGGACGGCTTCTGGCGGGCGCGGTCTGGTCCGACAAGCGAGGTCCGGGGGACGGCGGGCTGAGCTGCCCTGAAGATCCGGATGGAAAACGCTCGTACGCCATGAATTTCTGGGCCAGCAGCTTCGTGGATGCGTCGTTGGTGAGTGCGGCGCCGGACCGCGGCGTGTTCTGGAATTCGAGGTCTGGCCGCTCCTCACAGCTCATCCTGGCGACGGAAGCGTGGTCGGGTACCGGCTCGGCCACCGAGGGGTGGTACGCCGCGCCCACGCTGGGGGTCAAGGGCGCCAAGCCCGGGCAGCGGTTCGGCGCCGGCGGCGGCATCGTGCCGCCCGTGAGCGCGGGACGGTGGGGCGTGGTCAATTGCGAGCTGCCGTACATGCGGCACGCCATGAGGGCGATTCGCTCCACGGCCCCGCGCGGAATGGTCAATGTCGGCTACGCCGACGGCCATGTCGCGATCCGGTCTGAACGCGACGTGGCCGATTTTGAGACGGGCAAGAGCACGCTGGACAGCCTCTGGTCGCCGCCGGATCCCGAGCTGAACCAATGAGGCAGCGCCAAGGGTTGGCGGACGTATGTAATTGCGCACCCATGGCACAGGACATCGAGTCGCAACTGATCCGTCGCGCCGCAGCCGGGGACCTGCCGGCGCTGCAGTGTCTGCTGGTGAGATACCGCCGACCGCTGCTGAAATTCATCACGGACCGGCTGCCGGCGGACGTGCGCAGATTCGCGGATCCGGAGGACATTCTCCAGGACACGTATTTCGAGGCGTTCCGGCGGATCGCGAGCTTCACGGCCGCCGATGCACGGGCGGCGCAGAGCTGGCTGACGCAGATCGCGCGCAACCGGATCGTCGACCTGGTGCGAATGCAGCGCGCGCGGAAGC
>Ga0315268_10006090_pt1 | contig 12871 bp, 15 predicted proteins | sample C1_top_MG_FD_204535 | JGI IMG/M metagenome (GOLD analysis project Ga0315268, IMG submission 204535) | Sediment microbial communities from Yellowstone Lake, YNP, Wyoming, USA - C1_top | ecosystem: Environmental > Aquatic > Freshwater > Lake > Sediment | place: USA: Wyoming | collected 2017-08-01 | reverse complement strand
AACGAGTCTCAAAGCACCTGCCTTATCGGCTTTTCGCTACTCGCAGTACTGGCTTTTATACTATCAAACAAGGTGCTGTCTCCTCAGTTCATCATATGGCTCTATCCGCTCGTACCACTTGTCGCCGGACGGTGGAGCCGCCTGTCATGGATGTTATTCATCATCATCGGGATGCTGTCTTACCTCATTTTCCCGACGGGCTACCTGACGCTGGAAGAGGGAGACGCCCGCATGATAGCCATACTCTTAGCGCGCAACGTCGCGCTTTTCGGGCTGGCTTTCGCGGTGGCGCGTTCAGACTACGGAGAAAGACGGATTGCGCAGACGGTCAAGCAGCCGCAGGACTGACCCGCGGTTGTGGCAGTTGTCCGCCTAGATTCCCGGGCTCGACTGACAACTCATAGCGCGCCAGAATATACAACAGCACGCAGCCGGGCAGCTTCCACCAGTAGGACACTGGCGCAAGCACAACAAAGGCCGCCAGGTGAATCAACAGATATAAAGGGATAGCTAATCTCGTTACCTTAGCCCAGTGATTTTGTGCCCCTCCTCTGAATATCCGCTCCGACCACAACCCCAGCCCCAGGCATACCGCCCCGATGGTCGGGTAAAAGTAAAAGATATAGCTAATTCTGTCGCTAATGAGGCTGGCCGCTATCCAGAAAAGGTAAGTCCCGCTAAGCCACGCCAGGGCTAACACAGCCGCGCTACTGCCCTTAAGCGCTTTATAAACTGAATAGAGAATAATGGGAATAATAAGAATCCATATGTCAGGGCTTATCATGCCGACATAGTGCGGGTCAACCCAGTAAGTCAGGATTTCGGGGCGCAGCAGCCAGTCCCAGGGCCGGCTGAGCATGGGGGAGGGATACGCCGCGAAAGTTGCCAGCGATGAAGCCCGCCACATGGCACCGAGCTCGCTGAATGGATTTACGAACCTGTGCCAGATAGTCAGGTCGAACATGGGCATGAGCAGCAAAAAGGCCGCCGGAGCCATCAGCATGGAGAGCAGAAATCGCCACGGCTTTTGCCTGGAGGTGAATAACCAGTGCAGCACTATCACCGGCAGCGCCAGCGCCCCGGTCAACTTGGCCAGTGCAGCCAGGCCGACGGATACACCGGCAAGCGTGTGTCGTCCCTTGAGATAAAGCCAGAATGAGGCCAGCATAAAGGCCAGACTGTAAACATCCAGCATGGCTACGCTGGCTTGAACGAAGCTCAGATTTTCCAGAGCCAGCAGAAAGGTGGCCAAGAAGGAAGCCCTCGGCGACAGTTTGAGCTGGCGGCAGATGAGGTAGAAAAAGACAATGCAGGCCAGCCCGAAGAGAACGGAGAAGATACGCCAGCCGAAAGGGTTATCGCCGAAGATGAGGATGCCACCCGCTACGATTAGCTTGCCCAGGGGCGGATGCTCGATACGTTCACTGCCGCTGCCCTGCAGGATGGAGCGGGCGTCCGGGATGTAGTACTGCTCGTCGAAGATGGGGGCTGAAGGGTGCATGAGGGTAGCCAGATGTAAGATAAGCACGATGAGCACCAGCAGGCAAAGGCCAGTGTATTCCCACTTGAGAAAACGGGGGAGCAGAGCTTTGAGCCTACCCATATACTCCTCAACCGGCAGGTTGGTTTTCAAGGTGTCTGGCGCAATTTGTATAGTATGGCGCCGTCAATACTTAAGACAGGTTCGTATTTCTGCGTTATTTGCTTTATAATCGCGTCCTCCCAGTAGCCGTTAACGCATTCCTGCTTAAGCATGCTGTCAACAACAACATACTCGGTCTCCCTGTATGGATAACCCCAATCGCCGTTTATAATCCCGGTACCCGTATCTAAAAACTCGGGCATATAGGTGTCGGTTCGAGCACATAAGTGCGGTAAGATATAGTTGTTAGCCGTCACCGTAACCCCGTCGGGAATAGCCGCAATTACCCTGTCAATGGCTTTCTCGTGCTTATTCTCCAGCCTGACATCTCGTATCCGGCCCATTGATATGATGCTCGCCGAGGCAATTATGAGTAATACAAGGGAATAACCTTGAATACGGCCTTGTGTTTGCTTCATCAGGTAGCGCACCAGGGGGTCTTCTTTTAAGCGTGGCAAGGCGACCATGAATGCCATGAAAAGGAAGGGTATGGCGGCAGCCGGGTATTGATGCAACTGCGCATGTTGTTCCACCCTTGTGGAAAGCACACTGGAAAGCATGATGACGAGCCCCGGGATAGACCACTGCAACGCAAGCAGCGGCAGGCAGCCCAGCGGCACCAGATAGGCGCAAAATAAAAACAGAGTACCAGAGCTGAAAATGGTTTGCAATACGGCCAAGAACGTCTGCCATAGCGATTGGTCCACATATTCATACCTGTTGGTAAAATACGAGAGTATGATGGGCGATTGCCCAGTTGAAGTAGCTGCCGACACTGCCAGTGTCATAGCAGCAGCCACCACCGCCGAGGCTATCAACACCAGCGATATGCGGTCAACCTTTCTGGTTTTCACATAGTTATAAATCAGCAGCGTCACGCCGAATGCGCCTATGGCCACTATGGCGTCTTCTCTGGAGATTAATGCCAGAAAAAGGCCGCAGCCGAATAGCACCCAGTTTTGGCGCTTAAGCCCGAGGAACATAACAAGCAGAGCCGGAATGGCAAAAACCACCGGATGGAAGTCGAACAGGGCCACCCCCCACACCAGCGGGTTTACAAAAAAGAGAGCCTCTATAATCAGCCCGACCTTATGACTGTATTTGAGCTCCCTGGCCAGGACATAGACCAGGTAGCCGCTAAAACCCAGCGTGATGCCCTGCACCACCAGCAGCGTCTGGGCGTAAGGGAACAGCCAGTACACGGGCACGAGGAGGAGGAGAATCGGTGAAAAGTGGTGCGCCAGTTCCGATACCCCGATACTGGGATGCCAGAGTATTTTGCCTTGCAGAGTATACTTTAAGGTCTGAGTAAAAGCCCCTAGGTCGAAGGCATAGGTGTGATAGGAATTGTGCAGCAATAGAGTAATATAGATAGTAATGGCCGTATACGCCAGAGCTAAGGTTATGGCCGCAGAGCCGGGCGTGCTGACTAAATTTCGAAGCTTATAAAGAACCTGATTCAATCGTCCTCCTGATGCAGAACTATAAGTCTCAAGATATCATCAGGCTATTCTAGACCTGCGGACACGCCAGGCGACCCTTATATAGTTCAGACTCTCTTTGGAAGTGAACTTGGATACTCCCGCCGCCCTGTCCATGAACGTGATGGGTATTTCCTTATAGCTGTATCCGCTCTTGATTAACTTATACAAAGTCTCCATTCCTATCGAGTATCCGTTGGAAAAGAGACTTGTATAGTCAAGGCCTGCCAGCGCCTGTCTCCGGTAGCACTTGTACCCGCTGGACCAGTCTTTGATGTCAATTCCCAGAATCAGCCGTGTGTAAAACTCGGCTACCCAGCTGGTCAGTCTCCTCCAGGGACTGCGCGGGCCGATTTTACTGTCCTGAATAAATCTGGAACCAATGACTACATCATAGTTCTTGATTCCTTCAAGCAGCCGGGGGATGTCCTGCGGATCATGTGAGAAATCGGCATCCATTTCTATGATGTAGTCAACGTCCTGTTTCAGCGCATACTTGAATGCAGTAATACTGGCTGTGCCTCGGCCTCGCGTTGTACGATGAATAACATGTACCTTGTCGGAGTGCTTTCCCATCAGTCTATCGGCAAACTCTCCTGTACCATCGGGAGAATTATCATCTACGATAAGCACATGAACTTCAGTTATACCAATGCGGTCAAGTTCAGAATGATGCTCTAGCTCGAGAATAGCTTCAACCATCCTTTCGATATTTTCCTTCTCGTTATAAGTGGGAAGAAAAACCAGTGCTTTCATTTATCATCCACAACATTGCCAAAGAGACTCTGTTCTACCAAATAACAGATGATGTGGCCGGCTGTGATATGTGCCTCCTGAATTCGAGCCGTGTCACTAGACGGAATACATAGAGAATGGTGCGCCAAGTTCTTAAGTTTTCCCTGATCGCTGGTAAAGGCAATAGTAACTGCGCCACGCCGCTTAGCTTCCTCTATGGCCAAAAGGACATTCGGCGAGTTGCCGCTCGTGCTGATGCCGACGGCCACATCCCCCTTCGCCAGCAAGCCCTCTAGCTGCCTGACAAATACCTTATCATAGCCAAAATCGTTGGCGACAGCCGTGAGCACTGAGCTGTTTGTGGTTAAGGCTATCGCGGGTAAGGAGTTACGCTCAATACAGAACCTCCCTGCCAGTTCTGCAGCAATGTGCTGGGCGTCGGCGGCGCTGCCGCCGTTGCCGAACAATACCACCTTATTTCCGCCGCGAAACGCCCGGGCGAGCACGTCCGCGATAGTAATTAAGAGTCTCGCTTGGCGCTGGAGGTCTCTTTTCAGGGCGATAGCTTCTTCGATTTGATTAGAGACGACTTCTTCCTGGCCCGTCATAGGTTAATTACTCACCTCCCAGGTCTGTAGTCCGTTAAAATCGAAGGAGAAATGCGTTGCCTTTCCGCCGTGTTGCTCCAGCTCTTTTGCCACTCTGGGCCAGCTGTCAAACTGGCACAAGAACAACAAATAGCCGCCGCCTCCGGCTCCGAGCAGCTTGCCTCCCAGAGCGCCATTGCTGATGCCGATATCGTATAGCTTATCGATATCAGGAGCCGTTATCCTGTTTGAAAAATTCTTCTTGGCAAACCAGCCCTGGTTAAGCAGAATGCCGACCTCCTCAACATTTCCCTTTAACAAGGCGGTCTTCATATTTACGGCCAGTTGCTTGGTCTTGTCCAAAGCCTCGACTGCCTCCGCCCTTTTTTCTTGGTACCGCTTTACCTGGTCTTCAATGATGCCTGCCGAGAGCCTGCGCTTTCCAGTGTCGCAAAGCATAAGGCGATACTGCAATTCGTTCAGAATGTCCTGCCCGAGTTGAAGAGGATTGACCACTGTCTTATGGCCGAGAAACTGTATGAAATTTATACCGCCGAATGCGGCCGCATATTGGTCCTGTCTGCCCCCCTTAATCCCGGCCTCCTCCCTCTCAATGCGGTATGCCATCTCAGCAATTTCGTAATTGCTCAGTTTAAGTTTTTTCCAGTGCGCCAGTGCGCCGACCAGAGCAACTGTTTCGGAGGATGAACCTCCCAGACCCGCGCCGGGAAGAACATCGCCGTGAACGAAAATATCCATGCCGCGTTCCACCCGGAAAACCTTGAGCGCCGCTTTGATGATGTCCAGGGTTCCATCATATTTGGCCTCATCAATCGAGTCATAACTTGTAGACCAATTATAGTCCAGGGAACTGATATTGATGGTACTCTGGTCATGCAAAACTAAGGTGCAGTAGGAGTATCTGTCAATAGCGCAACTCAGAACACAGCCGCCATGTTCTTCTGGATATGGTGTAACATCGGTACCTCCACCGGCAAAACTAATCCTGAGAGGCGCCCTCGCTCTAATAATCAAATCTCTGCCAGCCTCTTGGAGCGTCCACTTTCATGTGGCGTATTATACATCAGCTATAACGTACAATCATTCGTTTATCCAGGCTAATCCCCATCCATTAGTACTACCTGCTTTCTAACAAGTAGTATAATGAGGCAAGTAAGATCCTCATCCGAGTGAGTTTAATACTTGGATGACCTTTGTTTTAAAGAAAGCCCATGTTCGAACACTATAAGCAACCCCTGCTGCCGCGCCGGGCATTTCTGGGGAGGTTGCTGCGCCATTCCGGTATTGCCATCGGCATCGTGGCGGCCTCGCTTGCCGCCGGAATGGCAGGGTACCACTGGCTGGCCCACCTCTCCTGGATTGATGCGCTTTTGAATGCCTCCATGATACTGGGAGGTATGGGGCCGGTTAACCAGCTCAGCAGCGATAGTGCCAAACTGTTTGCCTCAATCTATGCCCTTTTCTCAGGCATGATTGTACTGGTGGCCGCCAGTGTTCTCTTCGCCCCCATCGTGCACCGCTTTCTGCACCGCTTTCACATCGACTCCGGCCCGAACAAATAAACTCCGCTATAAGAGCTTGATTATGTCAATCGAGCGACAGCCAGGAATGGAAAGCGATTTTGACAGTCCCTCATCCGAAGCCTATAACCACATCGCCAACCTGTTCGTATTCCGCATCGAAAGACACATGGTAATGCGCGAGCTGAGACGGCTGTGTCCTCAGGGAATTCTCCTGGATATAGGCTGCGGGCCCGGTCACCTCACCCGTGAAATCCTGCAGAAGTTCAGCTTGCAAAGAGTGATTGGCCTGGACATCAGCAAGGATATGCTGCGGCTGGCAGCGCGAAACCTGCCGGCGGGAAGGGTTGAGCTTATCCCCGGCGACGTGCGGGCACTGCCACTGGCGGATGCCAGCATTGATTTCGCGGTCAGCAGTGGCTCACTGCACCACTGGGCGGATGCGGTCCAGGGTTTCAAGGAGATTTCCCGGGTCCTGAGGGCAGGAGGCCGCTTCCTCACGATGGACTTGAGGCGTGATGCGCCGCTCTTGGTTTATCGGCTGGTGCGCATGGCAAATGTGTTTGCCCCCGCAGAACTCAAGCGCACCAAAGGGGCTCTGGGCTCGTTCTACACCGCTTACACGCCTGAGGAGATAAGAAAAATCCTCTCGACCATCCCCTTCAGCACTTGGCAGGTCAGAGCCGGCTTTGCCTGGATGTTTATAGAGGGAAGCAGATAACCAGCACCTCTGGCCCTCGTTTGATATCCTTCTCCGTATAAGATATACTATAGCTGTGTAAATTTTTATAGCTTCAGATAAATGACGGCTTCTCTTTTTTCAGCCTCCAAAATATATTCCAATCAGCCATTTGCTTATTCACGCTAGCGCCGTTCAACCCGATGTCCCCCACGTATTTAATTGCAGCTTACTTTTATAAATGATAAGAAAGAAAATGAATAAACTAAAAATAGCCTTTTCACTGGCGTTCAAGTCCATCATCAAGGGCAACCGCTGGGCCGCCTTGATGATAGTCGTGCTCATGGCCCTCAGTTTCGCCAACCTCATCCTCACGCCTTCGATTATGTCAGGGGTCACCAAATCCCTGGACACCCAGCAGATAAACACCATCTTCGGCAACATCATCATCGCCCCGCAACAGGGCAACACTTATCTGGATAACATAGACCAGATTGAACAAAAGCTGGCGCAATACCCCGGTGTGACAGGCGTAGCGCCTCATCTGGCTGACAGCGCCCTCATCGAATATCAAATGGCTCAGAGCGGCATGGCCGCCAGCGGCAGCTGGAGCGTAACCGGCATCGACCCGGTTAAAGAAAGCTCGGTAACCACTATATCCAAAAGCCTCATCGCCGGGAGCTACCTCTCGCCAACGGACACTGACGCCATCTTGCTCGGTGTTGAAATCGCCGGCGGCCTGCAGGCACAGAATGCTCCCTTCCTTACACTGGGAGGGGTACAGGTCGGCGACACGGTCAGGCTGACATACTCCAACGGCATCCAGAAAGAATACGTTGTGAAGGGTGTATTCCAGGCAAAGGACGTCCAGGCTGACAGCCAGGCCTTCGTCACCCAGGATGAGATGGCATCGGTACTAGGAGGCGCAAGCTTCGCCAGCCGGGCCAGCCAGATTCTGGTCAGGATAGACGACGACAGCCGAGAGAATCAGTTTATCGCCGCCTTCAAGACTCTCGGCATAGCCGGTGAGGTGCGCAGCTGGCGCGATTACGGCAGCGGCGTTGGTGGCGTGGTCTCCAGCTTCAATGTGGTGGCCTCCCTTATCGGCGGCATCGGCCTGGTGGTAGCCGGCATCGTGATGTTCGTCGTCATCTACATCAACGCGGTGCACAAGAAGCGGCAAATCGGCATACTGCGGGCCATCGGCATAAAAAACGGTACTATTCTCATTTCTTTCGTGGCGCAGGCTCTGCTTTACGCTACTCTGGGCATCATCCTGGGGGGCTTGGTTTTCGGCCTGGGTATTCAGCCCTATTTCGCCGCTCACCCCATCGACCTTTCCATAGGCTCGGTTAGCCTGGCCGTAAGCGCCACCACTATCCGCGATGCCGTCATAGGGATTTTGCTGGCGGCAGTCCTAGCGGGCATCATTCCCGTGGTGAGCATAACACGCCAGAACATCATTAAAGCCATCTGGGGGAACTAAAACGTGATCAGCACCAGCAAACTGTGTAAGACATACGGCCGCGGCGCTACGGCTACTCATGCCCTGAAAGGCATCGACCTGGCGGTAAGACCCGGAGAATTCGTGGCTATTATGGGACGCAGCGGCTCGGGCAAGTCCACGCTGCTGCACCTTCTGGGGTTGCTGGACAAGCCCTCGTCCGGCGAGATATACCTCTCGGGGCAGAATGTTGCCAGTTTCTCGGAGAAGCAAAGAGCGGAATTCCGTCTGAAGCGCCTGGGGTATGTCTTCCAGGAATATTCCCTGGTGCCCGAGTTAAATCTTCTGGAAAACGTTAGCCTCCCTGCCAGCTTTCTCGGCCTGCAAAACAGCCGCCAGTGCAGGGAGTCAGCCTTCGAGCTGCTGAGCAGGGTGGGACTGGAACAGCGGGCGCAACACTACCCGGCTGAGGCCTCCGGCGGAGAGCAACAGCGGGCCGCCATCGCCCGTGCCCTCGTCAACCACCCCGGCATACTCTTTGCCGATGAGCCTACTGCCAGCCTGGATGTTGCTTCGGCCCGCACTATCCTAGAACTTTTCAGGCAACTTAACCGCGAATTGGAGCAAACCATCGTCATGGTGACGCATGAGCCGGAAGACCGTAAATACGTTGACCGCGTGGTATGGCTGAGCGATGGCCGCGTAGAAATCGATGAAGAACAGACCGGGCTGGTGTCTAGCACCGTTTTGACTGGCAATTAAGGCTTCCTGACGCTCCAAGCGACGGAGAATTGAATCGTTAGGAGGGATGGCTGCATCCGAAACACAGCCATCCCTCCCTTCTTGATTCTATCCTTCTGGCACTGATTGTGTCAGTCCTCTTTGGGGCCGGCTTTAGCCTTTGTCCCAACCCGCGCCGCCGGTTTGCGCGATGCCTTAGCCGACGCTGCCGCTTTGGCTGCCGCCGGAGTCTTCGACGCTTCTGATCTGGCCGGCTGCTCGGAGGCGGATTCATCGCTAATTTCGGCAGCCTTCAAGTAATTTACCGCGTCCTGCACCGTTTTTATCTTGGCCGCGTCCTCATCGGGTATTTTTATGGGATGCTCGGCAGTGCCGAACTCCTCCTCCAGGCCCATGATAAGCTCAACCTGGTCAAGCGAATCGGCCCCCAGCTGCTCGGTGAAGCTGGCTTCGGGAGTGACCTTGTCCTGGCTCACACCCAGTTTTTCCGCGGTAACTTTTACGGTTCGTTCTAATATTGTTGCCAAGTCTGTTTTTCCTTTCTTTCTATAGATTATGTTGGCAATCGGAGATTGGTTGCTTTTAATACCAGTGCGCAATGCTACGCACTCCCCGCTTGAAATGCAGGGATGGCCATGGCAGCATTCAGATAGCAGGCCAGCTGCTTGCCAAGCTCGCGCGCGATGGTGCTGGCGTATCCTTTCTTCAACGACCTCATCAGTTTCTTTACAGTAGTCATTTTCCTTACTCTGTATACATTCGCCCCGCAGAAGGCAAAGCCGGCTGACAGGTGCCCTCTCTGGGCATTCACCAGCGCGTGGAAAATGCAGTAGGGGCTCTCCACATAGTTGCACGTTTTGACACAATGGGCCGGACATCTGAAGGGTTTCTTTTCGCCCCGGCTCACTCTGTCCAGGAAATCATTCTTTATGGCGCGTCCGGGCAGGCCGACCGGGCTCTTGATAATGGCTATATCGTCCTGGCCGGCGGCGAGGTATGCCTCCTTGAAGGCCGGGGCGGCATCGCACTCTGCAGTGGCTACAAAGCGCGTGGCCATCTGCACCCCGCTCGCTCCCAGCCTGAGGAATTCATAAATATCGGCCCCGTTGAAAATGCCCCCGGCGGCAATCACGGGTATCGGCCGGCCAGCCAGAGGTTCAAAGTTACGCACCTCGTGGACTACTTCGGGGACGAGATTTTGTAGCCGGTTTTGCGGCCAGTCCAGCTCCTCAGCCTTGAATCCCAGGTGTCCTCCTGCCAGCGGGCCTTCGACCACCAGAGCGTCCGGCAAATAGCCGTAGTCATCGTGCCACTTTTTACAGATGATTCTGGCCGCCCGCGCGGATGACACGATGGGCACAAGACGGGTCTTGCCCCTCAGGTCGAGCATAGCGGGCAGACTCAGCGGCAGTCCGGCGCCGGAAAAAATAATGTCGATACCCTCGGCTACTGCAACCTTCACCAGCTCGGCATAGTCCGACAGCGCCACCATTATGTTGACACCGAGCACGCCTCCGGTCTTGCGCCGCGCTTCTCTTATCTCACTCCCCAGGGCGCGCCGGCACGCCTCCTGGTAGTTACCGTAGAAGTCCGGCTCAAACATCCCGATACCGGCAGAGCCGATGACGCCTATACCACCGGCATTGGCTACAGCGGAAGCCAAGCCCGAAAGAGAAATCCCCACTGCCATGCCTCCCTGCACGATGGGCAGGCGGGCGGTATGCTTGCCTATCCTGAGCGGCGGCATGTGCAACAGGGAAAGCAGACGCGTCATCTCATCGCGTGTTTGACTCACAAAATCGCCGCTTAGGGTCCCCATCTTGCCTCCTATCTTGCATCAAGCTTACGTCGTCAGACAACGCACAATGACCCCACATTCAACTGTCCGATTCGGAAAAGGGATACTCAGCTTCAAGTCTTGGAATACCCGAAAAGGGAATGCTGCGCGGCAGCAAACACTCGACGGTAAATGAACACATAAAGAATTATACCAAGTCGGTTTCTATTAGTCCAATTCGACCATTTGCCGCGCATAAGTTAAAACTCAACCCCGACCCCGAGGTTTAGACTAAATACACGACTTTAAACCTGAATGCGAAACCAACCAACTATTTTATTAATTTTTTTACTTTATATATTGACTTTATTAATATTTTGTGCTATATATTATTTATAATATCAATTTAGGAGGTGTACATGGTCAAAGAATGGAACGAACTGACCAGGCTTACTGGCGGTGCCCCGCTTACCATCGAGAGGGTACGACTGGCTGGCAGCGGCATCGCCATTGAAGGGGAGTTCACCTTGCCATCGCTGGCCCAGTTGTCAGCCGAAGACCAGGTCTTCGTCATGGCCTTCGTGGGCTGCCACGGCTCCATCAAGGATATGGAGCGGCTCTTCGGCATCAGTTACCCTACCGTAAAAGGCCGCCTCGATAAACTCAGCGAGCGCCTCAAGATGGTGGAATTTGTGGCAACTCCCCCACCCAAAAGCCAGGATGACATCCTGGGACAACTGGAAAGAGGCGAGATTGGCGTGGAAGAAGCGCTAAAGAGATTGGAGAAATGAATATGCCGCCTACGTTACTGCACCTCAGGTTTCCGGCCGATGAAGGCTGCTGGGGAATTTGGCTGCCCTTCTTCCTCGTCTATCCCCTGCTGCTGGCCGTATCGATTGTCCTGGCGCCTCTGGTTCTTCTCGCCGCACTGGTGCTCTGGCCTTCCGGCTGGGGGCGGCGGCTGTTGCTGGCGGGGCCCTATTTGTGGCGCGTGATTTTTCATTTGCGCGGACTGAAGGTCGATATTCAGGGTAGCAGCAAATCTTTGCTGGTCAATTTTCTTTAGAAGGAGAAAAAGATGTCTGAAAACACCAAGAGAGTTCTGGAAATGCTGGCAGCCGGCAAAATAAGCGTCGATGAAGCGGCTAAGCTGCTGGCTGCGCTGGGCAATACCGGGGATAGCGGACCGGCCACAGGTTCCGTCGCACTGGGGCGGAAGCCGCGCTTCCTGCATGTCGTAGTCAATCACCCGCCCGACAAGGGCGAGGCCGGTGCCCCTGAAAAAGTTAATGTCAGGGTGCCGGTATCGCTCATCCGTGCCGGCATGAAATTCTCCTCACTCATCCCGGATGAAGCATCCGAACAGGTGGATAAAGCCCTTAAAGACAAAGGCATCAAGATAAACCTGAAAAACCTCAAGGAAGAAGACCTGGATGAGCTGGTAACTGCCTTGAGCGAGCTTGAAGTGGATATAGACGAAGGCCAGGGGAAGGTAAAGATTTATACCGAACAATAGAGTTTTTCCACGCGTGGAGGGTGATTACATGTACGACATCTATGGAAGCGAAATATACGCGAAGTACAGGGCGGAAGACCTGCTGAGAGAAGCTGAGCAAGCCGGGCGAGTCGCGGATATCCAGCGGCAAAGTATTGCCAAGAAAATGCCGCCGTTGACCGCCTTCATAGAGTCGTCCCTGTCTTCGTACCGGGCCGACTTCCGTCTGGAGTTAGGCAGGGTAAAAATAAGGGTGTATACAGATTACGGCCGTGGATAGTCACTCATAGGAGGGATTAAGAGGGATTTGCGAGTTTAGATTCGCTAAAAATCCCCTTTTCTCAAAAGGAGAACACCCCTATCCCTAACAAAGTCCCCTCCTCGTCTTTCTCGTCCCCCCATGTGAACAGAAAACCCGTACGTAGGGGCACGATGCATCGTGCCCCTACCCTTGGGGCTCTTCTTGGACAGCCAGCCCGCTTTAGGCTACAATGGCTGATATGTTGTCTCTAACCAAATTGAAATTCAAGCCGGTCTACTGGAGCATCCTGATATTCATCCTGGCACAGGCACTGACTTTCGTTGTTGTCGCCCGCGAGAACCCCTTTCTGGAGGAGAACAACATCTATGTCCCACCCCAACCCACACAGCCGGTGATAATATGGCCGGTGCCCACCACGTCGCCTTCGGGGGTCGTCACCACGCCGCCCGCAGCCTCGTCATTGGGGCCGGTTCTGCTGTATTTCGCC
>Ga0315268_10006089_pt1 | contig 12872 bp, 10 predicted proteins | sample C1_top_MG_FD_204535 | JGI IMG/M metagenome (GOLD analysis project Ga0315268, IMG submission 204535) | Sediment microbial communities from Yellowstone Lake, YNP, Wyoming, USA - C1_top | ecosystem: Environmental > Aquatic > Freshwater > Lake > Sediment | place: USA: Wyoming | collected 2017-08-01 | reverse complement strand
TGCAAGAAGCCGAAATACCCGGAGGGGCTCTACGCCGAGGTGCTGACCAACAAGGGGCTCATCGTCCTCCGCCTCGAATTCGAGAAGACTCCCATGACCGCGGCGAACTTCGTCGGGCTGGCCGAAGGCACCATCGCCAACGCCGCCTTCCCGCCGGGGAGGCCTTATTTCGACGGCACGAAGTGGCACCGCGTCGTCGCCGGCCACGTCATCCAGTGCGGCATCCCGCAGGGCGAAAAGACCGGCGCGGACGGCGGGCCCGGCTACGAGTTCCCGAACGAGATCGTCCTCCCAGACCTCAATCACGGCAGGGCCGGCATGGTCAACATGGCCAACGGCGGCCCGCACACGAATGGCAGTCAGTGGTGCATCACGCTCGGCGACCGCTCCTATCTCGACGGCGACTACACGGTCTTCGGCCAGGTCGTCGAGGGGATGGACGTCGTCTTCAAGATCGCCCAGGGGGACGAGGTGAAGACCGTGAGGATCGTGCGCGTGGGCAAGGCGGCCAGGGCCTTCCGGCCGACGACCGAGTCCTTCAAGGCCATGGTCGAGGCGGCCAAGGTCCGGGTGGCCGAAGCCGACGCCCGAAAGAAAGCCGAGGAGGACGCGGCGGTCGCCCAAAACTGGCCGGACGCCGTCGCCCTCGGGAACGGGCTGAAATACGTCGTCCTGCGCGAAGGTAAGGGAAAGGTTCCCGCGGAGGGCCAGAAGCTTCGCGTCGCTTATTCCGGAAAATGCCTGCTCAGCGGCAAGGAGTTCGTCAGCACGGAGGACGCCGGCAAGCCGTACTGGGGCGAGACGCCCTCGCCGTTCGAGTTCGAGGTCGGGAAGACGAAGGTCAATCCGGGCGTCGACGCGGCCCTTGCCCTCATGAAGAAAGGGGAGAGGCGTCTGTTGATCGTCCCGGCGGCCTTGGGCTACGGGACGGGCGGCTTCTACGCCAAGCAGCGACCTGGCGAGAAGCGCTTTGTCATCTCGCCGAACACGCTCCTCGTCTACAAGCTCGAGATCATCGATTTCTCAAAATGAACGTCAGAGGTTCTTCAAGAATCTCTTAATCGAATCGTGGCTGCCTGCGAGGATGAACTCGATCACGCCCTCGTTCCACCGGAATAATATCCGATTCCTTATTCCGATGCGGATCTCCCAATAATCATACCGAAGGCGTTTCAATCCGATGCCGGAGGCCATCGGAAAGCGCCTTTCCATGATATCGAAGAACTCGAGGCAAGCGCGGAGGAATTCCTCATTATCGGGAAGCGGCAAGCTCTTGATCGAGCGATCGAACGAGGGCTTGAACTCATACTTCACAGGGATTTCAGGTGCTTGCGCGCCCCGCGTGCGCTCTTGTAAACGCGGCCCTTCTCGGCGACCAGACGTTCTATCTTCCCCCATTCTTCCCGGGTATAGGTTTCCCGTTCCTTGACCTCGCAGGGGAGGAAAAGGACGCCCTTCTCTGTCACCTTAAAGACCACGGTCGAGCCCTTCCTCAAACTGAGGATCTCCCGGATCGGCGCGGGGACGGTGACTTGTCCCTTCGAAGTCATTCGGGCCATTTCAGCGATTTCCATGGATGGCCTCCTCAGGTCAGAAATCCTTACATTCTTACATTATGCGGATATTCTGGCCTTGTCAACGGTCTCTCAAGGAAAGACGGACTTCCGCCCGGAATTTCTCAGGGTTCGGATTTTGCGATCGTCGCGAGCGGCCCAAGCGGTCGCGGCCCGGCCGGCCTATTTTCCTGCCGGGACGAGGACCACCTTCTCCAGGTCCATGGCGTGGTTGTAGATGATGGTCTTGACCTTGACCCGGAGCGTGTGGGCGCCCGGCTTGAGGGTGACCTTGCCGACGCTGAACATCTTCGGGAAGTATCCGCTCGGCGAGGGCTCGGTCAGGGCGCTGATCGTCTGCCCGTCGACCTCAACCTCATAGGCGGCCTTGCCGCCGGCGACGCTGGCGTAGGAGACGCGGACCTCGTACGCGCCCGGCCCGGCCGTCTCGAACGTCCATTCCGGGAAGTCGCTCACGCTCTGCCAGTTGGCGAGCATGGTCGTGCGGTAAAAGTAATCGAGGAAGGCGCGCTGACCCATCTCGGCCTTGATCTCGGCCAAGTACACGGGGAGGTCGATCCGCCCGTCCGCCGCGGGGCCGACCTTCCACGGCTCGACCACGGGCAGGCCTGCCAGTTCGACGGCGACGACCGTCGCGTCCGGGTCGAGGGCCCGCTCGGGCAGCGTGACGACGACGTCCTTGCCGGCGCGCCGCACCCCGAGCGCCTTGTCCTTCTGGGCCAGGAGGTAGGCCTTCTTGACCTCGGTCTTGAGGCCGGGCAGGCGGATCTTCTTGTCCTGCGGCCAGCCCATGACATGGAGGTAGAGCGTCGTTCCCTTGACCGTGCAGCGGCCGAAGAAGGGGAGCCGCTCGAAGACGCTGGCCGTGGTGCCGTAGATCGATTCGCCGTTGACCTTCAGCCAGTCGCCCATCCGCTTGAGGCGGTCGACGAACTCGGCCGGGATCCGCCCATCGGGCTGCGGGCCGATGTTGAGGAGGAGGTTCCCGCCCTTGCTGACGATCTCGATGAGCTGGCGGATGAGCTGGCTGGCGCTGTGGAACTCGGTCTCGTAGCGGTTGTAGCCCCAGCCGTTCCAGTTCATTGTGTAGCAGGCTTCCCAGAGGCGCGGCGTGCCGTCGGGGTTGCGGATGCCGGTGGCCGGGACGTAGTTCTCAGGCGTGCCGAAGTCACCGTACCCGGGCAGGCGGTCGTTGATGAGGATGGAGGGCTTGAGACTGAGGAGCATCTTTTCGATCTCGCCGGTGCGCTGCTCCTCGGCCGTGTGCTCCCACTGCCCGTCGAACCACAGGACGGCCGGGTCGTAGCGGGTCACGAGCTCCTTGACCTGGTTGATGGCGTAGTCCATATAGCGGTTGAGGCTGGCCCCCTTGGTCGAGCGGTCCTTCTCCCACTCGCGGCGCGGCAGGTAGTCGGGGTGGTGCCAGTCCATGATCGAGTAGTAGAAGCCGAGCGGGACGCCGGCCGTCTTGCAGGCGGCGGCCAGCACACCCAGGATGTCCTTGCCGTACTTAGCGTGGCCGATGTCGTAGTCGGTGTAGGCGCTATCGAACATGCAGAAGCCGTCGTGGTGCTTCGAGGTGATGATGATGTAGCGGACGCCGGCGTCCTTGGCCAGAGCGGCCCATTCCGCGGGATTGAAGTCGACCGGATTGAAGTTGTCGGCGTAATACTGGTATTCGGCGAGCGGGATCTGGAGGATCTGGCGGGCCCACTCTTCGCGGCCGATCATAGAATAGACGCCCCAGTGAATGAAGAGGCCGAACTTAGCGTCGCGGAACCACTGCGTCCGGTCGGCGGCAGGTGCGGGGGAGGATGGGGACGCAGGTGCGGGGGCGGGGGTCGCAGGCGCAGGTGACGGTGTCGCGGGCGCGGCCGAGGCGACCGCCGCGAGCGCCAGGACGCTCAGAATCCCCAGGGCCAGGTACCGGCGAGTCTTCGTCGTTTTCATGCTCCCTCCTCGATCGTCCGCGGCCGGGCCGCGGCAGGATAAGGCCAAGATTATCCGTAGGCGGAGATGATGTCAAATGGTTGGGTCATGATTGGGGTCGGACCGAATGAACACATTCCCTAATTTCATTGACGGGGCAGGGCGGCTCCGATAGATTGGAAGGGTCGAAGGAGAGCCGCATGCCCAGTTCACGTCAGGACCGCCGGACTTTTCTCAGGACCTTAGCCGGGAGCGCCCTGGCCGGCTGTTCCCATCTGGGCACATTCCGCGGCCTGGCCGGCGCCGCGGGCACTGTCTCCCCAAGGCAGGCCGCGCTGGCCGCGATGCGCTGCCGCCGCCTGGGCCGGACGGGCCTCCAGGTCTCCGAGATCTCGCTCGGCAGCAGCCCCCTGCCCGACGCGACCCTGCTCCGGACGCTCGTTGACCGCGGGGTCAACTACATCGACACGTCGCATAACTACGAGAACGGGAACTGCGAGCGCAAGATCGGCCGCCTGGTCAAGGAAGTGGGCAAGGACAAGCTCAACGTCGGGACGAAGTTCCACGTCACCCCAAGGGACACTAAGGCCTCCATCATGGCCTCGGTCCACGGCAGCCTCAAGCGGCTGGCGACGGAGACCATCGACGTCCTGCTCATCCACGGGGCGGAGAGCGCCGAGGTCCTGGTCGACGAGCGGGTCCTCGGCGCGTACGAGGACCTCAAGAAAGAGGGCGCCTACCGTTTCCGCGGCCTGTCCTGCCACGCTAATCACGAACCGGTCATCCGCAAAGCGGTCGAATGCGGCCACTACGACATGGTCCAGCTCGGCTACAATGTCTTCGACATCCAGGAGGCCGAGACCGCGGCCAAGGTCGAGACGTACCCGGATTACCTCGGGGCGAGCGGCATCCGTGGGCTCATCGACCTGGCCCATTCGCGGGACGTGGGCGTGCTGGCCATGAAGACCCTCAAGGTCGGCGGCCGGCGCCAGGACCTGGCGGCCTACCGGACCGGGGCGACGACGCTCTACCAGGCCATGCTGAAATGGGTCCTGGCGGACGAGCGGGTCACCTCGGCCCTGACCGAGATCCTGAGCCACCAGCAGATGGAGGAGGACCTGGGAGCGGTCGGGGCGCCGCTCACCGCGGCCGAGATGGGGACGCTCGAGCGGTACGTCGCCGCGAACGGGCGCGACTACTGTCACGGCTGCGGGACATGCCGCCGGGCCTGCCCGTCGGGGGTCGACACGACGGCCATCCTCCACGCCCTGGCCTACCACGAGAGTTACGGGAAGACGGGCCGGGCCCGCGCTGCCTACGCGGCCTTGGATCCGTCGGCTCGAGTTTCGGGATGCCGCGACTGCGGCGCGTGCGAAGCGGCCTGCCCCTACGGCGTCGGCGTCCGGGCCCGCATCCTCGAGGCGGACCGCTTCCTGGCCTAGGGCCTCCCCCACTTCATTTGACGATCTTGATCAGCTTGCCGGCCGGAGGCACGGCCGCGGCATCCAGGCCGTTGATGACGGCGAACTGGGGCCACGATTTTTCCGGCAGGCCCGCCTTCTTGAAGATCGCCTGGAGCGTGTCGGTGCCGTTGGCCTTGGTCAGGGCCAGGCGCTTCGGGGCCCTGTTGATGAAGGCGGGGTTGGTCAGCTCGCGGAACGACCCCACGACCCGGCGGAAGTCCGCGTCGTGCTTCGGGAATCCGTCCACCGAGCTCATGGCCGAGAAGACATAGACCATGTCGCCCTTCTTCATGTAGGACCGCCGCAGCCGGAGCTGGGACTTATCCTGCTTGGTGACAGTGAAGGCCTGTTCGAAACAGGCCAGGCCATTGATCGTCGACACGTTCTCGTTGAGGAGCTTTCCCCCCGAACCCTCGAGCTCCGAGGCCTGCTTCCTCCCGAATTGCTCCGCCGTTTCCTCGGACTTCGCGCCCTGGAGGACGAGCCCGCCGGTCTGATCGGCCGTGAGGAGCGTCACCTGGGCCGCCGTGTTGTCGACCTTCCAGCCGGAGGGGACGGCGAACTCGAAACGCAGCCCCGGGTGATAGAAGGTCGAGCCCTCGACATAACCCTGGCGCGGGTCGTCGCCGTAAACCATGTTGTCGACGGCGCGGAGGTAGGCGTCGGGCTTGCGGGCCAGCTCGGCGTCGCCGGGCTTGAGCATCGCCTGGACATTCTTGACACGCTCCGCCTCCAGGGGGTGGGTCGAGAGGAACCCGGGCATAGACCGGCCGCCCTGGAGGTCTCCCATCTTCTGCAGGGCCGTGAACGTGACGGCCATGTCGGCGGGGTTGTAGCTGGACAGCCGGGCATAGTCGACCCCGAGCGAGTCGGCCTGCCGCTCGTCGTCACGGCTGTACTTCAGGAACAGGACCTGGAGGCCAGCGCTGGCCAGGCCCGCGTACTTGGCGAAATCCTGGCTGATGACGCTCCCCGCGGCCAGGCCGATCTGGGCCAGCGTCTGCTCGCTCATCCGGTGGATGGAATGCCGGGCGTTGACGTGGCCGATCTCGTGCCCCAGGACGGCGGCCATCTCGGCCTCCGAGCTCATCATCGCCAGGATGCCGCGCGTGACGTAGACGGAGCCGCCGGGGACGGCGAAGGCGTTGACGACCGGGCTGTCGAGGACGGTGAAGCGCCAGGGAAGGTTCGGCCGCTGGGTCTTGGCGGCCAGGGTCAGGCCCACGGACGTCACGTACTTGGCCATGGCGGGATCGTTGTAGACCCCGAACTGGGCGGCCACCTCGACGTCGGTCTGCTTGCCCATCGCGATCTCCTGGGCCTCGGAATACAGGCTGAGCTCTTTCCTCCCGGTGACGGGATTGACGGCGCAGGCGACGGCCAGGATCGCGACGAGAATTATGACCGAAAGCTTTTTCGTCATCATCCCCTCCTTGGAAAAGACTGGGCCGACAAGGCTTAAGTCTCCATTTTCAGGCCCCATAAACTCGACTTAAGGCCATATTTGGCCCCAATTTTCAACTTAATTAATTTTTTATCAGTAAGATGATTCGGTCCGACCCCACTACTTCCACTACTTATTTCTTTTAAGGTAGGCCGTGAGGAGGAACGCCCCGCCGATCGTGAGCATCAGGACGCCCCAGACCAGGTTGAGATTGAGGCCGAGGGACTTCTGATACATGTCCTTCTTCGTTATCAGCCCGTAGACCCCGAGCAGCACGCCGTAGGCGCTGAGCAGCCAGCCGATCGGGAGCTTGAGATCGAGGACGTGGCCTTCGCTCATGCCAGCTTTCGGCCCCTCGCTCACGCCTTTCCCTCCCGAGCCCGCGCCCGGTGCCTTTATTTCTATCTTTTCGTTCATCGATCGCTCCTTCGCTTCACGCGTTCACGCCAAGCCCCGGCCACCCGCTCACCAGAAGATGATGTTGAGGAGGATGGCGATGAGGATCGCCAGCGACCCCCAGACCTCGGGCCGGGCCAGCCACTTGACCGCCGTGCGGGTCCTGGGCGTCATGCTGTAGACCAGGCCCTTGAGTTCCTCGGGGCTGCGCTTCTTCGTGACCAGGCTGACCCCGATCGTGACCACGAAGTCCGCGAGCCACGCCCACCAGGCCTGGTAGAAATTGGCCGCCATGTCGCTCGCGTAATGGAGGACGCCGGCCTTGTAGAGGATGTAGTGACCCGCCGCCGTCAGGATGCCGATGAGCAGCCCGAAGAATCCGCCCCAGGCCGTCGCCCCTGCCCAGAACATCCCGAGCAGGAAGGTGGCGAAGAGCGGCGCGTTGAAGAAGCTGAAGACGAGCTGCATGTAGTCCATGAGGTTCGGGAACGACTTGACGATGTAGGCCGTGCCGACGCTGATGGCGACGCCGAAGAACGTGGCGTACTTGCCCATCCTCAGGTAATGGACGTCGGGCTTGCCGGGCTTGATATAGGTCCCGTAGATGTCGTAGGTCCAGATGGTGTTGAAGGCGGTGACGTTGCCGGCCATGCCGGACATGAAGCTGGCCAGGAGCGCGGTGATGGCCAGGCCGAGGAGGCCGTTCGGGAGGTAGTGCTTCATGAGCAGGATCAGCGCGGAATTGTAGTCGGCCGTGGGCAGGGCCGACTGGCTGAACTCCGGCAGGACGAGCAGGGCGACCAGGCCCGGGATGACGACGATGATCGGGACGAGCATCTTTGGGAACGAGGCGATGATCGGGGTCATCCGGGCCGAGTTGATGTTCTTCGAGGCCAGGGCCCGCTGGACGACCAGGAAGTCGGTCGTCCAGTAGCCGAAGGCCAGGACGAAGCCAAGACCCATGACCACGCCGAACCAGTCGACGCCGAGAGGATTGTTGCTCGTCCCGAGATACTTGGCTGCGTGCAGCATCGGCTCCTTCAGCTTGGCCATGAAGCCGGCGAACCCGCCGACCTCCCTGAGGCCGAGGAAGACGATGGGCAGGAGGCCGAGCCAGATGAGGAAGAACTGGATGACCTCGTTGTAGATCGAGGAGGACAGGCCGCCCCAGACGACGTAGAAGAAGACGACGGCAGCGGCGAAGACAATGCTCCCCAGCAGCGACCAGCCCAGCATGAGCCTGAAGAGGAGGGCCATGGCATAGAGGCTGATGCCGCTCATCAGGATGGTCATGATGGCGAAGGAGATGGCGTTGAGGCCGCGCGTGGCCTCGTTGTAGCGGAGCTTGAGGTACTCGGGCACGGTCTTGACCCGGCTCCCGTAGTAGAAGGGCATCATAAAGATGCCGAGGAAGACCATGGCCAGGACGGCGCCGATCCAGTAGAAGTGGACCGTGGCGATGCCGTACTTGGCCGAGTTGGCGACCATGCCGATGACCTCGAGGGCGCCCAGGTTGGCCGAGAGGAAGGCCAGGCCCGTGATCCAGCCCGGAAGGGAGCGGCCCGAGAGGAAGAAGTCCTCGCCCGTCTTCATGTATTTCTTGAGGGAATAGCCGACGAAGATCATGACCGCGATGTACCCGCCGATGATGGCGTAATCGACGGCGTTCAGGATGATGACGGGGGCCATGGCGCTCTCCTTCTTTGCGTCCCTCGACCGAGGATTGACTTATAGCACAGGCCCCTGAGGCTGTCAAAAGTGAGAAAAAAGGCGTCCCCGTTCGTTTCCTTCTTAAGAGCACGGGAGTTGACGATGGAGAGCTTCATCGGGTCGGCGCCTTCGATCCTGGCCGTCCGGACCATGATCGAGAAGGTCCGGGACACGGACGCGCCGGTCTTCATCCTGGGCGAGAGCGGCACGGGCAAGGAGCTGGCGGCGCGAACCATACATGAGTCGGGCCGGCGGCGGGCCGGGCAGTTCGTGGCCGTCAACTGCGGGGCCATCCCCGAGAACCTGCTCGAGAGCGAGCTCTTCGGCCACGCCCGGGGCTCGTTCACCGGGGCGATGCGGGACAAGCCGGGCCTGGTCGAGGAGGCGGCGGGGGGGACGTTCTTCCTGGACGAGATCGGCGACCTGCCGCTGCCTCTCCAGGCCAAACTCCTCCGTGTTATCGAGGAGAAGGCCGTGCGGCGGGTCGGGGAGACCAGGGTCCGGCCCGTGGACGTCCGGTTCGTCAGCGCCACGAACAAGAACATCGACCGCGAGGTCGCCCGCGGCGCCTTCCGCGAGGACCTCTACTACCGCCTCAAGATCATCCCGATTGAGCTACCGCCGCTCCGGGAGAGGAAGGAGGATTTGCTCCTCCTCCTCGAGCACTTCCTCGACGTCTACGCCCGGTCCATGGGGCGGGCGCGGCCGCGCTTTTCGCCGCTGGCGCTCGAGCTTCTCCTGGCCTACCCCTGGCCCGGCAACGTCCGGGAGCTGCAGAACGAGATCCAGCGCTGCCTGGTCGTCGGCGGCGAGAGCCCGATCATCCGGGAGGACTTCCTGTCGCTGAAGATCAACCCCGGCGGCGAAATCTATTCGCCGGCGTCCCACCGGCTGAGCGAGGCCCGGGCCGAGTTCGAGAAGCGGTTCCTGCGCGAAGCCCTGGCCCGCTGCGGCGGACACCGGGCGCGGACGGCGGCGGAGGTCGGCCTGACCCGCCAGGGGCTGTTCAAATTGCTGAAAAAATACGGCCTCCAGCCCGCGCGGCACCCGAGCGATTGAAGCGGCGGGCCGGAGTGTGCTACATTCGGCCCATGGCGGAGACGAAAGACAAGCCCGGCGTTTTCCAGGTCACCTGTCCCTGCTGCGGGGCCGCGCTCTGGGTGGACGGGGAGTCGAAGGCCGTCATGAGGTCCGAGAAGACGAAGAAGCCCAAGGGCTCGCTCGACGATCTGCTGGTCAAAGAGAAGGCCCGGACGGACCAGTTCGGCCGCAAGTTCGAGGCCACCTTCGAGCTCCAGAAAGAGAAGCACGCCAAGGCCGACGCGCTGTTCGAGAAGGCGCTCGAGAAGGCCGAGAAGGGCGAAGACGAGGACGGCGAGAAGTCCTAGAGGGACCCCGCGCGGCGGGGGAAAGAGCGAGGACATAAGAACAAGGGGGACATGTACCCAGGTACGTGTCCCCTCTTTTCTTAACTGCCGGCCTGGGGCAGGGAGCGAATTCTTAGAAGCGACCGGCAGAAGTGGGGCGGAGCGTCTCGGAGCCACGCTTCTGGTAAATATCTTAGGAGAATGGGCCTAACTCCCAGCTTGGGTTTCATCTTCTCGGATCCGCGGGGACATCGTCCACTTCGTGAAACCGAAGAGGACCAGCATCCCGACCGAGAGATAGTTCATGAACGCCCAGGGCAGGTAGGCGAACGTCGAGACTCCGATCGTCCCCGTGATGTAGACCCCGGCCATGCTCCAGGGGATCAGGGGGACGATGATGCCGCCGCTCTCCTCGATCGTCCGGGACAGGTTCTTGGCGGCCAGGCCTTTCTCCTTATAGATGGGGGCCAGGAGGTCGGCCGGGATGATCATGGAGAGATAGGAGCTCCCGGTGATCATGGCAGAGAGGACGGCCGTGCCGATGGTCGTCACGACCAGGCTCCAGACCTGCCGCGTGAACTTCATGACCCGCTCCAGGATGACCGCCAGGCAGCCGGTCGCCTGCATGATGCCGCCGAACGAGAAGGCCGTGAAGGCGATGAGCTGGGTCTCCATCATGCTCATCATCCCCCCCTTGGACAGGAGCGTGTCCACGAGCGGGACGCCGGTCTTGGCGGGAAAGCCCGAATTCATGGCCGCGGCGACGGTCGTCACCGAGGCCTTCTGGAAGATGACCGCAAGGGCCCCCGCGACGAGGGACGAAAAGATCATGGCCGGGATGGTCGGCTTCTTGGCGATCGCGAAATAGAAGATGATGGCCATGGGCAGGAGGAGCCAAACGCTGAACCGGAAGTTGGCCCGGAGCGTGTCGGTGATCAGGGTCATGGTGTCGGACTGGATGGCCTTGGCGCCGTACTTCAGGCCGACGACGAAATAAACGGCCAGACCGGCCAGCCAGGCCGGAACGGCGGACCACATCATGTGCTTGATGTGGTCGAAGAGGTTCGAGCCGGAGATGACCGTGGCCAGGTTGGGGATGTCGGAGAGGGGGGACATCTTGTCGCCGAAGTAGGCGCCGGCCACGACGGCCCCGGCCGCCGGGCCGAGCGGGATGCCCAGCCCCAGGGCGATGCCGATGAAGGCGACGCCCAGCGTCCCGACCGTGCCCCACGAGGTCCCGGTGGCGATCGCCGTGACGCTGCAGACCAGGCAGGCCGTGACCAGGAAGAACCTGGGGGAGATGAGCTTCAAGCCGTAGTAGATGACCATGGGGATGGTGCCGCTGGCCATCCAGGCCCCGATGAGGATGCCGACCGAGAGCATGATCAGGATGGCCGGCATGGCCTTGTGGATGCTGTCGACGATGCCCCTCTCCATGTCCTTCCACTTGAAGCCGAGGAGGAGGCCCATGACGGCGGTGATCGAGGCCGCGGCGACGAGGAGGACCTGGGCCTTGATGTGGTAGACGCCGTAGCCGACGCCGAGCAGCAGCGCCATCGATACGAGCGGGATCAGGGCGACGCCGAAAGACGGGCGCCTCGGCGCGACCGACCCCTCCGCCACCTCCGGGTCTTCAGACCCTCGCATTTCATCGTTCATTACTGCTCTCCCTGTGCTGCCTGTTCAATTCAGTCGGGCGGAGCTTTGGCCGTCCGAAAGCCCCCGTTTGGAGGGGGGAATGAGAGAAGAATCCTGAACTTTATCCATATATTTACCAGAAATGCGGCTCCGAGCCACTCCGCCACATTTCTGCTGGTCGCTCCTCAGAATCCGCTCCCTGCCGTTCCACGGGGGGCCGGGGGATAAGGGTGGCCAATGTGCCGCCCTAACCTTCATTCGCTGAAAGTCCCCTTGACGAGAAGGCGGCCGGCGTCCATGAGCTTCCGTCCCTTGGCGAACACGCCCTTGAGGGCGAGGTCGCGGTCGAGGAGGATGAGGTCGGCGTCGGCGCCGGCCGCGACGCGCCCTTTGCCGCGGAGCTTGTAGAACTCGGCCGCGTTGGTCGAGAAGAGGCGCGCGGCCTCCTCGAGCGGCAGGGCCTTCTTGGCGACCAGGTCCCGGAACTTCCGGAAGAGGTCCTTCTCGGTGGCGATGGTCAGCCGGACGAGCCGCCCGGACTTGTCGAAGACCGGCATGCTGCCGTTCGCGTCCGAGCTCACCATGATCCGGCCGAGGGGGAGTCCGTCCTTCTTTAACCGGGCCACGCACTCTTCGAGGCTGACGTCAGGGTCCGCCGCCGGATCCGGGTCCGGCCCGGCCGTGACATCTATGGCCCCGCCGGCCCGGACCCACTCGAGGCCCTCCTCGAAGAGCTCCCGGTTGCGGAGGATGTGGGTGGCGACGAGCTGGGTCACCGGGATCTCGGTCTCCCGGATGATGCGGAAGAGCATCTCGAGCCGCCGCTTCCCGTCGCCCATGTGGACGTGGAGGACGCCGGCCTTGCCGCCGAGCATCCCGCCGACCCGGCACTCGGCCGCGAGCCGGGCCACCTCGTCGAAGGTCGGCTGGGACGAGCGGTGGTCGGAGAGGGCGATCTCGCCGGCCCCAACCACCTTGTCGATGAGGACCAGGTCGCCGCGGACGCTGCCGGTCAGGGTGTTGACCGGGACCTCGTACGAGCCCGAGAAGATGAAGGTGGTAACGCCTTCGATCTCCAGGGCCCGGGCCTTGGCCAGGAGGGACGACATGTGGCGGGTGACGCCGTCCGTCCCCAGGCAGCCGATGACGGTCGTGACGCCGCTCCCGGCGATGTCCTCGACCCGGATCTCGGGGGCGCGAGTGGCCGGCCCGCCTTCCCCGCCGCCGCCCAGGATGTGGACGTGGGGGTCGATGAGGCCGGGGAGGACGGCGAGCCCCGCGGCGTCGATGACCTCGATCTCGAGGCCGTCCGGGCGGATCCGGCCCGGCTCGGCGATTGCTTCGATGGACG
>Ga0315268_10006086_pt1 | contig 12874 bp, 8 predicted proteins | sample C1_top_MG_FD_204535 | JGI IMG/M metagenome (GOLD analysis project Ga0315268, IMG submission 204535) | Sediment microbial communities from Yellowstone Lake, YNP, Wyoming, USA - C1_top | ecosystem: Environmental > Aquatic > Freshwater > Lake > Sediment | place: USA: Wyoming | collected 2017-08-01 | reverse complement strand
TGCCGCCGCACTCCAAAAAACCGGCTGACAGCCGCAGTGGAAATTGGTCGGAACTGGCTGCGTAATTCCCGCGCAGTGCGCTTAGGGAACTCCCGATAAATAGTTTACCCATTATCACGAGAATAGCATCGGTCTACTGTCATCTTGGATAGTAATTATGGGTAAATTATTATCCCTGAGATCCCTTAGTACACGCCGCGGTAAATACGCGACCAGATCGTAGGGGCAAAGCCCTTTGTGCCTGCCCTTGCCTCGTGCGGGCGGCCACAGCAGGGACCGCCCCTACAAAACTAGACGCGGAATTCCCGCGGTCAGCACTTAGTCTATCTCATAAGTAGTTCTATCTTTTGAGTTCTATCTCTTGAAAGGATGCTGAGGATATGATGATATCAGGGGGATGCCCTGGTTCCGGTTCCAGTCGGATAGTTGATAGCCTGATTACCTTTATTCTTATGGTGATCCTGTTCTTTACCCCCCTGGCTGGGGGAACAGAGAATGGGATAAGTGTATGGATAGTACATACCCTGGTTTTCATATTGCTCTTGTTGTGGATATTCGATACCATCAGGAGAAGGAAAATATGTCTGGTTCGAACGCCCCTGGACTATCCCATACTTTTTTTTACCCTGTTATCTATCACTTCGGCACTATTCTCCGTATCACCCGGGAAAAGCTTTCTGACCCTCCTCAATTTTTTCGATTACATAGTTCTCTATTACCTCGTTGTAAACAAGGTTAGGATAAGAGATAGAAAACAAATAAACTTAATTGCTTACACCATTGTTATTGCCGGGAGTCTGGTGGCCCTTTTCGGGCTAATCAAGTATCTGGGGTCATCTGCAAATATACTCGGTTTTACCTATTATAATCCAAATCCATTAGGCGCTTATCTGGCCATGGTCATTCCTGTTACCCTGGTTATGATGATGCTTACGCCTGATCTGGGGAAAAAGATCCTTATCGGGTACGGCATCTGTATGATGATGATAGCGTTTATCCTCACCTTGTCAAGAGGTGGATGGTTTTCTTTTCTCTGTGCATTACTCCTGATGGCTTATCTTTATTATAGAAAATCCAGGAGCCTTTCTGGTAAGACTCTTGTTTCATCGGCGTTCATCGTAGGGATCTCTTTACTGTCCATCACGGTTTTGGGCTTTACCAATGTGAAGCATGAGATTGTCGCTATAAATAAAGTGAGAATCGAGAGCGTAAGCGGCAGGATGCCGATCTGGAAAGGTACTTTTGATATAATTCGCACCTATCCCTTGCTCGGGTCCGGGCCAGGCACATTCCCCCTTTTATTCGAGGAATATATAAGGAAATATGTCGGGGGGCTGAGGGATAAATATGCGCATAGTGAATACCTTCAAACCGTAGCGGAGTGGGGAGTATTTTCACTCTTGATCATCTTCTGGATACAGGCCCTTTTCTTTTTGGCAGCTTTCAAGATGTACGATCAGGCCCACACACATTTCTCCCAGTATCTGAGGATTGGAATAATAGGAAGCATGACTGCTATCTCAATCCATTCACTGGCAGAATTTGCCCTGCATCCTATGGCTAACGCTATTCTTTGTGTAGTCCTCGGCGCTGTGGCGATAAATAATCACTGACTAAAGCAGCGATTATCAATAGTTCGTTACTTATCGGCTTGATTTTCTGCATTTTTTATAATTCTGGTATCTCCTTAATTTTTGACCCTTCATACGCAGATCAGCGGATTCTTTATTGAAACTCGATGTTCAAGTTTTCTTGAACACCGAATCGCTAAGTTATTGATTTTATTGGTTATTATATATTTCTATACCTTTAATAAAATCAATACGTTAGCAAAAAACTTGAAGATCGAGTGAAAGTATGCGCGATACGGTTTATATCATACGGTTTATATTTTTCGGTGTCTGTTGAATCAAAGGAAGGAAGGTCCCGTAAAGGATCATTTAAAGGAACTAAAACATTCCCAGGACCAGTAATAGATTTGAAAAGTGGGCATCCCGGCGAAAGCTGGCATGAAATAACAGATGAGAATTTTATCTTACCCCAAAATAGAATCCTTATTATTTTACGTCGTGGTGATCCTGCATGTATACGTGAGGGCATTGGACCACAACCTTTGTACCGATTACAGGAGCCTATAAAGTAGTCGGTCCCGGAAAGGCGGGAAATTTTCGGCCACTTTCTTCTCTTCTGTGCGTTCTGGCGATCTGACGACAGTGATAAAAGGGTGCCAGGCCGATTCATGCAAAAATATACGCTAAGCACATAACCATTGTGTTTACTAACAGTTAGCTGGACAGGCTAATGATGATATAGCCTGAACATGCATAAACTCATTTAAGGTGATACTCATGTACAGTTTATTTTCGGCATGGGATTCTGCATAGAGTAACTCCTGTAAATCCAAAAGAAACAGAGTATCTGGAATACCCTGCAAGAAATGTTCGTTTTCTGCATAGAGGTATGTTCGGACAGTCTTGCTCAGGGATCTTTTTCCCTTAGCGGATATTTTTACACAAATCGGCCTGGTACCCTATAAAGGCGGCTACGGCTTCACCAAGCGGCCACGTTGCCATGTTCGTTTGACGGCGGCTATGTTTTACTCTGGCTGGAGAAAGTCGAAAATTGGGTGGCTTAGGGGCTTTTCCTTATATACTGGGGTGGTACAGCCAAATCAGCAGTGCCTGCTCAGAGGGGGTGAAAAGAATCTTGTCAGATAGAAAGGTCCCGAAAATCGAAATTATCAAGAGATTTCCTCATTACAAAGTTGGGCGTAGAGTGCTCTATGAAGATAGAGAGATTAATTCCTGGCTCGATGAACAAAAACAGGCAGCAGTAAGATAAAGAACGAGGAAAATATATGCCAGAGCAAAATGAATACTTCGATAAATTCCTTGAGTCCAGATTTGCCCATATTGATGCTTTGGTACAAAACATCAGTAATGCGGTGAATGATTTGAAGGGCCAGTTTGTTGACTTAAAGGGCCAGTTTGTTGACCTTCGGAATGAGGTTAAAGAAGAGAATGAGGCCACAAGAGCAGACAATAAGGCTACTCGTCGGTGGATATTCGGAACCGTGGTCGGAACTGGTATTACTGTCCTTTTGGGCCTTGCTGCAATTCTGCTTACTTTCGTCCAGATACAAAATTCATGGATGCAGCAGGTTATTTCTTTCGTCGGCAAGATGATTGTAAAATAGTTGTCCCGAATGATGTTTAGACCATCATCCGGGACATATCGCCTTTAGTTATTTCGGATTCCACTAACGCGATGGACATATCATAGAGGGTGAGAGGACGGGTCTTTGTCCCTCTGAACCTGTGTATTTACATTAGATAGTCCTTTCCCGGTAGCTGTGAAGTGCTTTCATGTAATTGGCCCGCTCAAAGGCTGCCGGATTTTCCACGGATTTTTGGCTCATACTTCCTTTCAACTGGCTGATGGATGCATATTCTTTTTGTTCCATCCAATCTTCCATACCCTTAAGGATCGCCGAAAGATGAGAAATACCATTCTGCAGGAGGGAGGAGCAGAGCATGGCTACGTCTGCGCCTGCCATCAGCACCTTGAGGGCATCATCTGCGGTATGGATACCACCGGTAGCAGCCAGGCTGCATGGTATCCGGCTGTAGAGAATAGCTATCCACCGCAAAGGCAGCCGCAACTCATTTGAGGAGCTTAATGTTATTTCAGGAACCACCTCCAGGTTTTCCAGGTCAAAATCCGGCTGGTAAAACCGGTTGAAGAGCACCAGTCCATTTGCACCGGCCTCGACCAGACTTTTGGCCATAGCTGCTGTTGAGCTGAAATAGGGACTCAGCTTCATGGCCACCGGAATTTTGACCCTCTCTTTAATGGTTTTTAAGATATCCAGGTAAATACTTTCGATCTTGGTTCCTGAAAGGGTTGGGTCCGTGGGTATATAATAGGTGTTCAGTTCCAGGGCATCGGCGCCTGCTTCCTCCATCTTTTTGGCATATTTTAGCCATCCGCCGGTCGTGACCCCGTTCAGGCTGGCAATAACAGGGATATCTACGGCTTCTTTAGCCCTGCGTATGTGCTCCAGATATTCTTCCGGCCCCAGGTGATATTCCTGGCTTTCCGGGAAGTAGGAGAGCGCCTCGGGAAACCATTCATAATGGTAAGTGGTGTAGTAGTTCAGCTCAAGGGCTTCGTGGGCAATCTGCTCCTCGAAGAGTGAGTGGAGAACAACGGCTGATGCTCCGGCATCCTCCATCGCTTTGATCTTATCGATCTGCGCGGATAGCGGAGAGGATGAGGGAACCAGAGGATTTTTTAAGACTAATCCCAAATAGTTGGTTAGAAGATCCATAATCCTTAATCCTCGTTTATGGGTAACTACTGAGGTTGTTTAGGCTGTAGGCTATGAGGGGCGGCCCTCGCCACAGGGGCTCCCTGCTGCCACAGGGGATCCCTGTGTGGCCGCACTGGTCTTTCCCTACAGCCTAAATGCCTACAGCCTGTTATTTACCCGAGTAGTTACGTTTATGTGATATTCAAGGGTAATATCCAAGTCATCCCTCGTTCAGGTGAAACTCAAGCCGGGCCAGTTGCTCATAAAAATGAAACCGCAGATTTACATCCTCCTGTGCCAGTTCCATCAGCCGCTTGGCCTCTTCAGGCTTACTCTTGGTCAGCATCTTGTACCTGTTTTCCAGGTAGGCATACTCTTCCAGGGGAATCTTTGGCGGCTTGGAGTCAAGGACCAGCGGGTTTTTTCCCTCCTTGATGCGGTTGGGATTAAAGCGAAACAGATTCCAGTAACCGCTGTCCACTGCCGCCTTCTGGTTGGTCAGGGCCAGCCCTGTGTTAATTCCCTGGCCAATGCAATGGCTGTAGGCAATGATTAAGGAGGGACCGTCATAGCTTTCGGCTTCGGTAAGTGCCTTGATGGTTTGCTCGCCATCGCTACCGAAGGCTACCTTGGCTACATAGATATAGCCATAGGTCATGGCTATCATGGCCAGGTCCTTTTTGGGCAGATACTTTCCGCCTGCGGCGAATTTGGCCACCGCTGCCCTGGGTGTGGCCTTGGACATCTGACCGCCGGTATTGGAATAGACCTCGGTGTCAAGGACCAGGACATTGATATTGCGATTGGCAGCCAGAACATGGTCCAATCCATCAAAGCCTATATCATAGGCCCATCCGTCGCCTCCTATGACCCAGACATCCTTTTTAACCAGGTAATCCGCCAGACTGGTCAGGTGGCTGACTTCCCGGGATTGAAACGACTTCAGCCTGATTTTCAGGGTTTTGACCAGTTCCCTTTGCTCTGCAATTTCTTTCTCATTGGTTTGTTTTGCTTCGAGTATGGCTGAGGCCAGATCGTCGCCCACTTTTCCGGCCAGGCGCTGCAATAATTGTCTGGCCTGACGGGTGTTTTGGTCAATAGCCAGGCGAAGGCCAAAACCAAACTCGGCGTTTTCTTCGAACAGAGAGTTGTTCCAGGCAGGGCCTCTGCCTTCCCGGTTTTTTGTCCAGGGCGTGGTAGGCAGATTCCCTCCATAAATGGAGGAGCAGCCCGTGGCATTGCTTATGACCGCCCTGTCCCCGAATAATTGGCTGACGAGCCTTACATAAGGAGTTTCCCCACAGCCTGCGCAGGCCCCTGAGTACTCGAACAGAGGCGGGAGAAACTGGGCACCTTTCACGGTAGCCGTATTAACCCGGGTCCGGTCAGGGTCAGGAAGGCTCAGGAAAAATTCATAGTTTCGCTCCTCTTCCTCACGCAGGGGGGGCTGCGGATACAGGTTAATGGCCTTCAGCCGGGTCTCTTTTTTGTTCTTGGCCGGGCAGGCCTGTACACAAAGCCCGCAGCCGGTGCAATCTTCGGGTGCCACCTGAACGGTGAATTTCATACCGGGAAAATCCCTTCCCCTATAGTCGGCAGACTTAAAGCCCCCGGGTGCTTCAACCAGGTATTGAGAATCATAGACCTTGGCCCTGATTGTGGAATGAGGGCAGACAAAAGAACAGCGGTTGCACTGAATGCAGACATCGGGGTCCCAGATCGGGATCTCCAGGGCAATGTTTCGCTTCTCATACCGGGTAGTGCCGGAAGGAAAGGTCCCATCCGCAGGCATGGCACTGACCGGGAGCTTATCTCCCAGACCAGCCATTATTCTGGCAGTGACTTTGCGCACAAATTCAGGAGCATCCCTGGGGATCAAGGGGGTTGGTGATCCAGGAGACATGAAATCCTCATCCAGAACGATCGGCCTGCGCTCGAAGGTACTGGTGACTTCAGCCGGTATGGCTACCTCGTGCAGATTGGCCAGGGCATGGTCCACGGCTCTGAAATTCATCTGGATGATTTGCTCACCCTTTTTACCATAGGTTTCCTGAATCGCCTCTTTAATCTTGGCTATGGCTTCTTCTCTGGGCAGGATGCCGGAAATGGCAAAAAAGCAGGTTTGCATAATGGTATTGATGCGCACCCCCAAATGGGCCTCTTTGGCTACCCGGAAGGCATCTATGGTGTAAAACTTCATCTTTTTTTCTCTTAACTGCTGCTGATCGGATCTTGGGAGGGTATCCCAGACCTTGTCAGGTCCGGCAGGGCTGTTTAATAAGAATGTGGCCCCTGGCGCAGCCAGTGAGAGCATATCGTGGCGCTCCAGAAATACCGGTTGGTGGCAGGCTATAAAGTTGGCCTGCTGGATCAAATAGGTGGAGTGGATCGGGTTTTTCCCGAAGCGAAGATGAGAAACGGTTACCGAGCCGGCCTTTTTGGAGTCATAGACAAAGTAGCCTTGCGCGTAATTATCCGTGCCCTCACCGATAATCTTGATCGAATTTTTATTGGCACCTACCGTGCCGTCAGCACCCAGACCGTAAAAAACTGCCCGGATCGTATCCTCACTCTCCGTGGTAAAGGAAGGGTCATAATCGATGCTGGTATGGGTGAGATCATCATTGATGCCTACGGTAAAATGATTTTTGGGCTTTTCTTTTTTCATCTCCAGAAACAGCCCGTTGATCATGGCAGGAGTAAACTCCTTGGACGAAAGCCCATACCGACCGCCGATAATTCTGGGTGCAGCAGTGAGCGGCATATTAAGAGAAAAAGGGCTATTGCCTTCAGCAACGGTCTCGCTTATGGCTGCCACCACGTCAAGATAGAGAGGCTCTCCCGTAGCGCCCGGCTCTTTGGTCCGGTCAAGTACGGCAATCACTTTTGCAGTTGATGGCAGTGCCTGCAGAAAATGCTTTATGGAAAAAGGCCGGTACAGATGTACCTTGATCAACCCGACTTTTTCCCCCTGTGACATCAGATACTCCACCGTCTCCTGGGCTGCCTCGGCACCCGATCCCATGAGCACCACAATCCGCTGCGCATCAGGCGCACCCAGATAATCGAATAGATGGTACGGCCTCCCGGTCAGGTCGGCAAATCGATTCATGGCCTTTTGGACAATATCCGGGCAGGCCAGGTAGTAGGGATTGACCGTCTCTCTGCCCTGAAAATAGACATCGGGATTTTGGGACGTTCCCCTGATAAAGGGATTATCCGGTGAGAGTGCCCGGCTGCGATGGGCCAAAACAAGATCGTCATTGATCATGGCCGAAAGATCATCCCTGCTGAGTTGTTCAATCTTATTCAGTTCATGCGAGGTGCGAAAGCCATCGAAGAAATGTAAAAAAGGCACCCGTGCCTCCAGGGTGGCAGCCTGGGCTATGAGGGCAAGGTCCATGGCCTCCTGGACCGACCCTGAAGCCAATTGGGCAAACCCTGTGGCTCTGGCTGCCATGACATCGCTGTGATCACCGAAAATGGAGAGTGCCTGGCAGGCCAGGGAACGGGCCGATACATGGAATACGACAGGGGTCAGTTCTCCGGCGATCTTGTACATATCAGGGATCATGAGCAGTAACCCTTGAGAGGCGGTAAAGGTCGTGCTTAAAGCTCCGGCTTGCAATGCACCGTGGATTGCACCTGCGGCCCCTTTCTCGCTTTGCATTTCATTCACTGCCGGGACAGTCCCCCAGATGTTGGTTTGTCCCGCATCAGACCACTCATCTGCCCACTCGGCCATGGGAGAAGAGGGGGTTATTGGATAGATGGCAATTACTTCATTCGTTTGATGGGCCACATAGGCCGCGGCCTCATTGCCGTCGATAGTTACCATTCGCCTGGCCATAATGATTCTCCACTTGTTGCTTTATCAAAGGGGGTTTTTTCATATTTCGCGCAAAAATCCATCCTGCTTCCAGCAATGACTACTATTCGGCTGTTGAGAAAAAAGGAAACCACTGGAGAAAACCACTTAATAGGTTACACTTCCTGATTTTCGAGGGATAGAGAATATCTGTGCACGATTCAGTAAAAATGGGATATAATCATAATGGGACCGGGTACGAGACTAAGGCCGTTGTGCTGAAAAGCAAGGAGGTTCGTCCAGACATTCTGGCTCTGCCAGTGGGCTTCTACCCTGAAGCTAGGGAGAGGGTCTACATCGAGTTCCAGGGTTATAAAAGTGACATGATCCGCTATTCTTTAGCTTCGAAGGTGGCCCTGTCCTGTGCTCAGGAAAGGTATGCAGGGCCGGTGCTGGCCGGAATTATCTTCACCGATAAAGAATATCAGGAAGAGGCATTACCTTTTGAACTTTCGAGTCTGGATGGGGCATTCTCAATGCGGGGGCAGTTTAAGGAGATCGTTTTGACCAGCTATTCAGAGACTCAGTTAATGGCCATTGACCCCCGCTTGGTGATCTTGGCCCCGTTTACGGTCCCCAGGGAGTTAGCAAAAGATGAACTAATGGATCGAGGCAAAAAGTGGGTAGATACAGCCTATGCGGCCTATCCGGGGCATCTACGCCAGGACGTTCTCAACGTTCTGGCTTTATTTCTTCTGAATCGGTTCAGGAACCTGTCACGAGAGGAGGTAATACAAATGTTAGACTTCGATCTGGCTGAAACCAGGGCAGGACAGGAGATTTTTCAGGAAGGCATAGAGAAGGGGAGGCTGGAAGGCATAGAAAAGGGCATAGAAAAGGGCATAGAGAAGGGCATAGAGAAGGGGAGGCTGGAAGGTATTGAGGAGGGAAGGCTGGAAGGCATAGAGAAGGGAAAGCTGGAGGGACTTATCGAAGCTGTCAAATTGGGTATGGAATTGAAATTTGGAATAGAAGGATTAAAACTGTTACCGAGGATAGAAAAAGAAAAGGACATAACCAGGCTTGATACCATTAAAGAGGCCATAAAAATAGCCAGCACCGTAAAAGAAATAGAGGAATTACTGGTTAGCTAAATAGAAAAAATTTGGAGTCCGGTCTAAATTCCCAGAGCCTCTTTCCAGCCGCTATCAGCTTCGCTGTATACAGTCTCGCCGCTGGTTGTAAGATCGGTTTCTGCCATGAGGACTGCTCTCCATATGATGGGGCTATTCTCCATATACTATATTGAAAAGAAAGAATTAATCTATTACAGTATATTGTACCTGATAGTGTACCTGATTTTTTGGATACTTACGACTGTTGGTTTTAGGCCATGCTGGCGGAATGGAAAAGGCCACCAGGAGAAATCCCGATGGCCTTCTTGATACCGCAGTAGGAATAACAGGGGGAATGATACCTGCTTTTATAATGGCTTCCCCAAAATAAAAAAGGTGCTGGTAAATCTTTTTGATCTGCCAGCACCTTTTATCGTCGAAAAACTAATAGGCCTTAGTAATTTTTAGTAATTATAGTAGGGATTTGTAGAAGCAGGACTGGTGCTGCCATAGTATGTACCAGTACTAGTAGAGGGGTACGCAGTAGTACCATAGGGGTTGTATGTAGTACCATAAGGGTTATAGGCAGTAGTAGTAGTACCATAAGGATTGTATGTACTATTAGCACCTGAGTTGTAACCAGCAGTAGTATAGGGGCTGGTGTAATAGGCGCTGAAAGCACCTATTGTAGGGCTATAGTAGGAGGACGGGTTGGCGCTGCCATAAGGGTCATTGGGGTTATAGGCAGTGGAAGTACCGTAGGGGCTGTAGCCGGTAGTGCCATAAGGGCTATAGCCAGTAGTGCCATAGGGGCTATAAGCAGTAGTGCTATATTGGCTATAGCCAGTAGTACCATACGGGCTGTAGGCAGTAGTGCCATAAGGGCTAAAGCCAGTACTGCCATAGGGGCTATAAGCAGTAGTGCCATATTGGCTATAGCCAGTAGTACCATAGGGGCTGTAGGCAGTAGTACCATAGGGGCTGTAGCCAGTAGTACCATAGGGGCTGTAGCCAGTAGTACCATAGGGGCTGTAGCCAGTAGTACCGTAGGGGCTGTAGGCAGTAGTGCCATACTGGCTGTAGGGGCTATACCCAGCAGTACCGTAGGGGCTATAGGCAGTAGTGCCATAAGGGCTATAGCCAGTAGTACCGTAGGGGCTGTAGGCAGTAGTGCCATACTGGCTGTAGGGGCTATACCCAGCAGTAGCGTAGGGGTTATACCCGGCAGTAGTAGCGCCATACCCAGCATAGGGGTTAGAATACCCAGCGCCAGTGTATGGGACCATACCGTAACCAGCGGCATAGCCACCAGTTCCTAATCCTCCGTAAGCACCTAATCCTCCGTAAGCACCTAATCCTCCGTAAGCACCTAATCCTCCGTAAGCACCTAATCCTCCGTAAGCACCTAATCCTCCGTAAGCACCTAATCCGCCATAAGCGCCTAAGCCGCCTAATGCACCCAGGCCGCCGTAAGCACCTAATCCGCCGTAACCTCCCAGCATCAGGGGATTCATACCGGTCGGCGACACCAGTCCCGCCATCAGGGGGTCAGACAGTATTTGATTCGTGGCCATTTGCCCCATGTACATTGGGTTGAGTCCGCCAAGCAACTGTGCCTGGGTTACAGGGACAGTGCTGAATATTGCCAAGGCTAACATGGTGATTGCAAAAATGGAAAAATTTTTCAAAAGCCTACTCATTTTCTTACTCACAACTTTTATCCTTTCTGTTGTTTCTCTTCTTCTCCCCCCGAGATTATTAGAGAAAGCATTCTTTAATCCTCTACAAATTACAACCATTGGGTCTCTTCCGACATTGGGTCTCTTCCGACCCTTTCGACCTGAAAAATACTCCCAAAATCACCTCCCTTTTTTGCCCTGCTATTTGCAACCTCTAACTATTCTCAGGTAAGCGAATCTTGGCTACCACCATGTTTTTTGGCCCAATTTATTTCCGCATCTGATGGTCGCAGGTAGGTTGGAACCACATCTTCTACCCTGTCTAATTGTTGTAATTCCAAGCGATTTAACCCCAAACCTGCCACTACCGATGCCTTGGGATAATTATGGTACTGAGGACAAAATTCAGCACTCTCGCCAAATTCCGAAAGAATCGTCCCTTCGTATAAGCGTGAGCCATTTCCCATAAAAATAATCTTGCGCGATCGATCTAATTGACGAATCGTATCAACCTGGTGAACCGTATCAACCTGGTGAACCGTATCAACCTGATGAATTGTATCAATCTGGTGAACCATATCAACCTGATGAATTGTATCAATCTGGTGAATCATATCAATCTGACGAACCATGACAGCAACCTGATGAATCATAGACGACGGAGAAACTACCCTCTCCGGAATAAGCACCCTTAACTTCCCCTCGACCCACTGGTATAATGCCGTGTAAACCTCCTCTTTCCTGGCATCGAGCATAGGACAAAGATAACCGGAAGCAAAAGGCAGATTACCTGCCATCGCTTCCAGCGTTGAAATTCCCAGGACAGGCTTTTGAATAGCAAAAGCCAAAGCTTTAGCCGTGCTGACCCCGATCCGAAGGCCGGTAAATGATCCAGGCCCGATAGAAACAGCTACGGCATCACACTCTTCCAGCGATTTCTCCGCATTGATCAAAATTTGATCAATTTCTTTCAATAATTGCTCACTGTGGCTCTTTATATTCAGGAGATATTCAGCCACAATTTCATGTTCACTCACTAAAGCTGCGCTTCCAGCCCTCGTTGCAGTTTCTATTCCTAATATTATCATAGCAAAATTTTTGCCTTTTAGACAGGGAAGAGCAAAATAAATTTTGTTCCATCAGGATGATTGTCCTCGCCGGTAATACTGCCGCTGTGATCATCCATAATCCGGTGGACTATGGCTAAGCCCAACCCGCGCCCTTCCTTTTTGGTTGAAAAATACGGCATAAAGAGCTTCTCTTTATCCTCAGGAGAAATTCCTTTTCCATTATCGCTTACATCTATTCTTATTTTAGACGAAACGCGGTCATAAACACTTACTACGGATAACCTTTTTTCAGGGTGATTAACTTTGGTCATGTCACCGACGGTCATGGCATCGGCGATCATAGCATCGGCGATCATAGCATCGCCAGCCCTGATATCGACACTCTTAGCATCGCTGGCCATGTCGTCGCTGGCCATGTCGTCGCTGGCCATGTCGTCACTGGTCTTGACGTCGCCGGTCATAACATCGTTGATCCTGGCATCGCCGGTCATGGCATCGATCGCATTATCGAACAGGTTAATAAATACCCGCTTAATCTGTTCACGGTCCAGGGAAATCAGGGGAAGGTCCGCTGCAAGGTGCTGCTCGAATAGAATATCGGGATACATCTGCCGATACCTGGTTATCATCGTGGTGATCAAATGATTAATGTCTTCCGGCTTCAAATTGGGCAGGGGCAATCTGGCAAACTGGGAGAATTCATCGATCATTGTCTTTAAATCGTTCACTTCCTGAATAATAGTTTCCGTGCACTCTTCAAAAACAGCCTCGTAACGGGATGCATTCTCGTAGAAATTTTTTCTTAACCGCTCAGTGCAAAGCTGGATCGGAGTCAGGGGGTTTTTGATTTCATGGGCCAGTCTGCGGGCCACTTCCTGCCAGGCAGCAAC
>Ga0315268_10006085_pt1 | contig 12874 bp, 9 predicted proteins | sample C1_top_MG_FD_204535 | JGI IMG/M metagenome (GOLD analysis project Ga0315268, IMG submission 204535) | Sediment microbial communities from Yellowstone Lake, YNP, Wyoming, USA - C1_top | ecosystem: Environmental > Aquatic > Freshwater > Lake > Sediment | place: USA: Wyoming | collected 2017-08-01 | reverse complement strand
ACCATGCCGCGCTCCACCTCGTCCTTGCCGATGCCGCGCAGCAGCAGCCCCGCGTTGTCCCCTGCCAAGCCTTCGTCGAGCTGCTTCTTGAACATCTCCACGCCCGTCACCACCGTCTTGCGCGTCTCGCGGAAGCCCACGATCTCCACCTCTTCCCCGACCTTCACCTTGCCGCGCTCGATGCGCCCGGTCACCACCGTGCCCCGCCCCGAGATCGAGAAGATGTCCTCGATCGGCATCAGGAACGGCTTCTCCACGTCGCGCTGCGGCAGCGGCACGTACTTGTCCACCGCCTCCATCAGCTCGTCAATCGACTTCTCCCAGTTGGCTTCCCCGTTCAGCGCCCCCAGGGCCGAGCCCCGGACCACCGGCACGTCGTCGCCCGGGAAGCCGTAGCCCTTCAAAAGCTCCCTCACTTCCAGCTCCACCAGGTCCAGCAGCTCCGGATCGTCCACCGCGTCGCACTTGTTCAGGTACACCAGGATGTAGGGCACGCCCACCTGGCGCGCCAGAAGCACGTGCTCGCGGGTCTGCGGCATGGGCCCGTCGGTGGCCGCCACCACCAGGATGGCCCCGTCCATCTGCGCCGCCCCGGTGATCATGTTCTTGATGTAGTCGGCGTGGCCGGGACAGTCCACGTGCGCGTAGTGGCGGTTCCGGGTCTCGTACTCGACGTGCGCGGTGGCGATGGTGATGCCGCGCGCCTTCTCCTCCGGGGCGTTGTCGATGGAGTCGAAACTGCGGAACTTCACGTTGGGGTTGTTCTTGCCCAGAACCTTGGTGATGGCCGCCGTCAGCGTGGTCTTGCCGTGGTCGATGTGACCGATGGTGCCCACGTTGACGTGCGGCTTGGTGCGCGCAAATTTCTCTTTCGCCATGATTGCTCCGTGCTTAAGAACTAAGAGGACCCCACTGCCAGCCTCACCCCTGAAACTCTGGAGCGGGAGATGGGAATCGAACCCACGACCAACAGCTTGGAAGGCTGTGACTCTACCACTGAGTTACTCCCGCCCTCGAAAGCAGCTCTCAGCTGTCAGCCATCAGCTTTCAGCCAACCCAAGGAACAAAACCTGGAGCCGATGACCAGGATTGAACTGGTGACCTCTCCCTTACCAAGGGAGTGCTCTACCAACTGAGCTACATCGGCCCAAAAACTTCTTCGCTCCAACCCGAGAGCCCCTTCGACTCCGCTTCGCGTCGCTCAGGGTCTCGCCTGCGGGCTCTCGCTCGCCTTGGCTCGCTCACGCCCGCAAAGCGGCTCGACTTACCAAGGGAGTGCTCTACCAACTGAGCTACATCGGCTCGAAAGCAGCCATCAGCTATCAGCTCTCAGCTACTGCTGCCGTCACGTTTCTCCAGCGCCTCACGGCGGTGATGCACCCACGATCTCAGCGCAAACATCCCCAGCAGCACGAGCGTGAGGGCGCGAATTTTCGGATCCGGCAGAGTCAGCCAGGCCAACACGCCCAGCAGCCCATACAGTGCCAACGCAATGGAAAAACGGGACAACGCAAAAATCCTGGTGGACAGGGGAGGATTCGAACCTCCGTAGCTCGCAAGGAGCGGCAGGTTTACAGCCTGCTGCCATTAACCGCTCGGCCACCTGTCCTTTATTATGAGGGTTCCGCAACCTTCGGCTTGCGCTACGGACCCTACCCTGGCGACGGCGCAAAGCAAGGGCGCACACCAGCATTCGCGCCGTTCGTACCGCATTACGGGAAGCTTCCTTAGAAGTGCAATCTCTTGAGGAGCTGCGCGCCGCAACCGTAAGTAACCCCCCTGACGCCACCGCCGCGCCCGGGTCCTGCTCTGGAGCTGGCGAAGGGATTCGAACCCCTGACCCTCTGATTACAAATCAGATGCTCTACCAGCTGAGCTACGCCAGCAAATCCCTTGCCGCCACCGGGGACAAACTTAGAGATTACCACAACGGAACTCTACGTGCAAGCGAAGTACCCGCTTCGCCCAGCCTTCCGCAAAACCGGGCGAAAGCGTGGGGCACCCGAGAACGTGCACACTTCAACTTTCGGCTTCCCGCGCCACCGCCTGCACCTGCCCGTACTGACTCCGCTAACCATTGTGGGATTTGCAGCCGGACATCACCGCAAGGCGACGTGGAACGCAGGTCCAAAAATATTGTATCGAAAAGACGGGGTGAGCGCCACCGTCGCCATTGGTAAAGTGCAATTGGTAATTCCAATTTACCGTCCCGCCTGCAACGGCGAGAACTACCCCGCCCAAGCCATAACCGGGCTTGGACGGGGCACCCTGGAGCGTGACTTCGTTACAATGCCCGCATGCGGAAACGCGCCGTGCTGCTGGTGATCATGGTTGCCGCCCTGGGCGCGGCGGTACTGATCACGGTGTTCATGCTGCGGGGAGCGGCGCCGAAGACGGTGAGGCTGCTGCCTTCGGCGGATGCCTTCGTGTATGTGGATCTGAAGCCACTGCGCACGGCCGGGGTACTGAAGCAGATGCCGGCGGTGCCACTGGATCCGGAGTACGAGGAATTCGTGCGCGAGACCGGGTTCCAATTCGAGCGCGACCTGGACGAGGCCGCCTTCGCCGTGCATCTGCCGGTGGCGGTCAACCCGCAGCAGCCGCAGGAGACGCGCTACTCCGAGGTGCTCACGGCGCGCTTCGACGCCGGGAAACTGGCCGCCTATCTGCGCAAAATTGCCGCCGCGGTGGAACGCTACCGCGGACGGGACGTTTATGTCATCGCGCTGCCGGGGCGCACCCTGCGGGTGACGATCCTGGGACCGCAGACGGTGGCCGCCTCCAACACCGAGGGGCCGTACGTGATTCAGGGCACCATCGACCGCTACCAGGAGCTGACACCGGCGCGCGGGCCGGAGCTGGTGCGCCGATACTACCGCGACGTGCCGCTGGGCAGCGTGGCGTGGGCAATCACGCAGACAACGGCGTCGGGGCCGCAGGGGAATTCCGTGCTCACGCTGCCCGGCGGCTACAACCTGTTCTTCCCCGCGGGCACGGCGGTGGTGGCCGGGTTGCGCTATGTCGGGTCGGTGCAGTTCAAGGCGGAGGCCTTCAACGAGACGGAAGACCAGGCGCGGCGCGTGGGCGATCAACTGAGCGCGTTTGTCGCTTTGTTGCGTACCGTGGAGGGCGCGCAGGCCGCGGGTGAGCCCGACGTGAAAGCGTTCTTCGACAGCTTGCGGGTGGAGCAGCGCGATCGGCGCACCGAGTTGACGGCGACCATCCCGGCGGGGTTTCTGAAGAAGCTGGTGTTGGAGCCGCCGAGAGTGCCGGCGGCGACGCCTGCGCCGGAGAAGAAAAAGCCGGAAAGGCAGAAAGGGCGTTAGGGGATTTGCTTGTGGGCTCGGGCTGGCGGCCTCGGGACCAGCGTGCCGGCCTCGGCTGCGCCTCGGGCTGGGGCGGGTTGTGCTCTTATTCCCAAGGCTTGCGCCTTGTGCTGACAAATCGTGCCGGGCTCCCCCTCGCCCCTCGCTGCGCTCGGCGCTCGGGGTCGCGCTGGGGTTGATTTGCGGCGGGGACACCCACATCTGCCAAAGGCGGGCAGATGTGGGGCACCGGCGGGCAGATGTGGGGCACCAGCGGGGCACCAGCGGGCTAACATAGTGGGCAAAGGAGGGGATCATGCCGTTGCCCGTGGGATGGGAGGCGCCGGGGGCGCTGCCGGCGTTCAGACGCATACTGCTGGCCACCGACTTTTCGCCGTATTCGGCGGCGGCGGCGCCGTTTGCCGCGCTACTGGCCGATTACTACGACGCTGAAGTGTTTCCGACTCACGTGATCCCGGCCGAACCGGAGTCGGCGCCGGAGTCCGGGGAAGCGGAGCAGAGCGGGGAATCAGCGCAGGCGGAGATGGAGCGCTTCCTCAGGGAGAACCCGCTGGGCGACGCGCCGCGTCACCTGATCCTGGAACGAGGCCGCATATGGGATGTGCTGGCGGAGGTGATCCGGCAAAAGGGGATCGACCTGGTGGTGCTGGGCACGCATGGGCGGCGCGGGCTGGGCAAACTGATGCTCGGCTCGGTGGCGGAGCACATCTTCCAGATGGCGCCCTGCCCGGTGCTCAGCATAGGACCCAAAGCGCGCAAGTCGTGGGGGAGCCAGAGGAAGCTGGGCAGGATTCTTTACGCCACCGATCTGGCAGGGGAGTCGCTGAAGGCGCTGCCGTATGCGCTGTCGCTGGCCCAGGTGAGCGGGGCGGAGCTGGCCCTGCTGCATGTTCCGGAAGGCGCGGCGGCGGAGCAGGAGCATATGCAGTCGCTGCACGAACGGCTGAACGCGCTGCTGCCCGTGGCGGCGCGGAGCTGGTGCAAGTGGGACACGTGGGTGATTGCGGGTGAGCCCGCGGACGTGATCCTGAAAACGGCGGTGCAGCAGAACGTGGATTTCATCGTCATGGGCGGGCACCTGGTGGAAGGGCCACTGTACGCGGTGAAGGTGCCGGCGACGACGGCGTACCGGGTGGTATCGCGGGCGGACCGGGCGGTGCTCAGGGTGAGGAGCTAGGCGCAAGGCGCAAGGCGCAAGGCGCAAGGCGCAAGGCTGAAGGTTGAAGGCGCAAGGCTGAAGGCGCAAGCTGACCGCCACGCTGTCGCGCCAAGAGCAGGCGCGACAAAGGTGGAGCGGCCGCTCCAATTAAGGAAGCTCTGATCCCGCGGCTGCTGCTGTTTCGGTTGACTTGGGAACTCATTCACAGTAACTTCGGAGCCACGTTTTCCCGCCCGCGAGGATTCCTGTGGCGCTGAAGATACTGCTCGCCGACGACAACATCACTGCCCAGCGGATGGGCAGCAAGATCCTGACCGATGCCGGCTATCAAGTGGTGGCGGTGAGCAACGGCGCCGCCGCCATGAAGAAGATCGCTTCGGAAAAGCCGGAGTTGCTGATCCTTGACGTATACATGCCCGGCTACAGCGGTCTGGAAGTCTGCCAAAAGGTGAAGCAGGCCCCCGAAACCGCCGCGCTCCCGGTGGTGCTCACCATCACCAACATGGAGCCCTTCAACCCCGAGGACGGCAACAAGGTGAAGGCCGACGGCGTCATGGTGAAGCCGTTCGAAGCCAGCGATCTGCTTGCCATAGTGCAGAAGTTCGAGCGCAAGCTGCAGGCTTCCGGACCGCCGCCGGCGCCGGCCGAACCCGCCTACGAGAAGACGCAGAAGATCGCCGCCCTGGAGTTCGAGGATGCCAGCTACGAGGAGTGGAAGGCGGAAGCGCCGCCGCCGCTGGAAGAGCAGCCGGCGCAACCGATGAGCGTGCCGCAGGAAATGGCCGCTTCCCCGGCGCTCGGCATGGAGGAAATGCTGGCCGAGCCCGCTCCGCCTGAACCGCAGCAGCCGGCAGCCGAAGCGCCCGCCCCCGCATTTGCCATGGAACCGGCATACATGCAGCCGGTGGAAGTTCCCACGCCCGTTTTGGACCTGGAACCCGCTGCGCCAGTCTTTGCTGAACCCGCCGCCCAAGCGGCGCCCCCGCCGGCGGAGCTGGAGTTCACTTCCGCGCCGCAGGTGGGCGAGGTTGAGATCGCGCCCGCGGCGGAGTTGGAGTTGAACAGCCAGGCCGGCGCCGCTGCCGCCGCGGAAATTCCCATCGTCCAGGATGCCGCCCTGGTGACCGATGCTGCCGACATGGCGCAGTTCGTCACCCAGTTCGGCACCCCGGAGCCCGCGCCCGCCGCCGAGGCGGCCGAGCAAGCGGCAGAAACCGCGGAGCTGGCCGCCATTCTGGAACTCACCCAGCCAGCCGAGGCCGCGGCGCCCACCGCTGAACTGGAAATCCCGGCAGCGCCAGCGCCGCCGGAACCCGCGCCGGTGCAGGCGATTCCAGCAGCCGAGGAAAGCGCCGCGTCGCTGGAAGAAGAAATGCGCCGGGCCTTCGATGCCGGAGGCGGCGCCGCGGCCGCTCCCGCGCTGGCGCCGGAGCCCGCGCCGGTTGCCGTCCCCGAGCCCCTGCTGGAAGCAATGCCCTTCGTGGATGCGGCTCCCCCGCCGCCGGCGGTGGAGCCCGCGCCGCCTGCCGCCGACGCCGTCACCGATCACCTGGTGGCGCAGTTCGCGGCGGAACTGGAAAAGGTTGCGCCCGCGGAGACTGTGGCCGAAGAGGTCGCGCCGCCGGCGCCGCTGGCGGAACAAGCCGCGCCGCCCGCGGCCGCCGCCGTTATCGACGAGCAGCGCGTGACCGAGGCGGTGCAGCGCGTCCTGGGACGCTACCAGGACGAACTGGTCGCGGCCATCGTGCGCGAACTGAAGTCGTAGCCACCGGAAAACCCAAACCGCCGAGGACGCAGAGGACGCAGAGGGTTTTGATAATTGAGTAATCTCGTAATTGGGTAATTTCATCGGAAGCGGATGAAGCTTCCGATTCTCCATTTACCCGGTTCTACAGTTGCCCCGATTCTTTTCTCGGCGTCCGCTGCGTCCTCGGCGGTTTGGGGTGTCCTGAAAATGGCCGAGCTCATCATTCCGCTCAGCGCCGCCGACGCGGCCGGCTTGTATCAGGCCGGCGGCAAGGGCGCGCAGTTAGGGAGCATGCTGCGCGGCGGGCTGCCCGTCCCGGACGGCTTCTGCGTTTCCACCGAGGCCTTCCGCCGCGGCATGGACGAAACCCTTCGCGCCGCTATTCTATCGTCTTACGATACGTTGGGCGGCGGCCGCGTGGCCGTGCGCTCCTCCGCCACCGCGGAAGATCTTCCCGACGCCTCCTTCGCCGGCCAGCAGGACACGTTTCTGAACGTCTCCGGCGCTGATGCCGTGGTCGAGGCGGTGCGCGCCTGCTGGCAGTCGCTGTTCACCGAGCGCGCTGTGGCCTACAGGCGCGACCGCGGCATCGCCGAGGACAGCGTCGCCATGGCGGTGGTCGTCCAGCGCATGGTAGACGCGGAAGCCGCCGGCGTCCTGTTCACCATCAACCCGGTCAGCGGCGCCACCGACGAGGTGGTAGTCGAAGCCGCCCGCGGGCTGGGGGACAAGGTGGTCTCGGCGCAGGTCACGCCCGATCGCTACCGCCTGCGCCGCCGCATCCCGCATGAGCTTATCGACCGCGAAGGCGGCGAGACCTTCGCGCTGCTCACGCCGCCGCTGCTGGCCCAACTGGCGCACCTGGGAATGGCGGCCGAGCGGCTGCTGGGCTGCGCCGCCGACATCGAGTGGGCGCTGGCGGGCGGGCGCGTTTATCTGCTGCAAGCGCGCGCCGTCACCGCCGCCGGGCCGCGCCTGCCGGAGGTTCGTTACGGCAGCCGCTGGAACGCCGAGCACAGCAAGGGCCGGCTCATCTTCTGGGGCAACTACAACCTGCGCGAGGTCATGCCCTACCCGCACACGCCGTTCTCCTGGTCGTTATGGAACTTCGTGGCGTGGCCGGCGATCGCGGTGACGGCGGGCGCGATGTGCCCGGAAGACGCCCGCAACCCGGAGCAGGCGCCGTCCGCCATGGACCTGGTGGACGGCCACGTGTACTTCAACATTAACGTGTACGCCGGGTTCACGGGCTTGCGCCCGCGGTGGCTGGTGGTGCGCGCGGCGCGGGCGATCGACGCGGAATACGCCGAGATCGTGGACGACATCCTGCGCCGCGGCGAGTTGCAGCCGCTGGCGCGCCCATTCAGCGTACGCCGCGTGTGGTATTCGCTGCGCCACGCCAGCGGCGGATTATTGGGCGCTGCCCTGGGCCTGCGCAGCGTGGCCGATGCCCGGGCGCAAATGAAGGCGTGCGAGCAGGAGGCGGCCACCTTCGCGGCCATCGATGCGCGCGCCCTCAGCGAGGAGCAGATCGTCGCCCTGGCCCGCTACTACGGCATCGAGAACCTGCCGCGCGGGTTGAGTGTGCTGGCGGCCTCGCTGCCCTCCTTGCCTGCCCTGTGGCTCCTGGCGTGGCTGCTGGAGCGCTGGGGGTTGCCGCAGTTTAACCCGGCCCTGATTTCCGGGGTGCGCGGCAATCCCACCATGGAGACCGCTCTGGCCATGTGGGACCTGACCGAACATGCCGGCCCCGAGGTGCGGGCGATTTTCGCCAAGGAAGAGATTTCCCGCGTCCCGGATGCGCTTTCCCGGAGCGAGGAAGGACGAAACTTTCTGGCGGCTATGGGCGAGTTCCTGAAGCGTAACGGGCACCGCGCCATGCGCGAATTTGACTTCACGTGCCCGCGCTGGCGCGATGATCCCACGTTCGTGTACGAAACCGTGCGCAATTACCTGTCGCATCCCGCCGATCAGCCCACACCGCGACAGCACTACGACGGGCAAGTGCGTGCCCATGACGAGGCGAAGCAGGCGGTAAAGCGGGCCTTGCGCTGGCGTCCGCTGCGCCACTGGCTGTTTCGCCGCCTGATGCGGGTGGTGGAAGAACGCATGCCTCTGCGGGAAGCTTACAAGTTCTACCTGCTGATCAGCATGGCGCAGGTGCGCGACATGCTGCTGGAAGTCGGGCGGCGGCAGGTGGCGCGCGGGGTGCTGGCAACAGCGGACGATTTCTTTTTCCTGTCCTTGCCCGAAATCGAGAAGATCTCGCGCGGAGAGCTGGACACCGGCTGGGTGCGAGATCAGATTCCGATACGCCGCCGCGAATTCGCCCGTCATATGCGCACCAGCCCGCCGCTGGTCGTGCGCAGCGACGGCAAGCCGGTGATGAAACCCGCCCTGGCGGGCGAGGTGCTGCGCGGCGCGGGCGCCTCGGCGGGCACGGCACGCGGGCCGGCGCGCATCCTGCTCGATCTCGGCGACGGCGCCCTGCTGCGCAAGGGCGAAATTCTGGTCGCCAAGTTCACCGATCCCGGCTGGACCCCGCTGTTTCTTACCGCCGGCGCCCTCGTGATGGAGGTCGGCGGCATCGTCAGCCACGGCGCCGTGGTCGCGCGCGAGTACGGCATCCCGGCCGTCGTCGCCGTGCGCGAGGCCACTCGCCTGTTGCGCGATGGCGAGATGATCGAAGTCGACGGCAGCAGCGGCGAAGTGCGCCGCCTGGAACCGGCAAAGGCGCAAGCCGCCTCCGCTTTTTCGGATTTGAAGTGACTGGGTGGCGCCCTCTTGGGCGACGCCTTCAACGATCCGCCGAAGAGCGCGTGCCGCTACTCTCTGCCCCCATGCGCGCGTAGAGCCCCGGGGTCATGCGCAGGGGATTGTTGATGCGCAGGAAGCGCGGCTCCAGCGCCCAGGGAGCGTGGCGCGTCAGCGTGCGATCGTCGCCCAGCAGCGGCAGTTGCGGCGCGCAGGCCTGATCACACTCCTGCCGCTCCGGCCAGCGCGAGCACCCGGCGACCGGCATCTCCGGGGTTCCGGCCATTTCCGCCCGCGCCGACATCCAGCCGTCCGCTCTGACCTCGGCCCAGCGCTCGGTCTCAGGACAGATCACGGTGCGCGGCTCGGCCAGCTGGCGGGCACGCGCGTAAGCCCAGAGTGCCGGTATGCCCAGGAAAAACGCGGCCCCGACAAGGAAGAGAATCACGCCCAGCAGAATCAACATGGCCCACCGCCTTTGCCACAATCTATACTCGCCGGGCGCACACCCTGCTGTGATCGGCGACCACAGTATGTGTGATGCGGCGCGCCGCCCGCCGCTCACCTCTTGAACACTTGCTGGCGTTCCGGGGCCCGGCCGCTCCCCAGCCCCAGTGTAGAATGGCTCCTAGTTTCAAGCACTTGTGGAATCGCGGGCGCCCCCATCTGCCCGCCTTTGGCAGAGGTTGGTCTCCCAGCGCAGGGCGAGCGGCACGTTCTGCTCACCGATCGGTTCCTCACACGTCCAAAGTACTGGCAGGCACAGAGCGGCTCCGGCAGTAGTTGGCGCCTGACGCAGTGCGGAGCGGAACGTGGAGCAGAGAGCATGTCGGCCGAGGCGTTGGCGGTTCCCATCACGCTTGGCGAGGTGTCCGGGTATCCCGGACTGAAACCAATGGAGCAGGTGCGCAACAACGAATCCTGGTCCAGACGGGGGCACATGCTGGAGGGGAGTATCCGCCGGGTTGACGACGCCGTGCTGATCCGCGAGGCGCAGCGCGGCGACCGCGCCGCCTTCGAAGAACTGGTGCGCCACTACGACCAGGCGGTGCTCCGCCTGGCGTTCCACCTGACCGGGTCCGAGCAGGACGCGCAGGACATATACCAGGACGCCTTCCTCAAGGCTTATCGCTCGGTCGGCAGGTTCCGCTTCGAGTGTTCGTTTTACACCTGGCTGTACCGCATCGTGACCAACCTCTGCCTCGACCACCTACGCAAAAAGCAGGTCCGCAAAGAGGACGCGCCGGTCACGATGGGCCAGGACGGCGAGCCTCACAGCCTGCTGGACCAGGTGGCCGACCAGCGCGCCGGCGCCAACCCGGAGCACGACCTCCTGCGCCGCCAACTGGGCGCTCGCATACAGGCTGCGCTGGGCAAGCTCTCCGGCCGCGAACGCATGGTTTTTGAACTGAAGCACTACCAGGGACTGAAGCTGCGCACCATCGGTGAAATGCTGAACACCACCGAGGAAACGGCCAAGAACACCCTGTTCCGGGCCACCCAGAAGCTGCGCGTGTCCCTGGCGGAAATGAGATGACGTTATGAACTGCGAATGGGTCAAGGCGAACATCACGCTCTACGTTTACGAGGAGCTGCCCGACGACGGCCGCTACGAGCTGGAACAGCACGTGGCGCGCTGCGCCGACTGCGCCGCCGAACTGGACGCCATGCGCGGGTTCCGCAGCGCCATGTCGGCCGCGCCGCAGTTGGAGCCCACGCCCAGCCTGCTGGCCGCCTCGCGCATGCGCCTGCAGGAATCGCTGGAGACCGCCGAACAGCATCGCGGCTGGCGCCTGCTGGACCCCATGATCTGGCTGCGGCAGATGAAGTTCTCGCCCGCGCTGGCCACGGCGTTGCTCATCGCCGGCTTTGCCGCCGGCGCCGGCGCCACCTGGCGCATGGCGCCGCGCGGGGTGGTTCCCGCAATCGTTGCCGGCAACCCGCAGGCCGCGGAAGCCTCCATCGCCGGCATCCGGCAGATCACCCAGATGCCGGGCGGCAATAACGTCGAGATCAAGTACGACACCGTGGTGCCGCAGAAGCTGGAAGGCTCGCTCGACGACCAGCGCATCCAGCAACTGCTGTTGTTCGCCGCGCGCAGCAATTACAACTCCGGCGTGCGCCAGGATTCGGTGGACCTGCTCGCCCGCAACCCGGATAACACCCGCATCCGCGAGGCGCTGATGGCCTCGCTGCTTTACGACACCAACCCCGGGGTGCGGCTCAAGGCGCTGGAATCGCTGGGACCGTTCGTCAAGGACCACACCGGGGTGCGCAACGCCCTGCTGCAGGCGCTTCAGAACGACACCAACCCCGGGGTGCGCGCCGAGGCCATCCACCTGCTGCAACCGGCGCGCGCCGACGGCAGCGTGCGCATGGTGCTCGAGCGCCTGGCCAAAGACGATCGCAGTGAGTATATCCGCAAGCAGGCCGGCCGCACCCTGGCTTCGCTGCCGGAGATCGATTAGGACGGCTGGAGGGATTGGAGACACACGTGAAACGCACTTCTAAACTCGCCATCGCGGCGCTGGCTGTTCTGGCAACCCTGCCGCTTTCGGCGCAGACTTCCAGGATCTACCGCGAGGGCAACGCCTGGGTGGAAGAGCTCAGCGGCGCCTTGCCCGCGCCCACCGCGCTGCGCGTGCGCACCGACATGGGCGGCATCAGCGTCCAGGGCGGCGCCCAGAAGGACGTCACCTACACCGTCCGCAAGCGCGTCTACAGCAGCACGGAAGAAGCCGCGCGCCGCGAACTGGCGGACTTCCGCGTCACCGCCGTCAAGCGCGGCGACGTGGCCGTGCTGGAAGGCAACGCCGAGCGGCACTTCCGCAGGTTTTCCGCGGAGTTCCAGGTGCAGGGGCCGCGCGATTTGCAGGAGGTGAAGGCGGAAACCGGGGGCGGCGGCATCAGCGTGGGCCAGATCGCCGGTCGCGTTGACCTGGATTCCGGCGGCGGCAGCGTGCGCGTTAACGACGTCGCCGGCCCGGTTTCGGCCGAGACCGGTGGCGGCAGCGTCGAAGTGGCCAATTCCTCCAACCTGCTGGACCTGCACACTGGCGGCGGCGCCATTCGCATCACCGGCTCCAAGGGCAAGGTGAACGCCACCAGCGGCGGCGGCAGCATCAGCGTGGGCGGCGCCTCCGATGCCGTGACGGTGGAAACCGGCGGCGGCAGCGTGCATGTGCAGCAGTGCGGCGCCGAGCTGCGCGTGGAAACCGGCGGCGGCAGCATCGACGTGGGCGACGTCAGCGGGCGCGCCTCGCTGGAGACCGGCGGCGGCAGCATCCGCCTGTCCTCGGCCCGCGGCCCGGTTACCGCCTCCACCGGCGGCGGCAGCATCGCCCTTTACAAGCTCATGCAGGGCGCCCGCGCGGAAACCGGCGCCGGCGCCATCACCGCCGAGTTCCTCGGCATAAACAGCGATTCCCTGCTCCAGACTTCGGTGGGCGACATCATCGTCTATATCGGCCCCCAGGCCAAGCTCACCGTGCGCGCCACCCTGGACATGGCCAACGGGCACCAGATCCGCTCCGAGTTCCCCGAGCTGGCCATCCGGTCCGAAGGCGGCGAGTGGGGCCCGCGCAATTACTATCTGGAAGGCACCATCAACGGCGGCGGCCCGGTGCTGCGGGTGCGCACCATGAGCAGCAACGTCGAGTTCAGGCGGGCGAAATAAGAAGTGTAGCGGCGGAATTCATTCCGCCGATGGGTGGCCACCCTGGTCTCGCCCGCTGTTGGCGAAATAAGAAGTGTAGCGGCGGAATTCATTCCGCCGACGGGTGGCCCACCCTTGTCTCGCACGCTGTTGGCGAAATAACGAGTGTAGCGGCGGAATTCATTCCGCCGATGGGTGGGGATTTCCTGGGGGGAGAAAAGGCTAGCAGAGGC
>Ga0315268_10006082_pt1 | contig 12876 bp, 5 predicted proteins | sample C1_top_MG_FD_204535 | JGI IMG/M metagenome (GOLD analysis project Ga0315268, IMG submission 204535) | Sediment microbial communities from Yellowstone Lake, YNP, Wyoming, USA - C1_top | ecosystem: Environmental > Aquatic > Freshwater > Lake > Sediment | place: USA: Wyoming | collected 2017-08-01 | reverse complement strand
AGGCCGAAAGACTGGCCGTCGTCGAGGACTTTGATCGCGTAGTCCTCGTCTATCTCGACCTGGGAATATCTACCCGAGCTTAGCTTGTCCAGAAGTTCCGAGGTCGTCGCCGCGAGTACGGGCCGGATGCGGGCGACCACGTGCTTCTTGAACGCGTCCAGCAGGTCGACCGTCCTGGCGAGGTACTCCCTCCTTCGGTCAAGCTCCGCTATGTCCCGTTCGACCCCCTCCAGCCGCGCAATCTCTGCCTTCGCGCGCTCCAGTCTCTCCCGCGCCACGGACATCCCGCCGCGGGCTTTCTCCAGGCTTATGGCCAAGGCGTGCGCCTTTTCCCTGGATTCGCGCTCCTCCGCCTCGGCCGAGGCATGCGCTGCGGAATCGAAATCGAGGGCTGCTTCCTCGCTAGCGAGAGCCGAAAGGCTGGTCTTCGATTTATCCACCAATGCTTTCGCGGCTTCAAGAGCGCTCTCTTTTTTCGGCCTGGCTTCAACGATTTTGGAAATGGAAACGTAACGCTCGTGAAGTTTTTCGAGCTTCTTTATCTCCGCTTTGAGCCCATCGAAGCCATTTTCGTCAAATGAGGTTTCGCCCAGCTTGGCCAGCTTCTTGCCAGCAGCCTCCGCGGACGCAGTCATGGCCGAGACTTCCGATTCCAGCGCCTTCGCCTCCCCGGCTTTCCTTTTTAGGGCATCGAGAGATTTTTCGATTGCCGAATGGCGCCTTTCCAGAGCCTTGGCTTGCGCGTCCAGGGATTCTGATTCCTCTCCAAGCGATTCGAGCTTTTCCGCCGATGCCTCGGCCTCCTTGGCTCGGTCTTCGCGCTCGGCGGCGGTCTTTCCCATCAGCGCTTTGTGGTGCGCCCCCAGCGGCCGCTCGCATGTCGGGCATTTGCCTTCGGCCCCCATGGCCGTTATCTCGCACTGGCGCGCATCGAGTTCCGCCAGTGATTTCTTGAGCCCGCGAAGCCGCTCCTTCTCGGCGGCGGCTTTTGCTTGGATGGCCTCGCGCTCCTCGGACAGCGATTTGATTTTGGCATCGAGTTCGCGGGCGTCTTTCTCTAGCGCCCCGAGCTTCTTCAGCTCCTTGGCCAGAGCCTTAGAGGCGGCCTCCCTGCCTTCGAGGTCGGCCTTCAGCGCCTCCAATCGATCGGCCAGGCCCTTGCGCTCGACGTGCTTGGCTTCAAGTTTCGCCATCTCTTCAAATTCGCTTTTCGCTTCCGAATGCCTTTTCTCCTGCGGCCCGATGCTCGCCAGCATCTTCTCGTCTTCGGCGATTTCCAGTATCTCCGCCTCTATTCGCCGCACGTTGCGGGACGCCTCGTCAGCGTCCTTCTGGATTGCGATTCGGCGCTCCCGGAGTGCGTCGTGCTTAGCCTTCTTCTCCTTGGATTTTTTCAAGCGCAATTCCGCCCTAGCCACAGATTCGCGGGCGGTCACGAGGCTCTCCTGGCAATCGTCGATATCTTTCTGCCTCGCCTTGAGCTCCGAGGATATTGCCTCCAATTCGCCCTTTCGCAGATCGGTGGCTGGCTTGCCGGTATCTGCATCGACAAGCTGCCTTTGCTGGAACTGCACGTTCTCCTTCGCGAGGGCGAGGTCCTTTCTCGCGCTCGCCGTCGCCTGGTCCAGAGCTTCGACGCCGAGTAAGCGCATCACGGTCGCGCGGCGCTCGCCCTGCGTCTGCTTCGATAGAGCGTTAAGCTCCTTCTGCCTCGCGAAAATCGATGCGAAGAATGCCTGGTAGTCCATACCCAGCAGCTTCGCGACGTGGGCGGTCACGGGCAGCGCCCCCTCGGCGAGCGACTTGCCAGCGCTCTCCAGCGAAGCGGTCGTTGCGCCCGAGGCGCCCATCTGCCTCCTGACCAGGTACGGCCTCGCGTCGATTTCAAAATCTACCGAGGCCTCGCATTTCTCGCCCTTGCCAGCGCTTTGGTGAATCAGGCTCTTCTTGTCTCCGCGGGTTATCTCGGCCTCGTTGCCGTATAGCGCCCAAGCGACCGCCTCGACGAGCGTCGTCTTTCCCGAGCCGTTAGGGCCCACTATGGCTATGAGCCCCTCCGGAAGCTCGATGTCCAGCCGCTTGAATCTGCGGTAGTTGCGCAGCGAGATTGCCCGGATTATCAATCTAGTCCCCCTCGGTTTCCATCGCGCTTTCGATGTATCCGCGCCCGAGCCTCAGAAGCTCGGCTTTGTCCAGGCGTTCGATGGGCGTGCCCAAGAGGAACGTCTCGAACTCGGTGCGGAGGTCGCCGACTGCGGCCTGCGTTCCCTGAGCCCCCGCGCATTCGTCCAGCGTCTCGATTCGAAGCTCGAAATGAAGCGCTTCGTCGGCCGCGCTCCGCAGGCGCTTCTGGTCGAGTCCGTCGCTCTGGCTGCGCCTAATCCCAGCCAGCTTGATGCGGAGGATTTTTCCCGATGGGTTCGATGCGAGGATGCGCTCCTCGACAGCACGGACAATGTCTGAGTTGGTCAGTGCCCTGCAATCTATCTTTCCCATGTCCACCATCGGCCTGACGCTTAGCTCGTGGAACTGCATCGACATTTTCGGGACGCTCACTTCAACTGTGCCTTTGGCCTTCCCGGCCTCGTTGAAGCTCATCCGTTCGGTCGAGCCAGCGTACACGGCGTTCCTCTCGACTATGGTCCTGTCGTGGAAGTGGCCGAGCGCGATGTACTCCATCTCCGGCCATAACGCACCGCTCGGCAGAATGTTCTCATTGAACTCGCCCATCGCGAAGCGCTCCACGCCGCTGACTCCGCAGTGAAGCATGGCGACGTTTGTTTTTCCCGGCACGACTGCAACCTTGCGCACCTCTTCGGCGAATGCGTCCTGCGTGGCGCAGTGAGGGACGCAATGAATTGCAACGTCGTCCAGCTCGATGTTCTCGTATGACCCAGCATACACCACGCGCACGTTTTTCAGGTGCTCGAAGAGCCTGAACACGCTGCCGGTTTCGCGCAGCCTGGGCGAAGAGTGGTTGCCCGCTATCGCCACGAATGGAACATCGGCCTCCGAGAGACGCAGGATTTGCTCCAGCGCAAAGTGTATCGCCCTGTTGGACGGCCTGATAGAATCGAACAAGTCTCCGGCGTGCAGCACCGCATCCACCTTCAGGGCCAGTGCCTTATCGACCGCCTGTTTGAAGGCGTCAAATATGTCGGCCTCGCGCTGGTTGTATCCGTTCTCATCCAGCTTAGTGTAGGCCGTGTGCCCTAGATGCGTGTCCGCGACGTGCAGGAAGCGCATCAATAGAACCCCTTGTCGGGCTTCGCCCGCGCCTTCTTTCCATCCTTTTCCTTTTGGCCGTTAAGGAGAGCGAGATAGTCCTCGTAGCAATGCACCGCCGCAGGCAGGGCAAATGGCACGAACGGCGAAGTGATGAGGGCCTCGCCGACCATCAGCGTCTGAATCTCGTTGTCGAGGTCCGCGATGTCCTGCTTCGACGCGTCGCGCAGAATTTCGCGGTCGCGCTTGTCGGCCAGCCCCATGATGAACAGCGTGTTGAACTGCGAGATAACTTGGTTATCAATCAGCTTCGGTTGCTGCGAGATTGCGCATAGTCCCACCTTGAACTTTCGACCTTCGCGGGCGATTCGCGAGAAAACCGTGCCGCGCGATTTGTCCAGAACGCGCTGCGCCTCCTCCATCGTGATGAGGACGGGAGGCATTGTGGCAAAATCATCGGGGTTTTCGTAGGCGCGCTGGTAATGCTCCAGGACGGACCTGGCGATGACCGTGCTGACCAGAAGCTCCTCCATCTCCGGCATGCTGCTGGTATCGACGAGCACGACCTTGGCGCTTTTCAGCGCCTCGATGACCGTCCGTGTCATCGAAATCCCCCGGTCGCGCGAGACCTTGCCGCTGGACATCACGCGCTCTATCCTGCGCTTGATGACGTTGATGGTGTCGACGTGGAAGCGCCGCCTGAGGCGCGTCTCCAGGTCGGCGGCGTCCGCTTCGTGCGCCGCCACGAGCCAGTCCTCGCCAAGCTCGCCACGCAGCGCGTGGAGAGCCTCCCTCTGCGCGTCGCTGTACTCCTGGAGATTGAGCAAGTCCTGGATGTTGATTTCACGGGACGAAATCGTGATAGAGTTGTGCGCGCCAGGAAGTTTCCTCCCCGAGAAAACCACGAGCCTCTCGGCCGCATCGGAGAGGTGGCTCAGCCCCTTGTATCCCGGCTGGCCCGCGAAATATTCGCCGTGCGGGTCCAGAACGAGCATGCCATACCTCTGGCCGTGCATGACGCTTGCGACGAGAGTTTTCATGAGGTTGCTCTTGCCCATGCCAGTCGTTGCGAAGACACCGACATGGCTCGGAAATTTCGAACCGTCGACGCCGACGCTAATGTCCAGCTTTCGCTCCCCGCTCCTCAGCACGCCAGCTTCGACATCGCCCATCTCACGAGTGAGAAATTCGAAATCGCTCCGCAGCGCCCGCCTGACCTTCGAGAAGTGCGGGACGAGCGACTTGGGCTTTCTGAATTTACCGTCGGCCACGAAGCCCAGTGGGGTGCAAACGCCGGTCGAGAAGAGCCTGCGCTCCCGCTCCCGAAACTCGTAGCCTCCCTTCGAGTCGCTCTGCATCATGTTTCCCGCGACCTGCTCGGACCAGCCGTCGCCAGAGGCGTCCGCTCCATACTCGATGTCGATGACGCGGGCGAGAAGGCAGCGCTTCCTCTCGTCATCTTCCACGACGAGGATTTCGCCGAGCTGGAAGTCCTCTCCGTAGACCGCCCTGAACCTGATTTCTCGCACGCTACGCCCCACGACCCTGCCGATGTACTCCATTCAAACCCCTCCGTCAAGAACGTCGTGAAAGTTGCGGGAAAACTCCTCGACCAGCGCGGCATCGCCGCCCGCCGATGAGAGCGCGCGCCTCATCCCCAGGCGCAGCTCCAGCCTCGTCTCGTCCCCTATCGCCACCTCGTTGTGGACTCGGGCAAGCGGATATGGATATCCGATGTAGCCCGGGTCGTCCGACAGGCCCGCGAGCATAGCGATTGTCTCGTCCGCCGCGATGCCAGGCAGCGGGTTAATATCTACCCGGAAGGCGAACTGAGCCATCGGATGCAGATGCGCCACATAGGTCGCGCCGAACGTCCGGCCCTCATATTCAGCGAGGGCGACTGGATACGCCCAAAGCGAGTCGCCGAGGGTTTTCTTGCCGAGCCTTGCGAGATATGGTACGAGAGGGCGGTGGCCAACGTAGAGCATGCTGCGCTTGCTCACACCCACCAGGCATATTCCTCGCTCGCTGGCCGACTTCACCAGCTTCTCGATCAAGGGAGCGAAGTCCCCAAGGCCGGCCCAGAGCGCGCCGTCGAGCATCACGAGCGAGCCCTCGGGAGCGGAGCGCACAACCTTAGCGGCCTCCTCAAGCTCCGCAATGTTGCGCGCCCTGCCTACCAGGGAGTCCAGCGTCGCAGGATAATCCGTAGGCTCTGCTCCGACCGCCTTTTCGAAAATGTCGCGATAAATCGATTTCTTGTCTGCGTGCGATGCCCCTATGAGCGAGAGGCGCGATTCCGCCTGGCACGCCCCACTGGTATCCGAGATTGCATGGCCGGCGGAGATGGCCCCTACGATGAACGAGCCACAGTCCAGAATTGTAGCGGAGCCGCCGTCTATGGCCGCCGAGCGCTCGCAATGGCGCGAGCTCTCGATCGATATGAAACGCTCCGGAAGTATCGGCCCCTTCACCTGCAGAATACCGCCCTCGGCGTCAGAGCTTCCATCGCCGTCGAAATCCTCCGTTGATGCCCTGGCCACATACCTGGCGACCGCTCCAAGTTCGTCTCCGCTCGCAGAACGCATTGCGGACGAATCGGGCGCGCGATACTTAAGGGTTTAGGGGAGTTGTGCGAAACTGTGACGTACAATGCCACTAGTCGTTTCGCTTTGAGAATCTGTGGATTCTCCGGCGAAACTGTGACGTACAATGCCACTAGTCGTTTCGCTTTGAGAATCTTTGATAGTTAGGCGAAGGCAAGGTTATTATGCGCCCAACCTGATGCCTGGAACATATGCCTGAGATTTTTCGTATTGGCGAGGGCTCGAAACCACTCAAAATCGGCGTCGCCGGCTGCGGCGGAGCCGGCTGCAACTCCCTGAAGTTCGTCTCAGGCAGCCTGGGTATCGAGACGTTTGCGCTGAACGGCAACCCGCGCAAGGGACTGGGCAGGCTTGCCAAGCATTCAATAATCGCCCCGCACCACGAACTCCTCGGAGCATCGGACACAGACCCCAGGATAGACGTCGTCCCGCACCTGAGTTCCGCATCGGCGCTCGCTGGCGAGATCTCCGGCATCGATGTTTTATTCTCCGTGTGCGGGCTGGGAGGCGAGTCTGGCTGGCGCTGCGCCGCCCTCGCGTCCCGCGCCGCGAAGAAAGCCGGCGCATTACCTGTCATCGTAGCCATCCTCCCTTTCTCTGTCGAAGCCCCGGCCAGGCGCGATTCAGCCATGGAGCAAGCCAGAATCCTCAGAAAGATTTGCGATGGGCTGCTGGTCCTGCACAACGACAGGATTTCCAGCATCGCACCGAAGCTCCCATTCCTCCGCGCAATGGAGATAGTCTCGGAGCTCGCTCTCCTCGTGCCGCACGAGCTGGCCGCTGCGGGGATGGAGGACGACGTGCCCGCGCTGAAAAGCGTTTTCTCGCGGGTGTCATACCTCAAGGCCGATGTTGCATCCGCAGAAGGCGAGGATCGCGGGTTCCATCTTGCCAGGGCGTTGGTTGGCTCCGATTGGATGGACATCGACCCGAAACGGATAAAGAGCGCGCTTCTGATGGTCGGAGGCTCAGTCGAGGCAGACGAATCAGAGAGCGCCGCCTCGGAGCTAAGGAATTCTGCGACCAACCTGGAGGCGCTGGCCTTCGGGCGCTCAAGCGCGACCGAGCCAGGCGGGCGAAAGGCCCGCGCCTGCGGGATATTCGGGATGGAAGGCGAGCTTCACTAACGTTTTTATTCTACCAATTTATAGTGAGCGACAATGGCCCCGTCAACTTGTCTCAGATGCGGCGAGGGCGCCCCCTCGGGCGTGCGCATCTGCGGCGGCTGCTGCGACGAGCTCTCGCGCGAATCTCCCCTCTGGACAATGGAATGGGGGGCCGCCGGGAAGGGCGCCTCACACAGGCTGGGATCGGGGAACGCCCTCATTTTCCTCGCGCACCCATCGCACTCAGGCCAGGTCATGCCTTCCGATTCCGGAAGATTCGACCCTCCGGACAGGGACGACATGCCTGGGATGGGGCAGTCCAAGTTCGCCGAATTCTTCGCCGCCGCTTCGGGCGCGATGGCCCTCGTCGGCGTGCCGCTGGACCCCAAGGCTCCCCTGCCACGATTATCGCAGGCCGACCTGGCATGGATGTCAGCGGTGTTAGACCGCCTAGAGCACGGCTTCGAGCTGAGCTATTCCCCACCATCAACCCGCATCTGCCTCCAGTTCGCAGGCCTGAGATGGCGCGCCAGGCCGGGAGAGGCGCTCGCGTCCGTCTTGGACAAGGAATGGCTCGCCGAATCCAACTCGAAAAACATCTCTGGCGCGATGGCCCTCGTCGACTCTGCTCTGGCAATAGACCCTATGGAGCCGGACGCGCTGAGGGCGAAGGCCTACATTCTCAGGGAGACAGGGAGGGCTGGGGAGGCCTCGAAATATTCCGAGGCGCTCGCCGAGACCGCAGAGCCCACGTCCGGCACTTGGGTCGAACGGGGCGCCGCGCTCGCCAAGGCGAACAACCACCCAGACGCGCTGCGCTGCTACGAGCGGGCGCTCGCCATACAACCGGATTTCACGGACGCCTGGGTTTTCAAGGGTGATTCCCTCTTCGCGATAGGCCGCTACCAGGAGGCTGACAGATGCTACCAGGTTGCGCTCGGAAAGCGCCCCGCGGACAAGTCCGTCGCCAAAAAGCGAGCAGACACCATGGCCAAGCTGGGCGAGATAGATAAGGCCACATCGATCTACCCGGAAAAGATGGAGATGGCGTCCGACAATATGGCCGCGCGGCCGGCCAAAGTCGAACGCCTGGCTTTCGCCACCTCAGAAGACCGGCCGGAGGAGGCTACCGCACGTCCATCGAAGCCATATCCCATTCCGCCGCCCGTCGCGGACCACCCCGCGGAGAAGCCTGTGCCAGAGCTGTCCAAATCGCGCACCATCGCAGACCTGCTTTCAGGACTCGAACAGGCAGCGCCCGTCGAGGAGTCCGAGCCCCTGCCTGAGCTGGACCTGAGAAAAAGGCCGCCGTCTTCAGCTCCCATCTCGGAAGATGCTCCGGTTGCAGAGGTCCCGGGGCCAGTGCGGAAAGAGCTGGCAATTCCAGTAATCGCGGAGCCAGAACCGATTGCACCGGCCCAGTCTATGTCGAAGACCTCCGCGGCAAAGCCCGCATATGCCGATTCGGAGAAGATAGAGAGCGAGATAGACGAGGTTCTTTCAGTGGCGCCGGACTCGAGAATCGAGGGGTTGCTGGACCGGGCAGACAAGCTTCTGGAAGAGGACGATTTCGATGACGCGCTCGCGACATGCGAAGAGGTCCTGGCATTAAGCCCGGGGAACGAAGAGGCCGTCGCCGGAAAGGCCAAAGCCCTGTCCGGCATAGGCCGGAGCGATGATGCCATCGCGCTGTTGGATAAATGGCTCCCCAGAACTCCGACGTCTCTGATACTCCTCGAGGCAAAGGGAGACGTCTTTTCCGGCATAGGGAAGGCGTACAGCGCGCTGGAGGCATACGACGCCGCGCTCGCCCAGGATCGCGAGGACCAGATTCTGTGGAACAAGAAGGGCGAGGCGCTGCTTGGGCTGAAAAAATACGAGGAATCGCTTTCCGCGTTCAACGAGGCTGTCGAGCTGGATGAGCGCTACGCCGACGCCTGGCTGGGCATAGGGGACTCGTTCTTCGGGCTGGGCAGGTTCGACGAGGCGTACAAGTGCTTCGACAAGGCGCTGGAGCTCGACGCGGACTTGTCCGAGGCCTGGTACAAGAAAGGCACCGTGCTGGAGGCGAAGGGGCGCTGGGGCGGAGCCCTGCAGCTGTACGAGAGAGCGATAGCCCTCGATCCGGACTATTTCGAGCCCAGGCTCAGGGTGGCGGCCGCCCTGTCAGGTAGGCAGAAGTACAACGAGGCGCTGAAGGCCTACGACGACGTGCTGTCCAAGAAGCCAACGGAGCCGATTGCCATGGTCGGGAAGGCTTCTACGTACAAGGAGATGGGACGCTGGGGGGCGGCGCTCCAGCTCCTCGAAAGCCTCACGAAGGACCACGACGATTTCGTGCCAGGCTGGATTCTTCGAGGCCAGATAATGAAGGACCAGCGGCAGTCCGACAAGGCCATGGCCGACTTCGAGCGGGCGCTCGCCTTGGACCCGGAGAACTCCGTAGCGCTGGTGGAGAAAGCCTGGCTTCTCTTCGAGAACGGAGGTTTCAGCGAATCACTTCGCATATTCAAGATCGCATCCCAGGTGGACCCACGCAACTACAGCGCATGGCTGGGCATTGCCGAGTCATTCAGGGAGATGGGCGACAAGGAAAAAGCGATGGTGGCGTATGACAAGGCGACGGGGATCGCTCCAGGGGATAGCGACATCTGGCTAAAGCGCGGAATTGCCCTTCACGAGTTCGAAAGGTACAGGGATGCTTTGGACTCGTACGACAAAGCGCTGGGCATCAACCCCAACCTGGAAGAGGCTAAACGATGGCGCGAGCGCTCGACGAAACGCCTGGACGAGGGGGGTGCCGCATGATGCGCGACCCGGCGAAGCTTACGAAGGAGCTGCGCGAGCTGAGCGACCCGGAGTTTCGCTCGTTCGTGGAGAGGGTCCTCAAGGGGATGGGGCTGGAGACCAAGGGTTTCCGAACATCCGGCGACGCGATGGAGATGGAGGCACAGGTCGCGGCCAGCGGTGACAGATACCTCGTCTTTGCAACGAGGGGGCTCGACTCGGCCAAGCCGCACGACATACAGAAGTCGGTGGAGAGGATGCGCAAGGCCGGCGTGCCCAGGGGTATCTTCATCACCGCGGGAGAGGTCTCCAAGGACGCCGAGAACTACGCCGCCCAGTTCGACGTTTCCGTCGCCGATTCAGAGAGGTTCGGACAGCTCCTCGACAAGTTCGGGCTCACGGATGAGATGGACAGGCGTTCGACCGAGTCGTTCCTCGAGAAGGACGGGAACCGGCAGCTCCCCAGCATGGGCCAGCTCGATTCCACGATGAAGTGGGGATACGATTTCTACGAGGCCGGCAACTACCGAAAGGCCATGGAATACTTCGAGAAGGCGGCGGCGCTGAAGCCCGACTACGACGTACCGCACGCGATGATTGGCAATTGCCTGGCCGCAATGAATCAGAACGAGAAAGCGGCCGATGCTTACGAGGAGGCGCTGCGCCGCAACCCCAGCTCGGAGGAGAGCTGGTTCAACCTCGGCGCCGTGCTGTACTCGATGGGCAAGCACGATGACGAGCTCGCATGTTACGATAAAGCGCTGGAGTTGAACAGAACCTACGAGAAGGCGCTAAACAACAAGGGTGCGACACTGCTGGAGCTGGGCAAGGACGAGGAAGCCGTCCTGTGCTTCGACATGGCATTGAAATCGAACCCCAAGAACGACCGCTCGCTGCTGAACCGAGGCGTGGCCCTCAAGCACCTCGGCAGAAGCGACGAGGCCCTGGCAAGCCTGAACCGGGCCATCGAGCTGCGCGGCGACAACCTCGATGCGTGGCTGAACCGCGGGCTGCTTTTACAGGAACTTGGCCGCCACCTGGAGGCTGTGAAGTCGTACGATCGCGTGCTGGAGAATTTCAAGACGCCGGAGATGCAAGCCCAAAAAGCGAGCGCGCTCATCGCCGCCGGCGTTTACAAGGCCGCGCTGGATTCTATCAAGCTGGCGCTGGACATGAAGCCGGGCTGGGATGTCGCCATCGAGCTCCGCGAAAAAGCCGAGACGGCCATCCGCAAGGAGCAGGAGGCCAGGTCGCGTCTGCAGCAGGACGAGAGGGAGCGCAGGGAGAAGGAAGAGCGGCTGCTGCTGGAAAATGAGGAACGGGAGCGGCTAGAGCGGGAGACCATGCTGCGGCTGGAGAATGAGGAGCGGCTGAGACTGGAGCAAGAAGAGATGGAGCGTATCGAACAGAGGCGGCTGCAGGACGAGCGCGAAGCCCTGGAGCGACAGCAGGCTGAGCGGATGGTTCCTGTCAAGCCCGCGCAAGAAGCGCTTGTGCCGGTCGTCCAACATGACATGCTGCACGAAGCCCCGCCAGTGAAGCCGGAAACACCAAAAGCCGAACGCCCCAAAGAGGCGATGGCCGAGGAGCCACCTCAGCCCCAGGGCCCGCTGTACAGCAGCCTTCGCGATTTCGCCACTGGCGAAAGCCAGGACACGGTCATGTTCACCTGTTCGGAGTGCGGGGCCGAGGTTGGCGAGAACGACAAATTCTGCATGCATTGCGGTTCGGATCTGAGGGACATCGAAGATGCCGCACCCGAACCTGAGTTCGAGCCCGAGCTGTCAACCAGCGGACCGGAGGATGCCTTTACCGAGGATCGCGATGTTCTCGAATACGACGAGCTGGTCGGATTGGGAGAGCTCTGCTTGCGCCTGGGCATGTTCGAGGATGCGATAGGCCGCTTCGGCGAGGCTGCGCTCCTGAGGACCGAGGTGAGATTGCCCAGGATGCAAGGCGAGGCCGCATACATGCTTGGCCATTACGAAGACGCGGCTTCGTTTTTCGAGGACGCGCTCAACCTGGACCCGGCCAATGAGGCGGCCGCGCTTGGACGGATTGAGGCGCTTCGCGAGTCGGGCCGTTACGCGGCGGCTTCGGAAGCTCTCGACGCAATCGTCTCCAGGACCGAGCCGTCCGTTCCACTGCTGCTGCTGAAGGCCGATTTGCTGGATTCTTGGGGCCGCAAGGCCAAAGCCGCGGATGCGCTGGTGCAGTCGGCAGAGCTCGCCAAAACGAGCGCAGACCTGTGGAACAAGGTCGGAAACTCACTTTCCCTTTCCGGAAAAACGGACGACGCCCTGATGTGCCTGGACAAGGCCGTGCAGAGCGACCCGGGGCACTGGGAGGCCTGGTGCAACCGCGGCGCCGTGCTGGCTTCGCGCGGCGACCTCGACCAGGCGATAAAGAGCTTCGACAGGGCGCTGGACGCGCGGGAGGACGCGCTCGCCGCCCTTGCCGGGAAGGCCTCGGTTCTGGCGAGGCAGGGAAGGCACGAGGAGGCTCTAGAGCTAATCGGCGATGCGCTAGCGGCGAACAAATCGCCTGAGCTCTACGCAACCAAATCGTTCGCGATGCTCGAATCGGACGACCTGGAAGGAGCCGTCCAGGCAGCGGACAACGGATTGAAGCTCGACGAAAGCAGCGCCGAGCTGTGGAACCTAAGGGGCATAGCCCTCAAGCGGACTGGCAAGCTCGCAGATGCCATCGCCTCGTTCGAGGAGGCGCTGTCGATTTCTCCCGGCTTCACTGACACCATGAAGAACCTGGAAGGCATCGAGAGGGAGGTTGAGGGCAGCAGGCGGGTCACAAAACCCTCGCGAAAAACGGTCAAGGAGACGCCGGTGGCAAAGAAACCTGCTACCTCCGCAGCCCGGCAAAGGACGAGCCGGTCCGGAGTGAAGTGCCAGGAGTGCGGCGAGCCCAACGATATCGGGGTAAAAAAATGCTACGCCTGCGGCGAACGGCTGAGGTACAAGGACAAGGAGGACGCCCTCGCCAGGGAGATGGAGTCGGCGATATCGGGCGATGCTGGCGTTGCGAAGAGGCAGGGCCCCAAGAAGGTCGCGAAGCGCGGCAAAGATTCGTTCATCCAGATGCTAATGTCTGTGCCTGGCATCAGCTACGCCAAGGCCAACGGCATCTGGGAGGCC
>Ga0315268_10006081_pt1 | contig 12877 bp, 14 predicted proteins | sample C1_top_MG_FD_204535 | JGI IMG/M metagenome (GOLD analysis project Ga0315268, IMG submission 204535) | Sediment microbial communities from Yellowstone Lake, YNP, Wyoming, USA - C1_top | ecosystem: Environmental > Aquatic > Freshwater > Lake > Sediment | place: USA: Wyoming | collected 2017-08-01 | reverse complement strand
AACAGTCCGCGCGGCTGTTTTTGGGAATGTGGGAACGATTATCCTGTTTCGGGTGGGGGCGGGGGACGCGGAATTTTTGGAAAAAGAATTTGAACCGGTATTCTTGGCGCAGGATTTGGTTAACCTTAGAAATTATAATATTTACGTCAAGTTGATGATTGACGGAATTGCCGGAAGCGCTTTTTCAGCTGAGACGCTGCCTTCTCTTGAGCTCGGTAAAACTGATGAAAATGCCCAAAAAGTCATTCGGGTTACTCGCGAGCGCTATGGTACGCCCAAAAACATTGTTGAAGAAAAAATTCAGCGCTGGAGCGGAATGCTGACAGATAAAGACACAGCTCCAATGGACGCCAAGCCGAGAAGAAATATTGCTCCGTCAAGTGATGTTCCAGCTTCCCGACCGAAAATAACGAGGAATGAAAGAAAGGCTTCTGATCTGAGCCGGTCTACGGGCGATACTTCGCCTGTCCGACAGACTCCGCGAAACGAAAGCGGAAAGCCGAGCTCGGCTGTCCGGACACTTTTCCCGGCCAGGTGCGCGACTTGCGACGCCGAAATCGAAGTTCCCTTCAAACCGGACGGATCCCGGCCGACTTTTTGCAAGGATTGTCTCAAAGATTACCAACGCCAGCAAGCGCAATCCAAAGAGACGCAACCGGAAAGAAGAGATGCGCCCCAGCGAACTGCATCGAGCTCGAGGGAAAATAATCGGCCGCCGCGGGCAATTTCTCTTCGTGACGCGACCAGAATTCCCCCTAAGCCTTTTCGGACAGACCGAGCCGAGCGACCGAGAAAACAGGTGAATCTGTCGGAAGTGAGAAAGCTGATCAAAGAAAGCCTGGACAACCGCTGAAATTATTCATTTTATCCAAATGGTTCAAGGTTTTAGAAAAAAACATTCACTTCGACAGTTTCAAGAATTAATGAAAAAAACATATAGTATTCCGGACGATAGGTTCTATTCCCTGAATGATCTTCTGATAAATCAACAACGGTTTGCCATGAGAGCCCTGAAAGGCATAAGGAAAAAGGACAGAGCCAAGCTCAAAAAAAACCTTATAGTTGCCTTTTCCTGGATGATGACAATCAGCGGTCGTCTCCATATAGATATTGAAAAAATAACCTTGAAACGATTTCCTTTCGCATGTTCCTATTGCGGAGAAGCGCCTTGCAAGTGCCAGAAAAATTACAAAGAAAAGAAAAAAATTAAGAGTGAATCAAGCCGGGAAAACAAGCCCCTAAACCTCGTGGATATGCAAGAAATGTTTGAGGCAATCTATCCGTCACGGAGGCGAACATTAGAGGAGGCTGGCATACATCTTGCGGAAGAAATCGGTGAATTAGGCGAAGCTATTCTCTATTATTTCGGGGAACACAAAAAACGTCAGTTTGAGCAAATCGAAATCGAGATTGCAGACTATGTTTCTTGCATCTTCGGAATTGCAAATTCTGCGAATATAAATATGGCCCTAGAGTTCTCAAAGATGTTTAAAAAAGGCTGCCAAGTTTGCCATAAAATTCCCTGCAATTGCAACTTTTCATTTGTGAGTAAATATCAATCCTAGCCATAAAAAACAAAAGCAAATATACTGTCGTATTACGGTATGCGGCAGTATTTAATATATTTATTTATGATGAAAATAAGAGATGAAAAGAAAAAAGTCATTGTCGCGCTTTCGGGCGGGGTTGATTCGGCTGTGGCGGCGGCGCTGCTCAAGAAACAGGGATTTGAGGTCGTTGGGGCTTTTTTTCGTCTTTTTGATTCGGCTTGGAACTCGGAGGTCCAAGTGAAAAAAATGGCTCGTAAATTGAGGATTCCGCTCAAGATTGTCGATGCGCGAAAGGAATTCCGCAAATGTGTCATTGATTATTTTATCTTTTCCTATAAAAAGGGATTAACGCCCAATCCTTGCGTTGTTTGCAACCGGGAAATAAAATTCAGAATTTTATTCGATATGTCGAAAAAAGAAAAAGCGGATTTTGTCGCGACGGGACACTATGCCCACCTGAAACACGAAACATGTAACGCGAAACATGTAACACAAAAAAAGTTACAAGTTGCATGTTACAAGTTACAAGCCGCCAGGGATAAATCAAAAGACCAGTCATATTTTCTTTATCGTCTTACGCAGAAAGATTTGGCGAGAATTATTTTTCCTCTGGGAAATTTCAAGAAAGTGGAAGTCAAAAAGCTTGCGAGGAAACTTCGGTTGCCGGTCAGCAAGCGGGAATCGCAGGACATATGCTTTATAAACGAAGATATTGAAGCATATCTTAGAAAAAATATAAAGTTTCGACCCGGAAGCATCCTAAATGATAAGGGAATAATCATTGGGAAGCACAGGGGTCTTCCGCTCTATACCTTGGGACAGCGAAAAGGAATTGAAATCGGCGGGACGGGCCCGTATTTCGTTTTGGGGAAAAATATTGGGAAAAACGAATTAATTGTAACAAATGACCCGAAGAAATTGCTCACAAATAAATTTTGGGTTGATCAGATTCATTGGATAAATCAGGAGACCAAGCCACCGATGCGGGTTCAGGTTCAAATTCGCTATCATAGTGAAAAATTTCCTGCTATAATAAAGAAAATTGGAAAAGGAAAATGGGAGGTGAAAAGCGGGAAAAAATTGCGGGCGGTGACAGCCGGACAATCGGCGGTATTTTATCGAAGCGAAGAAGTTCTGGGAGGAGGAATAATCAAAAGAAATAGCAAAAAGTAAAGAGAAAAAATAAAAATATTTTTTATGGGCATACTCGACGATTATTCACAATTCGAGCCGGAAGAGGAAACAGTGGCTCAAGAATCCGATCCGGACAGACTGCGACGCCAACGGGCAGACTTTGAGCGCAAGATTTTGATAACGGACGCTGATCTGCGAAAGCTGCTGCGCGAGAAGCAGGATCTTGAATTGAGCCAGCGGCGGCTCAAGAAACAGGAAGAACGCATCCGGATTGACCGGGATGTGCTTGACAAGAAAATCAAGAAAATGCAGGATGACCAGAGGCTTTTAGAGGAGGAAATCCACGGCCTCAAGAAGAAGTTAAAGATACTTCAATAGGGAATTTATATTACCTTATATAATAGGTTTCATATTTTTTATGACCGCCAAAGAAATTCGCGGAAAATATCTCGATTTTTTCAAGGAAAAAGGCCACGCTATCATCCCTTCGGCGCCGCTGGTTCCGGAAAATGACCCGACGGTGCTTTTCACGACCGCCGGCATGCATCCGCTAGTTCCGTTTTTGATGGGCGAAAAGCATCCGGAAGGGAAAAGACTCGCGAACGTCCAAAAATGCATCCGCACCGTTGATATTGACGACGTTGGCGACAATCGTCACAATACTTTTTTTGAAATGCTCGGCAATTGGTCGTTGGGCGACTATTTCAAGCGGGAAGCGATCGAGTGGAGCTTTGAATTTTTGACTTCGGAAAAGTGGCTTGGGCTCGACCCGCGCCGGCTATACGTCACGGTTTTTGAGGGCGATGAAAACGCTCCGCGGGACGAAGAATCGATAAAATTTTGGAAAGAACAGTTCGCGAAAGTCGGTCTCGAGGCGGAAGTCACGGACGACGATAAAATGATCAGCGGCGAAAAAAGAATCGTGCCTCTCAGCGCCGACGACAATTGGTGGGGGCCTGCCGGCGAAACCGGCCCCTGCGGTCCATGCACCGAAATGTTCTATGACGTTTCTCCTGAAAATGGCGCTGTTAATGATTCTTTTGAAAAATCCGTGAATAATTTCCGATTGCTCGAGATCTGGAACGATGTTTTCATGGAATACAACAAGAAAGCAGACGCGACTTTTGAACGGATGAAGCAGCAAAACGTGGACACCGGCATGGGGCTCGAGCGAACCGTCGTGGTAATGACCGGAAAAGACAATGTTTTTGACACAGAGATATTCCAGCCGCTCATCCGAAAAATTGAAGATTTATCCAAGAAAGATTATAGCGATGAGGAAGCGAAAAAACCGATGCGGATAATCGCCGACCATCTGAAGTCGGCCGTGTTCATCCTGGCCGATGGTGTTGTTCCCTCGAACGTTGAGCGGGGATATATTCTCCGCCGTTTGATCCGCCGGGCGGTTCGGCAGGCCAAAGTCTTGGGAATTGAGGACAATTTTTCTGCGAAAATTGCCGAAGTCGTTATCGAAGAATACAAGGACGCTTATCCTGAACTTGAGAAAGAAAAAGAAAAAATATTTGAAGAGCTCCAAAGAGAAGAAGCGAAATTCAGGGAAACGCTTGAAAAAGGACTCAAAAAACTCAAGGAAGTTATCGCGGAAAGCCGAAAAGGCGAGATAATTTCGGGGGAAAAAGCTTTTTATCTTTTTTCAACTTTCGGGTTTCCGCTGGAGCTCATCCAAGAAATCGCGAAGGAACATCACCGTGGAGTGGCCGAAGCGGAATTTTTCGAAGAATTCAAAAAACATCAGGAATTGTCGCGCACCGTGAGCGCGGGGATGTTCAAGGGCGGGCTCGCCGACGCCGGAGAAAAAGCGGCGCGTCTTCATACGGCGACGCATCTTTTGCTTGCGGCCTTGAGGCAAGTGCTCGGAGACGATGTCATCCAAAGGGGTTCGAACATCACCGGCGAGCGATTGCGCCTCGATTTTTCGCACTCAAAAAAGCTAACAGCCGAGCAAATCGCGGAAGTTGAGAATTTAGTGAACGAGGCGATCGAAAAAAATATCCCAGTAAAATGCGAGGAAATGACGGTCGATGAAGCCGAACAGTCGGGGGCTCTCGGAGTTTTTGGGGAAAAATATGGGGAAAAAGTCAAAGTCTATTCGGTTCTCGATATGTCGCGCGAAATTTGCGGCGGGCCGCACGCGAGCGAGACAGGCGAGCTCGGAAAATTTCGGATAAAAAAAGAAGAGTCTAGCTCTGCTGGCGTGAGAAGGATTAAGGCTATATTGGAATAAATGTTTTTTTAGATAAAAAAATTTAGGCCGCGACCCTTCTGGGTTGCGGCCTTTTGTTAAGACACTCTTTAGAGGTCATTTTTTAGTTCCTCTTTTTGAAATTCAGTGTAGGGGAGAGCCTGGTACTAATGGATATGATACCTTCGCTGCCATAAATTTCGTGTGAAATTCCGGTAACAGTTTTATTTTCCGTCAGCCAGCCAAACCACCTCTTGAAAACGTCTTCAGAGCTGAAGCGAAAGCTCCGAGGCTCTTGGTTATCAACAGACCTTATTATATGCATCGGCTGTCCTCCTTCGCATGAAATTTTCCTCCTTTTTTGCATTATAGCACAATTTCCAAGAAAAACTTTCAATCACTGGACAAATATCGAAAAATGCGCTAGGTTATATTTTAAACATAATCCCGAGAAATGCTGAACATACCCCACAATGAAAAGCCAATAAGCTTCCGTCGCCAAAGACGATTTGGGCGGTTTTTTTGGCTGTTCTCGATTGCCGGTCTCGCTCTCATCATGATAATTTTTTTCTTTGTCATCAAGAAGTCAGCCAAAAAAAGCTTCACGGAGGATTTCAGCGGAAATTATAAAGTCGAAGAAGCGGGGAAAAGATCCGACAGCCTGAATAAAAACTGGTGGGTGAATTCCGGCGGCTGGATGATTGTTTCGGGCGGAACTGGAAAAACAGTTCAAGGTGACCTCGCTTCAAGCGACAAATGGTTCAAAAAATACAAGAACAGCAATCCCGACGACACTGATAGCGGCCAGCATCCGCAAAACATTTTCCGGCTGGTCGGACGCGACAAATGGCAGAATTTCAGCCAGGAAGTTTTTTTCAAGATAAACAAGATCAATTTGAGCGCGAGCGCAAACCGCAACGAATCGAACGGCTTTTTGCTTTTCAATCGCTATCTGGACGGCGACAATCTCTATTACACCGGACTGCGGGTTGACGGCTACGCCGTGATCAAAAAGAAACTCAAGGGCGACTATCATACCCTCGTGGAGCAAAAAATTTTTCCCGGTCCCGATTATGACCGTGACCAGAGCCCGAATCTTCTGCCGGTTGGTGAGTGGCTGGGAATCAAAACCGAAGTCTCAACCGACTCTCAAGGGGAAGCTGTGATAAATCTTTACTATAAAGCGAGCCGCGACAGCAGGGACTGGAAATTGGTCGCGAATTATGTCGACAAGGGCCAAAAAGGGGATGAAATCACCTTGCCGGGTTATGGCGGGATCCGAACGGATTTTATGGATGTGGAATTTGACGATTATAAGATTCAAAATCTCTAGGCTAGTAAAGTCAAAAAAATACATAATATAGCCTTATATAAGCCTAAATAGCGGCTTATTATTTTTTCCCAAAAAATGCTTGACAAATTCCTATTTCTTTGCTTAAATAACCCGAAAACCAAAAATCGAAAAAAAAGAGAAAAGGAGACCATTTAATGAATAGGAGAGATTTCTTAAAAACTGCGGGTGGTGTTTTAGGCGCCGCGGCCGTAATCGGCCCCGGACTCCTGGTTCCGAAAAAGAGCAGCGCTACCCAAACCGGCGCGGCCCAGGCCACAAGACGTTTGGTCATCAATTTTGATGATGGATATTCGTCGCAATTGACCCTGGCGGTTCCGGCCCTAATAAGTCGGGGCCTGACAGCGACGATATTCCCTGTCACGGGTCGGATCGGGGTGGAGCCGGGCTATATGGCGCCGGCGGATATCCGCTATCTGAAGGACGCGGGGTTTCCGATCCAAAATCATACCAGGAACCACAGTTCGTTGATTAAGCTGACCAAGGCGAAAGTCATTGCCGAAGTTTCGAACGCCGCCATCGATCTTCAGTCCATGGGCATCATGGCGGTTCCCGGAGTCGTGGCTTATCCCTTCGGGGATGTCAACCCCACAGTCATCAAGTACCTCCAGGGAACGAAATGGGTCGTGGGTGGAAGGGGAATAGGCGGCTTGGGCGCGCCCTATAACTTTCTTCCCGATGACTTTGACCGGTGGAATCTCAACGCCGTCAGTGTCCACAGCGACACTTCGACGACCGACTACCTCAGTGCGATTCAGAACATGCCGGAGAATTCAGTTTTGATTCTCGTCTGGCATGAGATCTGTCTGGCCAGCCCGCCCGATGAATACTCTTTTGTCCTGGACGAACTGAAAAAGATCCTGGATCTCATCGCGAATCTCCGCGATTCAGGGTTCCTGAACGTCATCAACATGGTTCAGGCGGTGGAATATTTATACCGCCGCCAGATGGGTCTACAATAACAGCCCGGAACACCGGGAAGAAAAAAAAGAGAGGGGCAACCTTACGCAGGCTGCCCCTTTTAATTTTGCTTGAGTTTTTCCTTATAGTTGGTCAGAAGTTTTTTTCCTTTCGGGCGAACCTGAAATTATAGATACGGTGATCAGACTTTCGGTCAGAAAAAAAGAAAATGAGGGTTTGAATCTCGATCATTTCCATCTTCTTGAGAGCATATAAAACAGGCAGCTCATAATCCTTTATATTCGAAATTTCTTTGAGCCAAACAACGCTTTGCGAGCCCCTAATGGCAATCATGATCTGATTGTTTCCCACGGCGAGGACCCAGCCTATTACGGGTTTGTTGAAAATAACCCCTGTGTCTCCCGCGAAAGATAGCGTGCTGGCAAAACAGGAAAGTGAAATGACGACAAAGAACGAAAGAACCAACCACTTTTTGAGCATGGCATCCTCCTTGACTTTAAAAGAAGTTTTCTCCTAGATACTAGTTTATGAAAAAAAGCAGTATTCTGCAATCTTGACAGCACCTAGGATTCGAGAGAGAATTTATTGAAGAAATAAAAGAGGGGAAAGGAGCACATTTTGCCAAAGACAACGGGAGGGTCGGCAAAAAAGTCGGGCGGAGTTCATGAGCCAATGAACATAGCCGCTCAAGAGGCGGAAGAGCTAAAAGTCAACTTTATAGGCCTGATTGATGAAGTTGGATTCAAGCTTCGCCGCACGAGCGGGGGCCTGAAGTATTGCCTAAATCTCTCAAACCACAAAAGAAATGGCCAGTATCGGGGGAGAAAAAAGATTATCCAGGACGTGATAACGGCGCTGGAAAAAGCTCGGTTCCAGGGAATAGAACGAGAAAAAGTAGCGAGGGGGGAGGATAAACTCTTCGCATACACCGCCAAAGAAGACAAAGTCATAATCACGCTTAGGTCAAAGAAGGATCTGAAAACGGGGAGTTATTACTTGGTTCTTGAAATCGGGTAGCTCCCAAGATAAAAGGGTCGGATATATATTCTCCGACCCTCTTTTATTGGCAAGATAGATGAAATAAAGAAATTTCTCCCGACGTAATAATAAGTAGAACTTAGTCACTTTAGTCACTTTTGTGACCACCTCTGGGGTGAAGAAAGGTAATGTGCATGTAGTTGATCGTTTTCATAAGAGGGGGAAGCGAGCAGCGAAATGTAATGAAACGATTGAACAAGAATAGAAGGTAGAGAGGTGGTTTTTTTTGGCTCGGGAGCCTCATAATTGATTCTTTATTATTTATAAGCTATTTAGCGGCTATCGGCCGTTTTTTTGTGTTGCGCCGGCCTTGGCGACAAAAAGGATTTGACTTGTATCGCGAAAAATAGTAAAATATAACTAATAAGTCCTAAAAAACAAAAATGCCAAAAACAAAAATTGGGGGGCTGATTTTGGGTTCAGTGCTAACGGTAGCGCTAGTGTTTGTATATTCGGTCAAAGCGCAAGAGAGTTGCATTAAGGCTGGCGAAGTTTCTCAAAATGGTTCACTTGGCCCGGGCAATTCATACTTCGGAGAATGTTGCTCTGGATTGACTGAAATTAACAATGGGGTTCGCTATAATTCCGCCAGCCAAAGCTGCACTTTCTTAGAAGGATCTGGAATAATATGCTCCGCCTGTGGCAATGGAACTTGTGAAAAATGGGAAAATCCCTGCAACTGCCCGCAAGATTGCTCTTCCGCTGGAGACGGAGAAAATAAGAATACTTCCGGCCAGAACACTCCCACCAGCACACATACTGGTACGAAGATCAATACCAACGCGGGAACTGGACTAGATAATTGCGGGCAAAACGGAATGCTATGTCCAAACATATCGGGTCAGGACACCTCCACGGACAATGCCGGAAAAAACGGCCAAAATAACCAGTTGAACGGAGACCAGGCCGATGAATCTCAAACCTCCACTGGAGACGAGTCAAATACCTCAAGAAAAATCGTTCCTCATGATGTCGTCTACAGCACCGGTGATCAATCCGCCAATACCTCAAACGTTTCTGCCAATTCCCATCGGACGAAGACTCATAGTTTTGTGAGCGCTTTGATGAAGGTCGCGAATCAGGAGAATCAAAACTCAGATGTTGGGTCGCAAATCGAAGATATCGCTTGGCAAGAAAATAATTCCGCTAATACGGCGGCTAATGCCTTGGACACTATTCAATCCGAAAATCCGTTCGAATCTGTTTTGTTTGGGGTGAACAACAACTATCTTGATCAGCTGAACAACCATTATGTCCAAAGCCAAGGACGGATCGCCCAGCTCTATTCTCTGGCGGATCAGGTGCAAAACGCCAATGCTAGCGCGCAGCTTGTCTACCAAGCCAGAAACTACCAGCAGGAGCAAGACCAACTTAGGAATTTCATTGAGCAAAAGCAAAATAGTTTCAGTCCCTTCGGCTGGATCTTCAAACTTTTCGGCGGAAACGGCAATTCATTTTTGGATAATTGCGGGAAAAACGGAGTGCTCTGCTCAAGTGGTGTCCCTGGGCAGGATATATCCAACGAAGCTAACGATTCTTCAACCTCGAATTCAGGCCCTTATCAGAGATCTTTCCCATAAAAAAACCGCTCGAAGAGCGGAGATTATCTCAAATGCGGCCCCGACTTTTAGTTGGGGCTGTTTTATGTTCTGGCAAAAATCTATGATGTGGGTCTGGCTGAACGGCGCAAGTATTTGTTGAGAAGATAGAAAGCGTAGCTGTATGACACCACGAAAAATATCACCGATCCCGAAAAAACCCAGAGGTTTTTCTTGACCAGGGCCGCGCCCGCATAGGCGGTCAGCGAGGCATAAATAACTTCGTTGATTGTCGTCGCGGCAAAATATTTCAAAAACTTGTAGCGCAGGGTGCCGATGACGTAGCCCGGAACTTCCGACGGCGTGGAAAGGATGAAAAGGAGGATCAATTTGAATTCGGCGTGGGGTGGAATTCTTTCCATATATTTTTTCACCCGGTCGTAGGGCACAAGTTTTTGGACGAGCGGTTTGCCGGCGCTGTAGCCGATGAAATAGGCGAGGATATCTCCCAAGAGCCAGCCAACAAAAAGATAGAGAGCGACGAGGTTGTTTCCCCAGACGATGATGGCGATCGGGACCAGTGGAACGCTTGAAAAAGAAGCGAGCGTTGTGGACGTCATCGCGAGGAGCACGAAGACCCAAACGCTCAAAACAGGGTTTTTGTGGGTCAGGCTTTCGAAAAACGGCACGATTCTGGCGAAAAAACTCTGGAACTCGACTGAAGACCAAATCAAAAAGCCAATAAAGGCTATCGCTAGCACCAAGCTGATTTTTTTGCGGTCAAATATCTTCATTTGTTTATATTAGAGCACAAAATGGGAATTTTTGCACTCTCAAGTCTCCATTCTTGACTAATTGGAATATCGTGGTAGGGTGATTATGAAGTGAAAATTCACTCACCGGGGAGGGGAGCATGAAGCGATTGAATTTGCTTATTGGCGACCAGCTCAAGCAGCTGGAAGAGAAGCCGGAGGATTTGGAGGTTTGTTCAACAACCTGGATCGTTCGGATGCGGCATAAAAGGCAAATCAACAAAGTCCTTCTCGAAAAAATCCAAAAAAGTGTGTTTCAGGCTCTCCATCTGAGGGGTTGCAAGCCCCTGGACATTGACGAGGTGGGCCCTCATGAATTTCTCATCGTCATGCCCGACGACGGCAAAATTCGCGTAAAAATCGGCCCAGCTGCCGACAAGAAGAGTGTCACAGTCAGCATTGAGAAAATCGCCTGAGGCAACTGCCTCCTGTCCGCAAGCCTTTTGGGCCCATTCTGGAACGATGGGCCCTTTCTTTTGGAAAAAAGTTATAACTTGCCTTGGCAATAAAAAAAGCCACCCAGCAGATACTTATCACTATGCGAAATCTTACTTACGATTTTTAGAATTATCCGGTATAATATAATCACTTGGACCTCCGACGTCCAAGTGAGGAAATAAGGAAAAAAATGAAAAGGTTTAAAATAGCAACCGGAGAATATTATCACATCCTCAATCGGGGTTTTGAAAAGATGGAAATTTTTCGTGACAGCCAGGACATCGGAAGGTTTGCCTTAAGTATGGGGGAATTCAACAGCATAGAACCGATCGGCAGTATATTTGAAAATTCCTTTAGAAAAGCCAAGCTTGGACCTCCGAGGTCCAAGCAGGAACTGGTGGAATTTGTTTGTTTCTGTCTTAATCCCAATCACTTTCATTTCTTGGTCAGACAAGCAGTTGATGACGGGCTGAAGAAGTTTATGCAGAAACTTGGGGGCGGCTACACAAAATATTTTAATCTAAAATACAGGAGATCCGGCTATCTCTTTCAGGGTCCTTACAAGCTTGTTCACGTAAATTCCAATGAATATCTCTTGCATCTTAGTGTTTACATCAATCTAAATTTCAAAGTTCATAAACTTGGACCTCGGAGGTCCAAGTCGAGTTGGGAAGAATATCTGGCCGAGAATAGAGGGAAAGGTTTCTGCCGGAAAAATATTGTTCTGGATCAGTTTAAGAACGCGAAGGAATACAAGGATTTTGCTGAATATTCGCTGGAGAGCATAATTGCCAGGAAAGATATGGAAAAATATCTGATTGAATAATTACTTGGACGTCGGAGGTCCAAGTGGAAAATAAAAAAAGCCGAAGGCGTGGCGCCTCCGGCGGGGTGATCATGGTGCTAGACCACGAAATTTTTGATGGCGCATGAGGATGGGCTAGGCACGAATATCAACTCCGGTTCGGATATGACCGGAGGATTACCCGTCCAGTAATGTCCGATTTTAACCATCTGTTCTTCTTTTATCAGCGGCAACTGTCTTTCTGAAATGGGAACCGGAATGACGGAGCCACCGATTATCACCAGGGCTTTGTGGCTTTTATTGCCTAAGCGGAAAATTCTTGCAACTACACCAAATGACTCTTCCTTCTCTTTTTTCAATGAGTCATCCTTGGGTTCAATTTTGAAATGCCACCATACTATCCTAGACAACCCTAGCAAGAGGATGCTTGCCAGAGAGCCCAGGATAATGTAGATACAAACGCGATTAAAGAGTTCTCCTTGCATGCCGCCATCCTCCTTTCAGTTCGTTGACTGCAGTTTGGTATTATAATATGGAGTTGATATAAAGTCAAATGCTCGAATTAGATTATGCCATAAAATTGGTGAAGGGGTGAACTTATCCACATTTTTGTATTGATAAAATTGGGTTTATTTGGTTATATAAAGATAATCAAAAACAAAAATAAAAGATATTGATGTTCAGTATCCTTGGTTTTTTATTACAAAAAAACTTGACAACGAGACAATAAGTTTTTATACTGCAAAGTCTTTTCAATATAGATAATAAATCAGAGAAAATACGGGTGAATTGCGTATTATATAAGGCAAATAAAGTTGATTTGAACGCCAACACGGCTTTCTGCTTCAAAAAGCGGGGTTCTGTGTTGGCTTTTTAATTTGGAATAAACATGCCCGGTAGTGAAAATTCAAAAACATTTTGGAATGATCATTTGTCGGGCGAATCGTCAAACAAATTAAGTAACAATTATTCTAATATATAGAAAATTTTTTTGAGCGAAGCTCATTTGAATTTCTACTACCGGGTATGAAAAAATTTAACCAAAAGAAGGTCAGGAGGGTAATGAAAGGGGTAAACGTGCTGGTCG
>Ga0315268_10006080_pt1 | contig 12879 bp, 7 predicted proteins | sample C1_top_MG_FD_204535 | JGI IMG/M metagenome (GOLD analysis project Ga0315268, IMG submission 204535) | Sediment microbial communities from Yellowstone Lake, YNP, Wyoming, USA - C1_top | ecosystem: Environmental > Aquatic > Freshwater > Lake > Sediment | place: USA: Wyoming | collected 2017-08-01 | reverse complement strand
CATTCAGCGGGCAACTTACCGGAAGCAATTTTTCCTACAGCATCACGGGCCGGTGAATTTCATGTCCACTGAGAATGGAAATTCGGTCGCCTAATCCCTACCCTAAGCCTTTTGGCCTATATCGCATGGCATATTCTTTTAGTATCCAGATTCACCAATAATGACATCGTATCTCGGAGAGGCTCGCAGCTGAAATACAAATTACGGCACGCTTGTCTTAGCCGATTTGTTTACAACACCAACTGAAGGAGATCGACATGAATACGATATTAAAGGTACTTGCCATCGTAGTGTTAGGCATGAGTGCGGCCAGCGCCTCTGCGAACGACATTATCAAGGATCACTTGGCACCGCAATATGGATCCGCGCCATCTATCAATCCGCAACCGCTTCCCCCACGGACGGTCCCCCCGTGAACAAATTTAAAAAAGCCGAAGTTCGTGTTGCCTGATGACGCGGTCAACACCAACATTTATGGCTAGCTGTATGCCTGGACTGTGCTCGCTTCAGGTATAGCTCAGCCGTGTAGCGCGGCCAATCGCAAGACATGGCCGAAGTGGGGCACAGACATTTTTGATTTTTTCTATAGGCCACAATATATCTGTGAATTTGTCATGACTATTACTTTTGGCATATATCTTTTGGCATATAAAAAAATTCGTAAACAAGTCTAGGCTACTGATTGAAGCGCTGAATTTGGACAGCCTACGTTGAAGGTGCATTTGATGATTGGCGGGGGTCGGCGCTTTCAATCCATTCCGTGATTACGCCTCATTATGAGGATTTCATTAAAGTGCCTAAAGGAGTCTGCAATGCCTTCGCAAGCCAATGTCTTTAACCTTCACAATGCTCATCTTTATATTTCTTATTCGACTGGCGCGCTTGGTTCGAAGGCCGAACTCGTTTACCAGGATGCCCAGCAATCACTGCAGTTCGACGAACAGAAATTGCGGCGCATGCCGACCGATCTTGGTGAAGAGGTGAGCGTAACGATTCGCCAAACGCCCGATGCGGGGTCCACCACGTTTACGCTGATGGTGCCTAGAGTTCAGCTCGAAGTGAATCAGCACGCTATGTGGACACCATTGGCGTCACGGCCATACATCGGTTATCACTCGTTCCTGCCATAAATCATGGCCAGGAAGACACATACAACGTCGCCAAACTCAGCGGTTCCGCTGCCGCGACACCGTTCTGACTGACACGAGGACAGAGCAATGGCAGGAGCAACACAGTTCTCTGGCATCTGGCGCGAGGGTGGCGATCCTTACTACCTGTGGGTAGCGCCGTGGGACAGCTTCGCCGCCAAATGGGAGGAGCTTTCTCGCAATGGGCTTCGACTCGTCGACCTCGATGTGACCGTCGAGAGTGGTGTGCCTAGGTACGCCGGCGTCTGGCGCGTTGGCAACGACGGGCACTACCTCTGGGTCGATGCCGACTGGGCCAGCCTCGAAGCAAAGTGGCGGGAGCTGAGCGAACGATCATTGCGCCTCGTCTCGCTCAGTACCTATTCGGTGGAGGGCACGACCCTCTTCGCCGGCGTCTGGCGCGAAGGCAGCGACGGACACTATCTGTGGGCAGGCGCCACCTGGGACGACTTCCTTGCCAAGTGGGAGACATTGGCCACGCAGTCACTGCGCCTAGTCGACCTAGCGGTCTACGAAGAGCTGGGCGATCTGCGCTATGCTGGCGTCTGGCGCGAAGGCAGTGACCCGTATTACCTCTGGGTAGGTGCCGATTTCGACCACTTCGTCGCCAAGTGGCAGGCGCTGGGGCAGCAGGGACTGCGCTTGGTCGACCTCGAAGTCTACCAGGTAGACGGCGCCACCCGCTACGCCGGCGCCTGGCGCGGCGGTGGCGACGGTTTCTATCTCTGGGTGGGTGCGGATATGGAGCATTTCGTGGCCAAGTGGCAGGAACTCGCGGCGCAGGGCTTGCGGCTCGTGGGCATCGAGATGCTGACGCCAGAACGCGCCTTCGAGCCGCGCCCGTTCTATGTCGTGGCCCACAACCCCAATACCCTGGCCGAGGTTCGCGAAGCGCTGGCCGACGGCGCCAACGCGATCGAGCCGGACGTGAATGTCTATGACGACCGCCCCGACGAGCTCTGCGTCAGCCATGGCCAGGGCGATGCTGACGATCCCTCGCTGGTGACCTACCTGAAGGGCCTGCACGATGTGGCCGCCGAACACGGCTCGCCGCTGGCACTGGTGGTCTTCGATTGCAAGCCCGCGGTGGCCACGCCTGCACACGGCGAGCGCCTGTTGAACGCCATCCGCCTGCATCTCACCTTCGATCTGGCGCTGACGGTCGTGATCTCGGTGGGCAAGATCGCGCATGGGGCGATCTTCGACCGCATCGCCGGCGGACTGCGTGCGCGCGAGGGCGCGATGATCGACGCCGAGGACGACCCCGCCGAGGTGGCGACCTATTTTCGCAACCGCGGCATCGCGCACGCCTGCTACGGCAACGGGATCTCGGCGCTCAATGCGATCGTCGGGCCGTTCTACCGCGAGACGATTGAGCATGCCTGCCTGCTCAAGGCCGCGCAGTTCGAACCCCGCTTCGTCTACGCCTGGACCGTCAACGACGACGACGAAATCCGCGAGTACCTGCGCATCGGCGTCGACGGGCTGATCAGCGACAACGTGCGCAAGCTGCGATCGATTGCGCTGTCGCCTGAATTCGCCGGCCTCTACCGCCTGGCGCAGCGCAGCGACAACCCGCTGGCGGAAGATGCCTTCGCCTACGGGCTCATCGTCGACACCGCGGACGTCCACCACGCGGGCACCGATGCCAACGTGACCTTCACCCTGCATGGCACCACCGGCTCGGCGAGCAAGACCGTGAACACCCAACTCATCAACCGCATGGAGCGCAACGAGCGAAACTTCGTGACCATCCCCAGCCGGCACCTCGGCGCGCTGAGCTCCATCACGGTACAGCGCGACCGGCAGGGCAACGCGCCGGACTGGCTGCTGCGGCGGATTCTCGTGCGCAGCCATCGCTACGGTGTGACCAGCAGCGCCGAATTCAATTGCTGGATCGATTCGACCGCGCCTTTCACGCGCGCACTGGCTTGAACGCAGAGTCCTTACCCCTAACCGACCACCACCTCCGAAAGGCCTCCCATGACCGAACTCTTTCGCTACATCGAACAGTCCTTCGTGCTGCCAACTGCCACCGATTCGATCGACGTCAGCAACGAATCGTCCTTCCAGACCGATTTGCGCGGCGCGCTGGAGGGCGGTGCGCCGCCCGACCAGTTGCGCGAGCTGGCTAACACCTTCTTGTCCGACACCTTTCCTTCGCCCACCACGGATCCATTCAAGCTGGGCACAAAGCTGTCGGCCTTTCGCTCGGCGGTGCTTGGACTGGGCACACCCGACGCCCATGCCATAGACCAATTGCTGGGTCAGATATTCGGCGGGACGGCGCGGCAGCTCATCGATTCGGACGACTTCCTCGGCGACATGGAGCGTCTTGACGACGCCATGGTGGCCATCAAGCTCGCCACCGGCTTCGACAAGGTCAACGCGGCCGACCTGGTGGCGTTGTTGGAAGCCGCCGCCTTCATCGAGGACATCGCCATCGGCGGGCTCGGATCGCTGGACACCGCAGCGGTTGCGCGGCTGCTAGCGCGGCCGGTTCGCATTCCCGCCGAGTTCGTGTCGGCGCTGAATCCGAATGCGCCGCAGCGGCAGATCCGGGGTTCGAGCAAGCTGTCCGCACGGCGAGCCCCGTTGCCGGCCGCCGCCGCGCCAGCGCCCACGGCGCTCACCACGCTGCAAAGCGACCACGCGCTGCTGCAATCGACCTACGAATACATCATGGCCTTGGCACCGGAGGATTTCCAGCTCGTTTCGGCACATGCGCCGGCTGCTGCGCTGGCGCCGGCCCACGATCTGGCGGGCCGCGGCGGCGGCAGCCTAACCACAGTGGACGCGAACATTGCCGCCAAGGAAGAGCTGCGCCTGGGCGGGGCGGCGATTGCCGGCCTGGGCGCCGAGCGCCAGGCGCTGCTCACCCGCCTGGGCGTGGACCCGGCCAACACGCCGGCCAGCCGCGTCCTTGCTGCCGTGAAACGCTCCTGGATCACCGCGGCACAGACCTACCTGCCCGCCAGCGTGGCGCCGCCGAGCAAGGTTTTTCGTGTGGGTGCGCATGTCTTCGCCGTGAGCAACGCGAATGCGCCGGCGGTGCCCGCGGCAGACACGCCGCCGCCGGCGCCGGACTTTAGCCACGCTATCACGCGGCCGGTGGGCATCGGCAACCTGCTGGTCGTGCGCCAGGAGCTGGTCGGCTACGAGGCCAAAGAAATTTCGCACATCGAAAACGTGCTGGAAGGGGAACTCCTGCGGCGCTCCACACGCCGCGAAGAAACCAACGAGCTGACCATCACGCAGGAAACCGAAACCACGCAGGCGGAAGAACGCGACCACCAGTCCACGGATCGCAATGAACTTGCGACGGAAACGCAAAAGGAATCCGGCCAGCAAAGCACTTCCGTCAACGATCAGACGACGTCCACCGACTACGGCAAGCTGGTCGAGAACAGCAAGACTAATTACGCCCGCAGTGTGACCGACCGCGCCGTGAACAGCCTGACACAACGGGTCAAGCAGCAGCGCATCCAGCGTGAGAAGAAGACCTTCATCGACGAGGCTGTACACGAACTGGACAACCGGGCCGGCGCGACCAAGGTGCGCGGCATCTACCAGTGGGTGGACAAGAAGTACAAGGCACGCATCGTCAATCTCGGCAAGCGGCTGCTGTACGACGTGGTCATTCCGGAACCGGCCGCCTTCCTCATCGAGTCGCTGAAGAACGCCGTGCAGCCCGAGAACTTCCAGCTCACCAAGCCGGTGGACCCGGGCATCACGCCGCGCGATCTAAACGCGGGCAACTACAGCTATTACGCCAGCCAGTACGGCGTCACGGGGGCTGTCACTCCGCCGCCTGACGAATTCATACAGACCGTGGCCTACCCCTCGCCGACCACGGAAGTCTCGGGAACGATTCAGGCATTCGGCGGAACCTGGTCCAGGATCTACTTCAGTGCCTTTGTCATCAAGGTCCCGGAGAACTACAGGGCCATCAGTGGCTACATCCAGAAGACCAACCCGCATTACGTCAATGCCCAACCGACCCGGATATTCGAGTTCTATGTCGGCGAATACAACTTCATCCGTTTCGTCGCGTCCGACTTCCTGAACAAGTCATTCGGCATGAACGGCGAGACGGGCGATATCCCGGTCACAGCGCGGACCTTCGACAACCTCACCCAGTTCAACTTCGCCATTGGCATCAATTGCCAGCGCACCGACAAAGCGCTGGAGGTATGGCAGCTCAAGACCCACGCGGCGATCATGGCTGGCTACCAGCGGCAGCTGGCCGACTATCAGGACAAGCTGGCCCAATATATGGCGGCGGTGCGCTCGCAAATGGCGCTGGCGCAGAACTACTCACACGACCCCTCGATCGAACAGCAGGAGCTCAAGCGGGCCTTCATCTACCTGCTGCTGGGCGAGCACTTCGCGCAGGCCTACCTGCCCACGCCCGACCCATCTCCCCTCGACCCCGGCATGATTCCGCCGCAGGTGATCCCGCCGGATCCTGCCTACGTGCGCGACTGGGGCGCGATGGTGGCCTTCTTCGAGCGCGCCTTCGAGTGGGAAAACATCATGTACACCTACTACCCCTATTTCTGGGGCCGCCCCGCGCGTTGGGGAGAGTTGATCCTCATCCAGGACATCGATCCTCAGTTCGAGGCCTTTCTCAAGGCCGGCGCCGCGCGCGTGGTGATCCCCGCGCGGCCGGGCTTTGAGGCCGCGTTGGCGCACTACCAGGAGACCGGCGACATCTGGATGGGCGAGGAGATCCCCGACATGTTCAGCGACTACTACGTGTCGATCATCGCCGAAATCAAGGCGCGCAACTTCGCACCGGGTGACGAGATCTGCGTGGCCGAATGGGATGTTTCCCTGCCGACGACGCTGGTGATGCTGAAAGAGGACGCCACGCTGCCCGAATGGAAGCCGTCGGTGGACTGCAATCCGCCGGCCAACCCGTGAGCATCTGGCCGGCGTTCGCAAGCAGGCCATGAGCGATCCTTCATCGGCGCCAGGCAACGCGGTGTCCGACCTGCCGGAAGACCTGCGCGCCGAGGTCGAGAAGCGCAAGCTGTGGTTCTTCGAATGCCAGCTGCGTTTCCTCAACCTCGATTCGATGCGCGGTGTCACGCAGGCGATGCACGACCCGCGGCTGGACTTGATCAGCGAGCCGGTGCCGTCTTGGGCCTTTCCCGGGCCGATCGGTGGGCGCCTGACCGACCTCGGCCCGGTGTACCTGGACAGCCAGGAGAAGGTCTGGACGCAGGACGAGAATGCGCGCCGCGACACTTGGGCCGCGAAGTTCATCGGCCGCATCGACAACTGGCTGGGCTACAAGAGCGGCCAACGCCTGTCGGCGGCGATGGCGGAACTGAAGGCGTTGTACGAACAAAGCCTGTATGCATCACAGCTCGACCTGGCACCGGCGCTGAACCACCAGCGGCGCCGCACCCCCAGCCGTCAGGGGCCGAACGATCCCGGCGACGGCGACTGCATGGGCCGCGCGATCAGCCGCGCGATGCTGGCGCAAGCCAAACCCTGGCTGATCCCCGAGCTTTACAACGCCAAGAACCCCGACACGACGAACATCGGCAACTGGGTCGGCAATCTAGAGAAGTTCATCGCCGACTTCGAGACCGAACTCGGCATCGCGCTCGGCGGCATTGCGCAGCAGACCAGCCCGCTGGCCGCGCTTGAGGGTGCCGCCTACCGCGCAGCCGTGAAGGCAATGCTCGACATCGCGCCGATGCGCGATACCGCGAACGCATTGAAGTCGCAGATGCTGCGCAAGACCGGCATCCCGAATTTCTACACCTACCACTACGACCTGCAGTTGCAGACATCGGGCTTTCCGATGCAGCCGATCGCGAAATTCCCGTTTTCCGACAGCGTCAAGTACTGGATGGAGGTGTTCCATTCCTCGCTCGGCGAGGTCTACGTGAACAAGCCCAATGCCGACATGGGCCTGTGCCACATCATACGCACGGTCTATTTGTTGGGCACTCTGCCCGCCGAGCTGGGCAAGGACGACGAACTGCACTGGCGCCAGCGCACCGCGCCCGGCGCCGACTTCGCCGCCTTCTTCGCGAAGAAGGCCGACGACCAGGCACTCGAGGGCGACCCTGCCTTGCGTAGCCGCCTGCTGGCGGCGCAGAGCAAGCTGCAGGTGATCCTGGAAGAGACAGCGCTGCATCGGCGCTGCGCCGCGCCGATGTTCTCGCCGCTGGCGCAGGAGATTGTGCGCCAGGCCCTGCATTCGTTCAAGTTCTGGCTCGACGAGGCCTTGCACGTTTCAGACAACGCGACGCTGGTGCAGGCGCGTGGCGACACCAAGATCGTCGACAACGCCAACGAGCAGAAGGCGGAGATGGAGTACTGGTCGGAGAATCACTACATCATGTTCGCATCTTCCGAATTCCTGGCCGGCCAGTTATGGGCCGCCGACGAATTCCAGCCGGGCAAGGAATTCCTCGATCCCGACAGCAAGTCGGGCATCCTCAGCGGCAAGGACCGCATGGCGCGCGGCAAGGCGCGGGTGCTGAAGTGGCTGAACAACCGGCTGCAATTCGGCTGGATGGAATTCAATTCCTCGGGCTATTACCGCGAACACCTGTGGGCGCTGCTGAACCTGGCCGACTTCTCGCTCGACCGCGAGGTGCGCGACAAGGCCACGTTGGCGATCGACCTGATGCTGTTCGACGTCGCGCGTTTCCTGCACAAGGGCACGATGGGCGCGGCCGGCGGGCGCTCGCAATTCAAGTCCAAGAGCAGCGGCTGGGACAACGCGCTGTGCGACGTGGTGGAGATCCTGTTCGCGCCGCGCGGCATCTTCAGCGACGGCGACGGCCAGATCGGCTCCAGCCTGGCCACGTCCACCTACCGCGTGCCCGAGGTGCTGCTGGAGATCGGCATCCACCCGCCGTCCACGCCTTTCACCGACCGCACGCGGGTCTCGGTGACTTTCGACGAGGCGCCCAAATACGGCATCGGCTATTCGCGAGATTCTGACCAGAAGGATTCGCTGATGCAGGGTTATGCGGCCAAACGCGCCCGGCATTTCCCTTTTGTCGACAGCGTCAACCAGGAACTGGCGCGCACGCACTCGAATTACGGCGGCACCGAGGACGACACCATCTTCTGGTGGGGTACCTCGGCCTTCTTCAACAAACAGATCGTGCGCAACACCTTTGCCGCAGTGAAGACCTTCGGGCTGGACCAGAGCGGCGTCTTTCACGGCGCTGTGCCGACGCTGATCAAGATCGTCTCGGGCTACGAGAAGATCAAGCACGCCGCCATCGGCGGCTTGATCGGCAGCATCGCCGGGCCGGTGGGGGCGGTGGCCGGCACCGCGCTGGGCTTCTTCGAGGACGACGTCTTCGATGCCAGCACGCTGGAGGCAGCGTCGGACGATTTGTCGGTGCTGATCGAGGGCTCGACGCGCACGCGGGCCAACATCCTGAGTTACCGCTCGCCCGACGTGATGCTGTCCAGCATCCAGAATTTCCGCGCCGGGCAACTCAATTTCCAGTCCAGCATCAGCCAGGCCTCGGTGCACCCGGCGCTCAACGTCTTCACCACGGCCGGCGTGTCGGACATCAACGTCTCGAACCTGGCCGCGGGCCTGGGCGGCGGGCTGCTGGGCGGTGCGATCGGCGCGGCCTTCGGCGGCCCGGCGGCGGGGGTGATAGGTGCGGCGGCGGCCATCGTCGCCGACGAGTTGTTCCTAACGAACACCGACCTGGGCTTCATCGACCATGAAGACGGGCCGGGCTGGTGGACCGGTTCGTGGGCCCTGCCGATGGCCGTGCAGCACGGCTCGGCGGTGATCCTGGCCTACGACTTCTACACGATCCAGCAGACGCTGGCCGATTGCGGCAGCCACGCCTGGTTTCCGCAGCAGGGTTTCGACCGCGTCGACGAGATGCGGACCTCGGCCTACGATGACGCTAATTTCCCGCTGCTGGACATCACGCACATCGGGCGCAAGGGCTTCTGGCTGTTCGGCAAGTTCGTGCATCCGGCGCTTGGCAAGAACGAGCCGGGCGAGGCTTACGTCGGTGTCTTCTCCAACCAGCGACCGAAGTGGCTGGACCAGGACTCCGACGTTTACAAGCAGGTGATTCAGGAGACGGTCAAGACGCCGATCGACAAAGCGCGGGACGCTGTCAATTCGATCCTCGACGACCTGGAGGACGGCACTTTCGGCAGCATCGGCAGGAAGACCATGAAGGCGGCCGTGCAGCAGGCGCTGGATGCCAGCTACCGCCCCGACATCGCCGCTGACGCCTGGCTCGACGCAGCGAAGACGCTGCTGGCGGCGGTCACCGACATCGTCGTTTCGACCCAACTGGACAAGGCCGATCAGCTCGCCGAAAAGACGATCGCTTTGCGCAACCTGCAGCGCAACTTTCCCGACCCTTTGCCACAGGACTACTTCGCCGGCCGCGACTGGCACGTGGACGGCAAGAACGTGTGGATCGTGCAGGTGGGCAGCCGCGCCGAATTCGGCGACTTCCACAACTTCAAGGAACGCGTCAGCAGCGCGCGTGTGCACCTGGACGACAGCGGCGACCTGGAATGCAGTTACGACATTCCGCTCGGCGACGGCGGCAGCGAGCGGCTGACGCTGGCCTATGGCGACGGCGGCCGTTTCGGCCTGGACGGCCAGCCTTTCGTCACCGACCTGTATCCGCGTTTCGAGAATCCGTTCATCCGTGGCGGCCGCGTCGAATGGGGCCAGCGCGAATACGTGATCGAATACAACGGCAAGTCGCTGCTGCACGACTTCAGCGACTACGGCCAGCCGGTGCGCGAGGAAGCGGCGACGGCCACGGCGGAGGAGCGCAACCTGGTCAAGGCGCTGGTGATCTTCGTGCGCACGGGCGACGAGGACATGGATGCCTTCACCGTGGCCAACGCTGACGTCGGCATCGGCTGTTCGCGCGTGACGCAGGGGCAAGTGGTGGCCGCCGGCCCGGTGGACAGCAACTCCGACCACGACGCCGAATGGATATTCTTCGACTTCCCGGTCACGCGTGACTCGAACATGACACTGTCGATCACGCACCCGCGCAGCACGAAGGGCGACGACACGCCGCACTGGAAGATGTCGTTCAGGCTCTTCGCCTTGATGGGTGATCGGATGCTGCGCCCCTGTGCGCTGTCGTACGCCTATTTCGAATTCGTGGACGACAAGCGCACGGCGCCACAATTCCCGTTTTCCGTCACGCTCCTCGAATGGCGCCCGTGGGTCGGCATCGTCGACCACATGTCACCGGTGTTCTGGGCCATTGCCAGGCAGCCGCACTTCGCCCAGGCGTTCTACGATTACAGCGATCTGCTGGCCACTGACACCGCGGGCCAGCTCTGGCACCGCCGGCTGGCGTCGTGTGCCGCGAGCGATACGGGGTGGTACGCGGTCGCACAGGCCCAGCCCGGCGGCAGCGCCGACGAGCCCGATCTGACGCAGGCTTTCTTCGTGGCCGCCGTGACAGCACGACCGGCTACGCTCTACCTCGCGATTCAGAGCCAGGGGACGCTGTTTGCGCGGCAGCCCACGCCCGCCGGCACCTGGCCAGCGCCTTGGAGGCGCATCGACGTCTGGACCTATCCCGACGCCATCTTTGGCATCCCCGACCCCAGTGGTGCGCCTGTACCCGTCGCGCTTTCGCCGTTGAGCCCGGTGGCAGGGTTGCCCTCGGCGGACAGCTTTGGCGCGGTGGAGTTGACGGTGCTGGGCGCAGACGGCCATTTCTATTCGCGCACCACGCACAGCCCGGAGGATGTGGGCCCTTGGCGCCAGATAAGCGTGACGGGCTTTGCGCCGCTGTTCGGCGTTCCTTTCGAAGTCACGGCGGATTTTGTTTTCGCGCTGGCCAGCGATCGCTCGCTCTGGGCGGCCGAGGTAAACCACTCCGGCAACCACATCACGCCCGTCTGGGAGAAAGTCAGCGCAACAGACTTCGCTGTCAGCCGCTTCACAGTGACTAGCTTGCAGGGGGCATGCCAGATCGTGGCCGTCACGACTTCGAGTGGCGTGAGAGCGACGACTTATCGCCGCGGAGCGTCGAGCGCCTGGATCGTGGTCAATCTCCCGGGTACTGCGGCGTCGCTGAGCTCGGCACTCGCATCGGCGGCGCCGACATCGGAGCGGGCCATGTTCTTTGCGGCAGGGGCAGACGGCAAGATCTACGCGCTCGACTGGGAAGCTTCCTCCGACTGGACATCGGATATGTCCTGGTCGGAGATCGCGCCCGACGGGAAGGGAATCGTGGCGCAAAGCGCCACAGGGATCGCGGCCGTCTCCCGCGTGAACGGGCAGATCGAGATCTACGCTCAGAGCCAGGACGGCGCTCTAGTCAAAGCATGGTGGTCCTGAAACATCGATCATCGAAATGCACCTTCCTCGTAGTGAGAAAATTCTACTTCTGATCGCCACCATTTGGCAGGGGATTGCCATTGTGCTGGCGTGAGGACGAAAGTGGTGTCGTCTGATGTTGGCCCAAGTAAAGTGACCGCGATGCAGGCGGCGCTGACAGAGCCAGACGCCGGTGCCGTCCCAGATCAGGAGATTGAGGCGGTTCTGGCGACGGTTACCCAGGCTTGCATCATAACAACTGCACAATGTCTTATATGCGGCGCTTTTGAGTCACTCGGCTACAAGGTGGCGAATGGCTCAAATGGGTCGGGTGCCGTCGGCCAGCTTTTTGAGAAGCTGACGCTCGAAACGAAAACGCTGATTTTCTTCCCGGCTGGTTGCGAGTGACCGGAATTGGATGAGGAACGGCCATTGGTGCGAGCCATCTCAACTAGCCCTCCTTCCAGAAAGCGGCCATTGGCTATGAAAATGGCATGAGACGGCTTTGGGTCGGGGGCGGAAGTTCGCATTTCCCAAAACCTGCCACTCGTTAAGTGGCAGAACCTCGTCGGAATCGATGGTCTACATTGGATGATTAGGGGTGGCGGGGTTCGAGTAGAGCCGGTGGCGGGTTGGTGCTGGAATGCGCACCCAATGCCGCATTGGCTTCGCGCAGACGCCTGCTGAGTGCGCGCAGCATGCCGACCCCGAGTTCGGGATAGGACATCAGGAGGCCATCCAGCTTCTCCTTGCTCAAGGCCAGCGCCTGGGTGTCTTCCAGCACGTGGACGGTGGCGGAGCGCGGCAGGTCGTCCAGCACGCCCATCTCGCCGAAGCACGCCCCATCCTGCATTTGCGCCACGAAGTCGGTGCGCTCGGGGTCGTCGTGGAGCGAAATGCCGACGCGGCCGTTGACGATGATATACATCTCGCTGCCCGGCTCGCCCTTGTAAAACACGCATTCCCCCGCGACCCAGCCCACCGGTTCGAGCACCGGCGCGATGTAGCGCAACTGATCCGTGCGCAGCAGTTCGAAGAAGGGGGCGCGCTTCAGCAGCAACATGCGCTCAAACAGTGCTTGCAAGGTCTTGGGTACTCTCTGGTTGTCGTAATCCTGCGGCACACTCGCGCAGCCATGTGCTGCCTTCCCGCACGCACCAGGCGCGCGCGTCTTCGAGCGTCGCCAGAGTGTGCTTAAGCGGATGGCGCCATGCCGCCCCATCATACTCGGCCTCAAGCAGCGGCAGCAACATACGCAGCAGGCCGTCGTTGCTGGAATGGCGCACCGATTCCACGGCCTGGGCGCGCAGACGGCGGTCGCGGCTGGACAGCGCGGCGCGCACGGCGCGCACGGATTGGCCTTCATCCAGGTTTTGCAGCATTTCCAGCACCAAACCCAGGTGGCGCTGA
>Ga0315268_10006079_pt1 | contig 12879 bp, 13 predicted proteins | sample C1_top_MG_FD_204535 | JGI IMG/M metagenome (GOLD analysis project Ga0315268, IMG submission 204535) | Sediment microbial communities from Yellowstone Lake, YNP, Wyoming, USA - C1_top | ecosystem: Environmental > Aquatic > Freshwater > Lake > Sediment | place: USA: Wyoming | collected 2017-08-01 | reverse complement strand
CGAGATTGGCAGACGAGCTGCTTGACGCCATCCCTAGCATCGACCGGTTCAAGACCGTGCGGGAGCTTGAGGATGGCTCGCGCGAGCTCGCCGGAAACTATCCCAACGTCGTCGAGCTGAGAACCATTGGCGAGTCTTCCGAGGGCAGGCCGATAAATGCGCTTGTCATCGGCGACGGTGACGAGTCCGTCTTCTTCTACGGTTTCACTCATCCCAACGAGCCAATAGGATCGCTGACGATCGAGTATCTAGCGTCGAGACTCGCAGCCAATCCGGATCTCAGAAAACGACTTGGGTACAGGTTCATCTTGGCAAAGGTCATTGACGTTGACGGCGCCAAACTGAATGAGGGATGGTTTCGGGGCCCATTCGACCTGCTCACGTATGCCCAGAACTTCTATCGGCCACCGCCTAACGAGCAGGCGGAGTGGACGTTCCCTATCGACTACAAGACCCTCCATTGGACCAGCCCGAACGCGGAAACCAAAGCCATAAAGAAAATCGTTGACGAGTTCAGACCAGAATTCACGTACGTACTGCACAACGCAGACTTCTGCGGCGTCTACTACTACCTGAGCCATCCGCTCCCCTCGGCGTACGAGGAGCTGAGGAGTATCCCACTTAGGCAAGGGTTGCCCTTGCACAGAGGGGAACCACCTGACGAACTCTACCTCCAGAGCCTTGACGAGGGCATATACCACGATTACGGCGTGAGCGACGAATACGAATTCCTCGCCAAAACCCTAGGCGTCGACCCCGCAACGAAAATCAACTATGGAACCGACTCCTACGAATACATCCGCAACTTGTACGACGGATTCTGCTTGACGTGCGAACTCCCGTACTTCTACGATCAGAGAATACATGACGAAAGCCCGACCCAGCACAGACGCCGAGATTTGCTGCGGGACAGTCTAAGAATCGAGCATGACACCCATCGGTTGGTGAAACATGTCATGGAGAACACCAATGAGATGGAAAATTCTCGAATCTATCGATCGGTCCAGTATGCTCTGAATCGATGGAACGACTTGGAGAAGAGCACTATGGCCTATTCTGGTGACGCTCAGTTTGATCGAGCCGCAACCGTGGCGGAGGTGTTTGACTTGACGGTTCTGAAGAAGTTCTCACAGATGCCCGTGTTAGGTATGGTTCAGAGGCTACTCAAAGAGGCTGAGCAGGATCTAGGACTAGCGCGCTTGCGAGATCAAGTGCACTCGCGCTTGCTGCAGCTAGACGGCGAGATTCGGAGCGAATGCGTTCCCAAAGTCATTCCAATACAGAGACTCGTGCGAATTCAGCTAGAGAGCGCACTAGTCTGCTTGCGACATTTGAATGAACACTCGGCACGCGAAGTTGGCAGGCAACAAGATTAGCCGGATCCTGCATCTATTCTGCCGGATTGTGGTCTTCACATGACCGCTCAAGATCAGAAGTATGTGTACGCAGTGCTTGGGTCAGGAAGGCAGGGCACAGCTGCGGCTTATGACATGGCGAAGTTCGGAAACGCGCGGAAAGTGATCCTCGGCGACGTCAATCTGAGGTTAGCGAAGGATGCTGCGAGACGTGTGAATTTCCTGTGCCGACGGCGAGTGGCAGAAGGCGTGCGCGTGAACGTCACGCGCTATAATGAGTTAGTGCGCTTCCTGAAAGGCACACAGGCCTTCTTGAGCGCGGTTCCCTATTACTACAATCTCGGGATCGCGAAAGCTGCGATTCAGGCGCGGGCGAGTATGTGCGATCTTGGCGGCAACACGGGCATCGTCAAAGAGGAACTCCTTCTCGATAGAAAGGCTGCAGATGCTGGCATCTCTATTGTCCCTGACTGCGGCCTCGGTCCGGGCATGTGTGCAACTTTGGCGGTTTATGGGATGAGTCTGCTCGACAACCCTCAAGAGGTCTACATCTGGGATGGAGGATTGCCGCAGACACCTCGGCCGCCGTTTAATTATCTTATGACGTTTCACTTCGATGGCCTAGCCAACGAATACTTCGGCAAGGCGGTGTTCCTGCGCGATGGCGAGATAGTTGAAGTGCCAGTGTTTGAGGAATTGGAGATTGTCAATTTTCCTCCCCTCGGCCGGTTGGAGGCGTTCGTGACATCGGGAGGCACCTCAACCTGTCCCTGGACCTTCAAAGGAAAGCTGAAAGTGTTCCAGAACAAGACACTCCGATATCCAGGAAGCTACGCGCAACTAAGAACAATGCACGACCTAGGCCTCTTCAGCGACAGAGGAATCAAAGTCAACGGAACCAAAACGACTCCTAGACGAGTACTGCAAAGGCTCTTTGAACCGAAGATCAATTTCCCCGGCGACAAGGACGTTGTCGCTCTTCGTGTGAAATGCGTTGGAGAGAAGGACGGACATCCAACTGAGGTTGTCATTGAAGTTCTGGATTACTACGATGATGAGACAGGGTTCACCGCGATGGAACGCATGACCGGTTGGCATGCATCTATCGTGGCCATCATGATGGCGAAGGGCGAGACACCGCGCGGAGCAAAACCACTGGAAGTCGCAGTCCCCGGGGCACCCTTCGTTAGGGAGCTGGAGCTGAGAAGCATCAAGCTTACGGAACGGGTTAGCAGACTGGACGCTGCATAGTCCTGTGAAGTTTGAGGCAACCGTTGTATTAGCACAACATATGATGGAAGAATACGACATTAACCGGACGACGCTCAAGATACTTCCTGAGTCGGTTCTTCAGGCAAAGCACGGCAGTCACGATTTCCTGTGACTCCTCCAAATCACTGAGTCGTTCTCATTGTCGATGATCTCTAGGATCCGGTGAAAGGGGATGGTGACCTCTTCGCCATTCTCTGAGTATAGTGTGAAGTAGGATTTTCCGAGCTTCTGGATTGTGGAGGCTTTGACCTCTTTGATGTCGTTTGTGGCTCCGCGGTGGCGGTATGCTATGACGTACCTATCTGGATCTTCTCTGCTCTTCCAACGTAGTTTGCTCAGAAGATTTCTCAGCGGGTGAACCACAGGTTTTCATCAGCGAGATGCCGTTCTCATGTTGTGACTAGGTTTCAGGCAAGCGATACCTTATTAATCCGCCTGCATCGGGTTTTGCGAAAACGGTGTTTTCCGATTGAGTCATGAATACTTCATGCCTGGCGCCACGACCGTGGGCATCGTTTGTAAGGATGGTGTGGTCCTCGCAGCTGAACGTCGTGTGTCGTACGGGTACTTCGTGATGAGCAAGACTGGGAAGAAGGTTTTCAAGATAACTGAGAAGATCGGCGCCGCGTGCGCGGGCATAGTGGCGGACATGCAGATTCTGACGCGTGAGGTCTCGGCGTACCTGAACATGTACACTTACGAGCGTGAGCAGAGTGTGACCGTGCGCACAGCCGCGAAGCTCATGGGTAGCATGCTCTTCGAACGCCGCTACTTCCCCTACCTCGCCCAGACAATAGTGGGAGGCGTAGATGAGACCGGTTCCAAACTGTTCGTCCTAGACCCATTGGGGTCAGTGATCGAGGACAAGTACACCGCGGTGGGATCCGGCTCCGAGATCGCGATGGGCCTACTTGAAACAGACTACAAGGAAGGTATTACTGTTGACGAGGCCAAGGGCTTGGTACGCAAGGCCATCAAAGCAGCCTCGGCCAGAGACATCGGAAGCGGCGAAGGCATCGACATGCTCGTTATTACCAACGCCGGTGTGAAGGAAGAGCGCGAAGCCATAGCAAAATAGAAACGCAGTCTGCCTGCCTGCCTGCCTGCGTCTTTAAGTCGAGCATTTGCACGTAGCCCTAGAGGGCGTCATGATCTCTAAGGGGGATATCGAGAGAATTCAATCCGAGCTTATCTCCTATGATAAGGCTCGGGAAAGGCTTCAGATTGTAACGAGGAACGCGACGAGGCTTTGTAGTTGGGCGATTGTTCAGGTTCATCGTGGGAAATTGTCTCAGGCGAGTAAGACGCTTGCTGAGGCGAAGAGTGCGTTGGAGGAGCTTGATGACCTGCTCTCCGCTCATGCGGAGTTGCCGCAGTTCGGTCAGGTTCTGGTGGCGTTCCAGGAGTATGCGGAAGCTAAACTTCTCTTTCAAATGAAGAGGACTGGCAAGCTCGCTTCTCTCAAAGAGGTCGGTACGAGCAGTACAGCCTACGTGCTGGGGCTGCTGGATTTTGTGGGCGAACTGCGACGAATGACTCTGGATGCGCTCCGCAGAGGGAGTGCTGACGAGGCGCAGCGATTGCTCTCAACCATGGAACAGGTTCACGAAGATCTCATGGGGCTCGATCGAACATCGATTCTGCCAAACTTTCGAAGAAAACTTGACGCCGCGAGAAGGATACTAGAAGCAACCCGAGGAGACTTAGCGACGGATCTTAGGCGAATTTCGCTAGAGAAGGCTTTGCGAAGCGTCGAGCGGAAACTCAACTCGTCTGGCCAACGTCAGAAACGCGGTTGAAGTTGCGAATAAGAATCCCTAGCAGGATTTCTCCCAGCGCAGCCGTAGCGCTTCAGAAGAAGCTCGCACCTCTAGTGAAGGAAGAGAGCGAACTACCATCCGGGATCACCCAACTTATGGGGTGCGATGCAACGTACGTTCGCGGAAACACAATCGCGGCTGCTGCGCTCGTCGATTGCGAGACGCTCAATCTGGTCCGGATGAGAGTTGTAACCGAGAAGACTAGTTTCCCTTACGTTCCGGGTTTGTTGGCGTTTAGGGAGGGGCCCTCGGTGGTGCGAGCAATCCGGTCGCTGAAAGCTCGCTCCTACGCTTGCTTGGTTGATGCTCATGGTCTGGCTCATCCGCGGAGGTTTGGATTGGCTTGTTTTGTGGGATTGGCGGTTGATCGCGCCACCATCGGTGTCGCCAAGAGCCTCCTCTACGGCAAGCAGCAAGGGAATCGAGTTGTGGACGAGGGGGGCCGTCAGTTGGCGGAAGCGATTCCTTTGCCTGATTCTAGGAAAAGCATCTACGTCAGTGTAGGGCATAAGATATCGTTAAAGGATGCAGTGGGAATTGTCCGACGCTGCCTCACTCCGCAAGGACCACTTCCCATAAGGTTGGCCCATGAGGAGGTTACGAGACAGAGATGGCGAGTCAAGAGATCAAACCCAGCCTTCTGATCACGCTGTACAAGCTGATCGAGGTCGGCGCCTACCCTAATGAGATCATATTCACCACTACCGAGCTCGCCAAGCTGCTGAAGGCATCTCAGCAGACTGCGTCGCGCCATTTGATTGAGCTTGAGAAGTTGGGGTTGATTCATCGGGTTAGGTTGGGGCGGCGTGAGTCGATCAAGATTACGGCGGGCGGGGTGAAGCATCTGGATAACATGTTTCTGACATTGAAACGGGTTTTCGAGATGAAAGAGGCTGAGACCGTGTTCGAGGGATCCTTGTTTTCTGGAATGGGGGAGGGCGCGTACTACGTAAGTCAACCAGGATACAAGAAGCAATTCTCAGAGAAATTGGGCTTCGAACCCTACCCGGGCACTCTGAACCTACGCGTCCGAAAGGAGGATCAGGAAGAGGTCCGCATGCTCGAAGCGTCACCATTCATACTCATTGAGGGCTTCACGAACGGAAACCGCAGCTTCGGGCCTGCAAAATGCTTTCACGGCAAGATAGGTGACAAGATCGATGGCGCGCTCATATTCCCCGTCAGGACCCACTACTCGGGTGACGTTGTGGAGTTGATCTCCACTGAGTACCTGAGGAAGGCTCTTCAGCTGAAGGATGGGGACACGGTTAGGGTTCGGGCGTTCACCTCAAGTCTTCTGAAAGCTTCTGCCTGACCGACGTCGAGCTGAGATACTTCTCGTGGTCGTATTTTGATAGCTTGACGGTCTCAATCTTCAATCCGCGGCGCTGGATGATCTCGCGTACGCTCTTTTCCAGATTTGCTTGGTCGTAGCCGAAGGCGACTGTGTCGGGCATGACGTCCATCAGAACCTGCTCGTATCCCATCCCAACATCCTCATAACCCAAAATCGCCCTGTCAACAGGCTTCAGGCCCTCAACAAGCACTCGCCTGTCCTCCTCGGGGAAGACTGGCTTGCGTCCCTTCAACATCTCCACCGTCACATCAGTCGCAACAACAGCCACGAGAACGTCACCAAACCTCTTGGCTTCACTTAGTGCGGCCAAATGACCTAAGTGCAAAACATCATAGACTCCACCTGCCAGAACGACCTTGATTTCAGCTCGGCCTTTCTCGGTGAGCGAGTAGCGTTTCTCTCGCTGATCTGAGTGGACTTCGAGTTTTCCGTTTTGTAGGAGTCTTTGAAGCTGTGCGGGCGCGTTTGCGAATGATTCCGACAATTCCTGTTCTGTGAAAGGGCCGTGTCTGAGTTGGAGAAGGTAGGCGGCCTTCACTAATTGTTTCTCGCTGGTCTCAGCCATAGCACAGCCGCCTTGTGGTGATGCTGGCAGAGGTGTAGGCTTCACTAAAATGATTACTTAGTCGTCGCCAAGTCGAGGAATATGAGGGCATCTAGTAGACCTTCTGCGTACGCGATTGAAGCGAGTGCTGTTGTTGGTTTGTTGGCGTTGAGGTAGTATCGCGCGTCTCGAAGGTAGCGTTCCATCGTGTCAGAAACACGCCTCAGGCTGACAGGGGCAACAAGGGTATCATTCTTGACAAGCGTGGACGATCGTAGTGCATTCTCGAATTTTGCTACGTATTTCCGGGCGCGTTCGGTTGGATCCTCACTGAGCTCACTCATTTCGGCGTCACCAATTCTTTGCTTGCGCCGCAGAAGGCCACGAGGGCTTCCGCTTCCATGAAGTGTAGTTGTCCGGGGATGATGATGGCGTAGGGCGGGTCGCCAAACTCGTATTCTATAAGTTCTGACACGGTGCCGGCTTTCGTTACCACGTCGGGTGATTCGAGTCGAGCTATTCCCACCGCTAGGGATTCGGGCCGGATGGCGGTCTCATGCTTAGTTTCCGAATGGTTGAGCAGTTGCCTGAGCGCGAGAGGTATGGAGATGAACCTGTTGTTCTCGACATCTATCTCCAAAAGGACGAGTGAATGCAATCCTGCTCCTAGGTTGGTCTTGATACCCGCGTAGATGCTCTCTGGGAATTCTCCTTGCCACATTGCAGGGATGGTTACGGTTCTGCCGAACTTGTAAGATTGAAGGCCGGTGGCGCCGAACGCTGCGGTCACGACGGAGGCCGCGTGCACGATGCTTGTCCTTACTCCAGCTCTGTGGGCGCGGAGACGAAGGTCAACATGCGTCGTGGCGACCATCGGATCACCGGGAACAATGAACCCGACTTTTCCACGCTGAGCCTTTGCTAGGATCAGCTTCTCCGCGTTCTCCTCCACATCCTTCCGAGAAAGAAGCTTCACGTCTTTCCCAACGATTTCTTTCAGGTTTGCAAGCTGAAGTCCTTGCATTACGCTCGTGTAGTATTCCATAAAGAGGAAATCAGAAGACTTCGCTTCAGCTTGGCCGCGTAGTGACATGCCATACTCATCATACAAGCCGACTCCAATGAAGACTAGTTCGCCAGTCATCTGCGTTCGCAACTCCTCTTCGTGATCGCCGTAGAGAATATTCGCGGGCATTTGAACCTCGCCTATAGCCTTCGATGTGCATGCCACCACAAGAACTGTATCTTGTCGGAGATCTTCCTGGCGAATTCCCTCACCCTCTCCAGTCCTTGGGCATCTTTGCCGAGCAGAAGCTGAGGACGCCTCGCTTCGTCCAGCGAGGATGATGACTCCAAGGCGGCTGGCAGACTGTTCATCGACTCGTGAGCCAAGATCAAGACGGGCCGGCGAGTGCGCGCAAGAGTCTGAATCAGCCGCTCCGTACCCCCCGTTACCACCAGAACCAGCAGACCTGCCGCCTCTTTGATTGGGCTCTGTCCTTCCTACCGAGCTCCGAGGCCGGGTGCATCTCGCCGTCGAATGTATCCCTCAGCCAATGGCGATAACTGTAGATCACCGTCTTCACTGATTTCGGCTCATGCAGCGAAGACACGACCGGCACAAGTGTGATCTGATCGCGTAAGGGAGACATGACTGTTCATTGAACCAGCATGCCTCGTGAAGCTGATTGAGGCTCACGTCCCGGAACCAGAGATTGGAACTCACCCCGTACTGACCTCGTCGAATCGGAATTCTGAAAGTCATCCGTCAACAGTTTCGGCTTGAAATGAAATAGTTGAACTTGCGAGTAGCGCAAGTTCTTTAAACAAACACTGTGGGCATGTTCTCGTATTCCTGGTGAGCGTATGGCAGAGAAAAGAGTGTTTGCGCGTCCTGCTTCCGGTCTAACCCGTTCGGTTTCCGCTTGGGACGCTTTGATCTACAATGTCGTTTTTATGGCGCCCACCGCGATCTTCGTATACGGGTTCTTCGCACAGGCCCTGTTTCCGGGAGTCGACCTTCCGACCACGGCTCTGATCTCGATTCCAATCGCTATCATAGTCGGTTTATTCTACGCCCTCTTCTCCGCGTCTATGCCTCGTTCGGGAGGCGACTACATCTGGGTAAGCAGAACTCTGCACCCAGTTCTCGGCTTCATGAATAACGTTGTGCTCTTCTTGATCCTGCTCTCCATCGCCGGCGCATACATGCCATGGTTCACGCAGTGGGGTATCAGCCCTATCCTAACCTACCTAGGGCAGCCGAGCACTGCGGCGTTGGTGGCCTCTAACGAGTTCACGTTCGTCTGGGCTGTAGTTTACTGGCTGATCTGCGCTGCGATAATCTCCCGTGGAGCCAAGGCAACGCACTACGCTTTCTGGGTCTTCTTCGCACTCATCTTGATCGGTATCCTAGCCTATGTTGGAACCCTGCTCTCCATCAGTCAGTCCCAATTCGCGGCGAATTTCAACAGCCTCTCGGGGATGGATTACGATAACACAATTCAGACTGCATTGACGACTGGCATGCCGTCGGGCTTTCTTACATCTGCGACCCTGCTTGGCGTTGCGTTCACGTACTTGAACTTCATCGGGTTCAACGCCTCAGTTTACTATGCGGGTGAGATCAAGGAGGTTCGACGGTCCCAGTTCCTCGCGATAATCGGTAGTGTTCTTGTATTCGGCTTCATTACTTGGTTGCTCTATGAAGCGTCCTATGTTGGAATGGGAAGTCAATTCCTTGCTGCCTCGTCCTACTTGGCGGCGACAGGGGATCCCTCATACACTCTCCCACTCCCACCTTTCCTCCATGTTCTCTTCCAGTATGGAAGCGGGGGTTCCCCAACATTTCTATTGGCTGCCTTCGCGTTCTCTATGATGACTCTCTCCTCATCTTTGACGTACATCTTCATCGGTGTCCGCTTCGTCTTTGCATGGTCTTTCGACCGAGTGGTCCCAACGACACTCGCAAAGATAGATCGGAGGTACAATTCCCCCTACATGGCACTGGTAGTCGTAACAATAATCGCGATAATTCTTCAAGCCTTGTGGAGCTTCACACCGCTCCTAGGCTTCTTCGCGTACGCCGTGTTCGGCTACATGATAATGCAGGCAATCGTCTCGATTGCGGGGATCGTCTTCCCCTGGAAGCGCAAGGACATCTTCGACATTTCCCCGTCAGTAACTAAGTACAAGCTCGGCCCGGTCCCAGCAATCTCGATACTCGCATTCCTCACCCTACTCGTCTCAATTTGGCTGGGGTACGCAAGCATATCGCCCTCCTTTGTCGGATCACTTAGCCCGGAGATCGTTTCATTCACACTTGGCCTGTTCGGCATCGGGATCGTGATCTACGTCGTATCCTCCCTCTACCACAGAAGCAAAGGGATACCACTAGAACTGTCCTTCAAGGAGCTCCCACCAGAGTAGAACAATCGGCCGCTCGCCTTTGCCCCGCACTCGTATCTTCTTCGCCACCGACATCCATGGCTCGGACCGCTGCTTCGGCAAGTTCCTCAGCGCCGCCAAAACGTACAACGCAAACGCGATCATCCTCGGCGGGGACATCACCGGCAAGATGATAGTCCCCATCGTCAAGCAGCCCGACGGAATTCACCGCGTCTATTTCCTTGGGAAAGAGCATAGGCTCACTAGCGAGAGAGATGTCAGAGAAATGATGGTCAGCATCAAGGCAGTCGGATATTATCCCCACCTCACAGACCCTGGAGGTCTAGAGGAGATGGTTCAGAACCCGGTCAGAGTCCAAGAAACGTTCAAGGAGACGATGAAGGCGTCTGTCAAGAATTGGGTCGACCAGGCTGAGAAGCGCTTGAAAGATTCCGGCGTTAAGTGTTTCGTGTCTGCTGGCAACGACGACGACCATTACATCGATCCGATTCTGGAATCTTCGAACTATGTCGTCTATCCTGAGGGAAAGGTGGTGGACATAGACGACAAGCACCAGATGGCAAGTTGCGGATTCACAAACATGACCCCTTGGAAGTGTCCTCGCGACATCCCTGAGGAAGAACTACAAGGAAAACTCGATCAGATAATAAGCCAAGTCAGTGACCCGGCGAATTGTATTCTGAACTTTCACTGCCCGCCTTTCGGTACAAGCATTGACATGGCGCCGAAGCTCACGGAGGATCTCAAACCAATCTTGGAGCCAGGAGGCAACATGGAGATGGCGCCTGTTGGCAGCACTTCCGTCAGGAAGATAATCGAGAATCACCAGCCCTTGCTTGGCTTGCATGGTCATATTCACGAATCAAAAGGCTTAGCCAAGATCGGGCGGACGCTGTGCGTGAACCCGGGAAGCGAATATACGGAAGGAATTCTCAAGGGATTCCTAGCTGAACTGGATGAGAATGGGATTAGGGACTACCTTTTCACTGCGGGCTGAGCTTCAGGCATAAGGAGCGGTCAATACGATGCAGCCCCCCAGTCTCGATGGAACACTGCTCAACGACGCCATCGAGATCATTGAGACCGCGAAAGAGAGAGGGGTCGTACTGCGGTTGCTAGGGGCTGTTGCCATCACCCTCAGGTCATCACAGTTCGCGGATCTTCATCGGCGACTCAAAAGGCTCGGAGATAAGGAGCGCTCGTTCACCGATCTAGACCTAATCGGCTATTCGAAGCAGCGAGTGAGGATTCGGCAGGTCATGGAGGACGACTTGGGGTACTTGGTTGACCAGAACGTTCTCTTGTTTCACGGCAAGGAGAGACTCGTGTATCATGATGCGCAGTGTCGTTATCAGGTGGACGTTTTTCTTGACGGGCTTCGATTCAGCCACGACATTCTATTCGGATCGGATCCGGAGAGCGGTAGATTGCTCGTGGACTATCCGACGATATCGCCCGCGGATCTGCTTTTGGAGAAGCTGCAGATACACTCGATCAGCGAGAAGGACCTGAAAGACGCAATCGTCCTTCTCAGAGCGCACACCTTGAATGACACAAACGCCACTGCAAGCATCAACCTGAAGCATGTGGCCTCGACCCTTGCTGATGACTGGGGATTCTGGAAAGACTTCACTGCGAACCTGAAGGACGTGATCGTGTACGCTTCTAGGTATCTCTCAGAGGAGATGCTCACGGAAGCCGACTTTGCTGACGTGTCTGACAAGGCGAACCGGATACTTGCAGCCGTTGATAGCGAGCCGAAGACGTTGAAGTGGAAGCTCAGGGAGCGGACAGGCGGCACGAAGCCTTGGTGGAGAGAAGTCGAAGAAGTTTCGCGTTGAAAAGTTAAAGTCTCAAATATCCAGGAGAAATCTTCCATCAAACGTTGGTTACCAATGCGAACCCTGAGCGCGGAACATTACATCTTCAAAATGAGTCCGGATAACAAGCCTGCGATGGCCGTGAGGCCCGGCGAGACGGTACTCATCGAGACGCAGGACGGTTTCGGAGGCAGAATCAAGAGCGACTCAGACCCGTTCCCAGTAATCGACATGGATCACGTCAACCAGGCGACCGGTCCAATATTTGTGGAAGGCGCCATGCCGGGTGACACGCTCGTCGTCCGCATCAAGAAGATCCTCCTACCGAAGCAAGGTGTCACAACGATCTTCCCCGGGTTCGGCGCGCTGAAGGACGAGTTCAATACGGAGTGGAAGAAGGTTTGCAAGATAGCCTCAGGCAAGGTGGCCTTTCCGGGAGGAATCAGGCTACCAGTTCACCCCGTGATTGGAACGATTGGCGTTGCCCCAGCTCAAGGAGCAGTTGGAAACCTCTACCCTGGTGCGCACGGCGGCAACTTGGACGTAAACGACGTGACAACGGGCGCAACCGTATACCTGCCCGTCTTCGCGCCCGGCGCGCTCTTCTCACTCGGCGATGGGAAGGCAGTGATGGGTGACGGCGAAACCAATGGTGTGGGCATAGAGGTTGCGATGAAGGTCACCGTCTCACTAGACCTACTGAAAGGACAGATGATTGCACGCCCGAGGCTCGAGAATGACCGCTACATGATGACGATAGCCTCCGCGAAAACTGTGGAAGAGGCTTCGAAGATCGCCCTAAAGGACATGGTGCAACTCCTAACAGAGAAGACAAGCCTCACGTCGGAAGAGTCATACGCTCTGCTCGGCGCGGTCGGCGATATCAAGATCGCAAACATCGTAGACCCCGAAGTCACCGTACGAGTAGCAGTTCCAAAACATATCTTCAAAAAGACGCACAAGCGAAAGTAAGACGATTTGCTCATTCGACTGCTCAAGTAAGCGGCAAGAACCAGTTCAGTTTACTGGATGTTCGCAGTCAGCGCGAACGAGATTGCTGAAGGCGATGATGACGTTGTGGAGTAGCGACCAAGTCTTCGCCCGTTCCCTTCTTACCCCTGGCAGGCAGATGTTTGCGGATGCTTTGCTTCGATCGCGACCATAGTTGCCTTAGCATTTCTCAATTCTCCGCTCCAAGAAAAAGGTCTCGTTTCCCGAAAATATTTCACTACCCGCCTTAGAGGGCACATGGTTAAGCTGAATGAGCGGAAGATACGTTGGATCATCCAGCAGAAGCTTAGGG
>Ga0315268_10006078_pt1 | contig 12879 bp, 10 predicted proteins | sample C1_top_MG_FD_204535 | JGI IMG/M metagenome (GOLD analysis project Ga0315268, IMG submission 204535) | Sediment microbial communities from Yellowstone Lake, YNP, Wyoming, USA - C1_top | ecosystem: Environmental > Aquatic > Freshwater > Lake > Sediment | place: USA: Wyoming | collected 2017-08-01 | reverse complement strand
AGCAGCTTGATGCGCAAGCTGGGGCAATCAGCGATAATGAAGCGGCACAGCGGTTGAACAACGCGCGCGCCATTCTCTTCAAAACCATTTTTAACCGATCGAAAACGGCTGCTTGAAATCCCTAAAACGCACCCCTTCAGACTCAAACCTCAATTGGAATGTACTGGCGGTTTATTGCCTTGCGTGCCGCCTCCCTGAAGTCGTCGGCGCTGATGTCCGAGGGATGGATGATGGCCGCCTCACCGAAGTGGACGTAATGCCTGGAGGTGGATTTGTTGTAGGCGGGGTCGTAATGTTTTTCCAGCAGTTCTTTGACGAGTACGTCCCATTCCTGTTGACAAGACAGCGCCTGCCATTTCTGGATGACCGCCTTGCCGTGAAGCCCGGTCAAATGGGCGAGTTTCTCGATGAGTGTGGCCGGATTTTTCAGGAAGTGGTGGTATTCCTCCTTGAGCAGGGCGATACGCTGCTCCTGAACTATTTGGACGCGGATGCACTGGCCGCGCTGCCACATTTCCTCCAGCAATGCATCGGGTACCCGGATATTGCCGATTTTCTTGCTTTCCGCCTCCACAAAGACCGGCCTGGCCGCGTCGAATTTTTGCAGCGCCTCCCACAACAGGCTTTCGAACATCTTCTGCGACGGCTGCGCCGCATCGGGCAGGTTGCCGAGAATCGAGCCACGGTGCGCAGCCAGTCCCTCAAGGTCGAGCACCTGCGCACCCAGTTCGTCCAGCGCGGCCAACAGGCGGCTTTTCCCCGATCCCGTGGGGCCGCATACGACCCGGTAGCCAAAGCGCCCCGGCAGGGTTTGCAGCGCCGCCAGCACGGTGCTGCGGTAGGCCTTGTAGCCGCCTTGCAACTGCTGGGCGCGCCATCCGATCTGGTTCAGGATGTGCGTCATCGCGCCGCTACGGCTGCCGCCGCGCCAGCAATAAATCAGGGGGCGCCATTTTTTCGGCTTGACGGCAAAGTGCCGTTCCACATGGTCGGCAATGTTGCGGGCCACCAGCGCAGCCCCGATTTTCTTCGCATCGAAGGCGGATTCCTGTTTGTAAATGGTGCCGACACGCGCCCGCTCCTCATCACTGAGAACCGGAAAATTCAAGGCGCCGGGAATGTGATCTTCGCGGAACTCGGATGGCGAGCGTACGTCTATGATGTCGTCAAATTGCCCCAACTGTGCTAGGGTTAGATCCTCGGCGGGGAGAGTCTGCCGGGCGCGTTCATGGTCGCTTGTGCATAACATAAGTGTGAATGAAATTTCTAAGGTTTCGAAAGATTATAGTATGAGTGTCAAGTTAACAGAGTTCTCCCATGGCGGGGGGTGCGGATGCAAGATTTCTCCTGCGATTTTGCGTGAAATCCTCTCCTCCATGCCGGGGCGTCCGAGCTATCCTGATTTGTTGGTCGGCATCGAATCCAGCGACGATGCGGCGGTTTATCGCCTGAATGCCGCGCAGGCGATCGTGGCGACGACCGATTTTTTCATGCCGATCGTGGACGATCCTTTCGATTTCGGACGGATTGCCGCCACCAACGCGATTTCCGATATTTATGCCATGGGTGCCCAGCCGATCATGGCGCTAGCCATTGTGGGCATGCCGATCGACAAGCTGCCGGTCGAAGTGATCCGTGAAATTCTCAAGGGCGGCGAATCGGTTTGCGCCGCGGCGGGCATTCCGATAAGCGGAGGCCATTCGATCGATTCCGTAGAACCGATTTATGGCTTGGTGGCGCTCGGCATTGTCCACCCCGACAAGGTCAAGCGCAACGACAAGGCGCAAGCGGGCGATACGCTGATTCTTGGCAAGGGGCTGGGCATCGGTGTGATGAGCGCGGCGCTGAAAAAAGGTTTGCTGTCCGAGGAAGGCTACCGCCAGATGATAGAAAGCGCCACCCGGCTCAACACGCCAGGATCGGTGCTGGCGGGCATGTCGGGCGTGCACGCCTTGACCGATGTCACCGGCTTCGGCTTGCTCGGACATCTGCTGGAAATCTGTCACGGTTCGAAAGTGGCTGCCGAAATCGAGTTTGACCGCCTGCCGCTGCTGTCGACCGCCGTCGAACTGGCAAAGCAGGGTCACGCGCCGGGTGCGGCAGGGCGAAACTGGGCAAGTTATGGTCATGAGGTGACGTTGCCCGTAGCCCTGCCGGAATGGCAGAAAACCCTGTTGTGTGATCCTCAGACCAGCGGCGGGCTGTTGGTAGCCTGCGCCCAGGAGGAGGTGGACAGCGTGCTGGAGATATTCAACCAGCAAGGCTTCGGTTTGGCCAGCGTAATCGGCACCCTCTGCGCTGGCGAACCTGGCATTGTGGTGAAATAACTTAAAATGGCGAAATTGCTCATTATTGAGGATGATGTGGCGGCAGCGGCATCGCTCAAGCGCGGGCTGGAAGAATCCGGCTATGCGGTCGAACTGGCCCATGATGGGGAGTGTGGCTTGAAGCAGGCGCGGGATGGCGATCACGACCTCTGGGTGATCGACGTCATGCTGCCAAAACGCGATGGTCTTGCGCTGCTGAAAGTGCTGCGCGACGAGGGCCGGCGCGCGCCGGCGTTGATCCTGAGCGCGCTCGGCAAGGTGGATGACAGGGTAAACGGGCTGCGCGCCGGTGGCGACGATTACGTCGTCAAACCCTACGCCTTCGTCGAACTTCTGGCGCGTATCGAAGCGCTTCTGCGGCGCGCGCGCAGTCTCTCTGGCGGTCCTGAAACCGTGCTGCAGCTGGCCGATCTGAAAATGGACTTGCTTGATCGTGCCGTCACTCGTGCCGGCCAGGAAATTGACCTGCAGCCGCGCGAATTCGACCTGCTGGAATACCTGATGCGCCATGCCGGGCAGGTCGTGACGCGCACCATGCTGCTGGAAAACGTATGGGAGTATTTCTTCGACCCGCAAACCAATGTGGTGGATGTCCACATCAGCCGCTTGCGCCAAAAAATCGATAAAACCTTTTCCCCGCCTTTGCTGCATACCGTGCGGGGAACGGGCTATATTCTTTGCCTGGAGCCTTGATGGGCGGTATTTGGCTTGCCGTTTCGTTGCTGATATTGGTGTTGGTGGGAGCGGGGGCAGCATATTGGCTGGCGCGCCGCCGTCAGCAGAATTTGGCCTTGTTGCGCAGCCGGCTTGTTGCGGTGACTCAGAGCGTGCGCCAGACCGGCGACAATATTGCCCATGACCTGAGGACGCCGTTGACCCGCCTGCGTGCCGACGTTGAGGCGGCGCTGCGGCAAGAGGATGGAAAAGTCCACCGGGCCGCGCTGGAGCGGGTGCTGGACGAAATCCAGGGTATGCAGAATATCATCAATGCCCTGCTTGCTCTCGGTCAGGCTGAAGCGGGTGGTATGCAGGTGAAAAAAAAGACGGTGGATCTGACCGGACTGCTGATGGAAATGATCGAGCTTTATGCGCCTTCCGCCGAGGAACGGCAGCTTACCCTGAAGGGCAGGATCGAGCCCAATCTCACCATCGAAGCCGACCGCCAGTTGCTGGCACGGATTTTAAGCAATCTGCTCGACAACGAGCTCAAATATGTGCCGCCGGGTGGCCTGATTATGCTGTCAGCGGCTGCCAAGGGCGACAAGCTGGAAATCCTGGTGGAAGACGATGGCCCGGGCATCCCGGTGGACATGCGTGACAAAATATTCGAGCGTTTCGCCCGCCTCGACCCCAGCCGCACGGTGTCGAGTGGGGCAGGCCTGGGGCTGTCGCTAGTCAGGGCATTTGCCCGCGTGCTTCAGGGCGACGCGCGTGTGGTTGAAAGCAGCTTGGGCGGGGCGGCGTTTATCGTGACGCTGTCAGCATCGGCTGCAGATATTTCCAGACCTGCTCCATGATCAGGGGTTGAGCCGCCGCGCCAGGGTGTAGGCCATCGGCCTGGAATAGCTCGGGTTGGTCGGCAAAACCTTCAAGCAAGAAGGGAAGCAGCGGAATTTTATACCGCTGTGCGGCCTGTTCGTAGATCGCCCGGAACTTGGCAGTGTAGGCGCTGCCATAGTTGGGTGGGAGGCGCATTCCAACCAGCAGCACCTGGATTTTTCGCTTCTGGCAGGCGCTGATGATGGCATCGAGGTTGGCGCGGGTAGCGTCGAGCGGCAGACCGCGCAGCCCGTCGTTCGCCCCCAGCTCAAGGATCACCACCGCTGGCTGGTGTTCGTTCAGCGCCTGTCCGATACGGTAGCGGCCGCCGCTGGTGGTTTCGCCGCTGATGCTGGCATTGATTACCCGGTAGCCGGGCTTGTACCGCCGAACCCGCTGCTCCAGGAGGGTCACCCAGCTGGTGTCCGTGGGAATGCCGTATGCCGCGGACAGGCTGTCGCCAAATACCAGTATCACCTGCGCCGCATTAGCGGCAAAGGCCCATAACAACAAAATGACGACCAGCAATAAACGCTTGAACATGACCATTCCTTCTTCCAAGCCTATTGTGCAGGCAGTTGCGCTCAGCAAGCAAGTGACGAGCGAAGGCGCGCCTTTGGTGATTCTCGACCGGCTCGACCTGGAAGTGCGGCGGGGTGAGTCGGTGGCCGTGCTGGGCGCATCCGGCTCCGGGAAATCAACTCTGCTCGGCTTGCTGGCTGGCCTGGATGAGCCTAGCGGCGGTAAGGTTCTGCTCGATGGTGTGGATCTGTTCGCCTTGGACGAGGACGGACGGGCAGCATTGCGCGGACGCCTGGTGGGCTTCGTGTTCCAGTCGTTCCAGCTGCTGCCGTCACTTACCGCACTGGAAAACGCGATGCTGCCGCTGGAGCTGGCCGGGGCCGCCCATGCCCGCGAAGAGGCGATCGCCGTGATGGAGCGGGTTGGTCTGGCGCAAAGACTCTCTCATTATCCGCGCCAGCTTTCCGGCGGCGAACAGCAGCGCGTGGCCATCGCCCGCGCCTTTGCCGCCAGGCCCCAACTGCTGCTGGCCGACGAGCCGACCGGAAATCTGGATAGCGCCACCGGTACGCGCATCATCGACCTGCTCTTCCGCCTCAACGAAGAGCAAGGCGCCACGCTGATCCTGGTAACCCATGACGAGCAACTGGCGCAGCGCTGCCAGCGTCGCCTGCGCCTTGAAAGAGGCGTTCTTGCATCGGAACAGGCATGAACGCTTTTGCCTTGTCGCTGCGCATGCTGCGCCGCGAGTGGCGCGCGGGGGAGCTGCGCGTGCTGGCGGCCTCCTTGGTGATCGCGGTGGCCAGCGTGACCTCGGTCGGTTTTTTTACCGACCGGGTCGGCCGGGCGCTGGCACAGCAGGCGGGCATCCTGCTCGGTGCGGATCTGGCCGTGGTTTCCGATCACCCGCTGCATGGCACGATAGCGGAGGAGGCGCACCGGCGCGGCCTCCAGACGGCCCACAGCTTGAGCTTTCCCAGCATGGTGCTGCATGGAGATCGCGCCCAGCTTGCGGAAATCAAGGCAGTGAGCCGCGGCTACCCGCTGCGCGGAAAGCTGCGGATAGCGGATCGGCCTTACGCTCCGGACCATGTTGGCGTGGGCATTCCGCAAGCGGGAACGGTGTGGCTGGACGAGCGCTTGTCTGCCCAACTGGGTGCCGGGGCTGGTACGGTTCTGGCAGTCGGAAGCAGCAGTCTGTCCGTATCCGCCATATTGACCCAGGAGCCGGACCGCGCCGGCGTGCTGTTCAACATTGCGCCACGCCTGCTGATGAACCTGGATGATATTCCATCCACCGGGCTGATCCAGCAAGGCAGCCGCGTCTCCTACCGCTTGCTGGTGGCGGGTGAGCCGGGTGCAGTCGAGTCTTTCCGCACCTGGATGAAGGCGCGGCTGAAGCGCGGGGAGCGCCTGGAAGGCGTGGCGGACGCACGTCCGGAAATCCGCACTGCGCTGACGCGTGCCGAGCGTTTTCTCGGGCTGGCCGCGCTGATCAGCGTTGTATTGGCGGCGGTGGCCGTGGTGATGGCCACGCGCCGTTTCATGGCTCGCCATCTCGACAACTGCGCCGTGATGCGCTGTCTGGGCGCGCAGCAGCGGCTGATTTTTCGCCTTTACCTGTATCAGTTTCTTGTGTTTGGCCTGGCGGCCAGCCTGGCAGGCTGTCTGCTGGGCTACGCCGGGCAGATGGTGCTGGCGCAGCGGCTGGGCAGCCTGATTGCGACGGAGTTGCCGCTGCCCTCGCTGCTGCCCGCGGTGCAGGGGGTTCTGACCGGCATGGTCACGCTGCTGGGATTTTCCTTGCCCTTCCTGCAGCAGTTGAAGCACGTCCCCGCGCTACGCGTGCTGCGCCGGGAATTGGGGCCGCCCAGGCATTTCAGCCTGCTCGGCTTTATCCTCGGGGTCGCCGCGGTTTCCGGGCTGGTGATGTGGCAGGCAGGAGATGTCAAGCTGGGCGGCTATGTGCTGGCGGGTTTGGGCGCGGCAATCCTGGCCGCGGCACTGTTGGCGCTGCTGCTGATCCGCGTGTTGTCGCCGCTGCGCCGTCAGACTTCCGCGCCATGGCGCTATGGCCTGGCCAACATCGTGCGGCGGGCAGGCGGCAGCGTGGTGCAGGTGACCGCGTTCAGCCTTGGTATGCTGGTGTTGCTGCTGCTCACCGTGGTGCGCGGCGATCTGATGCAGAGTTGGCAATCCACCTTGCCCGCCGATGCGCCCAACCGTTTTGTGATCAACATCCAGCCCGATCAGCTTCAAGCGCTGCATGATTTTTTTCGGACTCGCCATGTCGTCCTGCCGGCGATTTTCCCGATGGTGCGCGGCAGGCTGCTGGCGATCAACGGCAAACCGGTTGCGGCGGCGGATTATCCCGACGAGCGCGCGCAGCGGCTGGTGGAGCGCGAGTTCAATCTGTCCTGGGCGGCCACCCTGCCCGGCGATAACCGGCTTGTTGCGGGCAGGTGGTGGCCGGGAGGCGGCCAGGCTTCTGTTCCGGAACTATCGGTCGAGGAGGGGATCGCCAAAACGCTGGGCATCAAGCTTGGGGACAGCCTGACCTACGGCATCGGTGGTACGGTTTTCAGTGCGCGAGTGGCAAGCTTGCGCAAAGTCAACTGGGATAGCTTCCGCGTCAATTTTTTCGTGATGGCCTCTCCCGGCGTGCTGGACAATTTTCCCGCCAGCTATATCACCAGCTTCCATCTGCCGGACGGGCAGGCGTCGCTGCTCGACGAAATGGTCAAGGCGTTTCCAAATTTCACCGTGATCGACGTGGCCGCGGTGATGAGCGAAGTACGCACCATCATGGACCGGGTCGCGGGCGCGGTGGAGTTCGTATTTTTGTTTACCTGGCTGATGGGTTTCACGGTTTTTTATGCTGCAATCGCCGCTACCCGGGACGAGCGGATTTACGAAGCGGCGATATTGCGTACCCTGGGCGCGAGCCGGAGGCAGTTGCTGCTCGGCCTGTTTGCCGAGTTCGCCGGGATCGGTTTGCTGGCCGGCTTGACTGCTGCGCTCGGAGCGAGCGGCACGGGCTATGTCTTGAGCACAAAAATCCTGTCCTTGCCCTACGAATTTAATTTCTGGCTGCTCCCCGCCGGGATGCTGGCCGGGGCTGTTGCGATCGGCGCGGCAGGTGTGGCGGGTTGCTACCGTGTCCTGAACCAGCCGCCTTTGCAGACTATCCGCAATAACGGCTAGAATTCGCGTTTTGCATGTTTTCAGGAGCCTTTATGAAAATCGGTACGCCCTTGAGTCCGGGCGCAACGCGCGTCATGCTGCTCGGCAGCGGCGAGCTGGGCAAGGAAGTGATCATTGCCCTGCAGCGTCTGGGCGTGGAAGTCATCGCGGTGGACCGCTATGCCCATGCGCCCGGCCACCAGGTGGCGCACCGCGCCCATGTGATCAACATGGCCGACGGCGCCGCGCTGCGCGCTCTGGTGGAACAGGAAAAGCCGCACTTGATCGTGCCCGAGATCGAGGCCATCGCCACTGACATGCTGGTCGAGATCGAGCATGCCGGCCTGAGCGAAGTGATCCCGACCGCGCGTGCCGCGCAGCTCACCATGAACCGCGAAGGCATCCGTCGCCTGGCGGCTGAAACGCTGGGTCTGCCGACTTCGCCTTACGCCTTTGCCGACAGCCTGGAAGAGCTGCGGACGGCGATAGACGGCGGCAGCGGAAGGGTGAGGGCGGAGCCCTCGGGTACCCTCCGGCGTACTCCCCACGGGTGCATCGGCTACCCCTGCATCATCAAGCCGGTGATGTCATCCTCAGGTAAGGGGCAATCCAGGGTGGATAGTCCCGCCGAGCTAAAGACGGCGTGGGATTACGCGGCAAGCGGCAGCCGTGTCGACCGGGGCAGGGTGATCGTCGAGGGTCTCGTCGATTTCGACTATGAGATCACCCTGCTCACCGTGCGCGCGGTGGGAGAGTCGGGCCAGGTGGAAACCTTCTTTTGCGAACCGGTCGGCCATGTGCAGGTCAAGGGCGATTATGTCGAAAGCTGGCAGCCGCAGCCGATGAGCGCGGCGGCGCTGGCCCGTTCGCGTGAAATCGCCCGGGCGGTGACGGATGATCTGGGCGGGCGCGGCATTTTCGGTGTGGAATTATTCATCAAGGGCGACCAGGTATGGTTCTCCGAAGTCAGCCCGCGTCCGCACGACACCGGCATGGTGACGATGTGCAGCCAGGTCCAGAGCGAGTTCGATCTGCATGCAAGAGCCATACTCGGTCTGCCGGTCGATGTCAGCCTGCGGGCGCCGGGTGCTTCTGCAGTGATTTACGGCGGCATGGAAGCCGCCGACATCGCCTTCGAGGGCGTGGATGAGGCCTTGCGCGTGCAGCAAAGCGACCTGCGCCTGTTCGGCAAGCCGGAAAGCTTCACTCGCCGTCGTATGGGCGTGGCCCTTGCCAACGGCAAGGATGTCGATGAGGCTAGAACGCGTGCCAAGTTGGCGGCAAGTAAAGTCAGGCCGGTCAGGGGATAGTCATGGAGACACATTACGTACGTATCGGTGGTGAAGCAACGGTTCGCCGCTTGGTCGATCGCTTCTATGACCTGATGGATCAGCAACAGGAATTTCAGGGTATCCGTGAATTGCACGCTAAAAGCCTGAAAGCCTCGCGTGAAAAACTTTTCCTGTTCCTGTCCGGCTGGCTCGGCGGGCCGCAGTTATATGTCGAGAAATACGGTCACCCGCGCTTGCGCCAGCGCCATCTGCCCTTCGCCATCGGCGAGTCGGAGCGCGACCAATGGATGTCTTGCATGGTTCAGGCTATGCAGGACATCGGCCTGGAGGAAGGCTTGCGCGAAGAGCTGAAGCGCGCCTTCTGGAAAACCGCCGATTTCATGCGCAACAAGGAGTGATGAGTGAAGAGTAAGCTCAAAGGCATACGATTCCGCGCGAGCCGGTTTCATGGTTCGTAGCGGAACTGAGTCCTTTTGGGCAACACCCTCGCCGGTTTTGCCCCACAACACTTCTTGTCTCCTCACTGAATTGAGATGAATGGCTTACTTGGGCTGACTCGGTAAAGATTTGCCTTCCCGCAACAAGCGCTCCATGCCATCTGCCGGCAGCGGTTTGCTGTAATGATAACCTTGGGCCTCGTCGCAGCCCTCCTGGCGCAGGAAGTCGAGCTGATCCTGGCTTTCCACTCCTTCCGCGATGACCCTGAGGCGCAGCCTGTGGGCCATGGCGATGATGGCGCTGGCGATCGCGGCGTCATCCGGGTCGATGGAGACATCGCGCACGAAAGAGCGGTCGATCTTCAGCTTGTCGATGGGAAAACGCTTGAGGTAACTCAGGGAAGAATACCCGGTGCCGAAGTCGTCGACCGATAGCCGCAGCCCCATCTTCTTGAATCGCAGCAGAGTCTCCACGGTACTCTCCGCGCCTTTCATGATCACACTTTCGGTGAGTTCGATCTCCAGGTGGCCGGCGGCCAGACCTGATTCAGTCAGAATACGCTGTATCACTTCTTCCAGGTTTTTCTGGCGGAACTGCAACGCGGAAATGTTTACCGCCACCGGTATCGGCGCCAGGCCGGCATCCTGCCATGCCTTGTTCTGCCGGCACGCTTCCTGAATCACCCATTCTCCAATAGGAACGATCAGGCCACAGTCCTCAGCTACCGGGATGAATTTGTCCGGCGGCACCAGACCGAAATCCGGATGCTGCCAGCGGATCAGTGCCTCTGCGCCGATGATGGCCCCGCTGCCCAGGTTCACCAGAGGTTGATAGTGCAGAAGGAACTCGCGCCGTTCCAGGGCACGCCGCAGGCTGTTTTCCAGGGAAAGGCGTTCGAAGGCGCGGGCGTTGAGGTTCTCGGTGAAGTACTGGTAGTTGTTGCGTCCGTTTTCCTTGGCGTGATACATCGCCGCATCGGCGTTTTTGATCAGGCTTTCGGTGTCGCGCCCATCCTCAGGGTAGATGGCGATGCCGATGCTGGGCGTGACATGCAATTCCAGGTCATCGATATCGTAAGGCTGGGAGATCGAGGTGAGGATTTTTTGTGCAAGGAGGGCGGGGTCGGCGGCGTTTTTGATCTGGAGCAGGATGATCACGAACTCGTCGCCACCCTGGCGGCTTACGGTGTCGATGGGGCGCACACTGGCGGTTAGCCGGGCCGCCGCCTGTTGCAGCAGGCGGTCACCGATCGGGTGGCCGAGTGAGTCGTTGATGGTCTTGAAGCGATCCAGATCGAGGAACAGAACGGCGAATTTTTCTCCGTCACGCTGGGCGTTGGCCATTGCTTGGAGCAGCCGGTCCTGGAACAGAGCCCGGTTCGGCAACCCGGTAAGGGCGTCATACTGGGCAAGGTAGCGGATGCGTTCGTCGGCGGACTTGCGCTCCGAGATGTCGGCGAGCCAGCCGATGTAATGGGTGATCGCACCGCGTACGTCGGTCACGGTGCTGATGGATAGCCATTCCGGGTAAATTTCGCCATTTTTGCGCCGGCTCCATATCTCCCCCTGCCAGTGCCCCTGTTTTGTTATGGACTGCCACATGGCGGCATAGAAATCCGGGCCGTGCTCGCCTGATTTCAGTATTCTGGGGTTCTGCCACAGCACCTCTTCCCTGGTGTAACCGGTGATTTTGGTGAAGGCGTTGTTGACAGCAACAATAATGTTGTGTGCATCCGTGACAATGATTCCCTCGCAGCTGTCTTCGAAGACCTTGGCGGAAAGCTGCATCTGTTTTTCCGCACGAAGTTTATCCGTGATGTCGTTGAAGGTTACCACCGAACCGATGGACATGCCGTTGCGGTGCACCGGATAGGCCCAGTATTCCACCGGCATGGCTTGCCCATCGGCTTTCCAGAATACTTCATCTTCGATATGGATGCCGGCGCCGCTATTGACTGCTTCCAGCCCCCTGCATTCATGCGCCGGATAGGGGCGGCCGTCGGGATAGGAGTGGTGGGTCAGTTGGTGCATGTTCTTGCCGAGGAGTTCGTCAGCTCTGGAATACCCCAACAGTCTGACCGCCGCTGCGTTGCAGAAGATGCAATTGCCGTCGAGGTTGGAGCCGTAAATACCTTCCGCGGTGGAATCCAGTAATAGTTTTACCTTTTCTTCGCTTTCGGTAACGGCGTCGAGCATGGCGTCAACGCCCCGGCCAAGCGCGCCAATTTCATCGCTCTGGCTGAGATTGGTGCGGATGTCCCGCCGCCCGAGGCGGGTTTGCTCCGTCACTTCGAGCAGGCGGTTCAGGCCACGCGTCGCATGCCGCGCCAACCAGGCGGAGAACAGCATGCCGATAATAATGGCGGCCAGTGTGTAGAGCGTGCCATCGCGGCTGACCTTTTCGAGATTGGATGCGACGCTATCCTGGCCAAGGCCGATGCGTGCCCAGCCGATGTGACGTTTGCCGGCGAATACGGGCACGGCGACGTCAATCAGGGCGCGGGTTGCCACCAAAGTGCGCGCCGTTGCCGGGGGCTGCAACAGGGAGCGGCTTACCCCATCCTCGACGTACAGCCCGACCTTGCTGCGGTCGCTGTGGGCGAGCACCCGCCCGTTGGGCGACAGCAACATGGCGTAACGCAGGTCTGGGTAGCGCTGCAGGGAGTGGATGACTTCCTCCATGCCGGCCACGTCGTTGGCCAGAATCCAGGAAATACTGTTGGTGGCGAGGGCGTTGGCAAGGCTGGAGGACTGAGTCATGCTTTGACGGTGAAGGAAATCGCGCTGCCGTTCCACCATGTCGAACACGAACAGGGTCATCAGCACGGCATGGACCGCCACCACACCCATCATCAGCTGGCGCCGGATGCTGTTCTTTGCCAGCCACTGCATTAACTTGCCGAACGCGATAGGGGTGCTCACCTACCTTACCTCCGTCTCGATCGGTCTTACCTGCCGGTTGAATTGCCGCACGAAATTTCGCACCGGGTCGTAAGTTCTGTCGTCGGCCTGGACGAAGCGGGATGCGCCGATTCTGGCCAGAATGGCGCGCCCATCAGCACTGTTATGGAGAGAAAACAGCGCAGTCTTGACCTGGTCGGTCACGGCATCCGGCACATCATCCCGCACAACCAGCCCGTTGTTGGGAAGCGTGTCGGTTTGCCAGCGCACTACCAGTCGGGATGCGATGTCGGGTCTGCTCCTGGCAAATGCCTGCCATGTCGGCAGCAATGCCGCGCCGGCAGCGGCATTGCCCAGGTAGACGTTCATGATCGAGGATTCGTGGGAGCCGCTGTAGAGCATCTTGATATCCCGATTCACGTCTATGCCCCGGGTATGAAGGAGGTATTGCGGCATCAGGGTTGCAGCGAGTGAGGTGGGGGCGGGAAAGGACACCGTCTTTCCACGCAGGTCCATAATGTTCTGGATGGTGCTGTCACGGTGCACCAGGATCACGCCACGAAACGTGTCATCGTCGCCCATTTTGCCGAAAATCCGGTAGCCGTGGCGCACTGTATTGATCGTTTCATACGGATTGGGGAGCGCGAAGTTAAAGCGGCGAGCGGAGATGTCCTTCTC
>Ga0315268_10006077_pt1 | contig 12880 bp, 8 predicted proteins | sample C1_top_MG_FD_204535 | JGI IMG/M metagenome (GOLD analysis project Ga0315268, IMG submission 204535) | Sediment microbial communities from Yellowstone Lake, YNP, Wyoming, USA - C1_top | ecosystem: Environmental > Aquatic > Freshwater > Lake > Sediment | place: USA: Wyoming | collected 2017-08-01 | reverse complement strand
CATCAAGAAGCAGATCGACACGCTGCAGCACGTTTCCAGCCTGTTTCCCACCGAGCCGCTGGTGACGCTGGCCGAGAAGATCGCGCAGATCACCCCCGGCCGGCAGCTCACGAAATCCTTCTTCACCAACAGCGGCACCGAAGCGGACGAAACGGCGGTGCACGCCGCGCGCATGCACACCGGGAACTTCGAGATCGTGGCCCTGCGCCATGGCTATAGCGGGCGCTCCTCGCTGGCGCGCGGGCTCAACGGCATGAACACCTGGCGGAGGGCGACCCTCGCGGTCGGCGTCGTGCACGCCGTCAATCCCTACTGCTACCGCTGCCCCCTGAAGCTCACCTACCCGGGCTGCGATCTCGCCTGCGCCAGGGACCTGGAGCAGACCATTCAGACTTCGACTTCGGGACGGATCGCGGGCCTGCTCGCCGAACCTATCCAGGGCGTCGCCGGCTTCATCACGCCCCCGAAGGAGTATTTCAAGATCGCCTTCGACATCGTGAAGCAGTACGGCGGCGATTTCATCGCCGACGAAGTACAGACGGGCTGGGGGCGCACCGGCCACAAGTGGTTCGGGATCGAGCACTGGGAGGTGGTGCCCGATATCATCACCGCGGCCAAGACCCTGGGCAACGGGGTGCCCATCGGCCTGACGGTCGCCAGGCCCGAGGTGGCCGACGCCTACCAGGGCCTCACCATCTCAACGTTCGGCGGCAATCCCGTCACCTGCGCCGCCGCCAACGCCGTCATCGACGTCATCGAGGAGGACGACCTGCGCACGAACGCTGCCGTCGTGGGCGCCTACTTCCGCCAGGGGCTGGAAGCGCTCCGCGAGGAATTTGAACTGATCGGCGACGTGCGCGGCATGGGCCTGATGCAGGGACTGGAACTGGTCACCGACCGCGCCAGCAAGCAACCCGCCGCCGCCGCCACGAACGCCCTGCTGGAAGCGGCGCGCGATCGCGGGCTGCTCATCGGCAAGGGCGGTATGTACGGCAACGTCGTCCGCATGTCGCCGCCATTGAACATCGGCAAGGCCGACGTGGACGAGGCGGTGAAGATCCTGCGCGAGAGCTTCCGCGCCGTCAGTTCCCGGCAGCCCGCAGGGACGCTCGCGTGAGCGCTCGCCCCCTCTGCTACCGCTCGACGGCGAACAGGTAACGCTCGGGATGGGCCTTGGCGAACGAGGCCGCCATGTTGAGGAAGGCGCGCGCAGCGTGCGACAGGGGCGCGTGCCGCCGGTGGACAAGGCGCAGCTTGCGCTCAAAGTGCAGTTCCGGCACCGGCACCGCCACCAGCTCGCCGCGCGCCAGCTCGCCTTCCACGCAGATGCGCGGGATCAGGGCCACGCCGTTGCCCGCGCCGACGAACTTCTTGATGGCGTCGATGGTGGGCAGCTCCACCGGCATGTGCAGCGGCACCTTGCGCCGCTGGAAGGTCTCCAGCACTTTCTGCCGGTAGGGTGAGGGCACGTTGTGGGCGACGAAGTATTCCGCGCCGAGCTGCCGGATGGTCACCCGCCTGGCCGCCGCCAGCGGGTGCCGCGGCGGCACCACGAACGCCAGCTCGTCGCGATAGACCACGACGCTGCGCAGCGCCGGGTCCTGGGGACGGAAGGAGAGCACCGCCAGCTCCGCGTTGTGGTTCATCAGCTCGCCGGGAATGCGGCTGGCCAGCGCGCGCTGCACGGTGATCTTGATCAGCGGGCAGAGACGGCGGAAATCGTTGAGCACCGGCAGCAGGTAGAGGCAGGTGAACTCGTTGGCGGCGATGGAGAGTTTCCCGGCCTGCACCTCGCGCAGTTCTCCCAGCGCCTCGACCGCTTCCCCGCGCAGGTTGAGCATCCGCTCCGCGTAGTCGCGCAGGACCACGCCGGCGTCGGTGAGGATTCCCTCGCGCGAGGAACGGTCGAAGAGCTTCTCCCCCAGTTCCTCCTCGAGGTTATGGATGGTCTGGCTGACCGCCGGCTGGGTGCGGTACAGCTTCTTGGCGGCGCGGGAAAAACTGCCTTCGCGCGCCACCGCCAGGAAAGTCTCCAGTTGAAACAGCTCCACGTCGCACTCCCGGGGCCCGTACCGGACCGTTGCTGCGCCTTATAGCATAAGCAATTGTTATTAATTTGTAAAAACTATAATCTTTTCTTTCTGCCCCGCCGCGGTTAGCCTCGCCTCTCCCGGTCCGCAACCCGCGACCGCACGGAGGCCCCATGGCGACGCCGCGTATCACCATCTTCGACACCACGCTCCGCGACGGAGAGCAGTCTCCCGGCTGCAGCATGACGGAGCACGAAAAGCTCCGCATGGCGCGGCAGTTGGAGCGCCTCCGGGTGGACGTCATCGAGGCGGGCTTCCCCGTCGCCTCGGAGGGCGATTTCGCCGGCGTCGCGGCCATCGCGCGCGAAGTCCGCTCCTGCCGCATCGCGGCGCTGGCGCGCGCCACCCACGGCGACATCGAGACCGCATGGCGCGCGGTGGGCGCGGCCGCCCGCCCGCGTCTCCACGTCTTCCTCGCGACCTCCGAAATCCACCTCGCCTACAAGTTGAAGATCACGCGCGAGTAGGCGCTGCGCCAGGCCGCCGAGGCGGTGCGCTTCGCGCGCTCCCTCTGCCCCGACGTGGAGTTCTCCCCGGAGGACGCCACGCGCACCGACCCGGCCTTCCTTTCCGCGGTGATCGAAACGGTGATCGAAGCCGGCGCCACCACGGTCAATCTCCCTGACACCGTCGGCTACACCGTGCCCGCCGAAATGGCGCGCATGGCAGCGGAAGCGTGCCGCATCGCCGCCGGCAAGGACGTCACCGTCTCCGTGCACTGCCACAACGACCTCGGGCTGGCGGTGGCCAACTCGCTGGCCGCGGTCGGCGCCGGCGCGCGCCAGGTGGAATGCACGGTGAACGGCATCGGCGAACGCGCGGGCAACTGCTCGCTCGAGGAGTTCGTCATGGCGCTGCGTGTGCGCCCCGACGTCATGCCCTACGAGACCGGCATTTGCACCGAGCAAATCCATCCCTCCAGTTCCCTGCTCAGCGAGATCACCGGGGTCGCGGTGCAGCCCAACAAGGCGATCGTGGGACGCAACGCCTTCGCGCACGAGGCCGGCATCCACCAGGACGGCGTCCTCAAGAACCCGCTGACCTACGAGATCATGACGCCGCAGTCGGTGGGCGTGCCGGAGAACCGGCTGGTGCTGGGCAAGCATTCCGGACGGAACGCGCTCGGCCGCCGTTACGAGGAACTCGGCTACTCGTTCTCGCGGCGCGAGCTGGACCGCGTCTACAAGCGCTTCACCGCCGTGGCCGACCAGGTGAAGGAGGTTTCCGACGCGGCGCTCCACGCCATCGTCCGCGAGGAGCGGGCGATGGGCGCCATTCTTCCCGGCCCGGCGGCGCGCGGCGCGGCTGCCCCGGCATCTCACTGAAGCAGCGCGGCAGAGGTGGATCCATGAAACTGAGAATCGCGGTCCTGGCGGGCGATGGCATCGGTCCGGAAGTGATTGCCGAGGCGGTACGGGCGCTGCGCACGGTTGCTGCCTTCGGCGGCTATGATTTTTCCTTCACGGATCATCCCGTGGGCGGCGCCGCCATTCGCGCCACCGGCGATCCGCTGCCGCGGGCGACGCTCGACGCCTGCCTGGAGAGCGACGCCGTGCTGCTGGGTGCGGTGGGCGGGCCGGAGTTCGACGCCCTGCCCCCGGCGCAGCGCCCGGAAACGGGGCTGCTGCTTCTGCGCCAGGCGCTGGGCGGCTTCGCCAACTTGCGCCCGGTCGTCTGCCATGCCGCCGTCGCCGGGTGCTCTCCGCTGCGCCCGGAGGTGGTGCGCGGCGCCGACATCATGTTCGTGCGCGAACTGCTGGGCGGGATCTATTTCGGCGAGCCGCGCGGCTTCGAAGGCGCCGCCGCGGCCTTCAATACCATGCGCTACTCGGTGGCGGAGATCGAGCGCGTGGCACGCGTCGCCTTCGACCAGGCGCGGCGCCGGCGCAGGAAAGTGACCTCGGTCGACAAGGCCAACGTGCTCGAGACCTCGCGCCTCTGGCGGCAGGTGGTGACCCGCGTCGGCCGCGGCTTCCCTGACGTGGCGCTGGAGCACGCCTACGTGGACAGTTGCGCCATGCACCTCGTCAGCCGGCCCGCTTCTTTCGACGTGGTGCTCGCGGAGAACCTCTTCGGCGACATCCTTTCCGACGAAGCGGGGGTGATCGCCGGCTCGCTGGGACTGCTGGCGTCGGCCACCATCGGCGGCGAGGTGGATCTCTACGAGCCGGTGCACGGCTCCGCTCCCGACATCGCCGGTCAGGGGCTGGCGAACCCTCTGGGCGCGATCGCGTCCGCCGCGCTGCTGCTGCGTCACTCCGCCGGGCTGGAAGAGGAGGCGCGCGCCATCGAGAGCGCCATCGAGGGCGTGCTGGCGGCCGGCTATCGCACCGCGGACCTCGCTCATGGCTCCGGCGGACGTAAGGTCAGCACCGCCGAGATGGGACGCGCGGTGGAACTCCGGCTCGGCGATTGCCTCCAGCGGCAGCACGCCTACCACGCGGTGTGAGGGAGTTCTTGATGGCGCCACGCACCATGTTCGAGAAGATCTGGGACGCCCACGCGGTCAACGTGAGCGGCGGCCAGGCGTTGCTCTATATCGATCTGCACCTTGTGCATGAGGTCACCTCGCCGCAAGCTTTCGACGGCCTGCGCGCGGCCGGGCGGCGCGTTCGCCGTCCCGAACGGACCCTGGCCACCGTCGACCACAACGTGCCCACCACCGACCGCAGCCTGCCCATCCTCGACGAGCTGGCGGCGGCGCAGATCGAGGCACTGCGCCGCAACTGCCGCGAATTCGGCGTCACGCTCTTCGACATCGATTCCGCCGACCAGGGCATCGTGCACGTCATCGGGCCCGAACTCGGCGCCACCCGGCCGGGGATGACCATCGTCTGCGGGGACAGCCACACCAGCACCCACGGCGCCTTCGGCGCGCTGGCCTTCGGCATCGGGACCTCCGAGGTGGAGCACGTGCTCGCCACGCAGTGCCTGGCGCAGCAGAGGCCTCGCACCATGCGCATCGGCGCGCGCGGGTCGCTGCCGCGCGGCGTCACCGCCAAGGACCTGGCGCTCGCCATCATCGGGCAGATCGGCACCGACGGCGCCACCGGACACGTCATCGAGTACGCGGGCGAGGCGGTGCGCGCCCTCTCCATGGATGGCCGCATGACGCTCTGCAACATGAGCATCGAGGCGGGGGCGCGCGCCGGAATGATCGCCCCCGATGAAACCACCTTCGCCTGGATGCGCGGCCGGCGCATGGCGCCTCACGCCGCGGACTGGGCGGCCGCCGTGGCGCGCTGGCGCACGCTGCCCTCCGACCCCGGCGCCAGCTTCGATCGCGAGGTCGAGATCGACGCCGCTGCCCTGGCGCCGTACGTCACCTGGGGCACCAGCCCAGGCATGGTCGCGCCCATCACCGCCTGCGTCCCTTCTCCGGACGACGCCCGCTCGGAGGCGGACCGCGAAGCGGCGCGGCGCGCGCTTGCCTACATGGACCTCGCTCCCGGCACGCCGCTGGAAGAGGTGCGCGTGGACCGCGTCTTCATCGGCTCCTGCACCAACTCGCGGCTCGAGGATTTGCGCGCTGCGGCGGCGGTGGCGCGCGGTTACAGAGTGGACCGGAGGGTGCGCGCCATGATTGTCCCCGGCTCGCAGGCGGTCAAGCGGGCGGCGGAGCAGGAAGGCCTGGCCGACATCTTCCTCGAGGCCGGCTTCGAGTGGCGCGAGCCCGGCTGCTCGATGTGCCTGGGCATGAATCCAGACGTCCTCCAGGCGGGCGAGCGTTGCGCCTCCACCAGCAACCGCAACTTCGAGGGACGCCAGGGACGCGGTGGCCGCACCCACCTGGTCAGTCCCGCCATGGCAGCGGCGGCCGCCATCGCCGGCCACTTCACCGACGTCCGCCGCTGGGAGTGCAAGGAGGAGCATGCAGCCGTTTCGCGCGCATAAGGGGCTGGTGGCGCCGCTCGACCGCGCCAACGTCGACACCGACCAGATCGTCCCCAAGCAGTTCCTGAAGCGCATCGAGCGCACCGGCTTCGGCCGCTTCCTCTTCTACGACTGGCGCTACGCCCCCGACGGCGGCCTCAACGCCGAATTCCTGCTCAACCTGCCGCAGTTTGCCGGCGCCTCCATCCTGGTGGCGGGCAAGAATTTCGGTTGCGGCTCCTCGCGCGAGCACGCTCCCTGGGCGCTGGCGGACTTCGGCTTTCGCGTCATCCTAGCCCCGTCGTTCGCCGATATCTTCGCCACCAACTGCTTCAAGAACGGACTGCTGACCGTCACCCTGCCCGAAGCGGAGATCGCCATCCTGCTCGCCCGTGCGGGCAGCCGCCCCGGGTACCAGTTGACGGTGGATTTGGAAGCTGCCACGGTCCGCGACGATGACGGCTTCGCAGCCTCGTTCGCGATCGACCCCTTCCGCCGCTCCTGCCTGCTCGATGGCATGGACGAGATCGCCCTCACCTTGCAGCACGAGGCCCTCATCGCCGCGTTTGAAGCGAGGATGGCGTGCGCTCGGCGTGACTAGGGGCGGGGAGCCCGAAAGCGAGGCCAGCAGCCTGACTTGGCATGCGTGTTGTGACGGCCGTCACCGCGCGCCCCGCTGCCACCCGCTATCCTCAGCGTCGTGAAAACGGCGCTCGTGGTGGGCGATGCCGGGGTCGTCGCCGATTACATCGAAAGCTTCACCAGCAACGGCTACTGTGTGGTTTCGGCCAACTCCGCGACGGCGGCGTTCCGCTGCCTGGAAGAATTTCCCTGCGACGTAGTGGTGCTGACCAAGTCGCTGAGCGTCTGGACGCGCCGCGCCATCTCCGAGGTGGCCGCCTCCAGGGCCGAGGTCATCTGCATCGGCGCCTGCGACACCGAGAAGTGCTGCGGCCGCGGCTGGATCTCCGAAGACGAGCCGCTCGCCGTCCTCTCCTACCTCAAGCCGAAGATCAACCCGGCATGACAAAAGCCGGGCGCAAAGCCCGGCTCACGCTGGCCCAACCGGGGGCGGCTCAGCGGATCTCCACCAGTGCCAGGCCGTAGGGAGGCAGGGCGAGGGTGATCTCATCTCCCTTGAGTTTCTTTGTCTCTGCCGGCGGGAGCGCCGCCGCGGCGCGCAGCGCCTCGTACTGTTGCGCCGTCGGGTAGCGCGGCTTGCCCATCTTTTCGTAGGCGGCGGCGACGGCGCCGTCCCCCTCGTACGCGCGCTGGATGGTCACGCGATGCTTGCCCCTCAAGCCTTTCAACCGCAGGGTCACCGTTTTGGCCGGCCCTGGGTTGCCCGGCGGGTCGTAGTTCCACAGGGCGATCGCCAGCGTGCCGTCGGCCCGCCGCGTCACCAGCGCGTCGGCGTCCACATCAATGCGCTGGTCGCCCAGCCGGTGCAGCAGTTCGAAAGCGTTGAACGAGGGCTTTGGAATGCCGCCCTCGGCGATCAGTCCGAAGCCGCCGTAGAACGGTTCCTTCACCACTCCCTGCTCGTCGAAAACGTCGGAAAACGACCAATACGCCAGGTTGTCCACCAGTCCGTCGCACTGCCGGATGGTCTCCGCCATCCACGGTCCCATGTACACCGCGTCGGTGACGTCGGGCTCGTTCATGTAGCTGGCATTGAACTCCGACCACTCGATGGGCAGATCGGGGCGCGCCGAGGCCTTCACCTGGTCGTGCACCTTCTTCACCGCCTGGCACACCATGGTGCGGCGGTCGCTCTTGCCTTCGGTGCCGAAGACGTCCTCCATCTTGTCGTTGGCGTAGACGTGCGTGGAAACGAAGTCCACAGGCACGTTGTTCTCCACGCAGTGGCGGATGAAGTCGGGCACCCACGCCGCCTGCGCCGTCGCCGGACCGCCCACGCGCAGGCGGGGACTTACCTTCTTGATCGCCCGCGCCGCCTGGTCGTAGAGCTCGAAGTAGGTTGCCTGCTTCGGCTTCCCGTCCCAGAAGTCGAGGTTGGGCTCGTTCCATACCTCGAAGTACCACTGCGACACCTCGTCGATGCCGTAGCGCTCCACCAGGTGCTTCGTGAACTGGTGGACCAGGTCGCCCCAGCGGTCGTAGTCCCGGGGCGCCGAAACGATGGGGTGATACCAGAAGGGATGCAGCGTCGGCGGGTCCACCGACAGCTTGCGCGGCATGAAGCTCAGCTCCACGAAGGGGCGCACGCCGTTGGCCAGCAGTCCGTCGTAGATCTGGTCGACGTAGGAGAAGTTATAGACCGGATTGCCCTGCGCGTCCTCGCCGTACACGCCCACGTCGTCGTCCAGGATGTCGTGGAAGCGCACGTACTGCATGTCGGTTGCCGCTTTCACCGTCCGCAGGTCGCGGCGGTAATCTTCGCGCAGCGCCAGGATGGCCCGTCCCGAGCCGAAGATCCGCTCCCAGTAGTGCGGGAACGGCCTCGCCTTCGCCTGCGTGTCGATCTCGATGACCTGGTCCGGCGCCGGCGGCGCTTGCGCCGCCAAGGGGATCGCGGCCAGCGCGGCGCAGACCAGCAGCAGCAGCCCGATTCTCTTCATGTTGGAGCCCCTCGGGGGAGTGCGGGGCGGAGAGCGGCGCGCGCCGCCCTCCGCCCCGTTGCCGGTGCCTAGAAGTTCAGCCTCGTCTGGAATTCGATCACGCGCCCGGCCAGCGCCCCGCTTGCCTCTCCGAAGTGCGGGTCGGTGATGATCGTGCTGCCGTCAAAGTAGCCGAACGGTCTGAGGTTGAGCTTGTTGAAGGCATTGTAGAAGTTCGCTCGGAACTCCCAGCTCGCCCCCTCCTTGGTGATGAAGGGGATGCGCGTGGTCTTCGCCAGGCTCAGGTCCACGGTCGAATAGCGCGGCCCGCGGAAGGAGTTGCGGTTGACCGCCGGAACTCCCGTGCCCAGGCCGAAGTAGGTCTGCCAGCCGTTGGGATCGAACACGCCGCCCGGATACAGCGCCGGGAAGTTTCCGCCGGGCTGCTGGAAGGTGCTGGTGGAAGACGAGTCGCCCCATCCGCCGTATGCCGCCGTGGGCAGCGCCGGGCAGAGCGTGCCGCCAGCCGGGATCGGCAGGCAGTTCGCGCCCCAGGCCTTCGGCGACCACGGGAACCCGCTGTGGAACTGGAAGGTCCCGTCGATGTGCCATCCGCCCAGCACGCGACCCACTAAGTCGTTCCGGTGGCGGAAGATGGGCAGGTCGTACATCGCCGTGAACAGCAGGTTGTGCTTGGCGTCGAAATCCGACGGCCCCATGTCGTAGCGCTGGTCGACGGGGTAGAACTGGTTCGTCTGCGCCCCAGCGCCTTCGCCCGTCAGCGTGTCCTTGCTGGCGCTGAGCGAGTACTTGGCGAAGAACTGCAGGCCATTGCGGAAGTGCCGGCTCAGATTGGCCAGAAAGGCATTGTAGTGGGCCGAGGCATCGGTGGTGGGGAAGTACACCGCGCTCAGGTTCGGGTTCAGCGTCGAATAGATGAAGTTCTGGTTCACGATGCGCAGCAGCTTATGGCTCGAGCTGCCCTGGTAACCCAGCGTTGCCACCAGGCTCCACGGCAACTCCTGCTGCACTTCGGCGGAGTACACGTAAACGTAGGGTGTCCGCATGTTCTGCGGCGCGCCCCAGATCTCCACGGAGCCCGTCGTCGGCAGCCCCGTCGAGGGGTCCAGGTTTGCCAGGAACGGATTCGCGCCGTAGTTGTAAATCGAATTGATGTTGCTGCCCAGCGGGAACTCGTTCATCAGCCCGTTACCGTAGGGCGGCAGAGCCCAGCCGCCTACCGCCACGTTGTCCGCGGGCGTCATCGCGCAGCACAGCCCCCAGCGGAAGACGTACGGCGGATTGACGCGGCTGATGCCGGTCATGGTGTCGGTGATGCGGTTGTACATCACGCCGAATCCACCGCGGAACACGGTCTTGTTGTTCAGCTTTGTCGGCGCCCAGGCGAACCCGACGCGTGGCCCAAAGTTGTTGCGGTCCGGCTGATACAGCGGGTTCCCGGTCTTCAGCACGGCGGTCTGCAGGGCCGTCGCACCCGACCCCAGCACCAGGTTGCTGATTTTCCCGTCCTTCTCGTTCAGCGGCTCGAAGTACTCGTAGCGCAGGCCGAGGTTGACCGTCAGGTTGGGGCGCAGCTTGATGTCGTCCTGCACGAAGAACGCGTAATCGTGCTGCCGGAAGTACTTCTGGTTGACGGTGGGCTGGCCGGTCGCGGGATCGGTGTTGACACCTTCGTAGATCGGGGCGCCGTTCACGAAGTTCCACAGCCCGTGATAGACGAAGATCGGCCGCGAGCTGCCGAACATGTAGTTGTTGTTGTCCTGGTAGTCGTCGAAGGAGAAGCCGAACTTCAGCGCATGCCGCCCCACCAGGTGGCTCAGCGTGTCGCTCCACTCGAACTGGTTCTGGGCGAACATGCCCGGGGAGTTGTCGCCCTGCGGCGGGCCGTAGCTGATCCGGTTCAAGGGGATCATCTCGACCTCCATGCGCGGCAGGCCCCAGGGCAGGCCGGAGTTGTTGCTGTACTGCTGCGCGGTCCAGCGCGTCACGTTGAAGCGCGCTTCATTCAACGTGGTGGCCGAGATGGTGCGGTTCCAGAGCAGCGCGATGTAGCCGTTGCGCGGCTGGAACACCATGTTCTGCGACGCCCGCGCCAAGTCGTTGGAGGTGAAGTCGTTACGCGGCGTGTAATACACGCTGCCGCTGAACTGATTTTTGCCGTGGGTGAAGTCAACGCGCCCGTTGAACTGGTTGCCGCTGGAGCGGCTGGGATGTGCCAGGACCACTTTCATGAGGTCGGGAACGTTGTCCAGCCCGGAACCGGCGGTGTTTCCGGTCCAGGTGTCGACGTACTGGCCATAGCTGCCGGATGGCGACCCAACATCCAGACCCGTTCCCATGCTTCCCGAGGCCAGGGCGCACGCGCTATACGATGGCCACTGCCCGGCGAGATCGCCGCAACTCGGCGTCAGCACCTGCAACACAGGGGGTGCCAGGGCGCTCGTGCCCAAGCCCATCATTTGCCCGACATCTGTGCCGGCCCGGTTGGCGGCGATCCACTGGTCGAGTTCCGGGCTCTCGATGTAGTTCGTCGAAGTGGTGTAGTTTTTCGAGCGGTCGCCCTCGTACGAGAAGAAGAAGAACAGCTTGTCCTTCAGGATGGGGCCGCCGATGCTGCCGCCGAACTGGCGCAGCTTGTTGTTGACGCGCTGCGGCGCCTCCCCGTTGGGCCCGCCCCACTTCTGGTAGGCGTTCAGCCCCGGCTCGTCGTACTTGAAGAAGCCGCTGCCGTGGAAGGCGTTGGTGCCGCTCTTCGATACCACTTTCACCTGCGCTCCGGAGTTGCGCCCGTCCTCGGCGGAGTAGGCGTTCGAGAGCACCACCACCTCCTGCACCGACTCCTGGTTGGGGGTGACGATCGCCGCCCCGCCCCAGGTCTGGCTGTTCACGCTGGTGCCGTCGATGGTGAAGTTATTGGCGCTCACGCGCTGCCCGTTGGCGCTGATCTGGACCTGGTTCTCCGTCTGGAAGATCGACGAGTTGGAGCCGCCCGGGCCGGGGCCGTTCACGAACCCGATGGCATTGCCGCTGCCGTCGCGCGCCCCGTCGCCGAAGATTCCGGGAGCCAGCCGGAGCAGCTCGTAAGGATCGCGCCCGTAGTCCGGCAGGCGCAGCAACTGCTGCGAGGTGAGTGTCGAACTGATGGTGGCGTTCTCCGTCTGCAGCGCCGGAGCCGCACCGGTGACGGTGATGCTCTCGGTGGCGGGTCCCGGAGAAAGCTGGGCGTTAAAGCCGCGAATCTGCTCCGCGGCCACGGCCACATCCTTCGCCTGGTACGTCTTGAACGTGGCGGCCGCGATCTTGACCGTGTACTGGCCCGGCGGCAGCCCCGGCACGCGGTAGAAGCCCGTATCGCCGGTCACCGTCGTGGATGTGACACCGGTGGCCTGATTGGTGACACTGACGGAGGCACCGTTCACCGCAGCGCCGGTGCTGTCGGTCACGGTTCCCTGGATGCCGGCATTGAGCTGGGCGCTGGCGGCGGTGGCGAGCGCCAGGATAAAGGCCATGCAGAGCATGGCCGGAGCGGTGACTGCGCGACGCAACATCTTTGACCTCCAAACCATCAGCGGGAAGACATTCTGAGGATCCAACGCCTCGGTCCGGGCCGCCACCGGGAGATCGCCCTGCGGCATCTCTCCGGCCTGATCCCTGTGCGGCCGGCCGGTCCTGGGAACACCAGCTAAATCGACACTAAATCGATTTAGCCTGACAAGCCGGAAGTGATATCACCGCCCCAGAAAGCTGTCAAGCCTCTTTTTCTTTGCCCCTTGAACCGGCGCGCTCCCTGTGCGAGACTGCCCCCGCTGTGACCTCCCGCAAAACCGGCCCTTCCAAATCCCGGCCTCGCTCCTCCCCCCGCGCCGTCAGCCTCCGCTCGCTGGCCGACCACCTCGGCCTCTCGCCGGCCACCGTCTCGCTGGTGATCAACCGCTCCCCGGTCGCCGACTCCATCCCCCAGGAGACCAAGCAGCGCATCCTCGACGCCGCCCGCAAGCTCGATTACCGCCCCAACTTCATGGCGCGCTCCCTGCGCAAGCAGCGCAGCTTCACCATCGGCGTCCTCGTTCCCGAGATCAGCGAAGGCTACGCCGCCCTCGTCCTCGCCGGCATCGAGGACCTGCTGATGCAGGAGGGCTACTTCTATTTCGTCGCCAGCCACCGCCACAAGCCCGACCTGCTCGACGAGTATCCCCGGCTCCTCTTCGAGCGCTCCGTGGAAGGCATCATTGCGGTGGACACGGCCTACCATCAGCCGCTGCCCATTCCCGTGGTCGCCGTTTCCGGCCAGGCGGATGGCGATGGTGTCATCCGCGTGGTGCTCGACCACGCACG
>Ga0315268_10006076_pt1 | contig 12881 bp, 5 predicted proteins | sample C1_top_MG_FD_204535 | JGI IMG/M metagenome (GOLD analysis project Ga0315268, IMG submission 204535) | Sediment microbial communities from Yellowstone Lake, YNP, Wyoming, USA - C1_top | ecosystem: Environmental > Aquatic > Freshwater > Lake > Sediment | place: USA: Wyoming | collected 2017-08-01 | reverse complement strand
CGGCCTCAACCGGAACTTCTCCTCCCTCCCCATCGCCTGTTCATCGGAGGGCCGGGCCCGCAATTGCTACTGGTACATGCCCTTCCGCTGGTCCTGCCGCGTCACGGCGACCAACGAGGGGACGCGTCCCGTCGACGCCTTCTACTATTACGTCGATTACCGCGAGCTCGACGGCCTGAGGCCGGACGCCCCTTACTTCCACGCCCAGTACCGCCAGGAATTCCCCTGCGTCGGCGACAAGAACTACGTCATCCTCGACGCGGCCGGCGCGGGACATTACGTGGGCTCGAACCTCAGCATCCTCCAGCGAACCATGGGCTGGTGGGGCGAGGGCGACGACATGATCTATATCGACGGCGAGCCGGCGCCGTCCCTCCACGGCACTGGCTCGGAGGACTATTTCTCCGACGCCTGGGGGATGCGCCAGAGCCAGCAGCTCTTCTACGGCTCGCCCCTCCAGGAGGAGGACTTCATGCCCGGGGCGAAGGCGACCGTCTACCGCTTCCACATCCCCGACCCGGTCCCTTTCAAGAAGTCCATCCGGGTGACCATCGAGCACGGCCACGGGAACGACCGCTCGGACTACGACTCCTCGGTCGCCTACTGGTACCAGGCGGAGCCCCACGTCCCCTTCCCGCCTCTGCCGGGACCGGAGAAGCGGCTGCCCTACGCCCTCGAGACCCCGGAGAACTTCATCTTCCCGAAATGGGAAGCGATCCGCTCCGAAGGCCCGGCCGTGTACGAAGACCGCGGGGCCGGCCTCCGGCTCACATCGCCCCGCCTGGCGCCATCGCTGACGTCCTACTACGACTCCTCCGGGGCGCGTTACCCGCTCCTGCGCACGGACGGTGCCGGCATGGGGACCCGGGCCGACCTCCGCTTCTCCGTGGAAACGACCGACCTTTATTCGGTCAACCTCTATTTCCTGAAGTCGCCCACTTCCGCGAGCTGCCTCATCCTCAAGAAGAAGACCACCCGGGAGAGCCCGGAGGGAGCTTTTGAGGCCCTGGGCACGTTCGAGGGCTATGCGAGGGAGGGCCAGCTCGCCGCCGTGACGCTCAAGGACGTCCTCCTCGAGGCCGGGCCGAACGCCTTGACCTTCGAGGCCGCCGGCAAGGACGAGAAGGCGGCGGGCATGGAGATCGCCTTCGTCGGTCTGAGCGTCAATCCCTCGGCCCGCCGTTTCATTCCGGAATGGAACCTCGTCGGCCCGTTCCCGGCGGCCGATATGAACGATCTCCTGACGGTCTATCCGCCGGAGAAGGAGACCGACCTGGCCAAGAAATACAAGGGCAAGAACGACCTCGAGGTCGGCTGGCGGACGGTCCAGGCGGACGCCTCGGGCTACGTCCGCCTCGACAACCTGGTCCAGCCCAACGAACAGGCCCTCGTCTACGGCCTCGTTTACGTCCTCTCGCCCGACGACCGGCGGGCCACCGTGCTCCTCGGCAGCGACGACGGCGTCCGGGTCTGGGTCAACGACGTCGTCGTCCACACCAACCCCGCCTACCGGGCGGCGGAAGCCGACCAGGACCGTGTCACCGTCGGTCTCGCGAAAGGCTGGAACAAGGTCTTGATCAAGGTGCTCCAAGGGGCCGGCGGATGGGGATATTACTTCCGGTTCTCCGACCCCAAGGGGGAGCTCCGCTGGGGCCTCAAGCCCGAGGAGGCGAAATAACCGGGAGACCCGGGGGGCGGCCTCAGCCGTTCCTGAGGAGGCCGGCGGCCGCGGCCGAGATGATCTCCCAGGCTCCGCGGACGTGCCGCTCCATGGTCGTCCTTTGTCCGACGACCAGGCGGAGAGTGAACTTTCCCCGGAGCGTCGTGTGGGTCAGGAACACCCGCCCCGTCCGGTTGATCGCGGCCAGGAGCTCCCTGTTCAGGGCGTCAAGCCCGGGCTCGTCCCGGCCGTCGTTCAGACGGAAGCAGACCAGGCTCAGGTCCACGGGGGCCAGGAGCTCGAAGCGCCGGTCCGCCCCGAGCCAACCCTTGAAGAGCTCGGCCAGACGGAGATGCTCCCGAACCATGGCCCTCAGCCCGTCGACCCCGTAGGACCGGATGACGAACCACAGCTTCAGGGCCCGGAAGCGACGGCCGAGCTGGATGCCCCAATCGCGGTAATTCTTGACCTCGGCCCCCGCGCCGTCCTTCAGGTATTCGGGATGGATCTCGAAGGCCCGGACGAGCGCGGCCGGGTCGCGGACGAAGTAGGCGGAACAATCTAAATTGGTCAGCATCCACTTGTGCGGATTGAAGACCAGGGAATCGGCTTGGTCAACGCCCTCGAGGATCCAGCGCTTCTCGGGGACCAGGGCGGCCGTGCCGGCGTAGGCGGCATCCACGTGGAGCCAGAGGCCGTGCCGCCGGCAGACGGCGCCGAGCGGGCGGAGGGGATCGACGGCCCCGGAGGAGGTCGTCCCGACCGTGGCCACGACGCAGGCCGGACGGCGGCCGGCCTTCTCGTCCCGGACCACGGCCTCCTCGAGCTTCTCGGCCTGCATGGCGAAGCGGCCGTCGGTCGGGATGAGCCGAAGATTCCGCCGGCCGAAGCCGGCGATCTTGACGCCCTTCTCGACGCTCGAGTGGGCTTCCTCGGAGGCATAGACCGTGAGGCTCGGGCCCGGGCCGGTTTCGTTAGCCTCGAAGTTCGTGGCCCGTTCGCGGGCCGAGATCAGGGCACAAAGGGTCGCCGTCGAGGCCGTGTCCTGGATGACCCCGGAAAATCCGGCCGGGAGGCCGATCATCTGGCGCAGCCAGTCCATGACGGCCTCCTCGAGCTCGGCCGCGGCCGGCGAGGTCTGCCAGACCATGCACTGGGCCCCTAGGCCGGCCGTCAGGATCTCCCCCAGGACCGAGGCCGGGCTGTTGTTGGCCGGGAAATAGGCGAACCATCCCGGGTGCTGCCAGTGGGTGATCCCGGGCATGATGACGTCCTCGAAGTCGCGAAAGATCAGCTCCATGGGCTCGGCCCCTGACGGCGGGCCCGGAGGGAGCTTCTTCCTGATGTCGCCGGGCCCGGCGGCCGACAGGACGGGGGATTTCTCGACATTCTCGAAATAATCGGCGATCCAGTCGACGAATTCGTGCCCGAAGCGCCTGAAAACCTCTTTTTCCATGGCTTTCTCCTGCCGGAAGGCCCGTTTTCCGGTCCTTGAGGGGCCCGTTCTGCGCCCCCTCACTATACTTCTTTCCCTGGAAAATCTCAAAAGAGGGACGGGTTTCAGCCTTGCCGGCACGAACAGGCCCAAAAGGCTGGTTTTCCGCCCCGGAAAGCGTCAAGATGGGGCGGGATAAAGAATTTTTCGGGAACTCGAAAAAAAATGTTGCTGGACGGGCCTGAAGTGTGGTATAATAGTTATTGGTAGCAAAAGGGCAACGGACAAAATCGAAGCCTCCTTTCTGAAGTTATTTTTTTTCAACGACTTAACGCTTTCCCCCAGATATCCTAAGTCCCCCCGTTAAAAGCCCGTACGGGCCCGCTGTGCGCCCTCCTGTTCGTCGCCGGGGGGCGTTTCCGCCCCGATCGGAAGATTCCCCGCGCCCCCGTGCAACAATTTACCGCCTGGCCCCGTATATAGGTTAGGAGTGCGACGACGACGATGAGAGACACCGATCGAGGACGAACGGCGCGCCTCCTTTCAGAACCTCCTTTAAGCGGGAGTTTCCCCATAAATTCCGCTTATCTCTCAATCCATTCCCCCGGAGAGGCTGCCCTGGCCTGAGGCTGAGACCAGGGCAGTCTCTCCATGTTTTCCACACCGGTCGGGGGACTCCCCTGGCCCCTTGAGCTGCGGACTCCATTTTGTTACAATGGCGCCGGGTTTATTCGAAGGGAAGTCCGTGAAACGCGGACACAGCCCCCGCTACTGTAACCGGGGACGAATCCCAGACGGTGCCACGGCCCTTCGGCCGGAAGGCCTGGGAGGAGAACGATCCGGGAGTCAGGAGACCTTCTGTAAGCCCCGAGCGACCGGTCTTCGGGCGGAAGACAGGGGTTGTTCCTTTCCCCTCGATCCCCCGGGATAAAAGCGGCGGGGGCGGCATGGAGTTCCTGTCATGGACAGACGCACGCCCGCCCTGGCGCTGATCGCGCTCGCCTGCAGCCTGGCCGCCCGCGCCGGCGATGACCAGAACAAAGGCGCTCCTCCCCTCCGGCATGACATCGTCGTGACCGCGACCAAGGTGGAGACCCCGGCCCGCGAGGTCGCCTGTTCCCTGACGGTCATCACCGGCCCGGAGCTCGCCCGAACCAGGCGCGCGACCGTGTTCGAGGCCCTGCAGGACGTCGTCGGCCTCTCGGTCGTCCAGAACGGCGGGCCCGGCGGCGCGGCCTCCGTCTTCATCCGCGGCGCCAACAACGAGCACACCCTCGTCCTTCTCGACGGGATCCCGCTCAACGATCCCATCAATCCTTCGCGGTCCTACGACCTGGCCCACCTCTCCCTGAATCTCGTGGAAAGGGTCGAGATCCTCCGCGGCCCCCAGAGCCCGCTCTACGGCTCGGACGCCATGGGCGGCGTCATCAACGTCATCACCAAGAAGGAACGGGGGCGTCCGCGCTTTTCCCTCTCCGGCTCCTCCGGAGCCTACGGGACGGCCGGCGCCGACTTCGGTCTTTCGGGCTCGGCGGGACGGACCGACTTTTCCCTGGGCCTCTCGGCCTGGCGCACGGCCGGGGTGTCGGCCGCCTCGATCCGTTACCCGGGCAACGCCGAGAAGGACGGCTACCGGAACCTCACAATGACCGGACGGCTCGGCTACCGCTTGCGGGCCGACCTCGACCTCGAGGTCATGGTCCGCTCGGTCGCCGCCCGGTCCGAGATCGACCTTTTCGGCGGTCCCTATGGCGACGACCCCAACAGCGTCCAGGATTACGATTCGACCCTGGCCCGAGCCCTTCTCCGCGGCCTTTTCCTCGGCCAGCGGTGGGAACAGACCCTGTCGGTTTCCTGGACCGGCTCCAACCGCGGCCTTGAAAATCCCCCGGACGACCTTCACCCGGAATCCAGCGAGTCCGGGACCTATGCCGGCGGGCTCGTCCAGGTCGCCTGGCAGAACAATTTTTATCTCAGCCCGTCCCAGACGCTCGCGGCCGGGCTCGAGCTCGGACGGGAGCGGGCCAGTTCCCGGTACGTCTCGGCGTACCCGGGGGGGACCTACGAAAGCGCCTTCCCCCGGCAGACCGCCTGGACGGGCGGATTCTACCTCCAGGACCAGTGGAAGGTCCGGGGCGCGTTCTTCCTGACCGCGGGGGTCCGGCTCGACCGTCACAGCCGGACGGGCACGGCTTTGACCTACCGGCTGGCGCCGGCCTTTGTCTTCGGGAAAACCGGGACCAAGCTCCGGGCCACCTTGGGCACGGCCTTCAAGTCCCCTTCCCTCTACCAGCTTTTCGCTCCCCCTACGGCCTGGGGTCCGATCGGCAACCCCGCGCTCCGGCCCGAGCGGGTGACCGGTTGGGACGCCGGCCTCGACCAGGACCTCCTCGGCGGCCGCGTCCGTCTCGGGCTGACCTACTTCTCGAGCGCGTTCCGGGACCTCATCGACTTCGACTACCTTCTAGGCTACGTCAACATCGGCCGGGCGGCGACCCGCGGCCTCGAAGCCGCTTTCGAATCCCGGCCGCTCGGGCCGGACCGGTCGCTCACCTTCCGGGCGTCCTACACCCGGCTCTCGGCCCGCGACGAGCACTCCGGCGCGGCCCTCCTCCGCCGCCCCCGGGACAAGTTCGCGGCCGATTGCGGCGCCCGCCTCGCCGGCCGCCTCGACGTCCTCCTCTCCGTCCTCGCCGTCGGCGCCCGCCCCGACCGTGACTATAGCGCTTACCCCTATCCGGTCGTCACGCTCCCGGCCTATGCCCTCGTCAACGCCGTCCTCTCGACGCCGGTCAGCCCGGCCCTGGACGTCTTCCTCCGCCTCGACAACATCTTCGGCGCGCGCTACGAGATGGTCTGGGGGTACGGGACCTACGGTTTCGGCGTCTCGGCAGGCTTCCGGCTCGGCCGTTGAGAGAGCCGCGGGCCGGGTCTATTCGAGGCTCTTCAGTCCCCGGACGGGAGCCGGCTGGAGGGCGTGAAGGTCGAAGACGACGATCTCGTTCGTCCCCTGCTTGAGGAAGGGCGCGGGGCAGTAGAGGCGCTTCTGCGGCCCGGCATCCCAGAAGCGGCCGAGATTGTGGCCGTTGACCCAGACAACGCCCTTCTTCCAGCCCGTCATGTCGAGGTAAGTGTCGCCGGTCACGGCCAGTTCGAAACGCCCGCGGAAAAAGTTGGCCGGCTTTGTCGCCGGGGCCGGCCCGAACTTCAGGGCGGCCAGGTCGTCGTCCGCCATGGGCAGGAGGAAGGCCTCCCAGCCCATGAGGGTCATATTGTTCAGGGTGACGCGGTCGGTGATCCCTTTCCGGTCGAGGAGCAGGGGCCCGAAGTTGATCCTGCCCATGGCCTCGACGAGGATGTCGAGGGACTTCGCCGGCGGGTCGGACCTCGGGATCTCAATAGCGCTCTCCTTTCTCGTCCGGCTGAGGGTGCCGAGAAAGGCCCCGTCCACGTAGACATTGGCGTAGTCGTGGAGTTCGGTCAGCGTGAGCTTGCCGCCGTGATGCCCGACGAGCTTCGTCCGGTAAAGGATGAAACCGTGGTTTTGCCAAAAGGCCTCCATGGGCCGCGGCTGGGGGGTCTGGACGGCTCCCGGCAAGTTGTCGAAGAGGGACGCCGTCTCCGGGAACCCAATGGCCGGGACCTCGATCGCCGGGAGGGGTTCGGGCAGGGCGGGCAGGACCGTCCCCTTCGGCAGAAAGATCTTGATGAGGTCGCGGATGGCGAAGTACTTCGGCGTCGGCCGGCCCATCTCGTCGAGCGGGGCGTCGTAGTCGTAGCTCGTGACGTCGGGCTCGTACTTGTCGCTGAAGTTGGCCCCGGCCGTGAAGCCGAAGTTCGTGCCGCCATGGAACATGTAGAAATTGAAGGATTTCCTGTTTTCGAGGAGCCAGCGCAGGTCGCGCAGGACCTCGCCCGTTTCGACCCGGGCCCATTTCTCGCCCCAGTGCGTCAGCCAGCCCGGGTAAAGCTCGCTGCAGAAGACCGGCACGCCGCGGCCGAGTTTGTCCGCCTCGGCGAAGTCTTTTTCGCTCGTCCCCGGGTCCAGGCCGATGGCCGCGCCGGGCACGGTCCCGGCCTCGAGCATGTAGGGCGTCGCCCCGTCGGCGGTGGTGAACGGCACCTCGATGCCGGCCTTCGTCCACATCTCCTTGAGGGCCGCCGTGTAACCGGTGTCGTTGCCGTAGCTCCCGTATTCGTTCTCGATCTGGACCATCAGCACCGGCCCGCCGCGGTGGACTTGAAGGTCGCGGAACTCGGCGGCCAGCCGCTGGATATAGCGCTCGCAGGCGGACATGTAGCGTGGGTCCCGGCAGCGGACCTTGATGTCGGGCGTCCGGAGAAGCCAGGCCGGCAGGCCGCCGAAGTCCCATTCGGCGCAGGCGTAGGGGCCGGGCCGGAGGACGACCCAAAGCCCGGAGCGCTGAGCCGTCCGGAGGAACGCGGCCAGGTCGTTCATCCCGAAGAAGTCCCATTGTCCGGGCTCCGGTTCGAGGGCGTTCCAGAAGACGTAGGCACAGACCGTGTTCAGGCCGGCGGCCCGGAGCTTGACCAGCCGGTCGGCCCAGTACTCGCGGGGGATGCGCTGGAAATGGACCTCGCCGGCCATGATCTGGAAGGGCTTGCCGTTGAGGACGAATTCCCGGCCTTCGAAGCGGAAGCTGGGTGCCTTCCCGGCCAGGGCGGGAACGAAGGACAGGCCGAGGAGGGCCAGGGCGGCCAAGGCGGTTCTTCTCATGCATCCCTCCTGACGGTCGAGGTGGCCGGGCGCCGGGATTTTATCACACCAGCGCGGGAAGGGCAGAATAAAAGAAAGGGAGAGCTGCGGGGTGAAGAGAAGACCCAAGGACTCATCTCCGAGATTTCTCAGAACCGGGACTCCGAGTTACTCCATCCCGCTTCTGATGGTCGTTCGCGTGGGCTCGCTCCCTGCCGGAGAGGCCGGAGCGGGCACGGATGTGAAAAGGGGGACACGTAACGCCGTACATGTCCCCCTTTTCACAGAGCGTAGGCCTATCCCCGAGCGGGTTGGCCTCGCCGGGGCCAACCCGCGTCCGAACGAAGGGAACACCCCGAGCCCGACCTCATCGAGTAGTTCCATGCGGAGGCGACGAAAAACGCACTTTGACATTCGATCCCAGGCCCATTAGACTCTCCCTCATGGAACACCGGTTTTCCGGCGCCCGGTCGAGGTCGTGCCTCCTGCTCGCCGGCGCGGCGGCCCTCCTTCTCGCCGCGGCTCTCCGCGCCCAAGGGACGGACCCGGTCCTCCGCGCCTATCCCGAGAGGATCGATCCGGACCTGACCTTCGAGGCCGTCGTCTCGAGCCAACCCTTCCCGCCGGTGAGATACCCGGTCCCGGTCATCGGCTGGAAGGATCATCCCGAGGAGATCCATGTCGCGCCGAACGGCGCCCTGGTCTTCCCGGCCGCCGCGCTCCCGGGAGGCCTTTATCTCCTCCCGCGCGTTCAGGTCGGGCCGGCCGCCCCGCTCGATCTCCTTGACGCCAACGCGGTCGCCCAGGAGCTCATCGACGGCTACCTGCCGGGAGTCCGGAGCCAGTGGAAGGTGGGGGACTTCATCGTCAGCGAGCTCGCCTTCGCCGTACTTCTCGAGGCGTCCGTCGTCCGCACCGGCCGCGAAACCCTGGTCGCCGTGGCCCGCTGGACGGTCAAGAACGGCTCCGGACGTGAGGAGCCGGTGCGCCTCGCCTTCACCGCCGGCCAGGCGGCCTCCGGCCAAAGCCTGTTCAAGATGCCACCGGCCTTCCCCGCTCCCTTGGCCTACAGGCACCCGTTCATCGTGCTCGAGGACGGCCGCTTGCTGATGCGCGTGAGCGAGGCCGGCGCGTCCCTCGGTTTTCGACCGGCATCGGCGACATCCGCCGACCCCGGCCCCGGGAACGAGCTCACGGTCAGCTTCCGTCTGAGGCCGGGGCAGACCAGGGTCATCGACCTCTTCATCCCCCACGCCCCAGCGCGTGTCGAGAAGACCGGGGATCTGGAGCGCCTGGCCTTTGAACCGCAGCTCGAGGTTTTCCGCAACTTCTGGACCCGCGAGCTCAACCGACGGGCCCGGTTCATCGTTCCCGAGAAGAGGATCCGCGACTCCTACCGGGCGTCCCTCGCCTACAACATGATCCTCGTCGACCGCGACGCCAAGGGGTTTTCCCGGCCGCACCCCGACGCCACGGCCTACGAGCATGTCTGGGCCGGCGACAGCGGCTGCATCATCCACGCCGCCGACCGTCTCGGCTACCACGAGGAGGCCGCGGCCTACCTGGACTATTTCCTGTCGCGGCAGGGCGTGCGCGCCCCCGAGGGCGAGGTCGCCTCGGCCCACGGCTTCCTCTCGGGCGACGTCCCCGGTCTGCGCTGGATGGGCGAGAACGGATTCATCCTCTGGGCCCTGGCGGAGCACTACAAGCTCACGGGGGACAGGGTCTGGCTGAGGAAGGTCGCGCCCCCCATGGTCATGTCCTGCGACTGGATCATCAGGGAGCGGGCCCGGACCAAGGCCGGGGGGGATGGCGAGCGCCCCCGTCACTACGGCCTCCTGCCCAAAGGCCGGGCCTCGGACAACGCGGAGCTCGACTATTTCTATTGGACGGACACCTACTCCTACGCCGGCCTCCGCGGGACGGCCGACCTCCTCCCCGAGATCGGGATGGCAAAGGAGGCGGCGCGGCTGCGGGCCGAGGCCGACGATTACAAGGCCTGCATCCTGGACTCCATCGAACGTTCCATTCTCCGGACAACTGACCCTCCCTTCGTCCCGCAAGGGCCGTACATGAACCAGCCGCCGACGGCCGGGAGGCTGGCCTCGAGCTGGTATAGCCTCTGCAGCCCGATTTACATGGTCGAGACGGGCCTTTTCGGCGCGGCCGACCCGAAGGCCGCGTGGATCAACCAGACCATCGAGAAGTTCGTCATGACCAGCGGGCTGCCGACCCTGGTCCGGCCCGGCTATATCGACCCTCACTATGTCTATAACCAGGCTCTGAGCCAGCTCCTCAGGGGCGAAACCGAGAAGTTCCTTTGGACCTTCTACAGCATGTTCGCTTACGGCCAGGCGCGGTCGACCTATGCGACCCTGGAATCGAACGACATCGTCACGGGCGCCTCGGGCGAGGCCTGGGACTCGCTCCGCATGCCGCACATGCACTCGGGGAGCCGGGTCCTGGCCCTCCTCCGGATCGCCCTCCTCCTCGAGGATGGGGACACCCTGCATCTCCTGGCCGGAACTCCGCGCGGCTGGCTCGAAGCCGGCAAGACGATCGAGGTCCGCAATGCCCCCTCGCTCTTTGGGCAGGTCGGCTTCCGGTGCGAGTCGCGGCCTTCGGGTAACGAGATCGCCGTGACCATTGAGCCGCCGGCCCGGAAGCCGGCCCGGGTCGTCCTCCATGTCCGCCCGCCGGCGAAGGTCGGCCCCCTCAAGGCCGTCACGGTGAACGGGAAGCCCTGGACGGAGTTCAAGGGAGAGGCCGTCGACTTGGGACGGCTCACCTCCCGGGCGGTCGTCGTCTGCCGGTATTGATATTGATGAAGTTGGACATCCAGGTTCCGCAGAGGCGCACATGACATTCCCGAAAAGAGCGTACGTCCTTCTTCTCGTCGCAGCCGGCGCCGCGCCGTTCGCGGCCGGCCAGTCCGAAAAGCCGCCCTCGGCCTTCGGCATCACCTTCTCCGGTTACGTCAAGACCGACATCTTTTACGACTCTCGGCAGACCGTGAACATGCGCGAGGGCCACTTCCTCCTCTTCCCCAAGGAACCATCCCTGGATCCCTCGGGGCGGGACCTCAACGCCAAGGCCAGCTTCAACATCCTGTCCATCCAGACGCGATTGGGAGGCAGGATCACGGGGCCGGACGCCCTGGGGGCCAAGACCTCGGCCTATATCGAAGGCGAGTTCTTCGGCACTTCGGACGCCGACCTCAACGGCTTCCGGCTCCGCCACGCCTACCTCAGGCTCAACTGGAAGCGCTCGGAGCTCCTGATCGGCCAGTTCTGGCACCCCATGTTCATCCCCGAGAGCTACCCCGACGTCGTCTCCTTCAACACCGGATCCCCATTCCAGCCGTTCAGCCGCAGCCCTCAGGTCCGCTTCATCCGGACGTTCGGCCGGACGAGCCTCATCGCGACGGCCCTGGCCCAGCGGGACTTCGCTTCCAACGGGCCGCAGGGACCGAGCTCGGTCTACCTCCGGAACGCCGCCCTGCCGGAAGTCAACCTCAAGCTCCAGTACGCGGCGGCGAACGAGCCGGAGAAGACCGAGACGATCGCCGGGGCCGGCGTGGACTTGCTGAAGCTCGTCCCCCGGCTCGTCACGGCCTCGGGCTACAAGACGGACGAGTCCGTGGCCAGCCTGGCGGGGATGGCGTATTTCAAGCGGAAGTGGCCGAAATGGACGTTCAAGGCGGAGGGGATCTACGGCGGCAATCTTCACCACCTGACCATGCAGGGCGGCTACGCCGTCCGCGATGTCCCTCAGATCCCCGAGGCCGAACATTGGACCTATTCGCCCACGAACGGCCTGTCGCTCTGGTCGGAGGTCCAGACGAACGGCGCCCCCTGGCAGGCGGGGCTTTTCGCGGGCTATTACAAGAATTACGGGGCGCGCGATCCGCTTTCTCCGGTCGCCTCCGAGGTCTTCGCCAGGGGCTACAACATTGCCGACATCTACCGGCTTTCTCCCCGCGTCCTCTACAACGTCGGCAAAATGCGCTTCGCGGGCGAGGTCGAGCTGACTGGCGCCGGCTACGGCACGCCCGACGCCTACGGCAGGGTCCAGGGCGTTCGGCATGTCACGAATCTGCGGCTCCTCTTCGCGGCCTACTATTTCTTTTGACTTAATACGGGGACACCGGCCTCGCCGTAACGGAACGCGCCGCGAGTGCGTTGAAGCCAGTGTGCGGTCCTCAGGCGGGGCGAACGGCATTCCGGTCAACGGATGGGCCTTCCGTGTAAACTTTTATTGCCCTGAAGCGGTATTTATCTCTGAAAGCCCCCCTTGTCCCCCCTGGCGGGCGGACGGAACGCGTGGCATGAGAATTGCTGTGAAAGGTGGCGGATGGGTACAGGACTGCCCAGCCGGCTCCCGTGACTGGCTGGAGAGCCCGGCCGGCCGAGAATTCCTTTTGGGCTGACAGGAGGTCAAGGATGCGGAAACCCGGCGTTATGATCTGGGCCGGCCTGTGGCTTTTCGGATTCGCGGCTCTCCGGCCGGTCCCGGCCCAAACCTCCCCGGGGCAGGCGGACATCGAGGCTCTGAAGAAGACCGCGGTCAAGGTCTACATCGACTGCGGCGACTGCGACGTCGAATACATCAAGAACGAGATCACCTTCGTCAACTACGTCCGGGACCGCAACGAGGCCCAGGTCCACGTCCTGATCACGACCCAGAGAACGGGCAGCGGCGGCCACGAATACACCCTGACCTTCATCGGCCAGAACGGGTTCGGCGACATCAAGGACGTCCAGAAGTATTTCACGGGCCCGACGGACACCGAGGACGAGGTCCGCAGCGGGCTGGTCAAGGCCCTCAAGCTCGGCCTCATGAGCTTCGTCGGACGGACGGCCATAGCCGCCCGCATCGCCGTCCGCTACGAGCCCCCCCCGGCCGCGGGACCGGTCCGGGACCCGTGGGATTTTTGGGTCTTCAGCCTCGCCTCCGGCGGCAGTCTGTCGGGCCAGCGGACCTACCGGCGGAGCCACCTCAGTGGCGATTTCTCCGCCAACCGGGTCACGGAGAGGACCAAGCTCCAGCTCTCGTTCGATTACAGCAGC
>Ga0315268_10006075_pt1 | contig 12882 bp, 11 predicted proteins | sample C1_top_MG_FD_204535 | JGI IMG/M metagenome (GOLD analysis project Ga0315268, IMG submission 204535) | Sediment microbial communities from Yellowstone Lake, YNP, Wyoming, USA - C1_top | ecosystem: Environmental > Aquatic > Freshwater > Lake > Sediment | place: USA: Wyoming | collected 2017-08-01 | reverse complement strand
CGAGATGTCTGTTCCTTCCCTGAGCACGACACCCTTGCCCAGCCTGAACCTGTATTCCTCTGGGTATATTATCGGTAGCTTGTCCCTTCCGAGGCGCAGGTAGACAGGGCCATCTATCCTGGCTATCGCTTTTGTGGCTTTCCTGGCCTCTATATAATCAGCTGGGCTTACCACAGTCATGCCCGGAAGGGCTCTCATCTGGCCGATGTCCTCAAGGGCCTGGTGGGTCGCTCCGTCCTCGCCTGTGAGCAGCCCGCCATGCGAGCCTATTATCTTCATGTTGAGGTGGGAGACTCCGGCATGGAGCCTTATCTGGTCATAGCTTCTGCCTGCCAGGAAGACAGCAAATCCGCAGGCGAATGGGATTTTTCCGGATGATGCCAGACCGGCGGCTATTGTTATGAGGTCCTGCTCTGCGACGCCCACATCAAAGCATCTGTCAGGGTGGGCGAGCTGGAAGGCCTGGGTCCGGGTGGATTCCAGAAGGTCTGCGACCAACACGACAACCCTTTTGTCTTTGCCAATGTCCAGGAGGGCGTCGCCGAAGCCCTCGCGTGTGGATTTCGGGAGAGGCTCAGCCAGCTTATCTTCGACCTTCTTTCTTTCAGCCATTCTTGTCTAGCTCCCTGAGGCATACCTTCAGCTCATCGTTTGTGCAGGCCCTGCCGTGCCATTCTGCCTTGTTTTCCATCAGTTTTAGCCCCTTGCCTTTGATGGTTTTTGCGATTATGATTGAGGGCTTGTCATGGATCCGCTCTGCCAGCTCGAGGGCATCAGCTATCTCTATGAAATCATGGCCGTCTATCTCTATCACAGCCCAGCCAAATGCCCTGAATTTGTCGGCGATTGGCTCTATCTCCATCACTTTGCTGTTGAGGCCGTCTATCTGGAGGCCGTTGTGGTCGAGGATTGCGGTGAGATTGTTCAGCTTGAAGTGGGAGGCTGCCATTGCTGATTCCCAGATGTTGCCCTCGTCGCACTCGCCATCGCCTATCATCACATAGGTCCTGTAGCTCAGCTTGTCGAGACATGCGGCTAAGGCCATTCCCACGCCCACGCCTAAACCCTGGCCCAGCGGGCCTGATGAGGCCTCGACTCCCCTGCATCTGCCGTACTCGGGATGGCCCTGGAGAGGGCTTCCCGGCGTTCTGAATGTTTTGAGAATCGATGGTGAAAAGAAGCCTCTTCTGGCAAGGCAGGCGTAGAGGGCAGGACAGCAGTGGCCCTTGCTGAGAATAAATCTGTCCCGATTTGGAAGGTTTGGGAGCCTGGGATTTATATTCATTTTCCAGAAGTAGAGCGCGACCATGAGGTCTATCGCAGAGAGGCTGCCGCCGGGGTGCCCTGAATGCGCAGCGCTGGTCATCTCAAGGATGTCCTTCCTGCAGCGCAGAGCGATATCCCTAAGTCTGTCTATCTCCTCTTTTTTTAGCATATGGCACAAAATAGAGATTGGAGATATATAAAGCTTATCAAAAAAGAAAGGCTATCCGAAAAGAATCATTTCCCGTAGACTATCTTCTTCGCAATAGGCAGGGCTTTTTTGTACTTTTCCTGGTGGTCTTTCAGGAAGTCGTTTGTGAACTTTATGCAGTTCTGCTTGCATTCGCCGCAGAGGAGTTTTCCTGCCTTGCAGTCAGAGAAGGTCTTTTCCAGGAGCCTGTCGTCAGGCTGATGGAACTTGAGCATCTCATACACCTTGCAGACCTCTGGCCTGCCGCCGAGCTTCCTCTGCTCGTCCACTGTATCCCTGCCGCCTGTGAAAGAGTTGCTGAGCTTCTTCTTGACCTCTGCAGGAGTGTCCTTGAGGAATACTGCTGTCTCTGGCTCACTGCTGCTCATCTTGGCGCCCTCTGTGAGGCCTGCCTGATGCTGGAAGTAGAAGAATGAGGGCTGCTCGAGGTCGTAGTTCACCCTTTTTGCCACATCTCTTGTGATCCTGGCGTGTGGGTCTTGGTCGAGCCCGATTCCAGTGATTGTTGGGGCCTTGCCGAACATGAAGGGGAGCTGCACATGGAGTATGTCTGCGATCTGCAGGAGCACGGCGGACATCTTGCCCAGGTCGACATGGCCGTAGATTGCCTCGAACATGTTAGAGGTTATCTTCTTGGAGATCTCATAGGTGAACTGATAGTAGAGCTTCTCTTTCTGGGACTGGACGTAGATGTCCTCGGGAGGTATCCCCAGCGCGATAGCGTCAGCCGCGTTTTTCACAGCCACCTCTTTTGCCGCATCAATGTTTGGTATCTTTGAGTCGGGCCTGCTCACATAGCCGTCGATGTCGCAGATGGCAAACCTGCTTTTCGCGCCGAGTTTTCTGAATAGCAGGAAAAAATCAACGTCCACCTTGTGGCCGAAGTGGAGGTCGCCTGAGCAGGCTATGCCTGTGAGCTGGAGAAATTTGCCCTTACTCTTTATGGCCTTTTTTATCTTGTCGAAGTCCCTGTCTGCGATGATGAGCCTTCTCGTGAAGTGGTAGTCATCCGAGAGGTCATAGTCCTTGAACTCATTGAGCCCGAATTCCTTGAAGATGTGCTCGTAGTCAGTCAGCTTGTTTGAGCCCCAGGCGTCGATTGTAGTCATAATCGCAACCTAAATGCCCAATAATTATAAAACTTTTCTTTTTCAGCAAGTTTTATATACGAGGACGCATTCCCACATCAGCATGACCAACATAAGTGATTGTCTTTGGCATTAGGCCTCTGATTCTGTTAGACATCACTATATTTAAGGTCGTAAACGGGTATTGGGAATAGCTCTGTTTCTGTCCGGATTTTGGTATTTTGGCCTGCTTGCAGGTCTGCAAACTGGATTTTTGTTTTTGCTAGCTGGAGCTCTGCTCCGATAAGACAACAAGAAAGCGCAAGCTAAAAACAGATGGAGGAATGATTTACATGAAAAAACACATAATTGGTGACATAGATAGTAGTATGAATTATAGAAAGGGGTTCAAGGCAGGCGACATGAGCTATGAGATAGTAAAAAGGCCGCTTGAGAGCCTGAGCGACACTGAGAAAGAGGATTACAGGAAGGGCTGCATATTTGTGGCGAGGGACGGGTTTGGGAATCCGGACATAACCGAATCGGATATAGAGATGCATGTCTTCAATTCCTCGCACACAATATTCGCGAGGGATAGCTCGGGAGAGATACTCGGATTTTCCAGCAGCAGCCTGGAAAGTGTGTTGGACCAGCCAGTGGTCTATCTGCAGGGCGTGTCTATTGCAAAGAAGGCGCAGGGCAGCGGAATCTTTAGGGTGATTGCCCCTCTCACAATAGTCTTGGAGATGGAGAAGGAAGGTCTCTCAGAGGCATATATGGCTGCAAGGACCCAGAACCCTATCCTCTTCAAGGCGATGGTGGATAAGTGCGGGATGCATCCTCGGCCTGGTGTGGCTGTTCCCGAGGATATCGCTGATATCGGCGCTGACCTTGCCAGGCTGCTGTATGAGGAGCACAGCGACTTTCAGTCATCTCAAGGATTGGTGTTTGACCGCGATCTCCTCATCCAGCGAAAGGCATACGGGCTTGTCAGGGATGGAAAGGAAGTGGGGCTGTGCATGTATGGGGACAATATCCCCTATTGCAAGAGAGACCGGAAGGTGAACAGGTTCTTTGACGATAACCTGGATTTCAGGGACGGGGACGCGTTCATCATGGTGGGAAAGGTCGATTACGGCTCTGCTGTGCGGCAGCTGGAGGAGGTGGTTGAGAGGGCAAATTTCAGGCTGCCTTACTGCGATGACCCACGCATAGGCAGCCTGCCGTTTGTGGGAATGTAAGGCGGCTACGCGTGAATAGGTATTTATTTGGGCAGGATGATACCGCAGTCCTGTCCTTTTTTTATTTTCAGATTTTTATTTTCTAGCGTTATTTTTATCTGTGTACAGCACCACATAAATATTATTAAATGAGGGTATATTCCCTTATCCCACAATGAGACACTCATTCAGGAACTGGGTAAGGGGTATTGTCGTTGGCAGCATGCTGATAGGAGCCTCGCTTGCCTGCGATTCGCAGGAGATAATCAACACGCTGTCTTATACTGAGGTGCCGACTATTGGATATCAGACAGTTGAGCCGGTTATTACGCTCGGGCCTTCTGTCACGCCCAATGCCGGGCAGGCAGATGGAGAAACAATCAAGATCTGCTCTTTCAATATCCAGAACCTGGGGCTGTCCAAGATGAGCGACCCAGAGGTTATGGGCACGCTCGCTGACATTCTTGCGCAGTGCGACATAACCGCGGTGCAGGAGGTCTCTGATGTGTCTGGCCAGGTGATGGCTGCGCTCGTGTATGACACTATGAACGGCAGCGCGAAGTATGATTCCACCTATGATTTCGAGCTCTCGCCCAGGATTGGGCTGAACAGGAGCTCATCCAACGCAGAGCAGTATGCCTTTGTCTATAACGCGGACAGGATCTCTGTGGCGAGATGGGAGGGAACTAAGCTTGCCTATGTGTATCCTGACGGGATGTCGGGAATCGAGGATATATTCGCGAGAGAGCCGTATATTGTGGAATTCAGGGCTGGCAAGTTTGATTTCGCGCTTGCCACAATCCACACCAAGCCTGATGACGCGGAGAGGGAGATCTGCTCGCTAGCAAAAGTGATAGAGGATGCCCAGGCCAGATTCAGCGAGGGGGATGTCCTAGTGCTTGGCGATTTTAACTCAGACGGCAGCTATTTCAATGAGGATATCTCCGCTGCCGAGTGCGCCCTTAAGGACCAAAAATACAGCTGGCTGATAGGCGACAGCCTGGATACGACTGTCTCTGTGAAGAATGACAACACCTATGACCGGATTGTGGGAGACAGCAGGTTCATGGGCGAGGATTTCACAGGCCTGTCCGGCGTGTTCTATTTCGACCAGGCCCAGCTTGAAGGCTCGCCATTCGTCATGGTACCCACCACCCTGGAGACAAAGGAGTATTCAGACCATTATCCTGTCTGGGCGATATTCTACATGAACAGGGATACTGATCCCTAGAACCTGCTTTCGGGATGGCCAGATCTTTTCTCAGAATGTCAGCCTGTCAGAGCCGAACACCTCTCTGTAGGTGTCGAAGTCGTTTTTGGTGCGGAGCACAAGGATGATTTCCTCTACCACTGTTGACTTGAAGAATTGGAGCACTCTTTTCACGATCTCTGCTGATTTCAGCATGGGCACGCCATACGCGCCTGTGGAGATTGGTGGAAACGCTATTGTCCGGCATCTGTTGCCTTCTGCGAGATTTAGGCTGTTCCGGTAGCAGTTTACCAGCAGGTTTATGTCCTGGCTGCCGTAGATCGGGCCTACTGTGTGGATGATTATTCTTGCCTTGAGGTTGTAGGCTTTTGTCGCCACAGCTATTCCAGGGGGAAGGCCGTGGGGGTAGTTCTTGTCTATTATCTCGCGGCAGGCTGTCTCGAGCTCTGGGCCTGCTGCCCCATGGACTGAGCAATCCACCTCAGCACCTGGCATCAGAGAAGAATTGGCCGCGTTCACAATCGCATCTGCCGCGATTGAGGTAATATCTCCCTGGAGTATGGAGATTTTCATTGTGAGGGCTGATATGGTACCCGAGAATATATATTTTTGCGTTGGGGGCGCGCGAAGATTGGCCGGATAGGCATTGGGCTTCTTAAATATAGGTCTGGGATGATTAAATATAGCCTAATATGGCAGATTTCCTATCATTGATAGCAGCAGGTGTTTTTAATAAGTGGACATTCCCTTCCTATTGAGGTGATATATATGGCAGACACAGTTGAGGAGATAATTAAGGTTGAGGGCATGCATTGCCACGGCTGCGAGGGCAGGATAGAAGGCGTCCTCGAGGGCGAGGAAGGCATTGATTTTGTCAAGGCATCGCATAAGGAGGGCAATATAGTTGTGAGATATGACCCTGATATGACCAGGATTGAGAGGATAAAGGGACTTATAAACCTTGAGGAGGGATATAAGGTGCTTGAGAAGAAGGCGGATTATAAGCAGGGCTGAGGGTGCCGCGCCTCTCTTTTTTTGCATTGGATTTAGCAAGGTTTTTATAATACCTCAGCTGCTGATGGGTCATGGACCAGGCGGCAGGCATGTGGTATGGATTCTTGAGCCTTTTTGCAGGCATATTAGGGGTCATGCTGGTGCTGCAGGCGGTTTCCACAGAGCCGAATTCCCGCTTCGTGTTCATACTGGGCCTTATGGTGTTTGGGGTGTCTTTTTTCCTGAGGATACTCCACCTGATATATAAGTCAGACTACAAGTCAAGGATGGAAGAGCAGGGAGAGTATGTGAGATAGAGGTTTTTTTAGTTTTCTGATGTGGATTAGCACAAACTGGATGATTTTCCAACAGCATGATTTATAAAAGGCGGCTTTTTACCAGCTTTGCATGGATGTTGACAAGAGCTCAATAAGGCACCTGGGCATCATAGTGGACGGGAACAGGAGGTACGCCAAAGAGAGAGGGCTGCCCCCCTGGAAGGGCCATGAGGAGGGGGCGAAGAAGCTTGAGCTGATGCTTGACATATTCGAGAAGCATGGCATAAAGGAGCTCACGCTTTATGTGTTCTCCAATGAGAATTTCGGCAGGGACAAGACAGAGGTCGAGATGCTGATGAGGCTTTTTGGGGAGTATTTCGGGAGGATGCTAAAAGACCCCAGGCTGGCAAGAGACAGGATAAGGGTCAATTTCATAGGCGACCTAACCCGGTTCGACAAGGGCTTGCAGGAGAAGGCGAGGGCGCTGATGGAAAAGACATCCGGCTATGATGAGAGGGTTATCAATTTCGCCTTGGGCTATGGCGGCAGGGGTGAGATAACCCATGCGGTGAGGGAGATCTGCGAGATGGTGAAGAGCGGCAAGCTTGAGCCGTCCGCGGTCACTGAGCAGACTGTCTGCGACCATCTTTACCTAAAGAGCGAGCCTGATGCGATAATCCGGACAGGAGGAGCCATGCGGACATCCAATTTCCTGCCCTGGCAGTCGACATACAGCGAGTGGTTCTTCCTGAAGAAATTCTGGCCTGAGATTGAGGAGACGGACATTGTCCGGGTTATTGAGGAATTTTCGCAGAGGAAGCGGAATTTCGGGAAGTGAGCTTCCGGCCTATTTTCCCTACTTCTGTTTATTCTCTATTTTTCTTGTGACCAATGATCCTCTTTGCAGAGAGGGTTATTATAGTGGCTTCGGGCGGGCAGTTGATCCTAAAGGGCGTGCCGCTGCTCGTGCCCAGCCCCGCGCTGATATGCAGATGGAAATTGCCTATCCTGTATAGGCCGCGGCTGCATCTCCTCTGGAAACGGGAGAAGACGATGACGGGGCCGATTAAGGGAAGCCTTGCCTGCCCTCCGTGCGTGTGGCCTGAGAGCGCGAGGTCGATGTGGGCATCTTTGATCTCTGCAAGCTCATCCGGGACATGGGTAAGGAGTATCTTATAGCAGCCATCACGCATGGCTGAGACGTTCTTCCTTAATTTTGAGATTTCCAGGGCAAACCTGGTCTTGTCCTCATACCTGTCAAAGCCGAATATGTTGTCTGCCCCGAATATTGCCAGCCTTGACGAGCCGATTGTGAGCTCTTTAGCCTCATCTATCAGAAGTTGGACCCCCTTCTCAGCCAGCTTCCGTCTGAGAAGGCCTATATCGTTCAGCTTCAGCCTCTTGTCCCAGTAGAATGTGATAATATGCTCAGTCTTTAGGTCAAATCTGTCGTGGTTTCCGATGACAGCGTATGTTCCGTATTTGGACCTCAGCCGGCCAAGGTAGTCGGCGCACCAGCCTATCGCCCCATTGGTGTCTATCATGTCGCCTGTAATGAATATCAGGTCATATGCCTCAGCAGAAAGAGTGTCTATCATCTTTTCGATTTTCCTGCTCCGACCTGAGAGATGGAGGTCTGAGATGTGAAGTATCTTAAGCCCGTCAAGGCTGCCATACGAGTCTCCTGCGCCGGACTCACCTGCACTTAGGCTTATCCTTTTGATGATTAGGTGTGGTTTCATTGTTCTTCGGTTCTGTGCTTAGATATCATGAGAGGGGCATTCTGTGCGGCGGCGCAACCCTGTTTTCCCATAGTCACTCCCTGCCGTGGGAAAGCCGAGGTAAAGAAAATGCGCACTAATCCCCAGCCTGAAGGCATGGGGCTTTTAACGTGCGCATTTTCAGACTCATAACTCTGTGGACTATAGCCCGGGGCTTTGCACCCCCAGAGTTCTGAGTAAGCAAATCCGGACTTATTAATTTTTCTTTTTTCCGGAGCAGCCTAATCTCTAAGCAGGCCAGGCGTGTGCCTGAGCTTTTTTCCCGTGCGCGAGGAATGGCGATAGGGGTCTTCCATATCATAAAAAATGGCACGAAAAACGGGTTTTTGCACAATATGGAAGACTTTATATACCCCTGCTAATCCTCGCTGTGAGGTGGTTAGGGATGCATATGTGCCCTTATCAATGGTGACATTTAGGATGAGAACAAAATATGTCAAGATAATAAAGTCTAAGCTGAAAGAGGGTGATCCTTTCTGGTTTCTCCGGACTTCGGCCAAGATGGGCGGTGTGCTTGCCTCCGCGTATCTCAATAAGAATGTGGTTGGACCGGTAAACGTGATAGTGGCCCCTTCCTGGCGCTGCAATTCACGCTGCAAGATGTGCGACCTCTCTCTCAGGCCGTCCGATGGCGAGATGAACCTCGCAGAATTCAAAAGGATAGCCGACCAGGTGCAGAAGCTGGGCTGCTCTGTATTCTCCTTTCTAGGTGGAGAGCCATTTGTCAGAAAAGACATGATTGAGATGATAAGGTATATCAAGTCAAAAAAGCTCATTGCTCAGGTCAGCACAAATATCATCGCCCTGGCTGACAGGAAGCTGGCAAGGAAGTTGCTTGAGACAGATGTGGACATTATCACCTTATCGCTGGACTGCATGGATCCGGCGACATACAAGAGGATTAGGGGCGTCGACCAGTTCAAGAATGTCGTAAAAGGCATAAGAAACGTGGTCTATTACCGGAAACTCCTGGGGAAAACCACCCGCCTGAATGTCAACCTGGTGATACTTGACGAGAACATAAACGATATCATGAAGATAATCAGGTTTGTCAAGGGCTTAGGTGTGGATCTTGTCACCCCATATCCAGTAGCAGAGCTGGGCGACCTCAAAAATGAGCAGTCTGAGAAGTTCAACAAGAAACTGGTGGCTCTGTACACGAGGCTCAGGAAACTGAAAGGCAGGGAATCCATCCTGGACCTGTCAGATGATTATATGTCTTATGTAATCAATAGGCTAACAAAAGATGCGAAAAGGATAAAGTGCTTTGCGCCTTTCTCGGACATCCACATAGACCCATTTGGCAACGTGTTTCCATGCATATACTTCCTTGGAAAGAATAAGGCGGTTGGCAACATACGTGATATGTCCATACGAGAGCTGTGGTTCTCTAAGAAATACAATCGGCTGAGGAAGGAGCTGGCGAACTGCGACAAATGCGACGCGATGTGCCATCTTGAGCCGGCGTTTGTCTTCAATAAATTCTGGTTTCCCAAACGCAAATAGGCAGGGTTTAGACTAAAGGATAGGTTAAAGAGGTGTACGTGGCACCATAGGAAGATTTAAAATCCTTGTATGATTATCAGTCATAGTTGGTATAATAGGTATAATATATAGGGGGTAGTGATGGAATCTGGGGATGTTAACAGGCCTGTTAGGGAGAAGCTTATCGTGCTAGTCTTTCTGCTTGTGGTTCTTCTGTTTGTGTTCAGGGCTGTGTTGATGCATCCCACATGGCTCATCTCGCCCGCGTATGATATGGTGGGCTCTTACACACCCTGGAAATATTTTGAGCATGTCAGCTTCCAGAAATACGGTCAGCTGCCTCTCTGGGATAACCTGGTTTTTAGCGGCACGCCAATTCTGGGGGACATGTCTGTCTCGATGTATTTCAATCCCCTTAACATGCTCTTCCTGCTGATTCCTCCTGAGATGGCATATGGCTATGTCATCATGTTTTATGTGCTGGTGGCAGGCTTTTCGACATACCTCCTGCTCAGGCTCAAGCGCCGCTCCAGGCTGGCATCGCTTCTCTGCGCAGTATCATACATGCTCAGCGCATGCATCTTCACAAGGCTCATGAACGGTTCCATGACAGAGACAATCAATACTGCGTTGTTGCCGCTCATATTCCTCGCGTTTGAATACATGCGGGAGGTCCGTAGCATTCTCTCTTCTGTTTTCCTTGGGCTCGCCCTGGCATGGCTCTTCCATTCCGCAATGGTCCAGTATTTCTTCTATACCTGCATAGCAGTGCTCATCTACTTTATATACCTCTTTGTCACTGAGGTAAGGCAGGATGGAAGACTCGGGAGGGGTGCTGTCAGGCTGGTGCTGCTCGGCGCTGTCTCGTTTTTGGTATGCATAACCCTTTCAGCGATAAGCCTCCTGCCAGCGTTGGAACTGGCAGGAAACTCCTCTCGCGTGGCTTTCATCAACCAGGGATTCGCCTCGGTGGGCTCGATGTCTCCGGCACACATAATAACTCTCTTTCTCCCAAGGTTCTTCGGGGTGATGTACAATAACACCGGATGGGGAACCACTGGCTCATGGGAGTCAGCAATCTATATAGGAGTGATAGCGGCCCTGCTTGGCGTGGTGGGCCTGCTATTCACACTCAGGAAGGAGAATGGCGCTTATCTTTGGATAGGCATTTTTATGGCCCTTCATGCCCTAGGAAAACACACCCCTTTCCATGGTCTGCTTTTCCGGTTTGTGCCCGGGTTTAACCTGTTCAGGGTTCCTGGAAGCACATCTTTCATAGCCATTTTCTGCTTTATGGTTTTCTCCGCCTACAGCCTGGATTTCATTTTTTCCCGGAAAAACAAGCGCCTCTCGACAGGTATAGCATATACCATTATCGCGCTGGGAATACTCTCAATTATAGCTGTCCCGATAATCTCTTCGCAGCGGGCTTTTATAGAGGAAAAGGGGATGGCGACGCTTTCCGGCTCAGGTATACTCCAGAGCACAGACGCAAAACCATTGGAATACTACCAGTCAAAGATCTCGCTGATAGCGACAAGCATCATAGGAGATGTGCTGAGGCTGGGGCTACTCGCCCTATCCATGGGGATGTTGATCTTATTATGGCACAAGACTTTATTAAACAAGGGTCTATTGAGCCTGATCTTGTTGGGAGTGGTATTATGCGACCTGGTCTCATTCAGCATGCCCTTTGTCTGGGTGTATGATCCAAAGGAAATATTTGTTGACACACCTCTCACTGATTTTCTCCATGCAAACCTCAAAGCTGGGGAAGGGAGGGTCTTTGATGCCACTACCAGCAGCGTGCTCCCCCATCACCTGTCAGCCAGGTATGGTCTGGAGATAGTGTCGGGCTATAACCCTATTTTCCTCTCAGAGTACACTAAGTTCACTAACCTCCTGGGAGAATACACCAGCATGTCAGCGACAGAGCTCACATACCAGACAGACAGGAGCTTCAGCCTCCCCGGCCTGAAAAACCGCCTTGTGCTCGACCTGCTTAACGTCAAGTATATCGTGTCTGACAAGCCTTATGAGCTTCCTGGGACCAAGCTGGTGCTACGGGCAAACCACTCTCTGCAGGATGATTATGGAGGCAAGGAATATGTAACACAAACCACCGATGTGTTTGTGTATGAGAATCTGGCCAGGCTCCCAAGAGCATTCATTGTGAGGAATGCCATCGCAGCAGATGGCGACTCAGCGCTCCTCGCAATCTCCGATCCGGCTTTTGACCCGAGGGAATATGTGGTCTTAGATACTAAGCAAGTCTCTGACGTTTCGGCAACCAATACTACCCTAAATCCTGGCGAATTCGAGACGGCAGACATAACCTACTACTCTCCTAATGAGATTGTGGCTGAAGCTGATATGGAGACTCCCGGGTATCTCGTGATGAGCGAGATATATTATCCGGCCTGGAAGGCTTATGACAACGGCAAGAAAACAGAAATCCTGAAAGCGGACTACGCTCTGAGAGCAGTATACCTTACAGAAGGAGCCCATAAGATTGACTACAGGTATGAGCCAGAAAGCTACAAGATGGGGAGGATAATCTCGATATCTTCGCTAATTCTCATTGTTTTTTTCATAGGGTGGGTTTTAGCATGGAAGAAAAATATCTGAAAAGGGGGATATTTGAAAGAAGCGGCTCTCCATATGCTCTGCAGAAAGAACCTAATCCCTAAGCAGGCCAAGCGTGCGTCTCAGTTTCTTTCCCATATGCAGGAAATAGTAGTGCATGTACTGGAAGGCTGAGTTGTCTGTCTTTACTATCGAAACCACCAGGTCTATAGGCAGCAGCACGGCTGTCTGGGGCAGGAGGTAGAGGTACCTGTGGAGGTTGTGCCTGAGCACAAAGTCGACAGCCCATTCCGGAAGGATTGGCATGATCCTGAAAAGCATCTGGTAGTTCCTGAAGGTCTTCTTGAGGTTTGCGTCATTCACAGAGCCCTCGCAGTAGTAATAGCCTGCGGCGGCATTGTTTATCTTCTCTATGTCGCTGTCATTTATCACTCCCTTCTCCTTGGCCACGTCGACAAGATAGGTCTTCGGGAAGAATGTGGTCCAGAAGCATGTGACCCTGGTGCAGCCTTTGAGGGTCTTGTAGAATTTCGCGGCGAGGAGCTGGTCGGCTTCGCCCTCGCCCGGAAGGCCGAACATGTGGTCGCAGGAATATGTGAGGCCGGCCCTGTCGCATGCCCTGAGCGCCTTTTCTATCTGCTCATTGGTCTCGTATCTCATCAGGTATTTTTTCCTGGTCTGCTCGTTTAGGCTTTGGATGCCGAACTGGAGCCTGTGGCAGCCTGTCTCCTTGAGGGCTTTTGCAATCTCGTCGTCCATGCAGAGCACGTGGCCCAGCGCCCTGTAGG
>Ga0315268_10006074_pt1 | contig 12882 bp, 10 predicted proteins | sample C1_top_MG_FD_204535 | JGI IMG/M metagenome (GOLD analysis project Ga0315268, IMG submission 204535) | Sediment microbial communities from Yellowstone Lake, YNP, Wyoming, USA - C1_top | ecosystem: Environmental > Aquatic > Freshwater > Lake > Sediment | place: USA: Wyoming | collected 2017-08-01 | reverse complement strand
TTACCGACTGCGGGTAGTTGCCTCCTTTGCTCAGTACCATTGTGCCCCAGTATTGACTGGCTGATAGATTCTGCTTGTATTCGGTGAAGTTCAGCTTATGGTCAGGAACTCCTGGGTGGAAGCAAATGACATCAGTCATAGGCGCTTCGACAATGATCTTCTCCCATTGGGTCAAATCGTGCTCCAACGGTGCAACCCAATAGCTCACATAAGTATCGAACACTGTCGTCCACGGGACCCTTGTCATCCTGACGCGCCCATCCCACTGATCGGGATCATATGGGTTGTACGGAGAGGGATAGCTTGTGTGAGTCTCAATATTGCCGCAATAATCCATATGCTGAGCCTCGAGCGACCAACCGCTCATCCACACATTCGGATCGTCATCTTCCCAAAGGCCAAGGTGGTAGAGCGCAGTGGCCTCAAGGGATGTATTTGACATGCTCGGGCTGATCGAGATGTTCAGGTACATGTCCTCCATCCAATCCATGAAAATCGTCCTGGTCACATTCGCCTTCTCCAGGTATCTGATGATCTGAGCGTCCATGCCCCAGCTGATAGACCACATATAAATCACAAGAGAATCAGCCGTGCTATTAATTGTATCCAATCTCAAGGCAACCGCCCTAAGATCCTCTGGGAAGTCGTATGCGGAATATATGTCTGCCCAACCGGATGAGGAATACGGACCTGTGCCCGTGCCATTGGAGCCTTCCTGCGCCCAATATTCCAGCCATGCGCCCTCCAGCTCAGCCTCATTCGCCAGGAACCAATCCTGGACATTTCCGGTGCCATCCCATCCGAGATAACTCATTGCGGCATCCCGGGAATACTCGGCTTTCAGCATCAACTGCGCCCAATACCCATCGTCATTTGTATAGCTTGGACATGTGTACGTCGGCAAACTGAAGAACCATCTCGCATAATGGACTCCATAGGTCGTGCCGGATCTTGCGGCTCTCATTTCAACCGTCGTCATATAAGTAAGATAATATGACAGGTTCAGCCATCCACCATTCGGCCTGGTTTCGCTGCCAGGAGCAGTATCCAAATCCGGAACGAAAATCGCTGTGTTTGTGGCGTTATCGCCACTTCTCGTCTTGCAGTCCGTAATGTTCTTGGCCTCTACCCTCAATCTCATCGGAGCCCAAACATTGTATTCTACGTCGATGTCAGGGGTTGTCGCAGTGGAATAAGGACCGTAATAAAAGATATGCGGATATGTCTCCCTATAGATCTTCTCTCCATAGTTCGTGTCTCTTAGGTAGAACCAGCTTGGCATTCCGTCTACCGATTGATGCCTTCCGAGCTCCTCGAAAGTTATTCCTCCGCTCCTGTTGTAATCCCGATCGGGCAAGTACATATGAAACATATCACTGACCATGTATCTCCTTTCTGGCTGACCGTTCGGATCCCAACCAGCGACGTCCACTGGAGATGAATCACCAGGAGCAGTGCCGTCTTCGCTAAGAACCGAAGACAGAAGCATTGCCATCGCGGATGCGCACATTGCAATGATGATAAACAAGGCAATGGCCTTCTTGCCTATCGAAGATCTATCATCCCCAACGGCTCTATCCAATTTCCGAGAATTTCGAATTTGCATTTCAAACCCTCTTTTCCGCTCCCCCATAACGTGAGAATGTACGAAGGATCTGTTGCACGTCCGATAGAGATTTTGACCCTGCAATCCTAACCCTCCTTCATCCCCGCAGATATTTGGGGAAGATTGAGTTCTGATTATGTATTCGTCAGATATAAATTCTATGCTCATCCGATGTAGAGCTGACTGGTTCTTCTACAGCCGATTGCGACCTTTCATGGAATTTGCATTGGTCCCCTCTTCCCAATAGTGCCTTCCTGTAAGAGAAGAGTTGCTCAGGCCAATCGGCATGACGCAAATGGAAATACGTGGCTCATTACTGAGCAAGGCTAACCTTGTCCGCGACCACAGGCAAGATTTTTATAGAGCTTCCATCGATTCGATGCACGGATGTCTCGTTCCGCCAAGGAAGGAAAAATCGTGGCTATTCTGGGCCTTTTGGTAGGAGTACTGGTAGTCCTGCGGATCGAGCGCCCGTGAGATGTGTTTGGATTTTCCGGACATCTTGCGGGGTTGGATTGGTAATGGAGGATATGAATGAAAGGTGCAAAAGTCGTTGTCGAACTCCTGGAAAAACACGGGGTCGAAGTGGCGTTCGGAATACCGGGAGGCGTCCTTCTGCCTCTATATAACGAGTTCGTTGATGCGAAGTTCAGGCACATCCTGGCACGACACGAGCAATGCGCGGGGCATATGGCCGATGGATACGCTAGGGTCTCCAAGAAGCCCGGTGTCTGCATTGCTACGTCTGGCCCAGGGGCGACGAATCTTGTTACTGGGATAGCCACAGCGTTCATGGATTCGTCGCCGGTCATCGCCCTCACAGGCCAGGTCGCCACCGGTGTCTTGGGTGCCGATGCCTTTCAGGAAGCCGACTCGTTCGGCATCATGATGCCCATAACCAAACACAATTTCAAGATAACGGATCCAAAACAGCTACCAAAGACGATGGCGAGAGCATTCAAGATAGCGACTTCGGGGAGGTACGGCCCTGTGCATATAGATCTCCCGGTAGACATCTTGACCTCCGACATCCCAGAAAAGGATTTGGACAAGGAGGCCACAATGCCTGCCCCGAGGAGAAACCTGAACCAGCTCCTCGATGCCGTCAAGCTACTCGAATCTGCAGAAAGGCCCGCGATACTTGTCGGCGGTGGCGCCATATGGTCGAATGCCGGCCCTGAGATCCTGAGGCTGGCCGACATATTGAAGACCCCCATAGTGACGACTCTGATGGGCAAGGGAGTAGTGCCGGATACGCACCCGCTTGTGCTCGGCGTGGTCGGAATGCACGGGAAGCAAGGGGCCAACTATGTCCTACACAACTGCGACACGCTGCTCGCTATTGGAACAAGGTTCAGCGATAGGGTGACAGGAAAGGTCAGCGAGTTCGCCAAAAACACGAAGATAATTCATGTTGACATCGACGCCTCGGAGATCGGAAAGAACGTGAAGGGGCATATCGGCCTCGTCGGGGACGCTTGGACCGTGACGAACGCCCTGATATCGGGACTGCAGGCAAGAAGCATCAAGGATTCGGAATGGAAAAGACGTATCAAGGACATCAAGAAGGCATGCACTTGCGACATCGATTTCTCCGGAGAGCCAATCAAGCCACAGAAGGTCATCAGGGATCTCTCGAAATATCTGCCGGACGACGCGATAGTCGCGACCGAGGTGGGTCAGAACCAGATGTGGATGGCACACTTCTTCGAGATGTCCGGTACCAGACAGTTCATCACTTCTGGAGGACTCGGAACAATGGGATTCGGGTTCCCCGCGTCGATAGGCGCGAAGGTCGCAAAGCCGGATAAGGTCGTGGTCGACGTCGCCGGCGACGGCAGCCTCCAGATGGTCTCGCACGAGTTCGCCACCGCCGTCCAGGAGAACATCCCCGTCGCAGTCTGTCTCATGAACAACGGCTGGCTGGGGATGGTCAAGCAATGGCAGAAGCTGTTCTACGAAAAAAGATATATGGCCTCGACCCTTGGTCGGGTGCCCGATTTCGTCAAGCTCGCACAATCGTACGGCGCGGACGCCGTCAGAGTGGAGAAGGCGTCGGAGCTGAAGGAGGCGATAGGACGGGCGACAAGGAGCGATGTGCCTTTCCTGTTGGACGTAATCATAGATCCAGAGGAGGACATATTGCCGATGATACCTCCTGGTAAGAGGCCTTCGGAGATGATTCGGGGGAGATGTAAATTTGATTTCAAGATGTGAGGTCGTGAGCGCATGGTCGCAGTGATTTCGCTGCTGGTAGACGATGAGCCAGGGGTCATGCAGAGAGTGATGGGCGAGTTCACAAGAAAGAGGATAAATGTAGAGACAATCGTGGTCGGAAAGTGCGAGAAGACCGAGAAGGCGAGAATCGTGCTGTCCGTGACCGACCCAGTGAAGGCCGAGGCCGTTCTGGAACACCTCCGCGCGCTTCAGGAGGTGAACGAGGCGGAGATAGTGGATGAATCCAGACACGAATCTTACCTCCTCATGATGAACGGCTCGGGCAAGGCGAGAATGACAGGCTCGGTCGAGGAGATCGACAGTGTAGTCGAGAAGACAAAGCCACAGAAGTACATCAAGACTATAAGCGCATTGTGAGTTTGGACTTTTCTGAACAGATGAGAAAGGTGATGAGAGATATGGCCAAGATATACTATGACAAGGATGCTGACTTGAGATATCTGAAGGGAAAAAAGATTTGCTGCGTAGGATACGGTATCCAAGGACGTGCCCAGTCACTCTGCCTGAGGGACAGCGGTGCGGACATAACAATCGGGCTGATAAAGGATCCGACCTGGGACCAGGCCGTCAAAGATGGCATGACCGTCAAGCCCGTGCCAGAAGCGGTGAAGGGCGCGGACATCGTCATGATGCTGATCCCTGACCAGCTGCAGAAGATGGTTTACGAGAAAGACGTGCTGCCGAACCTGAAGAAGGGCGCGACGATAGATTTCGCTCACGGGTTCAACATAGTATTCAAGAGGATAGTCCCGCCGAAGGATTCGGACGTGATAATGGTCGCGCCCAAGGGTCCTGGGAAACTGGTCAGGCAGACCTTCGAGGAAGGGTTCGGAGTCCCCGCCCTCGTCGCGGTGGAGCAGAACCCATCTGGGCAGGCGCTGAACGTGGCACTGGCAATCGCGAAGGCTCTCGGGGCGACCAGGGCGGGCGTCATAGAGACGACCTTCAAGGAGGAGACGGAGACGGACCTGTTCGGCGAGCAGGTGGATCTCTGCGGCGGGAGCTCCGAGCTCGTAAAGAAGTCGTTCCAGGTGCTCGTGGAGGCGGGCTATCAGCCGGAGATCGCATATTTCGAGGTGCTTCACGAGCTGAAGCTGATAGTCGACCTGATCCAGACGGGCGGGATCGAGTACATGTGGAGGAACGTAAGCAATACAGCTGAGTATGGCGGGCGTACCCGCGGACCTGTAGTCATAGACGATGGCGTAAAGAAGCGGATGAAGAGAATACTCAAGGACATCCAATCGGGCAAGTTCGCCGATGAGTGGATCAAGGAGTACGAGGCCGGCATCCCGAACCTGAAGAGGATGCGAGAGGAAGGAGCGAAGGAGCAGATAGAGATCGTCGGGGCGGATATCAGGAAGATGTTCGCAAAGAAGTGATCGTGTGAAATACTGCTCCTTCACCATCAGAGCAGATGACGGTAAGATCAAGGTCGGCAGGATCCGCGGGGACGGAATAGAGGAACTCGATGCTCGCTCGATGATAGATCTCATATCGAATGACGGGAGAGCCGCCATCGTCTCCTCGCATGACATAGATGATCTCAGGCTCGTTGCACCGATTCCGAACCCCTCGAAGATAATCTGCGTCGGATTGAATTACCGAGAGCACATCAAGGAACTCGGACATCAGTTCCCTTCCGAGCCTGTCATTTTCTCGAAGCCGTCATCTGCCATCATCGGGCCGGGTGACAAGATCGTGCTGCCGAAATCGAGCAAGCATATCGATTACGAGGGCGAAATCGCTATAGTGATAGGGAAAAGGGCATACAAGGTCAAGGAGCCCGAGCGATTCATATTTGGATATTCGTGCTTCAACGACGTCACCGCCCGCGACATCCAAAGGAAAAGCCAGGATTGGACAAGGGCGAAAGGGTTCGACACATTCGCACCCATGGGCCCTGTCATCAGCACGGAACGCCCGAAGTGGGTCAAGACCTACCTGAACGACAGGCAGGTGCAGTCCGCTCATACGGAGGACATGATATTTGGGTTCGATGACCTGGTCGTCAACATCTCTGATGTGATGACCCTGAACCCTGGGGACATAATCGCGACCGGAACGCCGGTCGGCGTGGGCAGGCTGAAGGCTGGAGACAGGATAGCGGTGGAAGCGGACGGGATCGGCAGGCTGGAAAATTACGCAGTAGATGAATGACAGAGGTTATCGCACTATCCTTAAATGCCGTCAGTCGCATTATCGAGCCCGGGAGCGTATCACAGATGGTCGCCATAAGACCGACGAAATACATCTGGGCCAACGGAAAGCTCGTCGATTGGAACGATGCGAAGGTCCATGTGCTCACCCACGGGCTGCACTACGGCACGGGGATCTTCGAGGGCATAAGATGCTACGAGACGAAGCTTGGGCCTGCGGTGTTCAGGTTAAAGGACCATCTCGATCGGCTCGAGGCGTCGGCAAAAATTCTCAACATGAAGCTCCCGTACACGGAATCCGAACTAGCAAGGGCGATCAAGGAGGTCATTTCCCAGAACGACCTTAAGTCGTGCTACATCCGACCGATAGCGTTCTTCGGAGTCTCAGGTATAGGCGTCAACCCGGTAGGATATCCCGTCGACGTCTTCATCGCGGCATTCGATTTCGGGGCGTATCTCGGGGAGGAAGGACTTAAGAACGGCATAAGGGTCGCGACATCCTCCTGGCGAAGGATCTCACCGGCCTCTCTCGCCACGCTCGGTAAGATATGTGGCCATTATGTGAATTCCGCGCTCGCAATCACGGAAGCAAAAGCAGGAGGATACGACGAGGCGATACTGCTCAACGAGGATAATTTCGTGGCTGAGGGGAGCGGCGAGAACATCTTTATCGTGAAGGATGATGTGATAAAGACCCCGCCTATCAGTGCGGGTATTCTGCCAGGGATAACGCGTGATACCGTCATCACCCTTGCAAGAAACGAGGAATTCGTGGTCCAGGAAACTAACATCACGAGGTCAGAGCTGTATGTCGCCGATGAGGTGTTCATGACCGGCACGGCGGCAGAAATCACGCCGATCAAGGAAATCGATCAGCGGCCGGTCGGAACGGGAAGGCCCGGGCCCGTGACGAAAAGGCTTCAGGCCAAGTTTTGGAAGGTCGTGAGGGGCGAGGACGAGAGATATCACAAATGGCTGGACTTCGTAGAAGAGCGATGACACAATCAGGTGTCTCTTGTCATCGATTTTCGTTCCCTCATATTGGATAAGTCTTTATCGAATTCTTCTTTGAAAAAGGAAGATTCATAACGCCTCTATGATTGCATCGGCCATGTCCATGGTTCTCGCCTTGCCGCCGAGATCCGGTGTTCTCGCTTTCCTCTCGGCGAGCACCTGCAACACCGCGGATTCGAGGTGAGCAGCAGCCTTCTTCTCGCCGATATCTTCGAGCATCATCTGGCCGGCAAGTATTGTGGCGATAGGGTTTGCAATCCCTTTGCCCGCATATTTTGGCGCCGAGCCGTGAATCGGCTCATACATGCTGATGCCTTCGGGGTTGATGTTCCCACCGGGGGACAGCCCCAGACTACCCTGGATTCCTGCACCGAGGTCGGTGAGTATGTCTCCGAACAGGTTAGGGGTCACGAGCACCTGATATCTCTCGGGAGCTTTCACCATCGTCATCGCGACGGCATCGACGAAGCCGAAATCCGTCTTGATAGACCTGTATTCCTTGGCGACCTCCGAGAACACGTCCCGCCAAAGACTGTACATTTCCGTCAGAACGTTGGCCTTGTCGACGCACGTCACCTTGTTCTTGCCCTTCCTCTTTGCCAGCTCGAACGCGTATCGGATGACGCGCTCTGCGCCACCCCGGGTTATCACGCCGATCTGGTATGCGGCCTCGCTCTCGCTCCTCATCGATGTTTCTATGTCGAATCTGATTTTATATCGCGACCTTTCGAGATCAATCCGAGTCTTATCGCTATTGCCCGAGAACCGCCTCCCGAGACCGACGTAGAAATCCTCTGTGTTCTCACGCACGAAATACATCTCGAGGTTCTCCCTACCCTTGGTCGAAATCGGCACGTCAACCCCGGGTAAGAAGCGAACAGGGCGGAGATTCACATATTGGTCGAAGACAAACCTCATCTTGAGCAGGATTCCCTTTTCCAGTATCCCGGGAGCAACGCGCGGGTCTCCGAGCGCTCCCAAAAGTATCGCCCTGCAATTGGCTAGAGATTTTATCATATCATCTGATAGCAATTCTCCTGTCCTGAGATAATGCTCGGCTCCTATCGGGCAATCAAACCAATCTATTGAATATCCGTGTTTATCTCCGAGCGAATCCAATACTTTTCTGGTTGCAGCTACTACCTCCGGTCCTATGCCGTCCCCGGGCACCGATGCTATCCTGTGCTTCATCGTCTCTTCTCCTCTGCGAGCCTCGCCTTCGTGTAAGGGATAAGTCCGCCGTTCTCGATAAGGGACCTCAAGAATCCTGCATAAGGCCGGAATACAAACATCTTTCCCATCGACAGATTCATGACACTGCCCTTGCTGAAATCTATCCGCAGAGTATCTCCTTCGTCGGCTTCGATATCGGCCTCTATCAAAGGCAAACCGATGTTGATCGAGTTCCGGAAGAAAATCCTCGCGAAGCTCTTTGCGATGACGCAAGAAACACCTGCGCCTATCAGGGCTCTAGGTGCGTGCTCTCTGCTTGAGCCACACCCGAAATTCACGCCCGCTACGAGCATGTCTCCAGGCCGTACTTCCTTGGCGAATTCCGGCCGTACCTTCTCGAACGCGTGTTCCGCAAGAACCTTCATGTCCGGCGTCACGAGATACTCCGCCGGGATTATCTGGTCTGTATCTATGTCATCCCCGAACTTCCATACCCTTCCCTCTGCGGAACCGAGCATCACACCACCTCTGATGGGTCGACTATTCTACCCTTTATCGCGCTCGCTGCGACCACTGCCGGATTTGCAAGATAGACCTTCGAATCCTTGTGACCCATTCGTCCAATGAAGTTCCTATTCGTCGAGCTGATCGCGACCTCTCCTGCGGCGAGCACTCCCATATATCCGCCGAGGCATGCACCGCAGGTCGGCCCTGAGACGTAGGCATTTGCGTCCATGAATGTCTTGATCAATCCTTCTTTCATCGCCTGCTCGAAGACCGCCTTGCTCGCCGGAACGACTATCATGCGAACACCTCTTGCAATCTTCTTGCCCTTGAGTATCCTCGCAGCTGCCCTCAGATCCTCAATTCTGCCGTTCGTGCATGAGCCAAGATATGCTTGGTCTATCGCGGCTCCTATTTCTGATGCTGGCCTGACGTTGGATGGAAGACAAGGCTCTGCTACGAGAGGCGGGATCTGCGATGCGTCGTATTCGTAGCACTTGTCATAAACCGCGTCATTATCGGGGAATACTGGCTTGTACCTCCCCCTCACGCGGTTCTCGAGATAGGAATAGACCTTCTCGTCGGGAGCGATGTACAGGTTCTTCGCTCCAGCCTCGATCGCCATGTTTGCGATGGTCATCCTGCCGCTGAGGTCGAGGGATTCGATCGTGCTTCCGCTCACCTCCATCGACTTGTACAGCGCTCCATCGACGCCGATGTCCCCGATGATCCGTAATATCAGATCCTTTCCGAATACGTGCCTTCTCAATCTGCCCGAGAAAACGAACCTATCGGTCTTCGGGACCTTGAACCAGAGCTTGCCTCTCGCGAACACGGTTGCAGCCTCGGTGCTGCCTATCCCTGTAGAAAAAGCCCCGAGAGCCCCATATGTGCATGTATGAGAATCGGCGCCGACTATCAATCTACCAGGCGCTACGAATCCCGACTCGACCATCAGCTGGTGGCACACTCCTCCCGCCCCGACCTCGAAGTAATTTGGCAGTCTCCATTTCATCGCGAAGTCTCGCATCCGCTTCGCCTGACTGGCGGATGCGACGTCCTTGTTCGGAACGTAATGATCCGGTATCAGGACTATCTTGTTCCTGAGCGGGCCCGCCGAGAGTTTTTCGAACGCCTCGAAGGCCGGAGGAGCGGTCACATCGTTCGCCATCACGTAATCGATGCTCGCTTCCACTATCTGTCCCGGGACGACTTTCTCTCCGGACCTTTTCTCGAATATCTTCTCAGCGAACGTCTTGCCCATGTTCATACCTCCGAATACATGCTCACGAGACCAGCTGATCCTTCTTCAGACTATACAATCTGTTCAATGCGATCACCGCCGCTTCAACGCTGGTGATGACGATGTCAGGCCCGACCGCCTTGCCAAGGGAGAGTATCAAAGGATCCCTCTTGTCGGCCAACTTGACGGTGACCTCGCAGAGCGCATCTGAACCACCGGTGATGGCTTCCAGCCTGAACTCCTTCAAGACGATGTTCTTTGACACCGCGGATTGAATCGCCTTCAGAGAGGCGTCTATCGGGCCATCGCCCGTCTCGGAGACCCTCTTCGGCTTTCCTGCAAGATTGATTGTCACAGTCGCCGTAGGCGTGAAATTGATGCCCGTGAAGACAGCGAACTCCTCTAGCCTGATCTGACGCGGCTCCTCGATGTTCCCAAGGACATCGTATGCGAGCGCGATCAATTCTGCATCGTCGAACTTCTTCCCGCCCTCGGACAGCCTCTTTATTCTCGACACGAGCTCCTTCAGCTGCGTCTCTTGTATTTCGATACCGTAGTTCTTCAGTTTCGCTTGAACCGCATGGGTGCCCGTGTGCTTCCCGACCACAAGCGCGCGCTCCTTACCGACTGTCTCCGGAGAAATCGCCTCATAGGTGAAGGATTCGCCCAGAACCCCATGCACATGTATCCCGGATTCGTGCGCGAAAGCGTTGTCCCCGACTATCGCCTTGTTCGGCTGAACGGCGACTCCGGTCAATTTCGCGACCAATCTCGATACGTGCGCGAGCTTCTTGAGGTCGATGTTCGTCCTCACGCCGAAGAAGGTCGCAAGGCCGACACTGACCTCTTCGAGGGCCGCATTGCCGGCTCTCTCTCCGAGCCCGTTGATCGTGCAGTGAACCTCTTCGGCTCCCGCGAGCACCGCGGCGAGAGAATTGGATACCGATAGACCGAAATCGTCATGACAGTGGACAGCAAACGGGACCTTGGCGACAGTCTTCAGGTCTGCTATCAGTGCGCTCATCGCCTGGGGAATCATTACGCCCACCGTGTCAGGAATGTCTATCCTGTCGACCCCTGCTTCCTGGACGGCGCATATCACTTCTTTGAGGAACGGGACCTCGCTCCTGGTGGCATCCTCAGGGGAGAACTCTACCCCGAACCCATGGGCCTTCGCGTAATCGACAGCCCAGACGGCCTTCTCCCTGACTTGCTCTCGAGTCATCTTGAGCTTGTTCTTCATGTGGATATCCGAGGTCGCTATGAACAAGTGTATCGACCGCAAATCGCAATCGATGACTGCATCGATGTCGGCCTTGTTCGATCTCGAGAGGCCGAGAACCTCGGCCTTCAATCCGAGCTTGCCAATCTTGCTGACCGCCTCCTTCTCTCCCTCGGACGTTATCGGGAATCCCGCTTCGATGATGTCCACCCCGAGGTCGTCCAGCGCCTGAGCTATCTTCATCTTGTCCTCTATGGATAGGGCGACGTTCGGGGTCTGCTCGCCGTCCCGTAGAGTCGTGTCGAGAATCAACACTCTTTGGGGGAGCTTGCCTTTGTCGAGCGATTTCTTGATATTATCTCCTATCTGAGCGAGAATCCTCTTCGTAGCATCCACACTGGGATCCGCACCGCACGCATCTTTCGATTTTTCAATCTCAGGGACATCGGTCAAGGACAATACCCCCAAAAACTTGTTTGCACTGGATCAGCCCAGCAGAAGAAGCAGCAAATCTTGATTTCCGAGTTTCAGGTTGTGTTCGGACATTTGCGGACTTCCCAATGCATTGCCCGCAACGGGTTTGCGAGCGATATTTGCATGGCCAAAGACCATATAAATATTGCGATTCCGGGGGCAATCTGATGGCCAGGAAAAGGATATCTGCTGGAGATTTCCCTATTCCTCGCCTTCTTCATTTTCTTTTTCCTCGGCCCTTGGGAGAATGACAAAACCGCAATGATCTTCTCCCTGGCAGATGCAACGCTTCTCGAAAGCATGAACTGGTGATTTGAATGCACGGAGCCCGATGCTCTCCAGCGCGAGCGAGATGTTCTTGCACACGGGATTCGAGCCCATGCCGTACTGTTCTGGGATCATCGAGACCGCGGAGATCTTTGCGGTCTTCGCCGCGTTGTTCACCTCTTCGATGCGGTACTCGGATATCCAGCCAGCACGCTTCAGCTTCTCGAGCCCGTCCCGCAATATCGTCTCTGCGGAACCCTCTTCTTTGACGCTCGATAGCAGGTCGTGAAGATCCGCAATCCCGGAAAACGCGATATCCAGCTGCCGGGTGACCCAATGGCTGCTCTCCGCAACCTTGAGCAGGTTGGCGAGAGCCAAAATTCCATCCGAGGGCTGTACCCTTAGTAGGCGGTCGTACCTGCCCTCCCCTTCTGGCCTTAGCCTCAATATCGGAGGAGCCTTTTCCAGGTCCGTCGGAGGCGGCGAGGGCTTGGTCGGAGGCGTCATCGGGCTCGGCCCGGATTGCGGGTTAGTCTGAAGTCTCCGCTTCTTGCCGAGCTCCTTCGCTAGCGCGTATTTCTCTTTCGCCTGATCCAGGACTCCGAGCTGGGCGGATTTCGCTTCGAGCTCCTTGAGCTTCTTGCTAACCCAACCTATGCCTTCCAGATGCCCCAGATATCCCACTTCGAACCCAAGTCTCGCAATCTCTTGGAGCAAAATGCGAGCGCTCTCATTGTTCTCTCTGGTGTCATCGCCCATCCTCGACTCACCGCCGGGCATCGGTGTGGAAGAATCCGTTCAGGCAGAGATTCCTCTCGCTTCCCCGATTTTGCATCAATCCCTTGGCTCGGTTTCAATCATGATAATGAGTATATCAAGCTTCTCGGATTGACGCTTTTTATGGAATCTGCGATATCGGTCCCGAGCCAGGAACAACGATTAACGGGAGATGCGTGGCGAGAGGGCGAACCTGCACTTTTCG
>Ga0315268_10006073_pt1 | contig 12883 bp, 15 predicted proteins | sample C1_top_MG_FD_204535 | JGI IMG/M metagenome (GOLD analysis project Ga0315268, IMG submission 204535) | Sediment microbial communities from Yellowstone Lake, YNP, Wyoming, USA - C1_top | ecosystem: Environmental > Aquatic > Freshwater > Lake > Sediment | place: USA: Wyoming | collected 2017-08-01 | reverse complement strand
TATGTTTACCACACTTTATGTTAGATATATGCAACATCAAGGGTTTAAGCTTTCCTATGCTTGTAGTTAGCTGCAAAACTGTACGCTGATTCTTGTGGTTTGGAGAAAGGGTTTTATCCAATCAACTACACGGTGGCATTTGCGCAAATCGCTTGCACAAAGACTGAAACGTGTTTGGCTGTTTTAGTTCAGAGTCAACATCCACAGTCTACATAACCGTAATAGATTCGGCTGATTCACTGTCCAGCATGTCACCAGTCAAAAATGCAGAAGACATCGCAAGATACCTCTACTGCTCAAGCATTGTAGAAGGAAGAGTGGCAAATGCCTACATCCACCTATCCAACCGAGTCGAAAATCCACAAGTAAAATTCCTGCTTCAATACATTATCCATGACACGACAAAACATTCAGCAATCCTCAGAGACATGGGCGACAACATCGCAAAACAAGATGTCAAAATCGAGGACTGCGAAGAAATCTGGGGAAAAGGCTGGAAAAACTGGGTTCTAACATCCATCGAAGAGCTATCAAAGAAGGAAAAAGTGACAACCGAAGAACTCGCTTCACTCATCGATGGAATGGGAAAACTCGAGAACTACTTTGCAGAAGGCTACCTAACCATCACTAACATGGAGATAGTTAGGCTCCTAGCAAAGCAAGGAAGCTTGGATCTTGGCAACTTCAATGCAATCTTGGAATGGACAATCCAAGACGAAAAAAGACACGAAGCAATTATGACGACAATTAAGGAACTGATAACAAGACAGGGCACATAAGAGAAGCGTGGAGTTTCCATCAATCAACCAGAAACTGAACAGACAGGTTTAGTGTGGAAATTCTGTAAACCAAATGCTTGCCATCTTCCTGCATCGTTGTTTCAAGATGGAGCCTTTTTCCCATAACTAGAGTGATCAACGCTTCTCGCGGCAGTCATGAAGTTCTTGAAGGGTAGAGTCACTATGAGCTCGTTTGGAGACCATTTGTGTTTTGTTCTTTCAAACGTCGAGATGAGATTTATGTCAGGTTTTTCTTTTGCTAAAGTGTTGTTGATGGTGGAACATACGCTGCTGGCTGGATAATGCATGAAGGGTTGGGCTCCTTCAAAGCATGTCAAACCGAGGATTCTATCTGCTTGTTCAGGGTTTACGAAGAAGACAACTATGTTCGGATCTGTTTCGAACTTGTCAAGAGGACCCAAAATGAGAAATCTGCCTTGTATGCTGGTTTGGGTTGTTTGCTGATCGAAGCTTGCGCAATTTCTTTTGATTTGTAAACTTTGTCAGTCAGGATTGTTGCATGGTCTTCTGCAGAAAGAGTTTACCAGCCTGCAGTATGGCGGCCACCGAGGCAAACGCAATTCTCCTTTGAAAGGTTGATCACAACATTCTCTTGCCTAACAGCACCAAGAGCTTCACAAATCTTAAGTTGCCTTTCGACTCCTTGTTTATCCCGGCTTTCAGAGAACCTCACTCCAATTGGCATGCTTTGCAACCCCAAAGTCTGAACTATACTCTTGACCTGCTCTTCAAACCTAGACATTTTTCTTCATCAACCACGTGATTGTTCGCATCCATATAGATTTTTTGAATGCCAAGCAACATAACTCAAATCTGTGGATTATTGATTCAACGACGACTCTACGTAAACGGTGGCTCGCAGATCGACAATGTGCAGAAAAAGTCTGAATCTAGGGTTTGGAGCTGTTTCAAGCTGTCTGCAAATTCGGGCTTTGGAAAGCAATAAAACTAAGAACCTGTGATAATGACTGGCAGGTGGTATTATGACCAAGGTAGAAGAGACTTATCTGTGTAAAATATGTGGCAACAAGGTCAAAGTCTTGGAATCTGGAAAGGGTACACTTGTTTGCTGTGGAAAACCAATGGTCTTAGTGAAGGCCTAGCTCAGAATCCGTATGGCCATACATTTACGATTGTCAGAAGTAAGCTAAGTGGTCAGTAAGCTTCTTTACCGTTAGCTGGCTTAGATTTGTTTGTGGACAGAATCTTTCATGCGAGAGCTAAGGCTGGCGAACAGTTGGAATGTTCAGGAGAGGCTTGAGAGCGTTAAGCGAAGCCTCGAACAGATATACGGTGTTATCCTGAAAAGCACTCTCTCAGAGGTCCCGCTGGACAGGCTTTATCCGACTGAGGATTTCTTGGAGAACGACAAGATAGGGTTTGTTTTGAAGAAGTCGGTTACTGAGGGTTATGATGTGTCCATAATAACCGTGAGAGACGGGGAAGACTATTTCGTTCTTGACGGCCATCACCGCGCATACATTAACAAGAAGCTCATGCAAACCAAAATCAAAGCTTACGTGCTAGAGTTTCCGAAAGGCACGCGATATCGGGCAGTTGAGAAACGTCCACTCGACAGCATGCCGATCGAAGACGTCACGGTTCTGGATGACATGATTTTACGGGCTTGGCAACGCATTCTGAGTGTCTTGAAACATTATGAGGCCATTTACTGCGCTCCGTTCTACATGAGGAAAGAGGAAATTCGTTTAAGGGATCTCGTGCCAACGCAATCCCAAGTTGGAAGAGCACAGGTCGACGCAATAAAGACATTGCTGGTGCCGATCGTTTGCGTTCGGTACAAGGGAAAGTATTATGTTCTAGATGGACACGCTCGGTCGCTTCGGGCTTTGCAAATGGGTTTAGAGTCAGTGGATGCGATGGTTCTCTTTCCGGAGACGCCGATTGACTATGGAGTGGCCAAAACCGCGAAAGAGATGAACCTGAAAAGCCTAAAAGACATAAAAATAGTGGATTAATACGGATGGTTTAGTTTTTGAGCGGCAACTGCGCTAATTAGGCGTGTTCAAAAAATGAGGGGTTGAGTTGGTCTTTCTGGTTTTACACGGTGTACGGTAGCATCTGCGTCAGCGTGGTCAGTCCTATTAGGACGAGTATGAAGGCGATGATGATGAGGATTATTACGCCCAGTATCGCGATCAGCAGTGCGTATCCCCAGCCACAGTCGAAGAAATGCTTTATCAACGCCAGCCAGATTACGAGAACTACAATTTGAGCTATGAGGCCAGTGAAGAAGAAGCCGAAGACTCCCACAATCACGGTGCCCAGCACAGCGATCCAAAGAGCGTCACTGAATTTCGCTTTGTCCTTTCCAACTAGTGCCCGGCCAGCAAGCCAAAGCACGGGTCCAAGCACTATCGCATTCACAATTATTTGGATGGCCAACGCATCAAGGTTTATAGCCAAACCGAATCACTGAAATACCTTTCTTACCTTCATCCGAATATAACATTTGCGAAACATCGACGCTTCACGTCATGACTGATTTAATAGCAACAGTAAAAAACTTGTAATTGACATTCATTGTTGGGAGAGAGTATGAGGAGACTTGCATCACGTATTGCAGTTCTGTTGATCTGCCTCTTTCTCATCATAATGTCCGCAGGATCAATGCATAGTTCTATCGATGATAAGAGCGATTTCGACGGCTCTGTGGATCATCAATGCCGTTTTTGGGGAATGATTGGCTACAATCTGCCTGCAGACGTCGTTCAAGACGACCTCATCGGCTTGCAGTTTTCGCTGAAGAACCTTGGAGCCTACAACGATGATGGCTGGGGTTTAGCCTTCTACAACAGCAGCGGCAGCCACATTTTCAGGGGTCAACCTTCCGCCTACTCGGATCCCAGCTTTGACCAAGCCGTTCAGAAGATCACTGCGAGCAACGCCTCCGTCAGCGTCTGCCACGTTCGAAAAGCTTCTTCAGGAGCAACAGCCATCCCGAACCCGCATCCATTCAACCGCACCAAAAACGGCAGAATCTGGATGTTCGGACACAACGGTGGACTCGACAAAACCAACCTGAAGAACCTCATCGGGCAGGAGTATTTGGAACAGAATCCGCCGACGGTTGGCGCGAACTGGAGCGACCCAGACGTGGTGGATTCGGATCTTTACATGTTGTACGTGATTAAATGCATTGAGCAGAACGGTTGGAACGCGACGTTGGGCATATCCAAAGCAGTTGCCGACATAAGCGCAGTGGATTATGGCGCCATGAACTTCTTCCTCACCGACGGCGAAACCCTATGGGGCTTCAGAAGAGGCATCACGCTCTACTACTATTACAATAGCACCGCGCCCTACGCGACAATAGCCTCGCAGCCGCCAAACAGCACTCAGCAAGACTGGACACAGCTCTACGATTACAACCTCATCATTTTAACAAAAGACAACCCACCCGTCATAATAGACAACATAACCACAATACCAGAACGCCTACACGAACTCGCCTTACCACTCCTTGTCACCACAACACTACTTGCAACCGCAATCAGCATCAAAAGAAAGAAAATGCACAAATCAAACGAACACAGAAGCCATGTTCAATCTCTACATAAGGTGCTCTAGAGCCGATCGAGAGGCTCCTTCTGAAGTTAGGGTTAAAAATATATCTAGATAAACAGACGTTCTAAGTCTGTACGGAAGAATCGCTTATGAAGGGTAAAGTCATTATACTTATGGGTTCGGAGCGAGATGCCGAATTTTGCCGGGAAATCGCCAAATACCTGAGACTTTTTGGACTGGAATACGAGATGCGGGTCGCATCTGCCCACAAGACGCCGGAAAAGGTTCTGGAAATTCTCAAACAATATGAGAAAGAAAAAATCGTCTACATAACAGTTGCAGGCAGGTCTAACGCATTGAGCGCGTTCGCGGACGCAAACTCCACTAAACCCGTAATCGCCTGCCCACCTTATTCAGAAAAATATGCGGGAACAGACATCTACTCTTCACTTCGGGTGCCAAGCGGCATAGGCTCAGTTGTAACCATCGAACCCGAAGCCGCAGCAATCGCAGCCGCAAAAATGCTTGCACTCGAAGACGCGGAACTCGCAAATCAGATCAGAAAGTATCAGAACGCAAAAAAAACCGACATCGAAAAAGGAGACGAATCCGTTAAGAAGCTGAAGTAGAGCGTGGGTTTGTGGGTAGCGTAAAGGACCTAGAAATAAGCAAGAAGCCGACTGACAAGGCGATGGGTATCGGCGAATTTCGCTTCTCAGACCGCTACAGCGTCTTCGACTGGGGAGAAATGCCCGACCACATAGAAGACAAAGGCCAAGCTCTCTGCCTCATGGGAGCCTACTGCTTCGAACGCCTAGAAGAAAGAGGCATCAAAACCCACTACCGAGGTTTGGTAACTGAGAAGGGCGAAGTCAAAACCTTCGAAGAACTAAAAAAACCAACAAACATCATGGAAGTCAACCTCGTCAACGTAATCCGACCCCAACCCGTCAAAGAAAAAGGCAAACTAACCTATGACTATACCAGCTTCACGTCAGACCAGAAAAACTTCCTCATCCCCCTCGAAATAATCTACAGAAACGGCCTCCCCGAAGGATCATCCATCTTCAAACGTCTCGAACAGGACCTGATAAAGCCTAAAGATCTAGGCCTGGACCACGCACCTAAACCCGGCGAGCGACTCGCAAAACCCATCTTCGACGTAAGCACCAAACTCGAAGACAAAGACAGATACGTCACATGGAAAGAAGCCCAAAAAATCGCCGGGCTCACAGGCAAAGAGCTAGACGAAATAAAAACCATCCTGCTAGAAATCGACGAAATAATAACCAACCTAGCCGCAGAAGCCGAACTGGAAAACGAGGACGGCAAAATCGAACTAGCCTTCGACACGAACAGAAGACTCATGGTTGTAGACGTGGTAGGCACGCTGGACGAGTGCAGATTCACCTACAAAGGACTGCACGTAAGCAAAGAAATCGCCAGACAATACTACAGAAAAACCCGTTGGTACAAAGACGTGGAAGAAGCAAAAAAAATCGCCGAAACAAAAGGAACAGCAGACTGGAAAACTCTCTGCAAATCCAAACCGCCCAAACTCGACCCGCAACTGAAGACGATCATAAGCCAGATGTACGTGGCCACCACCAACGAAATAACGAAACATAAGATCTTCGATGCGCCTCCCTTGGCGCAAGTTATCAAGAAATACCGCGAATACGCGGGTGAAAAAACATGATAGTAAACAAGATAAGAAACGCAATAGCGGAGTACGACCACGACCACGTAAGAATCGGCGTACTCGGTTCGCATTCGGCTCTGGAAATTGCCAGCGGAGCCAAACAAGAAGGCTTCGAAACCGTAGTCGTTTGCCAAAAAGGAAGAGAAAAAACCTACACGCACTATTACAGGCAACTCTTCGACCAGATCATGCTTCTCGACAATTTCGCAGAACTCGCCGAAGAAGAAAACGTGCAGAAACTCACCGACCTTAACGTGGTCTTCGTTCCGAACCGCTCTTTTTCAGTTTACGTGGGCTACAAGAACATCGAGGAACAGTTCGCCGTGCCTATGATGGGAAATCGCTACATACTCAAAACCGAAGAACGCAACACGCCGCGAAACCAGTACTACTTACTTACAAAAGCAGGAATACTCACACCCAAAACCTTCAAAACGCCGGAAGAAATCGACCGCCTCGCAATAGTCAAAGTCCCAGAAAAACAAAGAAAGATCGAAAGAGCCTTCTTCTACGCTTCAACGCCAGAAGAATTCAGGGAGAAAGCCGAGGAACGCGTAAAATCCGGAATAATCAGCCAAGAAGACCTAGAAAGAGCAGTCGTAGAAGAGTATGTTGTAGGAGCGAAGTTTAATGCCAACTTTTTCTGGTCTCCGCTCACCGACAACATAGACCTCCTAGGCTTTGATAAGCGCATACAGACAGATCTAGATGGCGTGCTGGATCTACCAGCTGCCGAGCAACTTGAAATCAACATAAAAACCCAGAACGTGGAAATCGGACACATGGGCGTCACTATGCGCGAAAGCCAACTGGAAAAAATCTTCGAAGCCGCTGAACGCTTTGTAGCCACATGCAAACAGGAATACCCGCCCGGAATGGTAGGCCTCTTCGCACTGCAAGGCGCCGTAGCCAAGGACATGCAGTTCTACGTTTTCGACGTTAGCCCCCGTGTTCCCGGATGCCCATGCGTCGAACCCACGTCACCGTACATGAAGTATAAGTATGGAATGGAAGTGGGACCGGGAAGAAGAGTCGCCGTGGAAGTAAAACGCGCGGTCAAGGAAGACAAGCTTGGGGAAATCGTGACATGACAAGCAAAAAAGAAATGGCCCGAATCCTCAGCGAATACGACCCAGACAGTCTGACCATAGGCACACTAGGCTCACACTCAGCATTAAACATCTTCAAAGGAGCAAAGGAAGAAGGCTTCGAAACCGTCTGCGTCTGCAAGAAGGCTGATGAGATACTTTACAGGAAATTCCCGCTGGCAGACGAAATCATCATCGTAAAGGACTTCACTGAACTGTTAAGCGAAAAACTGCAAAAGAAGCTGCGGCAACTTAACACTGTCCTGATTCCGCACGGCTCGTTTACCGCTTACCTTAGCACGGAGCAGTTGATCAACGACTTGCTTGTGCCAACGCTTGGAAACAAAGAACTGCTACACTGGGAAGCCAGCCGCAAAAAACAGGAAGAATGGCTACGAAGCGCCGGATTGAAGCTACCAAAAACCTTTGAAAAGCCAGAGGACATCGACCGCCTAGTCATAGCGAAACTCCCAGGGGCAAAAGGCGGCAAAGGCTATTTCCTAGCCAACTCGGCAGACGCTTTCAAGAAGAAAGCGAAAGAAATGGTCAGCCGTGGTCTCTTAACAAATGAAGACATCAAAAGGATACATCTGCAAGAATATGCGTTGGGGCTGAACGTTTACCCGCACTACTTCTCCTCGATAGTAAGAGAAGATGTGGAATTCTTTGGAGTGGACAGGCGTTACGAGTCTGCAGTGGACGCAATCGGACGCATACCCGCAAGCGAACAGCTTGAAGTTGGCATAAGCCCGACCTACACGATAGTTGGCAACATCCCGATAACGCTCAGAGAGTCGCTGCTTCCAGAGTTGATAAGGATGGGTGACAACGTCCACAAGGCCGCAGAAAAAATTGCGCCGCCTGGAATGGTCGGACCTTTCTGCCTTGAAACCGTCATCACCGACAACCTAGAAATATACACGTTCGAGATTTCAGCAAGAATCGTCGCCGGAACAAACGTGGGCATCGGCACTTCACCCTATCCGTACTTGAAGTACGGCGAGAACATGTACATGGGAAGAAGAATAGCACTGGAAATAAAAGAGGCAACAGAACAAGGAAAACTCGGCAAAATCCTCGCATAACAACCTTTAAGGCTCGTTTCTTCGCTATTTTAGTTATAGAGGTTTATTCTATCGACTTCTTACATACGCCGTTATAAGACGCGAAAAGCCTTTCCCTTGAATAGGGGAGAAAGGAGAATTGGCGGAAGAGGCTTTCGGCTGGCTGTTCGTAGGCCACATCCCACTCATCTACGAGAAGAAGCGACTCGCGAAACAGTTCCAAATAGAAACATGGCTCGACCTCGCCCAAGTAATGAAAGAACTCAACCTCGAAAAAACAGACCTAAACAAACAGGCAGGACACCAAGCCGCAAGCTACGTCGTCTAAACGCTACAGGCTCTCAAAACCCGCTCAAAATTCTCTCGCGTCCTATCATTCTTGTAAAGCCTTAATGCCTCAATGACGGCATTTTTGTCTCTTTCGCCAGTTTTTTCAGCCACTATCTTTGCTACAACGCCTCCGACGAAGAGAAACTGGCAGGCCGCTGTCACGTTGGAAGGACGCCGACTCAAACTCGCCGTCTCAAAATCAACGATAAACGAATGATCTTTTTTATCAATGATTATGTGCTTAGGAGCGTGACTCAGCTCTCCATGATCCAAATGAATGTTGTCCAAACGCCAGCATTGCTCCAGAACCTCCAGCAAAACTTTGCATATACGTTTCTTGCTCCGCTTCTTTTCCACCCATTCTGGAAAATGCACACCATCAACAAACTGTGACAAAAGAAAATTCTTGCTCACAGCCAGTAGTTTTGGACCGACGTCTACTGTGTTAGCTTTTTCAAGCAACGCTGCTTCATGCAACAAATCGGTGCGGCCTGCGTCCACTCTCCGGATCTTCAGCGCAACTTTCTCACCGCCTCTATACGCAGCCACAACCAACCCCACGCAACCCTTCCCCCAGACGGGCACATTGAATGCTTGCTTCTTGCCATTGAACTCCACTGTTGCCACTTTCAGCTTTCGCAGTTCTCTTAACCGATAGGCTAGCTCCCGTTTGTTCAATCGAGGATAACAGATTACAGACGCAAAAGGCTCTCCGCGCAACCTTTCAACAGGAACTAGGGTCTCGTTTTCCAATAACAGGTCGCCTGACAACACTAGCTTATGCGTTCACCATAAATAAACAGTTTAACACTTTGAGTCTAATAGAAGAATCCACTGGAGACCGCGTTAGCAAAGATGCCCAGATTTAAGCAATTAGCAAATATTCTCAATATGATGAACAGAAAAGAGTCCATCCGCAACGTTGGCGTAATAGCCCACATAGATCATGGAAAAACAACCATGACCGACTCGCTACTTGTAAAAGCCGGAATGCTGCCGTCCCAAATCGCCAGCTCCGCAAGAGCACTCGACTATCTGGAGGAAGAACAGCGACGCGGGATCACGATAAAGACCGCAAACATATCATTGTTGCACGAGATGGAAGGCAAGGCTTACATCATTAATCTTGTTGACACTCCGGGTCATGTAGACTTCACAGGCAAAGTCACCAGGGCTTTGCGCGCCATAGACGGCGCCATCGTCGTTGTGGACGCAGTGGAAGAAATTATGGCGCAAACGGAAACCGTTACACGTCAAGCGTTGGAAGAAAGAGTAAAGCCAGTTCTTTTCATTAACAAAGTGGACCGCCTAGTAAGAGACATGCAGCTTTCGAAGGAGGAGATTCAAAAGAAGTTTCTACGCATAATTAATGACTTCAACAACCTCATCGAAATCTTCGGCGAACCCGAATTCAAAGAAAAATGGAAAGTGGACCCCGCGAAGGAATCTGTTGCTTTCGGTTCAGCTCTCCACAAATGGGGTTTCACGACCGCAACAACGAGAAGAGAAGGTATCAAATTCAGCGAAATCGCTAAAGCCTGCACCGAGAACAAACATCAAACCTTAGCCAAACAGATTCCTCTTCACGATACAATACTCAACATGATCGTCAAGAACAGCCCAAGCCCAGTTGAAGCCCAACGATACCGCGTGCCCAAAATATGGAAAGGTGTAGCCGAGTCGGAGATTGGACAGGCCATGATGAAATGCGTCGACGACGGACCGACGACCATGTGCATCACGATGGCTCAAATGGATCCGAAAGCAGGCTTAATCGCAACTGGAAGACTCTTCTCTGGCACAGTTGAAGATGGAAAACCAGTCTACCTTGTTGGAGCAAGAGAGGAGCAGATCATTCAGCAGGTTTCAATGTACATGGGCGCTTCAAGAGAAAAAGCGAACAAGATCACAGCTGGAAACGTGGCTGCCTTGACAGGATTAGAATCGGCGAGAGCAGGCGAAACACTCGTTGATGTTACGTTTAAAGATGCCATGATTCCTTTTGAGCGAGTGAAATATGTTTCAGAACCTGTTCTGACAATGGCTGTTGAGTCGGAGAACCCAAAGGATTTGCCAATCTTGATCGACGCTATGAAAAGGCTTTCAGTAGAAGACCCAAACCTTGTCACCACCGTTAGTAAAGAGACCGGAGAGTATTTGCTCAGCGGCATAGGCGAGCTTCATCTGGAAATCGCCACGAAATTCCTGAAAGAGTACACCGGCGGAATAGACGTTGCCACATCTGAACCAATGGTTCAATACAACGAAAGCATTGCTGAAAAGGGCGCGCAAGTGATGGCTAGAAGCGCCAACAAGCAGAACGCTTTCTGGATTCAAGCGGAACCAATTGAAAAGGCCGAGTTTGGTGGAAACGACAGGAGTGTTTGGGCTGTTGATGAACGTGAGAACATGCTTGTAGACCGGACAGAAAACGTCGACCACCTTTCTGAAGTTAAAGACTCTATAATTGCAGGTTTCCGATGGGCGTGCAGAACAGGTCCATTGTGCGAGCAGCCATTAAGGAACCTGAAAGTAAAGATTATGGATGCCGAGATCCATGAAGACCCTCTTCAACGTGAGTCAGCGCAGATCATGCGAGCGGTAAGCCGTGCCATCCTTGGATCATTCCTAACCGCTAAGCCGGTGCTGCTTGAACCAATATACAAAATCGAGGCTACCGCTTCAACACAATCAATAGGTCAGTGCACAAACATTATCACGCGAAAACGCGGAAAAATCTTCAGCTCCGAACAGAAAGGCGCTCTTGCCATAATCAAAGGCTACATTCCAGTCGCAGAGTCTTTCGGTCTATCCGCAGAAATGCGTTCGGCAACATCTGGCCGTGCCTTTTGGCAATTTTTCTTTGACCACTGGGAGAAAGTACCTGAACAAATCGCATCTGACATCATCAAGCAGGTCCGCAAGAAGAGAGGACTGCCGCCAGAGGTTCCGAAACCAGAAAAGTTCGCAGATGAAATCTGAGGTGAGACTCTTGAAACTGAAACTAAGCACGGATTGCCCGCTGAATTTGGATTTCACTCTCTGCTGCGGACAAGCCTTCAGATGGAACAAGCAAGGTGAATGGTGGTACGGCGTTGTTAAAGGAAGAGCCTGCAAACTACGCCAAGCGGAAAACACGTTGGAGTTCGTTAATGTAGAATCTGGTTTCATCAAAGAATACCTTGGGTTAGACGACGACCTACCAGAGATTTTTGCACAGATAAGCAAAGATGAAAACATGGGCTTGGCAATCAAAGCGTTTAGTGGCCTGAGAATTCTCCATCAAGAGCCTTGGGAGTGCCTCATCTCCTACATCTGCGCCACCTACAAAAACATCGCAGCAATAAAACGCATGTTGCATGAGCTCTCCAAAAAATTTGGAGAAAAAACAGTTTTCGAAGAACGCCACTTCTTTACATTCCCAAAGGCAGAAAAATTAGCGAAGGCTTCGATAAGTGGTCTTGCCAAATGTGGTCTCGGCTACAGGGCTAAGTATGTTTCGGAAACTGCCAAGATGATTCATCGCACTGATTTTGATCTTGGATGCCTGAAGAGATTGCCATACGACGAGGCAAAAAGGGAATTGCTACACTTCCATGGTGTTGGCCCAAAGGTAGCGGACTGTGTTTTACTGTTCTCTTTAGGAAAGACTGAAGCGTTTCCGGTGGATGTTTGGATAAAACGAGTGATAATGAGATACTATGCAGAATATTTCCCAAAGTTGGCTGAAAGGATTTCAGACAAAAAATCACTCACAGACAGGGAATATGCCAAACTAAGCAGGTTTGGACGAGACTACTTCGGAAAGTACGCAGGCTACGCTCAGGAATATCTTTACCATTACGAGCGGACAAAAGTGTAGGTCTATTCCGAGCCTGCTCGAGCTTTCCACTTTTCCAGTCTCGTTCTTACTTCTTCCTCAAGCTTCTCTCTAGAAATCAGTCGCCCGCGGACAATGACTTCTTTGTCGATGACTATGCTAGGCGTGCTGATTATTTCATGCGTTAAGCCTTCGTCCAGTCCTTCTTTGGTTGCCATGTTAACCTCTCTATAGGCAATACCCAGCTTCTGCGCTACTTCGCTAACTACCAGCTTAGCAATCGGGCAGGTAGGACAAGTGGGCAAAGTAAAGACCTTAAGCTCCATGACGTCCTCTCCTCAAACTTACTTCTAACACTATAGACTCTTTTAGATTTTTCACTCGTTAAACAAAGAAAAGAGGATCAAACCCAGAGCAGCCCCTTTATATTCAGAATTGTGCAGGCGTTTCAGGTAGTTTTCCCCAACCGAAGTCAACTATGTACAGTAACACTTTGACACCGTAGAGAGCAATGGTGTCTAATCCGAAAACGTTTAAATTGACTTGAAAAC
>Ga0315268_10006072_pt1 | contig 12884 bp, 9 predicted proteins | sample C1_top_MG_FD_204535 | JGI IMG/M metagenome (GOLD analysis project Ga0315268, IMG submission 204535) | Sediment microbial communities from Yellowstone Lake, YNP, Wyoming, USA - C1_top | ecosystem: Environmental > Aquatic > Freshwater > Lake > Sediment | place: USA: Wyoming | collected 2017-08-01 | reverse complement strand
CACTGAATTGGCTGCCCGCCATCACCCGCCGCTCAACCCGGATGTGCCGGCGCTCGTCGGCCAGCTCTACAGCCGAGAGGTGGCGTCCGATGTCAAGCTCACCCTGATGAACCAGTACCCGGACAATCATCTTGTTATGCTGTTGCACGCGACGGGCACGCCGCAGGAGCGGCTAGAGACGCTGCCGCTGTATGAGCTGGATCGCCGTGACGATATCAGCCACCTGACGACGCTCTACGTTCCGCCCCTGCCGCTGCCAGGCGCGTTGGAGACTTTTCAGGACACTATCGCTCGCCTGCGTGCCCCGGATGGCTGCCCGTGGGATCGTGAGCAGACTCACCTGTCGTTGCGGCGCAATCTGCTCGAAGAGGCGTATGAGGTCTTGGCGGCGTTGGACGGGGAAGATGCTAGCGCGCTGCGTGAAGAGCTGGGTGATCTGCTGCTTCAAATCGTGCTACATAGCCAAATTGCCGTCGAGTCCGGCGAGTTTAGCATGGCCGATGTGGTCGCGGCAATTGACGCCAAGATCAAGCGTCGCCACCCGCACGTCTTTGGCGATCTCCAGGTCTCTGGAGTGGGAGACGTGATCGCGAATTGGGAGACGATCAAGCAAGTTGAGCGCGCCGATAACGGCAATGGTGACAAATCTGCGCTCGACGGCGTGCCAGCCAGTTTGCCCGCGCTGGCCCAGGCCGAAGCCTATGGCGAGCGCGCGTCGCGCGTGGGCTTTGATTGGCCGAACGTAGAGGGCGTACTGGACAAGGTGGCCGAAGAGATTCGCGAAATCCAGCAGGCCGCCGAAGCCGATCGCGCCGACGAGTTTGGCGATTTGCTGTTTGCGCTGGTCAACGCCGCGCGCTGGATGCGTATTGACCCGGAGGCTGCGCTACGCTCTGCGAATGCCCGCTTTGCCCGCCGCTTCCGCTCGGTCGAAGCGCAGGCGCGGGCGCAGTCGCGTGACCTGCAAGGGATGAGCCTGACCGACCTGGACCAGTTGTGGGAGTCGGCCAAGCGCGCCGGTGGATGAGGGCCTTTCGTCTCGTCATCGGAAAGGAGGGCCTGTGCAAGAGTTTTGGAACTTTATTCTGCGATACGCTGGGCTGGTCGCGCTGGTGTGCGCGGCAGGCGCTGTCTATAACCTCGTGACCGCCTACCGTGCCCGGCGTGAAGGGCGCTCGGCGATGTTTGGCGCAGAGCGTCAGGCAGCCAACGACCGCGGGATGCGTTCCGGCGTTTTCGGGGTGGGCTTGGTCGGGCTGACGTTATTGTTCTTCGGGTTGGCGCTGATTGGCACGGGGAACGCACCTGCTGATGAGCAGCCGACACGCCTTCCAACTCGCGCAGCCACTCCACGGTCCGGCATCACACCCAGCCAAGTCGTTACACCCACTAAGCAGCCGACCTCTTCGCTGCCGACTGTGCCGCCGCCACCCCCTGCGACGAACACACCTGCACCCGTCGTGACGACTCCCGGAGCAGACCGCAAGACCGCCGTCGTCACCGGCACGGCGGATGTGGGCGGACTGAAATTGCGCAAGACGCCGAACGGCGAGTTGATTGACTCGCTGCCGGATGGGACGGTTGTCGAGCTGTTGGGCGAAAGCCAAACCGTCGTTGGATTGGAATGGAGAAACGTCCGTGACCCCAAAGGGCGCGAGGGTTGGGTAGCCGCGCAGTACCTGATTATCAACCCCTAGAGCATCCTCGACTGTTGGCGAAGGCCGGGTGACATGGGTCATCCGGCCTGTGTCTCTTCTTATTTTGCCTTTACTCGGGCAGTTGCAAATAGCAAGCAGAAAAGACTCTAGTTTGGTGCTTGCCGGATTTGCCTGCGTTGACGCAGCGGCAAAAACACGTGGAACTGGCTGCCGGGGTAGGTTTCCTCGTCGCAGCCGGGGCTTTCTACCCACAGTTTGCCTCCGTGCGCCTCCACAATCCCTCGGGCGATAGGCAGCCCCAGGCCCGGCCCACCGCCTTTGAATTGGGTCTTGCTCGTCGAGTGCAAAGCGAGTTCGCCGGTCTGGTAGAACTTTGTAAATATCAACTCTTGAAATTGAGGGTCAATTCCGATCCCCGTATCGCTAACGGCGATCTCAATTCCTTCGGGCAAATCCTTTTCGCCGCTGGCCACGGCGCGGCCTGAAATGGTAATCATGCCGCCATCGGGAGTGTATTTGATCGCGTTGACGACCAGGTTATAAAACACTTTGCGCAAAGCGTCGAGGTCGGCCTCTACCTCTGGCAGGCCGTGCATGTCCTCCAGTTTGAGATTCAAGTGTCTCTCTGCCATCGACTTGGCAAAGCCATTGCAGACCGTCTGGATCAGTGTGGGCACGGATAGAGGCTTGGGAAGGAGCTGCAGCGCGCGGCTATCAATCTTGAGCACATCGAGCATACTATCCACGATCTCGTGCAACCGGACAGCACCCGAATAGATAGTCGTGACCAACTCCTGGTGAATCGGGTTGTCTTTGATGGTTGCGTCATTGAGCAGGATTTGACTGGAGCCGCGCAAAGTGGTCAAGGGCGTGCGCAGCTCGTGAGAAGCGACGCCGATAAAGTCGGACTTGGTACGATCCAGGCGCTCCAGTTGATCGTACGCCTGCCGGATGCTAGCGTACAGGCGCGCGTTTTCCAGGGCGATGGCGGCCTGCCCGGCAAAGGCAGTCGCCAGCGTGATCTCGTCGTCGTCGTAGGGTGATGGGATCTCTCGCGCGAGCGAGAGCATCCCAATGACCACATCGGAGCGGATGAGCGGGACACCCAGCCAGGAGCGGGCCGGAGGCAGGCCCTCCACGTATTGCCAGTCGGGCCGCTGCGATACGTCGGGAATGGAGAGAGGCCGCTGGGTAAGGTGGACTTGTCGAAAGATGTCGTTGTCGTCCCCCAGTAACGATATGCGAATCTGGCGAGGCATGGCTTGTTCAGGAAACCCTCGGGCGGCGACAATCTCCATTTCGCTGCCGCTGAGCAACATGACCGAGCCACGGTCATAGGGAACGATTTCGGCTAAGCGTTCCAAGACCAAATCCAACACTTTGGCCAGGTCCAGCGTCCCGGTGAGGGCGCAGCCCACATCGTACATTGTTTCGGCCAACCGCTGCGCCTCTTCGGTCGAGGCCAGCGCTGCCTCCAGTTCTACACCCTGCGTTTTCTCAGAGAGCCGCAACGTTACCAGTTCCAGCACCATGCGGAATCGGACAGTATGGATGAGGGTGGCTAGCGCCGTCGCCAGGAACAGCGCGACTCCGAAATATAACCAATCGGGCGAAGGGGGCGAGAGCCATACTACAATCCCCCATCCAGCCAACGTGGCCGCAATCACCACGGTAAGCCAGAGGGCAGACAAAAAGAACAGTCCAGCCCCGACGATTAGAATCAAAAGACCTGTCGTCAGCTTGGGGTCCGGGACGAGATAGAGGTAGCAGAGAATGTTCAGCAGGATGATCCCTGCGGCGGCTGCGCCAATGGGCTGCGCCACGGAAATTGGGATCGGCCACCGGCCCAACGCGATACGGAGGCCAAACATCAGTGCGGCTGAACAGGCAGCCAGGGTAACCATCACCAGCGCTGCAGCTGGGGGGAGGGTCAACGCGTAACTTCCGGCCAGGATGATAAAGACCGCGCCCAACCCAATCGAGACAGGTCGCAAGCTATTCCGAACCATAGCGTCCAGCGCAGCGTATAACGAGTCTTTGTCGAAATTCAGTGGTTGCTCGTTCTCGTCGGGTTGCATACGCTCTTGACCTCAGAGTCTCTTCACTGCAGCCATCCACTCAATTGCGTTGGCTCTGCCAACGCAGTCATGTCAAGCGTGATCGGCGTCACCGACACGACGCCGTCTACCGCCACCGCCCGTATGTCGCTATCCGGTTCCAGCGTCTCCATGTCCACGCACACCTCAAAGCCCATCGGCCCCGGATCGCTGGGCCGGCGCCGGTGCGGCTTGACCGGGACAAAGTATCGCTGGCGGCTCATCCGCGTCCAGCGCCAGGGCGTCTGGGGCGTGGCCGACTGGGGCACGTCAATCTTGAGCAGGTCCACGCCGTGGGGCAGCCCCACGCTCAGCGCCTGCCGCGCAAAGAGCTTCAAGAAATGCGCTGCCGTCTTGAAATCAACCGCTTCAGATTGATTCAGGTAATACTCGGGCGCTGTCTGAACTGAGACGGCCAGCGACGGGATGCCAAAATCTGCGCCTTCCATCGCCGCACCCACCGTGCCAGAGACCGTAATGCCAGAGCCAATGTTTTCGCCATAGTTGATGCCGGCCACGAGGAGGTCGGGCTGGCGTGGAGCCAGTTCCATCACGGCATGCTGGACGACCTGCGCCGGGCTACCTTCGATTCCAAAAGCTTCGACCTGGCTCCCGTTGAGCACAAGGTGCTGGCGGGTAATGCAGCCTTCGGAAGCCGGGGGCATCGAGCGACCCGCGCCAGACTGCTGCTGAATCGGTGCGACGATGAATACCTCACCCATTTCTGATAGTGCCGCTGCCGCTGCACGCAGCCCCGGCGAGCCGACGCCATCGTCGTTGGTAACAAGAATCAGGGGCAATGATCTGTTCATAGTGTTCTCACGCAGTTCACCCGTGCGAAGGGTCTGGTCATCATCATACCAGCGAATCAGAGTTTCAACAAGGCGATTGACAAGCCCTCCCGAACGGGGGATAATTGCCCTCATGACCTTACCTTCACCCGTGCTTGTCACCCAACCCAAGCAACTCGTCGCGATGTTGCCTCGCCTGATGGCTGCACCGGCCGTCGGCGTGGACACCGAGTCGGACAGCCTATACGTTTACCGCGAAAAGGTTTGCCTGATTCAACTTTCAATCCCGGGCGTGGACTATCTTGTGGATCCTCTCGCGCCGGGGTTGGACCTGGCGCCGTTGGGACGACTGTTCGCCGATGGGCGCGTGGTCAAGGTCTTTCATGCCGCTGAGTACGACGTGATGTGCCTCAAGCGCGCTGCAGGCTTTCAGTTCCGCAAGCTGTTCGACACGATGTGGGCGGCGCGGATTCTGGGCTGGAGGCAGGTCGGACTGGCAGCTATCTTGCAAGAACACTTTGGGGTACGGTCGGACAAGCGCTGGCAGCGCTACAATTGGGGCCGCCGCCCGTTGGAGGGCGCGGCGCTGGCCTATGCGCGACTGGATTCGCACTATCTGCTCGCTTTGCGCGAGATTCAGGCGCGCGAGCTTGCCTTGCGTGGGCAGGTCGAGGAGGCCTGTGAGACGTTCGATCAGGTGGCGGCTGTGACGCCCGCTTCGCACGAGTTTAGTGCCGATGACTTTTGGCGCGTCAGGGGGGCCTGGGACCTGCGCCCGCGCAGTCAGGCGATCTTGCGTGAGCTATTTGTCTTTCGCGACCGGGAGGCACGGCGGCGCGATTGGCCTCCTTTCAAGGTGATGGGCGACAGGACGCTTGTCGCGCTGGCTCAGGCAGGGCCGCGCCAGGTGGGTGATCTGAGTGGCCTTGATGGCATGACGCCGTTGCAAGTCAAGCGTTATGGAAACCGGATCGTAAGCGCTGTGGCGCGTGGACTGGCTGCGCCAATTCCGCACCCGCCGCGCAGTTCGCCGCCGGACTATCAGGCGCTGGCCCGTTACGAAAAGTTGCGCGCATGGCGCAAGCGGGTCGCCGCCGAGCGTGGAGTCGAGCCGGACGTTGTCGTTTCCAATGCAGCGTTGATGGCTGCAGCGCATCGCGTCCCGCGCACGTTGCACGAACTAGAGGGGATCGAGGGATTGGGGCCCTGGCGGCTCAAGACTTTTGGATTACAAATGTTGGAGGCGTTGAAATGAAGCTTGATTTCTGGGGTGCAGCCAAGACCGTGACTGGCTCGATGCACCTTGTCGAAGCGAATGGGCATCGGCTGTTGTTAGACTGTGGGTTGTTTCAAGGGCGGAGGCAAGAAGCGCGCGAACGGAATGAACAACTCCCCTTTGAGGCGTCAACCATTGACACAGTAGTGCTCTCGCACGCGCACATTGACCATTCGGGTAACTTGCCGACGCTGGCCAAGAATGGTTTCCAGGGATGTATCTATGCGACATCCGCCACGCGCGACCTGTGCAGCGCAATGCTGCGTGACTCGGCCACGATCCAGGAGGCCGATGCAAAGTTTGTAAACAAGCGAAATGCCGAAAAGGGGTTGCCGCCGGTCAAGCCGCTCTACACTGTCGAGGATGTGGGCAGTGCGCTGCATCTGTTCCGTGCCGTGGACTATGACCATCCCATTGACATTCTGCCGGGCGTGCGGTTGACGTATCGCGACGCCGGACATATTCTCGGCTCGGCGTCTGTGGCGCTGGATGTGACGGAAGATAGCCGGGTGACGCGGCTGGCCTTTACCGGCGATGTAGGGCGCCCAGGCGCGGCCATCTTGCGCGACCCGGAGGTGATCGAGCGTGCTGATGTGCTCATCACCGAAAGCACGTATGGCGGTCGCCACCACGGCCCGATGGGCCAGGCGCGCGAAAAATTGGCTCAGGTGGTGGGCGAGACTACCCGGCGCGGCGGCGTGCTTATCATCCCGTCGTTCGCCGTTGGCCGCACGCAGGACATTGTGTATCACCTCCATGGGCTGTTCGAGGCCGGAGCGATCCCCACCCTGCCGGTGTACGTGGATAGCCCTCTTGCGATCAACGTAACCGAGGTCTTTCGCCAGCACCCGGAATGTTACGATGAGCAAACGCATCAGCACATGCTCCACGACCACCACACTGACCCGTTCGGTTTTTCGCGGCTCATGTATGTCCGCGATGCGGAGGATTCGAAAAAGCTCAACACCTTGCAGGAGCCGGCGGTCATTATTAGCGCGTCGGGGATGTGCGAAGCCGGGCGAATACTGCACCACCTGCGTAATCATATTGCCGACCCGCGCACGACGGTGCTGTTTGTAGGCTATCAGGCTGAAAACACACTTGGCCGCAAGCTGGTGGACGGAGACAAAGTCGTCCGCATCTTTGGCGAAGAACACCCGGTGGAGGCTACCATTGAAAAGATTGATGGCTACAGCGCGCACGCAGATGAAGAAGAGATGCTCGAATTCATCGGCGCGATCGCGCAACGCCCCCGGCGGGCTTTTGTCGTCCATGGCGAGCCGGACGCGACCCGTGCGTTCGCCGCTGGTCTGAGCGGGCTGGGCATCTCGAGTGTGACGGTTCCAGAGCGTGGGCAGCAGTTTGAGGTGTAGGCGCGCTCGGTAGCCTGGACCACGAGCTCTAGAGCACACTCCCCAACTCGTCAGGGATGGCTTTCGCGCAGGCAAAGAGAAAAAGTGGAGACAGGGTAGGAGGTAAGGGGATGTCCAACACGCTAGACGAGAACGACTGGGGCCTCTTACTGCGGAGGATCAAGGACGGCAAGTGCACTCCTTTTCTTGGCGCTGGCGCTTGCTACGGAGCGCTTCCCCTCGGATCCGACGTCGCACAGGATTGGGCAAGCGACAAGGGCTACCCTCTGGAGGATTCGTACGACCTAGCCCGGGTCGCCCAGTTCCTGGCGGTGACCGAAGACCCCATGTCTCCCAAGGAGAAAATCCGGGAGCGGTTCAAAGAAATCCCCCCCCCGAATTTCTCCGCGCCTGACGAGCCCCACGGCGTTCTAGCCGACCTTCCACTCCCCGTGTACATGACCACCAACTATGACGACTTTATGGTGCAGGCTCTCCGGAGCCGGAACAAAAATCCCAAGCAGGAACTGTGCCGGTGGAACAAGTTCGTCAAGGGCGAACCCTCCATCTTTGAGACTGAGCCGGGCTTTAACCCCACTCCGATGATCCCCATCGTGTTTCACCTTCACGGGCACAACGGTGTGGCCGAGTCGCTGGTGCTCACGGAAGATGACTATTTGGATTTTTTGGTCAACATCTCAAAGGATCAAGAGCTACTCCCGGCGCGGATTCAGAGAGCCTTGACAGGCGCCTCGCTGCTTTTCATGGGCTATCGCATCGCCGACTGGGATTTCCGGGTCCTGTTCCGCAGCCTGGTTGGCTACCTGGAACGGAGCATTGGTCGGGCGCACATCTCCGTGCAATTGGTGCCAGTGGGCCGGCAGGCTCCGGAAGAACAAAAGGCCAAAGCCCAAGAGTACCTGGATCGCTATTTCGAAGAGCTCAAGATCAGGGTCTATTGGGGGACGTGCCGCGAGTTTGCCGCCGAATTGAGAAAGCGATGGGAGGCATTCAGCCATGCCAACTGAATTCCAACCCTACGTGGGCCCCCGCCCCTTTGAGCGAGAAGATCAAGGCCTCTTTTTTGGACGCGGGCGCGAAGCCGGCGACCTGTTGTCTCTCGTCGTCGCGCACGCGGTGGTTCTCCTGTATGCTCAATCCGGGGCCGGCAAGAGCTCGCTGCTCAACGCCGGGCTGATCGCTTTGCTGGACGAGGAAGGATTCGAGGTTCTCCTGCCTGCACGAGTACGGGGTCTTGTACCTAAAGACATCGCTTCTCAGGAGGTGCCGAACGTCTATGTCTTTAACACACTCATGAGCTGGGCAGAGCGTGGAGCCGATCCCCAGCGGCTGGCGGCCATGACGATGTCCGGCTTTTTGAGAGAACGCAAGCACCCCACCGATGCCGAAGGGTTGCCTGCGCCTCGCGCCATTATCTTTGACCAATTCGAGGAACTGTTTGCCTTCTACCCGGAGCGTTGGAAAGACCGGCAGGGGTTCTTTGAGCAAATACGCGATGCGCTGGAAGAGGATTCACTTTTGCGCGTGGTGTTTGCCATCCGCGAAGACTACATCGCCCAGTTGGACCCGTATGTTGCTCTCCTGCCGGAAAAGCTGCGAACACGTCTCCGCCTGGAGCGCCTGCGTGGCGAGGCGGCCCTCGCAGCAATCAAAGGGCCTTTGCAAGATACGAACTGCTCCTTTGCCGAGGGCGTAGCCGAAAAGCTGGTCGAGGACCTGCTCAAGATTCGGGTAGAAACCAGTGCGGGCGAGAGCGCAGAAGTGGCTGGCGAGTTTGTCGAGCCGGTGCAGCTCCAGGTGGTCTGCCAGGGCCTATGGAAGGATTTGCCGCCCGATGTGACCGTCATCACCCCGGATCATCTTCAAGCATTTGGCGACGTGAGCCACGCGCTGTCCGAATTCTATGAGAGATCTCTCAAAAGCGCAGCCCAGGCAGGCCATGCAAGTGAGGGATACCTGCGCGAATGGTTCGAGGATGCGCTCATCACACCGGCTGGGACGCGGGGGACGGTCTACCGGGGAAAAGAGAAAACCGGTGGCGCTCCAAACGCAGCCGTGGACGTGTTGGAGAACCTGCATCTCATCCGGGGTGAATGGCGGGCCGGCTCCCGTTGGTACGAGTTGACCCACGACCGTTTTATCAAGCCCATCCAGAGATCGAACGCGGATTGGCACGCGGCGCGACGCGCCCGGTGGTTGCGCATCGGCGCGGGCATTGCGGCTGCTCTCATTATCTCGCTGGTGGGAATACTGTTCGGATTGCAGCCGCTGTTATCGGCGGTAGTGTCCGAATCCGCACGAACTGTTCAATCATCGCAGGTCACCGTCACTGCGGCCGTCAGCGAATCTCGGGCCACGGCCACAGCCGGCGCGGCCCAGGTGTCTCAAGTTGGGGCCACCGCGACGGCGGCACAGATCGAGTCGCAGGCTACGGCCACAGCAGGTGCAGCCCAGGTGTCGCAAGTCCAGGCCACGGCAGTGGTGGCCCAGACGACGGCAACGGCAAGCGCGGCTCAATTGACCGAGGTCAAAGCTACAGCGGACGTGGCGCAGCGTCAGGCAGAAAACCTGGCTCGGGTCCGCCCCTTGAGGCCGGGCCTCAGCGTGAGCGGCGTCAAGGGGACGGCCGGCACCATCGGCGCTTTTGTCCGTGGCGCAGGAGGTGAGATTTACCTCCTCAGTTCTGCGGATACTTTGGGTGGGCCAGATTACGCGCCCGATTCCGAGGTCATTCAACCCGGTGGGATTGATGGCGGCCGCACGCCCGCTGACGTGATAGGGTATTTTACCAAATACCTTCCCCTGGGCAGCAAGGCGCCAGTGGCAAACCTGGTCGGCTTGGCTCGCATAAAGCCCGGCGTCGCGTTCGAGACAGCCATCCCCGACATTGGGGTGCTGCGAGGTGTGCGCGGCCCTAAATCAGGCGCGCTGGTCCGCATGTGGGGCCGGACCTCCAAGCTGGCGACGGGCAAAATCGTAGGAGTGAATACAAGCTTTACAATGCCATCACCGCGACCTGCCGACAAGGGAGCTGAGGTCGCTTTTGTGAATGCGATTGGCGCATCGGCCATGTCAAAGGCTGGCGATGGCGGTGCGCTGGTCGTAGACGAGGAAGGCTACGCCATAGGAGTCGTCGTCGCTGGTTCAGAAACCATGACGATTCTCGCGCCCATCCAACAAGTGCTCAGAAGCCTGGGCGTCCAATTGTGCACCGTGGACACGAGCTGTGTGACCGTGGCGAAATAGACCGTCCCGCTCGCGCCGGATTATGAAGGACGGACAGATGGTCCTTCGTCGTTTGCCCTTCGTCGCGAACAAAGGAGCGCCTCATGCCAGAACCCTCTGACCGTGTCGCCGCCGAAAGCACGTCCATTGCTCGCATCCGGCAGCAATGGGATGATGTCATCCAGGCCGTTGTTGCCGCGTGTCAGGGTGATACAGACGCTGCCACACAACTGGCGCCTTTCCTCGACGAGATGTCGCAAAAAGACGATTGGCGCGCGCTCGTCGCCGTCCTGCGCCGCATCTTGATGGGCGAGCGTGACCCGATGGCTTTGCTCCCCGGCCTGGACGATACTGACGTGGTTATCGTGGGCGATGTGTTGCGCGGGCTGGGTGTGGATGTTCCACTGGCAGGGCAAGAAGAAGATGATGACACCGGCGACATGGTCACGCTGGACGATTTCCTCAACATGGTTATCGCGGCCTGCCGCCCGGATGCGCCTGCCGGTCTGTTCGAACAGCTTTGCGATGCCACGCGCGGCATGGCGACTCAGCCCGACGCACCTTCCGGCATCCGCGAGCTGGGCCGCGTGCTCAATGCCATCCTCGTCGGCGAGCGTGATTTTGACTTGTCCGCGTTGCCGCCCGAGCTCGCAGGCAAGGTGCGTGGCGTGCTGGCTGCACTCAAATGACCACAGACAACAGACCGCCGACCACAGTCGGCTACCAGCGGTCGAGTCCGATTACTGATTACTCACAATGGATCACTGACCATGACCCGTCCTCGCGTTCGTGACCTGGGAATCGTCGTGGGCGAATTGCCCACCGGGGAGCACAATGCCATCACCGATGTGGCCGGGGTGCGCGTGGGACATACCACATTGATATCGGGCGAAGGACCGTTGCGGCCAGGGCATGGCCCGGTGCGCACCGGTGTGACCGTCATCCTGCCGCACGGCGAGAACCTCTTCCGCCACAAGGTACATGCGGCGGTGCATACCATCAACGGATTCGGCAAGCCTTTTGGGTTCGAGCAAGTGCGTGAGTTGGGCTTTATCGAGTCGCCCATCGCGCTGACCAATGTGCTCAATGTCGGGCTGATGGCCGATGCGTTGGTGCAATACGCGATTCGGCAAAGCCCAGAGATCGGCATTCGCACCAGCAGCGTCAACGTCGTCGTCGGCGAAACGAACGATGGCTACCTCAACGACCTGCAGGGACGTCACGTCCGCGCAGAGCATGTGTGGACCGCGATTGACGCATCGTCATCCGGATCGGTGGAAGAAGGTGCAGTCGGCGCAGGCACTGGGACAACTTGCTTTGGCTGGAAGGGCGGCATCGGCACGGCCAGCCGCGTGCTGCCGGCCGAGGCCGGAGGCTTTACCTTAGGCACGCTCGTCCAGTCGAATTTCGGTCGCGCTCGTGACCTGACAATTTGCGGCGTGCCGGCGGGGCGTCACATCCAACCGCCCAAGACTTTTGGGGTTGGGAAGACCTCGGAGGTCTCGTTGAGTGGTCAAGGCTCCATCATGATCGTGCTGGCGACGGATGCGCTACTGGATTCGCGCCAACTAGGGCGGCTGTGTGTGCGCGTGGCGGCGGGGTTGGCTCGCGTCGGCAGCCACTATGCTCACGGCAGTGGTGATTTCGTCATCGCCTTCAGCACTGCGCGGCGCGTCGAGCACGAGCCGCCCTCGCTCACGGCGACCCAGACTGTGCTGGCTGACGAGTCAAGGGTAATGGGTTGGCTCTTTCCTGCCGTCGTCGAGAGCGTCGAAGAAGCCATCTATAATTCCTTATTTCGGGCTGAAACGATGGTGGGGCGGGATGATCGCACGGTGTATGCCTTACCGGTAAACGATGTGGCGGAATTGGTGCTCAACACCTTCCCGAAAGCCTTGCCCTGAGCGCGGCGAAGGATCAGCTTTCGGGAAGGTCAGACTTGAAGGGTAAACGACCATGTGCGAATTCTGTACCGAGCACGGCGAGGGCAAAGAGTGGTATCTGACGATGAAAAACTATGGCCAGGAGCTTCTTTCCCAGGCTGGTCGGCGAGAGCAGATCACGGCCTTTGTCCAGGACTTTGAAGCGGATGTCGCCCAGTCGCTTTCTATGCTCGATGCGATCCAGGCGCTGCCCTTTGTTCCGGGCGTGGTGAGCCGGGTGGCGACTGCCCGGCAGAAGAAAAGTCACTTTGGTCAGGTGGTGCCGATTGAGGACGTGGACAAGGTGATGAGCTTGGTGGATACCATTGTCCGGCTGCCCTGCCCTTGCCGCAGCCTGACCACCGGCCGCAAACAAGTGCGCTATTGCTATGGCCTGGGCATTGATCCCACTGGCCTCATTGGCCAGTTCCCCGATTATGGTGATAGCCTGGAATGGCTGACCGCCGAGGAAGCGCGTGCAGCAATTCACAAGCTGGACAAAGAGGGGCTAGTGCATTCGGTGTGGACGTTTACCACGCCGTT
>Ga0315268_10006071_pt1 | contig 12884 bp, 10 predicted proteins | sample C1_top_MG_FD_204535 | JGI IMG/M metagenome (GOLD analysis project Ga0315268, IMG submission 204535) | Sediment microbial communities from Yellowstone Lake, YNP, Wyoming, USA - C1_top | ecosystem: Environmental > Aquatic > Freshwater > Lake > Sediment | place: USA: Wyoming | collected 2017-08-01 | reverse complement strand
GATGACATCCGGCGTCTCGAAAAGTGCCTGGGTGGTCTGATAGCTGTCGATGCAGATCAACACGACCGGGCTCGCCGTGACGGCCGCCGACACGCTGTTCACAGCGGTTGCGCCCAACTGGACGAGTGGTTGTGTCCTGGCTGGTGAGCGGTTCCAGACGGTCACGCTGCGCCGTGCATTGACAAAGGCACGGGCCAGCGCAGAACCCATGAGGCCCAGTCCCAGGGTTGAGATATCACTCATGCAACTTCAATCGCTCCCGCAGCGCCGCGTAGCGGGAATCGGCTTCCAGATTCCGGAAACAGGCCCTGCGGTAGGGAAAGCCGTCGTATGCGCCCGATTTACTGGCAGCGAATACCTCAAGCCAATGGACGGCCCGATCGACATCATGCCGGCAGGCGTAGAATGCAGCAATCTCGCCGGCATCGTCGTCCGCATGTTTCAACTCGAATACGGCGATGGCCCGATCGGCATCGCTCCTGCGGCCCGCCGCATCCAGGGCAAATGCCAGCGTCTCCTCGCGCCAATCTGCGTCCGGCTCCGCTTCGGCCTCCGCTATCGCCTCAACCGGTTTGTGGTCGGCGAGTAACATATTCGCAAGCACACCGTGGAGGCCTACGGCCAGCGGCATGATCTGCGCTGCCTTACGGTAGGCGGCCTCGGCCTCGGCAAGCCGATTCGCCTTGAACAGCGCGTCCCCTACCGCCGCGTGGCTCCACGGACTCAGCGGATCTGCCGCCAGCGAGCGCTGCGCAAGCTGCAATGCCTGCTCCACCCGCCCCGCCTGCAGTGCCAGCCAGGAATAGCCGCGCAGAGTGATTGGGTTGGCAGGCTCCAGTTCAAGGGCGGTCCTGAAATCCGCCTCGGCCGCCGGCAGATTGGCATCGCAGTACTGGATGACGATGCCCCTGGCGCGGTGTGCCGCGGCGAGCGAGGGATTGAGCTTGAGCGCATGGTCCGCCGCACCACGTGCGGTCGCACAGGCCCCAGGTGTAGGTCCGCCACGCATATCGAATTTCAATATCGTCGACGTGGCGTACAGGGCCCAGGCCGAAGTAAATTGTGGATCGAGCACCAGCGCAGCGTGCACGTCCTTCGCGACGGCATCGTAATCGGCTACCCCGTTCATTGTCCCGCGTGCAATGGCACGCAGGTACAAGGTGTAGGCCTCGACGTTCGCGGTCGGCGCAGGCTCCAGCTGGTGGTGAGCCAGAATGGTAGTCTGTAGCGCCTGGACGACTGCGCCGGCAATCTGGTCCTGGACTTTGAAAATGTCAGCCAGCGGGCGATCAAAAGTCGCTGACCAGACTTCGTAGCCGCTGCTGGCCCGTATCAGTTGCGCGGTGATCCGCAGCGTGTTGCCCGACTGGCGCACGCTTCCGGCCACGATATGCTCAACCCCCAGCGCCCGGGCAATTTCGCTCACCGCCGCCTGCTTGCCCTTGAAATAGAACGACGACGTCGCCGCTGGTACCTGGAATCCAGGAACCTTCGCCAACCGGTCAATGATCTCCGCGGTCAGGCCATCGGCGAAATAGGCCTGGTCTTTCTTTTCGCTGATGTCCGTGAACGGCAGCACCGCGACTGAATTACGCTGGTTCGCAGCCGCTGCCGGCAACTTTGCGGCTGTCACATGTTTCGACAGCCAGAGCTGATTGACGACAACATATGCGAACACGACTGCAGCAATGGCAATCAACGCTGCGAGCGCGAATTTCGGTCGGCGGCCCGCCCTGGTGGCGACTGCAGGTTCCGGGCCGACGCGTGCCACCGGTCGTACGAGGCCATCGGCAGGCTGCGGCGCCGGGTCGGATGCGTGCCGTACGCCGCTCCGCACTGCTTCGGCAAGCCTGGGCAATGCGCGCTCGACTCCTATGGCGCTCGCATCGAGCCACTGCGAGCTGTTCAGGAAATACTCGAGAGCCGCCGGTATGGGCGCCTGATCAATGCGGAAGGACACCACGGGATGGCGCTTCGAACTTGCGCGTTCCACTTCCCTGAGCACGTGCGGCGACGCCGTGGCGTGCTGCGACAGGACCAGCACAAGCACCCTGGCCGCATCGATGGCATGAACGATCGCCTCGGAATAGAACTCGCCGGGCGTCACGTCACGCGGCGCAATCCAGCACGCCATTCCCGCTCGTTCGAGGGCGGCACACACGGACTCGGCCGTAGCGCCATCAAGCGAGGCGTAGCTTATGAATACATCGTGTGCACCGGACTGGCTGCGCAGGACTCCCGATGCCGCAGGCGCGGCATCACCAGCCTGTTCTCCCTCGTGGCCTTCGGGCATGTCGGGCGTCTCACCTCAGTTGCCGCGAATGGTCGCGGATGCCCGGCCGATTGGCAAGGCGGCTAGGCACCTGGCTTGGCAGTTTGCCGCCACTTCAGCAGCAGGGCCTTATAACGGGGGTCGCTCTCGATGTTCCTCAAGCACGCGAGCCGATTAGGCAAGTCGATGGTGGGGCCGGGTTCTTCCCAGAAGCGCTCCAGCCAAGACATCGCATGATCGGCGTCCTTGCGGCAGGCGTAGAACTCCGCCACCGTCAGCGGATCACGTTCACCGTATTTCCGCTCGAACACGGCAATCTCGCGCTCGGCATCGGTCTTGCGCCCGAGTGCGTCGTAGATGAGCGGCCAGTTCATCTGGCGGTACTGATCGTCGCCCTCGAGCGCGTTCTCCGCCAGCGCTGCCGCCGGCTGGTGCAAGCCGAGCAGCGAGTTGGCGTGCAGCGCATGCAGACCTGCCGGCGTCGGCGTCGGGTTTAACTCGATCGCCCTGCGATAGGTCGCCTCGGCTTCAGCGAACTTCCCGGCGCGGCCCTGTGCCCAGGCCACCGGTTGGTAATTCTCGTTGTTGAGGGGGTCCAGCGACACGGCCTTTTGGCCGTAGCGAATCGCCGCGTCGAGTCGACCGGTACCCAGTGCGTTCCAGGCGTATGCCCGCCATGCCTGGACGTTCTGCGGATCGAGCTCGAGCGCGCGCTTGATCTCGAACTCGGCCGCCTTCCGATCCTGCTCGCAGTATGAAAGAGCTACATTCTTCGACAAGTGGCCCTCCGCCAGTGCCGGCGCGAGTGCCAGCGCGCGATTCGCTGCCTCGTGAGCGCGCCTGCACAACTCGGGCAATGCAGCCGCGTTGCTGTGCAACCCCACATCACCCAGCAGCGCAACCACCAGCTCGGCCCAGGCGGCGGCGAAATTGGGGTCGAGTGCCACCGCCCGTTGCAGGTGACTGGTCGCGGCGGCAAAGTCGCCCTCGCCACCGCTCCGCTCGAGTGCCCGCGCCTGCAGGTAGAGATCATAGGCGTCGGTATTCGTCGTCAGGACTGCCGCGGGTGTGGCCGGCCCCATCAGCGAAACTTTGAGCACCTGGACGACGGCAGCTGCGATCTCATCCTGCACTTTGAAGACGTCATTGAGCGGGCGGTCGAAGGTCTGGGACCAGACGTGGTAGCCGCTGTCGGCCCGGATGAGCTGCGCCGTGATTCGCATGGTGTTGCCGGACTTGCGCACGCTGCCTTCGAGTACGTGCGCGACGCCGAGCGTTCTGGCGATGTCAGTGATCGTGGCCTGCCTGCCCTTGAAGTAGAACGACGAGGTCCGTGCCGGGACATGCAGCCCCGGAATCCTGGTGAGCAGGTCGATCAGCTCCTCCGACAGACCGTCGGAGAAATATTCCTGGTCACGCTTCGCGCTCATGTCCGTGAACGGCAAGACCGCAATGGACTTTTCCGGGATCGCTACCGCAGCAGGTTCCCTGCTCTTCGTGAATGCCGGCAACCACCACTTGTCGGCTGCGATCAGGGCCAATCCCAGCAACAGTACAGTACCCGCCACGATGAGCAGGCGGTCTCGGCGTCGGGTTTTCAACCTCCCCGCGGCAGGCGACAACAGCGACATGGAGTCCACGTTCGCGGCCGCCGGCCTCATCAGACGCCGGACTGCCGCGACCAGATTCGGCAGAGCGGCCTCTACGCCCGACGCCGTTGCATCCAGCCAATGCGAAGCACTGAGGAAATATTCAAGCCCCGCGGGCAACGGCACCGCTTCGACCCGCAAGGTGACCACGGGATGGCGCTTGGAGCTCGCCCGCTCTACCTCGCGCAGGACGTGAGCTGATGCGCAGGCGTTCGCTGTCAGGACCAGAACCAGCACGCCCGAGGCGTTGATCGCGCCGACGATCTCATCCGCGTAGAAAGCGCCAGGCGCGACATCGCGAGGGGCGATCCAGCACCTGAGTCCGGCGCTTTCGCAGGCCGCGACGATGGCATTGGCGACGGCCGCGTCCTGTGATGCATAGCTGACGAAGGCGGCGGTTGCGCCGCCGCCGGCGTTTCCCTCAGCGTCGTCGATCATGCAGGGTATCCCCAGCGACTCAGAATCTCTGCCCAAAGCGCAGGCCTACCATGCGCGGTACGATCGGTATCGCGATCTGCGGACAACTTGGAAAGCTGCACAGGGTAAATGCAGCCTGTGGCCCACGCTCGTCAAAGACATTCTCGACGTAGAGATTCGCAGTCCAGTTGGCACGGCTGAGCCCCGCCGTGAGATCGAGGCTCCCGTACCCCGGCGCGGACTGCGGCGGACCTGTTATTGAGCTCTGCGCCACCCAGGCGGCCTGCGCGTGCGCCGCATATTCACCGATCGGGAATGTGTAGCGCGCGATCAGATTACCCTTGAGCCTGGACGCCGGCAGGGGCGTACCCGCGGCGGCCACCGGCTGCACCGCGGGATCGGCTACGCCCTCGGAGTTATTGCACAGGGACCCGGCATTGCCGTATCGGCAGGCGTTTGCCGTCAATTTGGCATCCAGCCAGGTCGCCGAGGCCGACAGCGTCAACCCGTCGTTGACCGCCCACTGCAGCTGCGATTCAATGCCTCGGATTTCGGCGGCGCCGGCATTGATGACAATGGCCACACAGTTAATGCCGCAGATGGTGTACTGCGGGTCTTTCCAGCGCTCGTAGAACACAGCGCCGTTGAAGCGCAAGCGGCGATCGAACCAGCTGGTCTTCCAGCCAGTTTCGAAATTACTGAGGTAGTCCGGCCGGAACGGTGCCGCCTCCTGCTTGCTGCGGTTAATTCCGCCCGGCCGGAACCCGGTCGACCAGGTCGCATACAGCATTCTGTCTGGAGTACTCTGGTACTTGAGATTGAAACTGTACGTCGATCCGGTCTTGGTGGCACGCTGATCGACATCGATGCACGGCCGCCCGGGCCCCGCCGACCCGGCGCTGCCGGCTACGCAAAGCACTTCGCCGGTGGGACGGGCCGGCCCGTTGTACAGCGGCAGGCCGTTGTAGCCGAAGAATCCATATACGGTGTTGTCGTAAGAAAACCGCCGCAGACCGGCTGTCAAGGTCAGCTTCCGGGCAAGATCGTAGGAGATCTCGCCGAAAACCGCGCGGTCGCGATCGACGCGCGACATATCGTTCAGGTATTGAACCCCCGGCTGGCCGCTGATCGAGTAGATCTTTGCCAAACCATCGACCAGCAACTCACCGCGGGTGTCATCGATCTGATGCTGCAGAAACAGGCCGGTGACAAAGCGCAAACGCTGGTCCTGCGGACTCGACAGCCGCAATTCATGCGAGACTTTGCTGTACCAGTCGCGACTCACATACGTCATCGCCGGGCTGATCAGGTTGCCGGCATCGTCCCGGAAATTATCTCCGAAGTATGATCCGTAGTACTGGTCATAGTAGAAGGTATAGCCGGAGTAGTCGCCTTCGACGTCGACATTGCGATCAAGGTAACTGGCTGCATAGACGACATCAAAGTTCGATATTCTGCCCTCTACCGTCAGCGCTGCCTGCCACCAGCGGTCCACGCTCAGCTCCCGGCTATAGGTGGTGAGGTTAAGATCACCGAACTGCGGCTGAAAGCCAGGCAGCCCGTGCGCGGTCTGGTGCTGCAGCATGAGGCTCGGCGTGACGGTCCACGACTTGCCCAGATCGACCCGTAGGGCGGCCCGCCCGCCGGTGGTATCGATGCCGTTGAAATGACTCTCGACCACTGCGGCGTTGCTGCGCACCGCCTGCGAAGTGGGATAGACCTGAGGTGGGCCCAGGATGTTGTTGATGTAGCCGCCATTGTGCTCGCTGAAGCCGACGAGGCGAATCGCCGCGTGATCGTTGATGGGCGCGTTGACGAAACCTTCGACAATACCGCCCCGGGCCCCGGTCACCGTGTTGGCATCCAGGTCGTAGCCCGCCGCGAAGCCCGCAGGGTCCGGCTTGTTGGTGATGATCCTGAGCGTGCCCGCCATCGAGCTCGCGCCGAACAGCGTGCCCTGCGGACCCGACAATTCCTCGACCCGGGCGATGTCATAGATATGAACGTCGAGGTTGCTGCGGATAGTCGTCACCGCCTGCTCGTCGAGGTAGACGGCTACGGGCGGTTGCGAGCCAACGGGCAGGCCATCCGTGCCGTTCGTGACACCCCGTATGTACAGCTGCTCGTGGCTGGGCCCATCGTTCCTGGACGACAGGCTGGGCAGGTATTTCACGTAGTCGTCAAAGCTCGTAACGCGCAGCTCTTCGAGCTTTCTCGTATCGAGTGCCTGCACGCTGAGCGGAACCTCCTGCAGGTTCGCTGAACGCTTCTGCGCTGTAACGATGATCTCTTCAAGAATTTGTGGTGCCGCGGGATCGTCGCCAGCGCGCGCCGCAGCCGCAAGGATCGAGGAAGTGAGGAACGTCACTTTTGCGACGGCCACCCACGGCGGCCTCGGAACGCATGCCTTTTTCACGGCAACACCCCCCAGGTACTGCAGTGTAGTTACACCATTGCTCGCGAGCATGCAACAGGGGCTGCAGCAGGCAACCCCTGACTCCCACGCAATTATCGCGGGCGGCCTGCCGGAGATGTTGCCGGATGATTTTTACAGCGCCTCGTGGCTGCGCTAGCATCCCCAGCAACGCCACCGGCGCGTCGAGCAAGTGGAGGACGATCATGTCGATTCAGGGTGGGTGTCTATGTAAGGCCGTGCGATATGAGAGCAAGGCGGAGCCGGTGATTACGCGGGTATGCTGGTGCCGGACGTGCCAGTACGTGGCAGCGGGCAATGCCACGGTCAATGTATTCTTTCGCACCGAGTCCTTTTCGACGCACGGCGAGACCGGCGACTACCGGAGTGCGGCGGATAGTGGGAATGTCATTCACCGGCAGTTCTGCAGGCAGTGCGGCACGCCGCTTTTTACTTCTGCTGAAGCGCGACCTCATGTCATTGGCGTACGCGCGGGGACGCTGGATAACCCAAACCTGGTGCAGCCGGCGATGACCATCTGGACGTCGTCCGCGCCGCGCTGGGCCTGCATTGCTGAATCGATCCCGCGCGTGGAGCGGCAGCCGCCGCCGTTGGCTTAAGGGACTGGAGATCTGGCGGTTCGGGACGTAACGATGCCATCATTCGACAGCGTCGAGCGTCCGCAATGGCACCGCCTGTTGGAGTTTCCGAAAGCGGAACCGGAGCTTGCCTCAGTGGAGTTAAACGGCTTCCGAGCCCGTTGCACTGGATAGTGTCCGGACGCCTGCCCCAGACGCTGGTACATCCTTCGCGATTACTCGGTCGACATCCGCGACGAATTCAGGAATGAAAGACTTCAGCTTGGCGCCGCTCCACCATTCACCACCGCGCCTCGTCCTGATCAGATCGCAAAGTAACGCTCCGCCCGTTAGCTCAAATGTTCCCTTGGGAAAGATGCCGCGTTTCGTTCTATCCCAAATGTGGAAGGCCGCCCAGGCGTTCTCCGCCAGGAGTTGCTCGAGCCTCAGTTGATCGGCGGCATCTATGGCCACCTCGCCGTGAAGGCCCGCGGTCATGAGTTCGGCAATGTCGCGGTTTTCGACGATCGCCATGCGGGTCACCGTCCACTGCTCCATCGTCGAGTTGTGCTCACTGCGTTGCAACGCGGCAGTATTGGCTCTGATCTGAATGGCGATAAACCCGAGAGACAGGACGACGCCAGCTGACGCCAGGATTTGGGAGACGTAAAATGCTTGTTCGAGTGTCATAGGTCTTATCCACCAATTTTGAAGGCGACCCGTGACTGGGCCGTCAAATCAAGTTCCGAGTGTCTTCACGTGTCCACTTCGCGTATCAGCCAAGTTTTTCGGAAAGTCTAAGCGACGATAGTCGAATCGGCGGCTTTGAGAAAGCCCTTCGATGCAATGACAGCCGGCTCTTGGCGGGAGCCGCCAGATAGGCATTCCGGTAGCGGTCGTTCGTCGTTCGAGATGTACGCTGCAGGGCATGTACGCCAGTGGCGTATAGTCTGAAGCCAGATTTGTGAATCGCGCTCTGTGCCCGTTGGCGTCAAAACATTCGCAACCTAGAGCTTCAACCGCGAGAATTGACGAGCAAGAGCACCCGAAACCCCAACGCGGCAAATGAGCCAATACGCCCGGCGGCGCCCAGACCGTGTAGTGAGCACGGAAGCGCCCACCCGGTGGCGCTGCGACCGTACTGAAAGCAAACGTTCACCCCCTGCCGGGCGTTACCCTGCGCGACACCCTGAACAGGCGTCGCGCAGGTATCAACGAGAGACGCCCTCTTAGCTGCGATCAAAGATCAGCGTGTTGTCGAACGGCTTGCCGCTGGCGCCGGTTCCCTTGTTAACCAGCGTCATGACCTTGCCGTCTTTGGAAATCGTCCGAACCGTCTTGCCAATCGCCTTGCCCGCCCTCTTTTGCGTGCTGACAACGGTGTTGGCGTCCTTGCGCTCCAATGACAAGCTGTCCCAATCCGGGGAACCCGACATCGGATAATCCTTGCCGTCGTACTTGAACGTCGACTCCTGGGTCCCGGCCGTGCCATCGGCGGCGACCTGCGTAACCTTTACCGTAATCCCCTGTGCCGACTCCGTATAGACGCGTGATTGCGACTTGAGTGCGGGACCGGGGGTGAACTTGGACTTGGCCACGTTGAGCTGCCAGGTGCCGAGGACCGGATCCGCCGTTCCGGCGGCCACCACCACGCTGTTGCCGGCGAAAGCCAGAACGATTCCAAGACAAAGTGTTCTTAGTACAGTGCTCATGACTCACCTCTTGTTGTCAATCGGGCGGTGAGCCTGCTCGCTGCGGCGATTCGTGTCAATCTGCTATGACGCCGATGTCGTTGACGCCACCCTCAACATAGCTCTGGCGCCCAACAAATCTTTACTTGAACTTTCCGGAAGATCTGGTACAGGTACCTGGCGCAAGCGATTAAGGCTATAACCAGAAAGAACATGCTCAAGCTGCCGATGATGTAATACCCAAGCCGCGGTTTGATCGAATTCAGCGTTATGGCAGCCGCCAACATGAACGGCGTGACCACAAGGAAGTAAGTTATCCGAACACCGCCTGGCTGGTGCCTGGCCTTCTTCTCAAGCAATTCAGTAAGAACCGCCACGATGAAGTAAACGCCAATCAGGAATATTGCGAACACAGACAAAGCCTAGCCTGGTTTGCGATGGGGTGCCAGGTCCACCGTCAGGGCTGCCTTGGACCATGAGCTGCCGATTACCGGATCGGCAAGCAGTCATCCGTAATTTAAAAAGAGGCCACTCGCTCAACTCTGGTACCTGCAGATCCACAGTGCTGCAGGCCGATCACTTCGCCCAGACCTGCGAAGCCACACGCATGAAATTCTCGCTCATAATGGCTCGAATGCCCGATTCGCTGTATCCCAGCGAGCGCAACTGCTCGCCCACCTGCGGCAAAATGCTCGGAGGCAGGAACTCGTCCTTGATCGAGGCCGGGTATTGGCGGGCAGGCCAGTATTTCGCGCTCGTTGCCTCGTCCAGCCCCGGGCCGCTGGCAGATGGATCGCAATCGAGCCCTATTCCTACATGATCCGTGCCAACCAGTTTGGCCATGTAGTCGATATGAGCGACCATCGACGCGGCCCTGGGGGCACCATCCCCAAGAAATATGCTCAACCCATTTACGCCCACTACCCCGCCGGTTGCTGCCACGGCCCTGATCTGCTCGTCAGTGATGTTCCGCTCATGCTCATGCAGGGCGCGCGCATTGGCGTGACTGAAAATGCAGGGTTTGGTCGAGAGCTTCATCGCCTCAAGGCCAGATTTGATGCCGCTATGGGCGCAATCCACGACCATGCCGACGCGGTTCATTTCATGCACCACGGTCCGCCCGAAATCCGTAAGTCCTTTGTCCTGATCGTGACAACCGCCGCCTGCGTCGTTGTTCAGGTTGTAGGCGATCAGCATTTGCCGAACGCCGAGCCGGTAATACAATTCGACCATCGACACATCGCCGTTCAGCGATCCCATTCCCTCGATGTCGAACGTCAACGCCATTTGTCCGGCATGCCATGCCGCGAGAACCTGCGCAAGCGTTGAACAAAGGACCATGTCCGAACGTGCTTCGATTCCCCTGGTGTAATCAGCTATGGCACGGATGGTGGTGCTCCACGGCACAGGGTCATAACCGACATTGATCGACAGGTAGTTCACTCCGGCCGATCGCCATCGATCGAGCAGGTCTACGTCACGCGGTCCCGCGTAGCCAAAGCCCGCATGGTTATCCCAATACCTGAGTTGTTCGGACCTTGTCCCAGCAAAGGCGCTGCCGCCGAGGGCCGATACGCCCGTTGCCAGGGCGGCCTTGAGAAACCTTCGCCGAGCAGGCAGGTAGTCACGCACTCGATCGTTCATGGTTTGAGGACACTAGCATGGACCGCACAAACTGTCCGGTTTTGGGCGAATCAACTCTCAAGACCATTGGCCGTTCATGGCCGCGAGGCGGCGGCACCCGCCCCTGCTTGTTCGTCGATCCAATGTCGAGATTGCACTCGTGCTCAGTGCCTGTGCGCGTCGCGCCGGGCGTCGAGCAGTTTGCGCAGCCGGATGTTGATCATCTCCACCAGCACCGAGAAGGCCATCGCAAAATAGAGGTAGCCCTTGGGGATGTGGAAATCCATGCCCTCGGCGATCAGCGCCATGCCGACCAGGATCAGGAACGCGAGCGCGAGCATCTTGACGGTCGGGTGCCGATCGACGAATTCCGAGATCGGTCGCGACAGCCACATCATCACGATGATCGAGACGATGATCGCGGCGACCATGACCGGTAGCTGATCGGGCCGCGCCAGGCCCACGGCGGTGAACACCGAGTCGAGTGAAAACACGATGTCGATGACGGCAATCTGCACCACGATCGCGGCCAGGCTGGCCATTACCCGGGCGTTGCGCTCCGCGGCTGCGCCTTCAAGCGTGTGGTGGATCTCCAGCACGCTCTTGACCAGCAGGAACAGGCCGCCGCCCGCCAGGATCAGATCGCGCCCGGAAATCTGCTGGCCCAGCAGCGCGAACCACGGCTGGGTAAGCCGCGTCAGCCAGACGATCGAGAACAGCAGCGCAATGCGGGTCAGTGCCGCCAGCGACAGGCCGATGAGGCGCGCGCGCCGTTGCTGCGGGCGCGGCACCCGCCCAACCAGAATCGACAGAAAAATAATGTTGTCGATGCCGAGGACGATCTCGAGTACCGACAGCGTGACAAATGCTACCCAGGCGCCAGGGTCATTGAGCAGCTGCCACATGGTTAGCGCCTGTTAAGGCAGGTCGTCCACCGGCCTGGAGATGGCAATCGGCAGCAGGTGCTCGGCCTTGAGTCCGAAATCAAGCGCAATCGCGCTCGAGATGTAGATCGAGGAATAGGTGCCGGCCAGAATGCCGATGATGAGCGCCTCGGAAAAGCCGCGCAGCGCCACGCCGCCAAGCAGGTACAGGACCACTACCACGATCAGGGTTACCACCTTGGTCATGATGGTTCGCGACAGGGTCTGGTTGATTGACTGATCGAGAGCGACCACCGGCTCCAGCCGGCGACTGGTCTCAAAGCGCTCGCGGATACGATCGAACACCACCACGGTATCGTTCAATGAATAGCCGATGACCGCAAGCATGGCCGACACCACCGGCAGATCGAATGAAGTCTGCCAGAGCGAGAAGGCGCCGAGCACCAGGATCGGGTCGTGCAGCACGGCGAGAATGGCGCCCACCGACAGTCGCCAGGTGTGAAACCGCATGGCGATATAGATGAAGATCAGCGCCAGGGTTGCCGCCAGTGCCAGCAGCGCCCCGGATTTGAGCTCACTGCCCACCTGCGAACCGACCACATCTAGACTGGTGATCTCGGCCTTGGCATCGATGGCATGCAATACCGCGCTGACTTTGGCGCGCACCACCTCACCACTCTGATTGGCTTCGGCCGGCAGGCGTATCGCCGCCTCGCGCGACGAGCCGAGATTCTGCACCTGCGGCTCATGAAAGCCGGCAGCCGTGAGGCCGGCGCGGACCGCGTCGAGATTGACGGCATTGGTAAAGGTGGCCTGCACCTGCACGCCACCGGTGAAGTCAACCGCGAGGTTGAGGCCGCGCACGAAGAATGAACCGATGGATATCGCCATCAGCGCAATCGAGAGCGCATACCAGATCTTGCGCGTCGACATGAACGGGAAATTCGTGGCCTTCTTGAAAAACTCCACGTCGTGCTCCTAGCCGATCGACAGTCGCGCGACTTTGCGCTGACCGCCATACATCAGTGAAATCACCGCCCGGCTGCCGACCAGCGAGGTGAACATCGAGGTCAGAATGCCCAGCGTGAGCACCACGGCAAAACCGCGAATCGCCCCGCGCCCGACCACCCACAGCACCAGACCTGCGATGAATGCCGTGACGTTGGAATCGAGAATCGCCGAATAGGCTTTGTCGAAGCCGGCACGGATCGCCGCCTGCGGCGTCACGCCGTTGCGCAATTCCTCGCGGATACGTTCGTAGATCAGCACGTTGGCATCGACGGCGATGCCGACGGTGAGAATGATGCCGGCGATGCCCGGCAGCGACAGCGTGGCACGCAACATCGACAGCAAGGCG
>Ga0315268_10006070_pt1 | contig 12884 bp, 14 predicted proteins | sample C1_top_MG_FD_204535 | JGI IMG/M metagenome (GOLD analysis project Ga0315268, IMG submission 204535) | Sediment microbial communities from Yellowstone Lake, YNP, Wyoming, USA - C1_top | ecosystem: Environmental > Aquatic > Freshwater > Lake > Sediment | place: USA: Wyoming | collected 2017-08-01 | reverse complement strand
AACTCTGGAAACTACCAAAAAAATGAAATTCGTGTTTCAAATCGGCACCAAATAAAATCGCTCTCAAAGCCGCTCCAGTATTGGCTTTATCGCAAACTGGCTCGCATTTAACCGGACACTACTGAATATAACCATGAACGAACAAAACATCCCATCATCCGAAAAACCCTTCGACAAAGCTCGGGACAGGCTTCTGGCCGGGCAACCGCAAGACGAGAACCAGATCATCGCGGAGCGCCGCCACAAGCTTGCCGAGATACGCAAAGCGGGCGTGGCTTTCCCGAACGACTTCGTCCGCAGGCATCTCGCCGGTGAATTGCACGCCGAGTTCGGCGAGAAGACACATGACGAGCTGGAGGCCGCGCAGGTTCATGTTGCGGTGGCCGGACGCATGATGCTGAAACGCGTGATGGGCAAGGCCAGCTTCGCCACGGTGCAGGACATGGGCGGAAAGATTCAGTTGTTCGTCAGCAATAATGACACCGGCGAGGAAGCGCACAACGCGTTCAAGCATTACGACCTCGGCGATATTCTCGGCGCGGTGGGCGTGCTGTTCAAGACCAAGACCGGCGAGCTTTCCGTGCGCGTCACGCAGGTGCGCCTGCTGACCAAGGCGCTGCGTCCGCTGCCGGAAAAATTCCACGGGCTGTCCGACCAGGAGCAGAAATACCGCCAGCGCTACCTCGACCTGATCACCAACGAGGATACGCGCAAGGTGTTCATGATGCGCACCGGAATCATCCAGACGATACGCGAATTTTTCATCCGCCACGGCTATCTGGAAGTGGAAACGCCGATGATGCACTCGATCCCGGGTGGCGCCGCGGCCAAGCCGTTCGAGACGCACCACAACGCGCTGGATATGAAGATGTACCTGCGCATCGCACCGGAGCTGTATCTGAAACGCCTGGTGGTGGGCGGCTTCGAGAAGGTATTCGAGATCAACCGCAATTTCCGCAACGAGGGTCTGTCCACGCGCCACAACCCGGAATTCACGATGCTGGAATTCTACGAGGCCTACCGCGACTACAAATACCTGATGGACTTCAGCGAAAGCCTGCTCCGCGAAGTGGCGCAAAAAGTGCTGGGGAAAACGCTGATCGGCTATCAGGGCAAGGAGCTGGATTTGGGCAGGCCGTTCCATCGCCTGACGATGGTGCAGGCGATCCGGAAATATCATCCGCAGTTCACCGCCGCGCAACTGAACGACCGCGACTTTCTGGTCAACGAGCTGCAAGACCTGAAAGCGAAATACAAACCGGAGGACGGCATCGGCGGCTTGCAGTTGTCGCTGTTCGAGGAACTGGCCGAGGCGCAGTTGTTCGAGCCGACCTTCATCGTCGATTACCCGGTGGAAGTCTCGCCGCTGGCGCGCAGCAGCGACAAGAATCCGGCGATCACGGAACGCTTCGAGCTGTTCATCGTCGGGCGCGAAATCGCCAACGGCTTCTCGGAATTGAACGATGCGGAAGACCAGGCCGCGCGTTTCGACGCGCAGGTAGCGGCAAAAGAGGCCGGAGATGAAGAAGCGATGTTCAAGGACAACGACTACGTGCGCGCGCTGGAATACGGCCTGCCTCCCACCGCGGGGGAAGGCATCGGCATCGACAGGCTGGTGATGCTGCTCACCGACAGCGCGAGCATACGCGATGTGATCTTGTTCCCGCACATGCGACCCGAATAAAAAACTGCTACGCTCGGCATGACTGTGTTGCTCATGGACTCGAAATGCTCATTTACACAAGTAAATTCCGCTTTCTCGTCCATTCGCGCCTTGTCCTGCCATCGCTCGCGACGTTTTTTTATCTCCCTGTTTGAATAACTCATGCTAACTGACGACACCCAATCCCGCCTGTTGCAGCAATACCCGATGCTGCGCAAACTGCCTGGCGCAGACCAGACCGAGATGCTGGCAGCGGCAAGTGTGATGCATCTCCCTGCGGGGACGGTAGTTTTCGATGAGAACCAGCTTTGTCAGGGTTTCCCGCTGCTGCTGTCCGGCACCATTCGCGTCATCAAGGTCGCGCCGAACGGGCGCGAATTGCAGCTGTATCGCGTCATGACGGGCGAGAGCTGCATCCTCACCAGCAGTTGCCTGCTGGGCAATACGCGCTATCACGCGCGCGGTATCGCGGAACAAGACCTGGAAATGGTGTTGCTGCCGGCCGCCGCCTTCCACACCCTGCTCGGCAAACAGGAAGCGTTTCGCAGCTATGTGTTCAACCTGTTTTCCGACCGGCTCACCGACCTGATGCAACTGGTTTCCGCCGTGGCTTTTCAAAAGCTCGACCAACGCCTGGCCAATCTCTTGGCCGGCAAGCCCAGCCCTATCCACACCACCCATCAGGCCCTGGCCAACGAGCTCGGCAGCGCGCGGGAGATCGTCAGCCGTTTGCTCAAGGGTTTTGCCGAACAAGGCTGGGTCAAACTGGGCCGCGAGCAGATCGACATTACCGATGCGGACGCACTCAAAAAGTTCGCCAAACTTTAGCGAGGCAGATTTCTGACTTGCATCCAGGATTTCCCTATGTGATTTTTGTCACAGACAAGCAGGCGTAAATCCTCTACCCTGTGCTCTCCCTGACCTATTCTGAAGGAGATCAAAATGAAAGTTAACGAAGGAACAATCGACCGCGCATTGCGCGTAATTGCCGGTCTGGTGCTGATCGGGCTGGCAGCCACCGGCACAGTCGGCGTGTGGGGCTGGATAGGCGTGCTTCCACTCGTGACCGGGATCGCCGGCACATGCCCGGCATATGCCATCTTCGGCACGAGCACCTGCCCGATGAAAAAACCATAATTCATCGATCCCCTCCGCGCCCGATAGACCGCATAAGCTATCGGGCGTTTTTTCGTCCGGCCTTTCCGCCGCCGGGACTGGGTGAAACTCATGGAAGCGCCTTTTACAAATGATGATACGGTCATTGGATTAGCGCTCCGAAAAACTTTTGATGGAACTACTAGCCATTCCACTAGGTTGCCAAAAGACGTCAACCAAGTGGCTGGTTATGGCCGGGCACCCGCATGAAACGCATCCTGCTGTTATCCATATTGTTGCTCGGTGCTTGCGCGTCAACCAAAAACAATGTGCAGACACATGACGCCGACAGCACCGCCATAGTCAGAAAACTCACCTCGTATGCCTGGAGTTTGAGAGGTGTCACGTACAAATATGGCGGGCGCTCGCCAAACACCGGGTTTGATTGCAGCGGTTTCGTCGAACATGTGTTTCAGCATACGGCGAACGTGTTGTTGCCGCATGATGCACAACAAATAAGCCGCCACGGTCTCAAAGTTAAATCGTCACAATTGCGCGAGGGTGATCTGGTGTTCTACGACACCAATAATCAGGCTTATTCACATGTCGGGATCTATCTGGGTAATGATCGCTTCATCCATGCGCCAAGCAGTGGCGGCAGTGTTCGCGTGGAAGATATGAAACTGGATTACTGGAGGAAACACTACAACGGTGCAAGGCGCATTACTTTGCGCGGCTGGCCTTGCGCGCCCCTTTCAACGCTTCCGCCAATTGGAACACCGACATCGCATAGAAATCGCTGTTGTTGTAGCGCGTGAGGACATCGAAATTGTTGAACACCAGCCAAAACTCCCTGCCTTCCCCCACCGTAAAATCGATCAGGCGCGCAGTCGTATCCTGGGGCAAATTCACGCCTGGCACTATTCCCGCGGACGACCATGCCGCGAGTGTCCGCGGAGTTGTGATCTCCCCGGCACAGATTTCTTCGCTGACCTGCGCACGCACCGCAACCGGCGGCATCGCCCCGACATGCTCCCTGTGCGGCAATGACTTGCCCGCGCCCGCAGAATGCAAAACCCGGGGCGCTTCACTGATCCAGCCAAAGAATTTCAGGTAGTTTGCGACGCTGCCTATCGCATCTGTGGCTTCGCCCAATAAATTAATTTTGCGGTTGCCGTTGAAATCCACCGCATATATGCGATAACTGCTCGGCATGAATTGCGGGATACCCAGCGCACCGGCATATGAGCCGCGTATCGCAAGCAAATCGAACTGCTGTTCGCGTGCCAGCAACAGAAAATTCTCCAACTCGCCGCGAAAGAAATCGGCGCGCTGCGGATAATCGAATGCCAGCGTGGTCAGCGCGTCTAGAGTGCGGTAAGTGCCCGCATCCTGGCCATAGATGGTTTCCACCCCGATCACCGCGACAATTATTTCCTGCGGCACACCGTATTTCCGCTCGGCACGCCGCAAGGTTTTCCGGTATCTGTGCCAGAATTCCAGGCCCATCTTGATGCGTTGCGGATTAACAAAGGCCGCACGATATTCCAGCCACGGCTTGCTGGTGGCCGGACGGGAAATGGCGTCGATCACCGCCGGGACATGTTGCGCATGAGCAAACACGCTTTCCAGTTCGGCGCGCTTGAATTTGTGTTTGGCAACCATTTCATCAATGAACTCCGGGATACCCGGCAATGCGGCTGCGTGGGCCGAAGGCGCCGCGAGAAGCAGCGCCAGCAAAGAAATGGCGTAGATAATTTTCATGGTGCGCGGATTCTAACCGATGAATGCCCGGCAGACAGCCGCAACTCCGCATGGCAGTATATTTCTGCAGCGCGGCGCCCGGCATCCGGGTCTGGGTAGCGGTAAACCGGGTTGTACACTCCGGCGCCTGTGCTGACCAGCGACTTGGCTGGTGTTTTTTACCAGCTTAGTCGAATGACCATGCAAAGCACCGGGCTCCCCCGATGCCAGCCCGCTCGCTACGATTTCCGCCGCCATGTATACTTGCAGATCCTACATTTTCACTTGGCAGAAGGATACAAATCATGGACAAACCCGCGCAACATCATCGCCTCCTCATCCTCGGCTCCGGCCCGGCCGGATATACCGCCGCCGTGTACGCCGCGCGCGCCAACCTCAACCCGGTGTTGATCACCGGCCTGGCACAGGGCGGACAATTGATGACCACCACTGAAGTGGACAACTGGCCTGCCGATGCGATGGGTGTGCAAGGCCCGGAACTGATGGCGCGCTTCCAGCAGCACGCGGAACGCTTCAACACACAGATGATTTTCGACCACATCCATACCGCCAATCTGCAACAGAAGCCATTCCTGCTGGCCGGCGATGCGGGCAGCTACAGTTGCGATGCGCTGATCATCTGCACCGGCGCCTCGGCCCAATATCTCGGCCTGCCCTCCGAAGAAGCCTTCATGGGACGCGGTGTTTCCGGCTGCGCAACCTGCGACGGATTCTTCTATAAAGGTCAGGATGTGGCGGTGATAGGCGGCGGCAATACCGCCGTGGAAGAAGCCCTGTACTTGTCCAACATCGCCAAACACGTCACGCTGGTGCATCGACGCGACACCTTCCGCGCCGAGCGCATCATGGTCGATTATCTGATGGAAAAAGTGAAAGAAGGAAAAATCACACTGCAACTCAATAGCACGCTGGACGAAGTGCTCGGCGATGCCGGCGGCGTGACCGGGATGCGCGTCAAGGATGTGCGGAACGGCAACAGCAAGGACATCGCGTTGACCGGCGTGTTCATCGCCATCGGCCACAAACCCAATACCGACATTTTTGCCGGACAACTGGAGATGATCAATGGCTACATCCAGACACACGGCGGCTCGCACGGCAATGCCACTGCGACCAGCATTTCCGGCGTGTTCGCGGCGGGCGACGTTCAGGACCAGATCTATCGCCAGGCCGTCACCAGCGCGGCGACGGGCTGTATGGCGGCACTGGATGCGGACAGGTATCTCGCTGCGTCCGGCAAGGTTTAACAGGGAAGGCGCCGAAACACGGTTGCGTTCGTGACGCTGTGAAGAAGCCTCCGAAAAATCAAACTGGCAAGATCGCACCCGACGATGCCGCACTGTTCCGTGCGGCAGTCGGCACGGTGAACCCGCTACCAGAGCAAAACCGCATCACGCCCCAACCTGCCCGGCGCAAACCTTTGCTTCGCCCCGCCGTCCCGCCGCCCGCAATGCCAGACACGCTGTCCGACGGGCGCCCGGCCATAAGTTCTTCGGATTTCGCAGCTCCCGATTTCGCAAATAGGGACGCACCGGATGAATATTTGAGCAACGGCCTGTCGCGCATGGCCTTACGCAAGCTGCGGCGCGGCGTTTGGCCGATCCGGGACAGCCTCGACCTGCACGGCAATAACAGCGATGCGGCGCGCAAGCTATTGCAGGAGTTTTTACATGAAGCGACGCAGCGCAAGTTGCGCTGCGTGCTGGTGATACATGGCAAGGGGCTGAACAGCCGGAGCGGCGGGGCGGTATTGCGCAAACTCACACGCCACTGGCTGGCCCAACATCGGCATGTATTGGGATATTGCGACGCGCCAGCCAAAGACGGCGGCAGCGGCGCTGTACTGGTGCTGCTGAAAACTACCCTCTAGTCTTCTTGCCCATCACATAAATCATGTATTCGAAGAACATTTCACACCAGTCCTGATCGTTTTCCTTGAGCGACTGGAGCAGCTTTTTGACTTCCGCCACCGGCCAATTCGGATCGAACGACACCAGCATATTCTCCGGGTAGATATCGAGTGATACCCTGAGGCGGGACGCCATTTTGCCGATTCCATCCAGCATCAGCGCGATATCCTTGTCGGAATCCACTTCGGCGGTTAAATCCCCGTACATTTTCGGATGCTGCTTGGTAAACTCGATGAATTTGGTGAGGATATAAAAGAATTCGCCTTTATTATCCTTGCCTACCGGATCACCCATCATGAACGGCATCACCGACAATTCCAACCAGTAGTAGCCCAGCTTTGGATTGCGATGTTTGGACACGCTGATGTATCCGTTGCGCGCCTTGGCACGCTGAATGGCATCTTCCAGCAACAACTTTTCCGAGCCGCGCGTGGCGATTTCCTTTCCCTCCAGCGCACCGGGCTTGAACAGAAAGAAATTCGGAAAATCGTCGTAAAGCTTTCCAGAATGATTGTGATCGCGATAATAGGCATTGAAAAGTTTCAACACTGCTTCGGCATTTTTTTCCACATCGTAATAGGTTTTATTGGCAACAGCGCCAGTATCGCTATCCTGCATAACACTCCTCCATATTGTTCCATTAATCGGCACATCTTATTCAGTTGCAATCATACCCCCACATGCTAGACTCATGCGCGCATTCGGCTGAATTTTCCGGCTGGATATTGATTTCAACCAAAAAACCATTACCACAGGGATGATTTTCATGAGTAAATTTCTGTTGATATTGTTGATGCTGGCCTGCGCAAACACCTTTGCCGCAGTCAGCAAGTGGGTGGATGCCCAGGGCCAGGTGCATTATTCGGATCAGCCTCCCCCTCCGGAGGTGGACGCAATAACATTGCATCCGGCATCCGGCACAGAAGGTGCAGCGGGCGCCGGCGGCGCGGCCGCGACAAGCGCGCCTGCCGCGCCGAAAACCATTGCCGAGCGAGAAGCGGAATTGAAAAAAGCTCAACAAGCGAAGCAGGCGGCAGCCGACAAAGCCGCGCAGAAGCAGGCTGCCGAAGATGCTCGCAAAGCCAACTGCGCCAACGCACAGGAAAATCTGAGAACTTTGCGGGCAGGCATACGCATGGTGGAGATAGATGCCAGCGGCGAGCGTTCCTACATGGACGACGCGCAACGCCAGCAACGCATCGAGAAGGCCCAACAGGACATCACCAGTCTCTGCAAATAATCCTATGCAACCAGTTGCTCGTCGCGCATGCGCAGGGCTTCTTCGATGTCCACCGCCACCACCTTGGATACGCCCTTCTCCTGCATCGTCACACCGACCAGTTGTTGCGCCAACTCCATCGTGATCTTGTTGTGACTGATGAACACGAACTGGGTGTGTTGCGCCATTTTCCTGATCAGTGCGCACAGCCGCTCGGTGTTGGTGTCGTCCAGCGGCGCATCCACTTCGTCAAGCAAACAGAACGGTGCCGGATTGAGTTGAAATAACGAGAATATCAGCGCAATCGCGGTAAGCGCTTTTTCTCCGCCGGACAGCAGATGGATCGAGCTGTTCTTTTTGCCCGGCGGCTGCGCCATCACCTGCACGCCGCTGTCGAGTATCTCTTCGCCGGTCAGCACCAGGCGCGCCTCACCACCGGCGAACAATACCGGAAACATTTCCGCCAGCTGCAGATTGACCTGGTTGTAGGTATCCATCAATAGTTCGCGCGATTCCTTGTCGATGCGGCGTATCGCTTCTTCCAGCGTCGCCATCGCCTCGTTCAGGTCCGCAGCCTGCGCATCCAGGTAGGCCTTGCGCTCGGTCGCGGTTTGCAGCTCTTCGAGCGCCGCGAGATTCACCGCACCCAGTGCCTCGATGTCCGCATTCAGCCGGTTCAATTCGCTTTGCAGCGCATTCGGCTTGTTGTTGCCCGACTCCAGCAACGGTAGCAATACCCGCTCGTCCATCCCCTGCAACTGCTCTGCCCATTGCTCGAAATGCAGGCGCGCTTCCTGCTCCTTGAGCGTCAGCTCGCCCAGTTTCTCGCGTAGCGGGTTCAGCCTGTGCTCGCAGGCCATGCGCTCCTGCTCCTGCTTTTGCAGGGTGACGGTGGCGTTTTCCAGGATGTTGCGCGCCTCGCCCAGCGCCTGTTCGCAGGCCTGGCGCACCAGCAAGGCCGCCTGCAATTGCTGCTGTGCGGTGTCATCCTCGCCGACCGACAGATCGGCGCGAAGTTGCGTCAGGTTCTGCTCGAACTGCGCCAGCGCATCGGTGATCTGCTGAACGTTGTGCTGCAGATCGGTGATTTTCTCGGTGCAGGTCTTGGCAAAGAAACGCGCTTCCTGCAAGGCGTGCTGTGCATGCTGCGCGCGGCTGCGTTGCTCGCGCAACGCGATATCCCGTGCGTTGGCATCGCGCTGCGCCTCGTCGACTTGCGCATAAAACGCGGCGATCTGCTCGCGCAGCACCGCCATCTGTTCATCTATGCCTTCCTGCTGGCGCTGTTCGGTGCCGAGCAAGTCGGCCACTTCCTGCATCTCGCGCTCGATCTGCGCGGCGCGCTCCACGCTGCGCTCGTGCGCCTGGTTGAGCCTGAGTATGTTCATTTGCAAACCGTGCAGGCGTTGCTGCAATTCGTTGCCGGCGCTACGCAGCGGCGCGATCTGGGTTTCGATGGACTGATAATGCTGCTCGGCTTTCGCGACTTGCTCGCGGGAATACTCCGCGTTGCGGTTCTGCTCGGCCAGTTCCGTTTCCAGTTTCTCTATTTCGCGCTGCCTCGCCAGCACACCGTGCAACTGGCTGTCCGGCGCGTGAAACAGCACGCTGTGCGCACCGATCAAATGTCCCTGCGGCGTGACGAACCAGCCGCCCGCCGGCAACTGCGCGCGCTGCACATAACCCTGCGCCAGATCCGCCACGGCATATACATGGGTCAGCCAGTCTCGCAGCACCGGGAGCACCTGTGCGTCCTGGCATTGCACATAACCCAGCAACGGCTTGAGCTGGGCAGGATCGTTATCGCCATGCCCATTGCCGTCCAGCGCAATCAACGCGAGTTTCGCCGGGGGCGCATCGCTCCACGCGGCGGCGGTATCCAGAGACGGCAGGGCCAGCGCGTTCAGCCGTTCGCGCAACACGGCTTCCAGCGCATCTTCCCAGCCGCTCTCGATGCGTATCGCTTGCCACAGGCGCGGCAGCTTATCCAGTTGATGCTGTTGCAACCAGGCATTCAGGTTCTTGTCGCTGTCGATCTGCCGCTGCAACTGTTGCAATGCTTGCAGCCTGGCCTCGGTCTGCGCCAGAATGCGTTCCTGCTGCTGCAGCGATTCGCGCTGGTTGCGCCGCTGCGTATCCGCCAGCGGCAACTGTTCCTGCAAAAGCGCCAGCTTCTCGATCTGTTCGGCGCGTTCCTTTTCAAGTTCGGCCACCTGCTGCTGCGCCTGCTGCAGCGCGCCGCTGTCGGCAGCCGGCAGGTTATCTTTTTCCAGCAACAAACGCGAACGGCGCGACTCCATTTGCTGGATGTTGCGTTGCAGGTTGGCGCGCTGCGTGTCGGCCAACTGCAGTTGCTGCTGCAATTGCAGTTGTTCGCGCTGCAATGCGTTGTGTCTCTCCTGCGCAGCACGCGCTGTATCTTCCGCCTGCGGCAGATTCTGCCCTTCCGTTTGCGCGAGCTGCTCGGCTTCGCTCACCTTGGCGCCGGCGCCTTCCTGTTGGCGTTGCCAATGCTCCAGCAGGGAATGCACGCCCTGACGCTGGTGTTTCTGCTGTTCGATCTGTTTTTCGGTGTTGGCGAGTTGCTGCGTCATGCGCTGGCGCTGGTCGGCGACGTGCTTGATGTGCTGCTCCAGCCGCGCGATCTCGGAATTCGCCGTGTACAGCTCGCCCTGCTTGACGTGCAGCGCGTCGGAAAGCTGGTAATGCCCGCTGCGCGCGGTTTCCAACTGGCTTTCGATGTCGCGCAGGCGCGCGGTTTCCCCTTCGAGTTCGGTGCGGGTCTTCTCGGTGGAATGCGCGAATCTCGCGCGCTGCGACTCGGCTTCCTGTTTCTTGACCAGCCAGAACAAGCTCTGCGTGGTGTCGCGCTGCGTTTCCAGCGCGCGGTACTGCTTCGCCACCTCGGCCTGCGCGCCCAGATGCACCAGTTGTTTTTCCAGCTCCTGCAGGATATCGCTGACGCGCAACAGATTGTCGCGCGTATCGCCGATGCGCAATTCCGTTTCGCGGCGGCGGTCCCGGTATTTGGAAACGCCCGCGGCTTCCTCGAGAAAGATGCGCAACTCTTCGGGTTTAGCCTCGATGATGCGCGAAATCATGCCCTGCTCGATGATCGCGTAGGCGCGAGCGCCCAGCCCGGTGCCGAGGAAGATGTCGGTGATGTCCTTGCGCCGCACGTGCTGGTTGTTGATGTGGTAACTGGAATCGCCGTCGCGCTGCAACACGCGCTTGATCGAGATCTCCGCGTAGCTGGCCCACTGTCCGTTCGCCTTGCCCAGCGAGTTGTCGAATATCAGCTCGACGCTGGCGCGCGACACCGGCTTGCGCTTGCTGGAACCGTTGAAGATCACGTCCTGCATGGTCTCGCCGCGCAATGCGGACGCCTTCGATTCGCCCAGCACCCAGCGCAGCGCGTCGATCACGTTCGACTTGCCGCAGCCGTTCGGCCCGACCACGCCCACGATCTGCCCCGGCAGCGCGATGTGCGTGGGATCGACGAAGGATTTGAAACCGGCTAACTTGATTTGGGAAAGACGCAATTGGAAACAATCTTAACGTTATAATTCTGCCTATTCTAACCGAAGCGGAACCCTACTCAAAATGTCCACGCCATCCAGCAAAACCGGGCCTACCAAAACCCTAGAAACCTTCCCCAATCCTAACGCGAAGCGGGATTACCATATTCACATGGAAATCCCCGAATTCACCTGCCTGTGCCCCAAGACCGGCCAGCCCGACTTCGCCACGCTGATACTGGATTACATCGCGGACCAAAAATGCGTCGAGCTGAAAAGCCTCAAGCTGTACATCTGGTCGTTCCGCAATGAAGGCCACTTCCACGAGGATGTCACCAACCGCATCCTCGACGATCTGGTCGCCGCCACCGACCCGCGTTTCATGCGCCTGACTGCCAGATTCTACGTGCGCGGAGGGATATTCACCAATGTCGTGGCGGAGCATCGCAAGGCGGGGTGGGTGCCTGTTCCGCTGGTTGAGCTGAGCCAGTTTGCGGTGCAGTCGAATACGCGTGACTGAGGTAATTACGTCCGGGTAGCACGCAAGTAGCAGGAAGCCATGGCGCACCTTATCCCATAGGGTTATACTTTGCGCGGCATCGCAATTTCGATTGTCGCCACAAAAAGGAATCGATCATGGCTCATCCAAATTATTCCGAAGGACGCATCACCATCGACCCCGCCGTCTGCAATGGCAAGCCCACGCTGCGCGGTAAACGCATCACCGTCCAAACCGTGTTGGGATATTTAAGCGAGGGCGACAGCGCGGACGATATATTGGCGCAGTATCCCAGCCTCGACGCAGAAGATATTCGTGCCTGCCTGCGCTTTGCCACTCAAGTAATGAGCCAGCGTTACGACTTGGCTAAAGTGGCCTGATGTCCCGATTCCTGATCGACGCAAACCTGCCCTACCGCTTCTCGTTGTGGCATGGCGAAGACTACCTCCATGTTTACGATCTGGGCGACGACATGCCTGATGCCGCAGTTTGGCAATACGCCAAAGAACATAACCTGATCATTGTCAGCAAGGATGCTGACTTCTCCGACTGGATCATGCTGTCCGACCCGCCGCCCAAAGTAATTCACCTGCGTATCGGCAACATGCGCCTGCGCGACTTATTCGTATTCATACAGCGCGTCTGGCCTCAAATCGCCGAACTCAGTGCCCGGCACAAACTCGTTATCGTGCATGAAACAGTGATCGAGTGTATCGCCTGATTTTTTGAACCGGCTCAAACAATTCGAACACGACCCTTTAGACTAAAAGGAGCCCTTCAAAACTGATGGGCGGAGTTGCTTACACCTCAAATTACACAACCTTGTGCGCGGCCAGCTTTTTTTGCATTCGCAGGATTTCCTGCACCAATATAAGGTCGGTTGCCAATTCATACCCTCGATCCAGCAACTGTTTGAATAGTTTCTCAGCCTCTTCATAATCTTGAGGTACGCCTCTTCCTGCCACATACATCTGGCACAGTTCTTTTTGCGCCGAATAATCGCCTTGATCGGCAGCAACCCGGTACCACTTGGCGGCCTCTTCGTAATTTCGAGGCACGTCATGATGCCCGCCCTCATACGTCATGGCCAGGTTACTCATGAGTCAGTAAATAAGGCGACACACGAGGAACTTCAGGATTGAGATTGTGGTCAGAGTTTGCATGAAAAAAGATGGGCGCAAACTTGATCGAAAAGCACAGGAAGCGATACGGCTGA
>Ga0315268_10006069_pt1 | contig 12885 bp, 3 predicted proteins | sample C1_top_MG_FD_204535 | JGI IMG/M metagenome (GOLD analysis project Ga0315268, IMG submission 204535) | Sediment microbial communities from Yellowstone Lake, YNP, Wyoming, USA - C1_top | ecosystem: Environmental > Aquatic > Freshwater > Lake > Sediment | place: USA: Wyoming | collected 2017-08-01 | reverse complement strand
ATCTATGGCGTTCTTTATCAGGTTCTCCACCGCCCACAAGAAAAGTTCGGCATTTAAGGCTGCCTCACAGGCCTGCTGATAATCTTCCTCAAAAACGATATCCTTGCCCATATTGGCCACCCGGCGCCGGAAATAATCCACCGCTTCGGCGGTCAGCCTGGTAACCTCCACCGGCTGCAATTTGGGGATGGATCCGATCTGGTTGAAACGGGCCAGCACCTTGTTAAGGTGGGCCAGGTCCTTTTCCATTTCGGGCACCACCTCGACCGGCGGGTGTCCCCCTTCCTTAAGCAGGGTCAGCCAGCCCATCAGCGAGGAGATCGGCGTGCCCAGCTGGTGGGCAGCCTCCTTGGCCAGGCCCACCCACACCGCCCTCTCTTCGTTGATCTTGATGGTGCGGAACCCTATGAAGCCGATCCAGACGAACAGGGCCACCACCACCAACTGGATGATGGGGATGAACCGCAGTTCCCTTAATACTCCCGGTTTTCCATAGTGGACGGTGACCACATTGCTGGAGTCCTGACCCAGGGTCATGGTGATGGGCTGGTTCTGGTGGTCCAGTTCCCCGATGGCCATTTTCAGTTGATAGAACGGCTCTTGGGGCGTCAGTTTCTCCCAGCGTCCGGCTACTTCAGGGGGAATTACCTGCTGGTCGAACTCCGCTCCCTTGGCATCGATCCCCCGCCAGGCGATTGGCAGGCCCTGGCGGTCCGTCACCACCACCGGAAAATTGATGTTCTGGATGACCTCTTCAAATATTATCCCGGTCTCTGGCGATTCCCCGGCCGGTTCGGGCAGGGCGGCGGTCATGCAGAACCTGGCAAACACCCGGGACATGATCCGGGGCTCGGATTCCAGCCTTTTGATCAGCCCCACCGTGTATATCAGCGACACCGCCACCAGCAGCAGCGCTCCTATGAAAAGATATGCCCGCCACACCTGGGACCAGCGGGAATGAGGTTTGATGAAGGAAGCCATTGCACCGTATCCTCGTTTGATTCTGTGTCTGGTTAGAAAATCCGGAGATCGGCGCCGTTTCGGATAAAAGTTTTAAACGATCCCGGGGCAGGGAAATTATCGTGATCGATCAGCGGACTGAGATCCGCGGCAGCCAGTTTAATGCTTCACCAGGTCGCGGCCGCCGGCCTTGGCCTTATACAGGCACTTGTCGGCGTAGTCTATCAACTGTTCCTTCTCCGAGCCGTTCTCGGGATAGCTGGAGACGCCCAGACTGACAGTGATGCCTGGCAAGGGTTTTTTCTGAGAGTCGACCAGCGTATGCTTTTTTACGGCCAGCCGGATCCGTTCGGCCAGTAATACTGCATCTTTTTTAAGGGTTTCCGGCAGCACCAGCATGAACTCCTCCCCGCCGTAACGGGCCACCAGGTCAACTTCCCGGGCCTGCTGTTTCAGGATCTCGGTCACGGTCTTCAGCACCAGGTCTCCCACCGGGTGCCCGAATTTGTCGTTGAACTTCTTGAAATGGTCGATATCCAGCATGATCAGGGCCAGGGGGTGTTTGTAGCGTTTGGCCCGGTTGAGCTCCCGTTCAAAAAAGCTCTGAAAATAACGGTGGTTGTTGATCCCGGTCAGACCGTCGGTAACGGCCAGCTGCTCGGTCTCCTGGTACAGCCTGGCGTTTTCCACCGCCACCGATATCTGGGTGGCCAGGGTGGACAACAGGTTCAGGTCGATCCGTTCAAAATCCCCTATTACATCGCTCTCCACGTTTATCACTCCGATCACCCGGCCCTTGAGCTTAAGCGGCACCGCCATCTCCGACCTGGTGCCCTGGTCGATGCAGATGTATGAAGGATCCTTGCTGACATCGTTGACTATGATGGATTCTCCGGTCATTCCGGCCCGGCCGGTGATGCCTTCGCTGCCGATCTTGACCCGGCGGCCGGTCTCCTTGATGCTTTCGGAATATCCCAGACTGGCCATCAATTCCAGTTCCCCCCGCAGGGGATCGGACAACAGGATGGCAATCTTGGGATATTTGAAGGTGTCCTTTAGGATGGTGCAGACCTGGTTCAGCAGGTCCTGCAGCTGCAATGTGGAACTGACAGTGGTGCCTACATTGTGCAGGGCCGAAAGGTCGCGGACGTTGCGCTGGGCTTCCTGATAGAGATGCTTGGCCTGGCCGTAAAGCCGGGCGTTGTCCATGGCCACCGCCACCTGGCTGGCCAGGGTGGACAACAGCTGGGCATCCGACTGATCAAAGGCGTCTAGCTTGTCATCCTCGATGCTCAGCACCCCCAGGATCTGTTCCTCGCGCTTGATGGGGATGGCGATCTCCGACAGCACCCGCTGGTCGCCCACCACGTAAAGCGGTTCCAGACGGACATCCGGTATTATCAGGGGCTGGCCCTTCTCGGCCACCCATCCCACCACGCTGCTGCCCCCCACGGTAAAGTGGACCTGCTCCAATTCGTGCTCGTAGCCGCTCTGCCCGCCCACAAACAGACTGCCGGTGATGGGCTCCACCTCAAAGATGGCCACTTTCAGATAATGAAGTTTTTCCCTGATCAGGCTGACCACGCTTTCCAGCAGTTTTTGTTTTTCCAGTTCCGAGGAAATGATGGTGCCGATCTCGTACAATACCGAAAGCTCGGTGATCCGGTTCTGGGCATCCAGATACAGGGTCGCGTTCTCGATGGCCAGCACCGCAGTGTTGGCAAAGGCTTCCAAAGACCGGATCTTCTTCTTATCGGGGATTTTTCCGTCCGAGGGCCGCTCTATCTGGATCAAAGCCAGCAGCCGCCGGCTTTTGGAATATAGCGGGGTCAGGATCCGGCTTCCCTCCTGCCAAAGGCCTGGATATTCCGGGGTGTCCCCGGACTGTGGTTTGGCATGAACCTCTCCCGGAGCCGGGATCAGAAAAGAATTGCTGATCCGAAGATCCGGACGCATCAGCGGAGTAACCTCCGACAAGGGCATTGTCTTCAGCTGCATTTCCTGGAATTCCTCCGGGGGTATTCCCGAAGCTGCCTGATGGATCAGTCCTAGTCCGCTGGGTTCGGTGCTGCTGATCAGCACCCGGTCAAAATTAAGGCTGGTCCTGATCCCCTCCACTATCACCGATAGGATCTCCTCCAGTTTCAGAGATGAAAGAATGGTGCTGGAAAGGTACTGCAGGGTGGAAAGTTCCGTATTCACCTCGATCTGGCGCTTCAATGCCAGATTGAGGCGGCTGTTGGATTCAGAAAGTTCGTCCTGGTTGCGGTTGATTTCCTCAAACATGCTGGCGTTCTTCCAGGCTACCGCAGCCTGGTTGGCGAACAGCGAAGCGATCTCCAGCTCCCGGAAATTAAACCCCTGGCTCACCGGGCGCCCGATCAGCAGCACGGCCTCGCTGCGGCCGTTCACCAAAAGCGAAGCCACCAGCACCGCTTCCGAATCTTCATCCGTCCCGGTCACATGCCTGGTCCGGGGATCACGAGCGGTATCGGGAATGATCTCCGACCGTCCGGTTTGGGCCAGATTGCCGACAATGCCTTCATCCATGGAAAACGGTGGATCGGCCATGATCTCATCCTGATAAGGCCCCAATGCCAGCATCGGGGAAAGGGTCCTGGTTTTCCAATCAGCTTTGTATATGGCCAGCCGCTCAAACGGGATCAGGCGCTCGATCTCCTGCGAGATCTTGGTCAGCACATCTTCGATCTGGAGAGAGCCCAGCAAAAGGCCGCTGGTCTCCAGCAGGGATTTTTGGGCCGAGGCCCGGCTGTCCAGCGCCAGCACCAGCTCGGTCCTTTCCAGGGCCATGGCAATGCTGCTGGCCATTATTTGGGCCAGCTTCATTTGTTCTTCGGTAAACTCCTGAGTGCTGCCCCGAAAATTATTGATGTTCAAAACTCCCAGCAATTGGGCCTTGGCCTGCAGCGGAACCAGTATGGCGGCGCCCAAATCTTCTTTCTGGGAGATTGAAGCAAACCTGGGATCCCTTCCCAGATCAGCGGTCAGAACGGTCTCCCTGTTTTCGGCCACCCAGCCGGCCAACCCCTGTCCGGATTTTAACCTGGCTTGTTTTTTTGTCTCGTCCGACAGCCCCTGGGATGCTTTGATCACCAGGTCGCCGGTGGCCGGATCGATCAGCATCAGGGATATGGCATCGGCCCTGATGATATCATTGATGATCTTGAGGCCCAGCGCCATCACTTCATTTTCATCGGTGGCGTTGATCACCGCCTGGCTCATCTGATAAAGCGTGGACAGTTGTTTTAAACCCAGATCCATTTTTTGGTACAACAGGGCATTGTCCAAAAGCAGGGCGGCCTGGCTGGCCAGGGCTTCCCCCAGCCCGGCATCGCCGGGGTCAAAATTACGGTCTCCTTCTTTGTCGGCCACATATACCAATCCCAGCATTTTATCCCGGGATTTCAGCGGCAGGATCAGCAGTTTGTTGACTTCGTAGGTTCCGGCCAGCTTTTGAATGATCTTGGAATCATTACGGACCTGGTTGGTAAAATATGCTTTACCGGTTTTAAAGACCACTGTGGCGGCCCCTCCCTGGTCTATATGAAAGTCCATGGCCCGGCTTAATTCGGCCTTGTCCTTGAATGTTTTCCTTTGTTGCTCCGAAAGTTCTCCGGGCATGTAGCCCCGGGGAAGCCCCGATAGCTGGCCGCTCTTGGCATCATACAAGGCAATCATGCATTTGCCGCTGTCCAGGGCCCGGCCGATTTTCCGGGTCAGCTCACCGGTCAAATCATCCAGACCCATGCTGACCGTAAACCCCTGGAATATGTCGGAAAGGGTGGAAAGCTCCTTGATCTTCTGCTTGGCCAACTGTTCCAGCCGGATCTTCTGGATGACCGCCGCCGCCTGATTGGCAAAATTTTCCAAAAGCCTGATATCGTCCGGACTGAATCCGTCCAAACTGGAACTTTCGATATCCAGCACCCCGATCACCTTGTCCCGGAATTTAAGCGGCAGGGCCGCTTCCGAACGGCAGCCGCTCTCCGATTGCACATAGCGTTTTTCTTTGCTGACATCGGGGACATACAGTGTCTTTCCCTGGGCCGCCACCCAGCCGGTTATCCCCTCCCGGCCAATGGCCAGACGGGTGTCCCGGATCACTTCGGCCCGGTAACCCACCGCAGCCTTGAGATAAAGGTATTTTCCATCCTGATCGGAAAGCAGGATGGCGCAGTTAAGATAGCCGAAGGTTTCCTTGATCAGCAGGGGTATTTTTTGGAGCAGTTCATCCAGGTCGGTCTCGGTTACTGCAGCTTTGCTCAATTGATGCAACGCCTCGGCTTCTTTGGTCTTTTGCAGGGCGGCCGCATGCAGCCTGGAGTTTTCCAAGGCCACCGCCGCATATCCGGCTATGGACATCAGCAATTCCTGATGATCGGAATCATAGGCTTCCGTCTTCTGGTAACTCTGGACCGCTATCATTCCCAGGGTATTCTCCTTGAGCCTGATGGGAACTCCCAGCCAGGAAAGCGCCGGCTTGCCGATGATCCTTGCCGGGCGGCCTTTGGCCTTCCTTTCCCCATCGCCCTTTATGAGCAGCGGTTTGCCGGATTCCAGCACCTGTTCGGTCAATCCCTGGCCCCAGGGTTTCCTGGACCTGGGCATCTTAAGGCCTTCCTCCACCTCATAAATGAATTCCACTTCCTTTTCCCGGCGGTGCCACAAAGCCACATAAAAATTACGGGCATCCAGCAGACGGCTAACCTCGCGGTGCAGCCGGGGCCAAAGTTCTTCCATGTCCATTACCCGGGCCATGGACTGGACGATCTGGGTGAGCACCGAGATCTCTTCCAGCCTTTTCCCCAGACTCTTGGCCGGAGACGGGGCCGCCCGGGCCGGCAGGCCTGAAGCTCTGAGTTTTATTCCTGCTGACGTTCCGGCCCGGGGGCCGGTTCCGGCAATGTTTTTTTTGATCTTATCCATGGGTTTCCTGATGAAGTTTGATGAATACCCTGACGATCTCGCTGTCGAACTGGGTTCCGGCCGCATCCTGCAGCCGCTTAACGGCCACCTTAAAATCGAAAGCCTTGCGGTAGGGGCGGTCCGAGGTCATGGCCTCAAAGGCGTCAGCCACCGCAATGATCCTGGCCTCCAGCGGAATCTCATCGCCCTTAAGGCCCTGGGGATATCCCGACCCGTCGTAATGCTCGTGATGGCTGTGGATGATGGGGGCCACCTTGAGCAATGACTCCACCTCGGAAACCAGGTGGCTGCCGATGACCGGATGCAGTTTGACCTCCTGGTATTCGTGGTCTGAAAGCAGGCTGGGTTTGGTCAGGATCTCATCCCGGATGGCCAGCTTGCCGATGTCGTGCAGCAGTGAACTGACATCTATAAGTTTCACCTGTTCCTCGGGAAGCTTCATCTGGCGGGCGATGTTCAAGGCGTGGAAACGGACATTCTCGGAATGGCCCTTGGTATAGGGGTCCTTGGCATCCATGGCCGCCACGAAGGCCTTGAGTGTCCCGTAATAACTCCGTTCCAAATCATTGTACAGCCTCAGATTGTCTATGGCCACCGCCACCTGATAGGAAAACAATTCCAGCAGCCGGACAGTTTCCAGGCTGGGGATCTTTCCGTCCACCGGTTCATCCACCGTTAAATAGCCGATATGCTTGTCCTTGATAGTCAGGGGGACCAGCAGGACATCATCATTATGCCAGTCACCGCTGGGCTGATACTGCTTGTTTATCAGTTTGATGGAAAAGTCAACCCCCGGAGCATCATGGGGTATGAAATACGAACTGCTGTAGCGGTATTTTTTGTTGAATATCTTCTCCAGTTTCTCGGACTGGGCAGGCCCGGCCTTAAGGATGGCGGAGACCTCCTTTGAGGTCATGCCAAAATGGGCGATATGGCTGTTGAGTCCCTCCTCATTTTTAAGCACCAGCACCGCCCGGCCAAACAACCCGGTGCCTGCTATTCCCTCCATGGTCAGGTCCATTTTTTTCTGGATATCGCCGGCCCGGGCCACCTGCAGGCTGACCCGGAACAGATCGGCCAGCTTGTTCTTCTCATTCAAAAGCTCTTCTTCGGCTTTTTGCCTTTCGGTAATATCCTCTATGGTCCCTTCATAATAGAGGACATTTCCCTGTTGGTCCTGGACCGCCCTGGCATTTTCGCTGATTATCAGTACCTTGCCGTCGGGGCGTTTCCAGCGGGCCCCAAATCCCAGCACCTGCCCGTCCCGTTCCATTAATTCTTTGAACTGCTGGCGGGTGCTGGGTTCCATGTACCCGGACCTGTTCAGGTCAAGCGAGATCAACTGTTCCAGGCTTTCAAAACCCAGCATTCGGACCAGGGACGGATTGGCCAGCAGAACCTTTCCATCGGGGGTGGTGCGGTAAATGCCCTCCACAATGTCTTCAAATAGCTGGCTGTACTTGCGTTCCGATTCCGCCAGCTTCCGTTCGGATTCCTTTTCCTCGGAGATGTCCCGGATCACCGTGATGACCCGGCTTACCTTGGGGCCTTCAAATATGGGGATTTTCCTGGTCTCCGTGATCATTGTTTTTCCGACCACAGCGTTTTCGTCCTGGGTGGTCATCGGCTGTCCGGTCTCAAATACCTGCCGGTATTCCTGCCGGACCTGGGAATTTAAAAACGGGCAGACTTCAAATACATTGCGTCCGGCCGGATCATTAGTCAGGTCAAGACGAAGACACCACTCCTTGAATACGGCGTTGGCCAGCAGTATGTTCAGGTCTCTGTCCACCACATGAATGGCGTCGCCGATGGAATCTATGGTGGTGCGGTATTGGGTCTCGGAGGCCTGGAGGATCTCCTCTATGGCTTTTCTTTCGGTGATGTCCAGGGCCATTCCCAGGCCGGCCGGCCGGCCGTCGAACTGGGCCAGGGTCCCGGCGAATTCCACCCAGCGCACCTGGCCGTCCTTGCGGTACATTTTAAACTCGTAATTGGCCGGAACTTCCCTGCCCATTTGGCGGTCATTCCCCCTTTGTTTCACCAGTTCCCGGTGGTCGGGATGGACCACCTCCCAAAAATCCATTTGAAACAAATCTTCCGGGGTGTATCCGGTCAAAGCCTGGCAGGCCGGGTTTGCATATATGAACTTCTCGCGGTAGGCAAAAATGGCGGCCGGGCTGGCCTCGGCCAGCGCCCTGAAACGGGCCTCGCTTTCCTTAAGGATTTGTTCGCTTTTCTTTCTTTCGCTGACGTCAACGATCACGCCCCTTAAACCCATGATCTTTCCGTCTTCAAGCACCGGGCTGGCGTAGATGCTGATGGGGAATGTGCTGCCGTCCTTGCGCAAGGCTTGATATTCCTGGTTCTCGGCCGGGCCGCCTTTCAACCTTCGGACCATGTTCTGGCCGGCCCGTTCCCGGTACTGCGGCGCCAGCATGGACAGAACCTTAAGGCCGTTTTTGGATTCTTCCAGGGTATAGCCAAACTGGCTGAGGCCTGTTTTGTTGACATAGACCAAAAGCCCCTGATCGTCCGTCTCAAACACCGTCTGGGGCAGGGTGTCGGCCAGTTCCCGGTACTTTTGCTCGGAGGTCTTCAGTTTTTGTTCGTTCAGTTTGCGATCATTGATATCGATGTTGAACTCCGCTACCAGCCACTGGCCGGACGGGTTTTTATAGGGGATGGTGTGGACCTCCACCCAGCGTTTTTCCCGTTCCAGAAATTCTTCGGTAACGATGCTCTTTTTGTCCCGAAGCGCCTTGGTGATGCCGCAAGTAGGACAGATGTCTTTTCGGCCCATGAAATATTCATAACACTTGCGGCCTTCCGGCTCGCCGTAGAACTTTTTCCATTCCGGATCGATGTACTGGACATTGTATTCCGAGTCTATGATGTCAAATCCAGTCTTGGTGGCTCCCAGGGTGTACTCAAACCTCTGGTTGAGTTCCCGTAACATCTCTTCCGTGCGTTTTCGGTCAGTGATGTCGCGGCACAGGGTAACGATACGAACCTCAGATTCGGTTTTTATCACAGTGGCGTTGATCTCGATGGGCACCAAAGTGCCGTCGGGATGGGCATAGTTGATTTCCAAACCCCGCACCGATCCCTGTTTGGCGCAATCCGCCACAGCCAGCCGGTTGCGTTCCAGGTCCTGGGGCGCTGTCCATTCGGTAACCAAATGGCCCATGATCTCACCCTGAGACACGCGCCCGGTAAGCCGCACATATGCATCATTGGCATCGACCACTTTTCCCTGCCCGTCGATGATCACAAACCCCGTATCGGTCGTTTCCACCAGGCTCCGGTATTTTCTTTCGCTTTCGGACAAGGCCGTTTCGGACTTTTTGCGCTCGGTGATGTCGCGGTTGATCCCCAGCAGGCTTTGGGGATTGCCATTTTCATCCTTCTTCACAATGACAGTAATCTGGCACCATAAAGTGCCGCCTGATTTGTGCCGGCATTCCAGCTCAACCGTATTGGAAATTTTCTGAGGCAGCTGCCCTTTCTTAATCAGGTCTGCAAAGCCCTGCTGAACGGCTTTAAGCCGTTCCTGTGACCCCGGGGCCACCAGACCCTGTATCCCAAGTTTCATGGCTTCGGATACCGTAAATCCCAGCAAACGTTCGATCGCCGGGCTGACATAACTGAAACTGTTGTCCAGCCCAGCCGTCCAAACTACCTCATCGCTGTTAGTGGCAAGCATCCGGTAACGTTCCTCGCTTTCGGCCAGGGCCATTTCGGCCTTTTTGCGCAGGGCGATGTTTCTACCTACGGCTACTACATTGGTGGGTCGCCCTTCCAGGTTGTGCAGCAGGCTGGTGGAATATTCCAGCGGGAACTGGCCGTTGCCGGCGGTCAGCACATTTACCTGGACATTGTTGACTCCCCCGTAATCCAAAGTCTTTTGGAAATTATGCAGGGCCAGGCCCCGGTCATCGGGGGCGATGAAAAGGGAGAAATTCTTTCCGGTCAGTTCTTCCCGGGAACCAAGCTCCAGCAGTTCAATGGCCTTATCATTTGCTTCGGTAAAATTTCCGTTAAGGTCGGTGATTATGACGGCGTCCGGAGTGGCGGCAAAGATGCTTTTGATTACATCCCGCTCTTTTTTCAAGTCCTCCCGGGCTTTCTTCTGATCGGTGATGTCCCGGGCCACTCCGATGAAGCCTACAGCTTCTCCGTCTGAATTTTTTAACAAAGTGGTCGTCATTTCGGTGTAAAACACCGAGCGGTCTTTTTTAATGTGCCCCACTGTTCCGGCATTCAACCCCTGGCTGATCACTTTTTGATTGAAGGGGATCACCTCCCGCTCCAGTTGGGCGTGGGAATGGCCGATGCTGATATGCTTACCCAAAAGCTGTTCCGGGGTATAGCCGTGCATGGCGGCCCAGGAATGGTTGACGAAAGTAAGGATCCCTTCCAGATCGCAGACCGCTACCCCTTCGCCCACCTGCTCGGCGATCCGGGCCAGCCATACCTGCCGCTCCTGGGCCTTCAGGAGCTGGCGGTTGCTGGATTCCAGTTCCACCATGTCCTGCCGGATGGTCCCGGCCATGGTGTTGAAAGCCGAAACCAGCCGGCCCAGTTCATCTTTTCTGGTTATGTTTATCCGGTGATCGTAGTTGTTTTTTACCAGCTGGTCGGCGCCTTCGATCAGGGCCTCGATCGGCTTTCCCAGGTACCGGGCCACCAGCCAGCCGGCGGTCAGGCACACCACCAATCCCAGCAGCAGGATCAGATAATTGAATACGTTGGTCCGGGGATATATGGCCAGTATCTTATTCTCGTAAAAGCCCACCTGCAGCATGCCCCAGTCCCGGCCTTCCACGCTGACCGGGATCAGAATTTCATAAATATCCTGACCCTCAATTATGTGTTTATGAACATCTCTCTTATGCCCTTTGGGATTTTCCTGATACAACTCTATGGCCTTGCGTCCTGCCGAATTGCCAGTAGCAGCCAGGGGGGTGGCGGCGTTGTCGTATACCACGGCATAGGCTATTTCCTGGCGCTGGCTGAATCTGATGACGTTCTGTTCCAGTGAAGAAAAATCGTTCTTCAGCACCGATTCCTGGACGGTAAAGGCCAGCATATCAGCCATGGTGGCGGCGTGGGACCGGAGCTCGGTCCGCCAGGCCTGCCCCTCCCAAAAGGTGTGATTCAGGGATATGGACACGGCAATGGCTCCGGCCACCGCTGCAGTGATCAGGCCAATTTTAAGTGATAGTTTCATGCTTGATATTTATAACAGCCATTTTTGATATAATTGCTTCAGGAAACCCGTGCGTTCCAGTTCTTCCAATATATGATTGACCTGCAGAATCAAGGTTTTTCTGCCCTTGGCGGCGGCTACCGCCATTCCGCAGGGGGTAAAGGGTACGATGGGAATACTGTAACCCGGGTTTTGCTTGATGAAAAACCTTGAAGACAGATAATCGTTGAAAACCGCATCCACTTCACCCCGGCGCAGGGCGGCAAAACTTTGATCGGTGGCCGAATAACTTTTATAAACAAAACCCAGTCGAGCAGAGTTCTCCTTAGCATATTTTTCGCCGGTGGCCCTTTCCTTGACCGCCACCCGGCAGCCTTTTAACTGTTCCAGGGAATTTATTTTTTTATCGCCTTTTTTTACCACCATCACCAGCCCCGAGTTCACATAGTTACGGCTCAAGTCATAACGCTGGCTTCTTTCCTCGGTAACGTGCAGGGCGGCTATCACCAGATCGGCTTTCCCGGCATCCAGGGCCGGCAATAGTTCATTGAAATCCATTTGTATCCATTTGATCTTTACCCCCATCCGGCGGGCTATCTCCTGGCCCAATTCAATGTCGTAACCGGCCAGTTTACCCTTTTGGCCCTTGAACTCAAAGGGCGGATAATCTCCGGTGGCCACCACCAGGGTTTTGGTTTGGGCTCCGATGTTCAAGCAAAGCAAAGCAAGGACTGCGGGAAGCAGAATGAACTTTTTCATTTTATCACCTCAGATAAAATTGAATCTCCCTTGCCGGATTTTTGCCGTTACCAGAACAGACAGAATTTACATGACTTTTCTTTTTTTGTGGAGGCCTTAGTTCTTTAACCCTTTGGCGCCTATGTCCCGGCGGTATTGCATGCCTTCAAAGTTTATTTCCGAAACAGCCTGGTATCCCTTATCCAAAGCTTCTTTTAGGCCTGCGCCCACTGCCGTCACTCCCAGCACCCGTCCCCCGGCAGTGACCAACCGGTCATCACGGAGCGCCGTCCCCGCCTGGAATACTTTGACATCCGGATCCTGCAGGGCTTTCTCCATCCCTGTTATTTCAAAGCCTTTCTGGTAGCTGCCGGGGTAACCACCGGAAGCGGCCGCGATACAGACTGCGCTTTGGGTTGACCATTTTATTTCATCAGGCTTCAACCGGCCCCCGGCGCAGGATAACAGTATCTCCGCCAGGTCTGACTTCAAAAGCCGCATATAGCACTGGGTCTCTGGATCCCCGAACCTGGCGTTGAACTCCAGCACCTTAAAACCATGAGAGGTGCGGATCAAACCCGGGAAAAGGCAGCCTTGGAACGGTGCGCCAAGATCGGAGAGAGCTTTCAAGACTGGCAACACGATGGTATTTTCTATCTCCGCCATCATCTCCGGGGTCACCCAGCCCACCGGGGCAAAGCTTCCCATGCCGCCGGTGTTTGGCCCCAGGTCACCGTCGAAGGCCTGTTTGTGGTCCTGCGAGGCCGGGAACAGCGCGGCCCTCTGGCCGTCGCAGAAAGCATGGATGGAGATCTCCTGCCCTTCCAGGAATTCTTCAATTATGATCTGGTTACCGGAAGCCCCAAATGCTTTTTCCACCATGGCCGAGTGCACAGCAGCCTGGGCCTGTTCTTGGTTTTGGCAGATGATCACACCCTTGCCCAAAGCCAGGCCGCTGGCCTTGATCACCAAAGGATATGTCCTGCCTTCCAGATAATTCAGAGCCTTTTTGTGATCCTCCAAAACTG
>Ga0315268_10006068_pt1 | contig 12889 bp, 9 predicted proteins | sample C1_top_MG_FD_204535 | JGI IMG/M metagenome (GOLD analysis project Ga0315268, IMG submission 204535) | Sediment microbial communities from Yellowstone Lake, YNP, Wyoming, USA - C1_top | ecosystem: Environmental > Aquatic > Freshwater > Lake > Sediment | place: USA: Wyoming | collected 2017-08-01 | reverse complement strand
AGCGGGGTGCGCGAGTTGTCGGCCAGCGTCACCAGCGCAGCTGCCAGCTGGCCCCGGCTGTCCAGTGTCACCGTGTAGACCCCTGGTTCGAGGCCGAGCGAGATCGGCCGGCCGGGAATCTTGCGCAGCTCGGCTGCCAGCTGGCCGCGCTGGTCGCGCACGAACACGGTGCCGTCGAGTGCGTCGTCCAGCACCAGCTCGGCCGACACGCTGCGCAGATCGGTCAGCACCAGGTCACCGGTACCGGAGAGCTGCATGTCGTAGGAGGGATGCTGGGCGCCGATCGCGCTCTGTTCGGTGCGCGCCAGCGTCTGCTGATAGGTGAACTGGTAGGCCTCGCTCAGCGTGATGCGGCCATCACCGTTGCTGTCGCCAGCGCCACGCAACGCCGTCACCAGGTAGTGCGAGAAGAACGAGGCGCCGATCCGGTCCGACTCCTGCGACGCCTCGTTGGCCGTGCTCGACGTCAGCACGGCCACGCCGCGGATCTTGGTCGACTCGTCGACCAGGAACGGTGGCTTCTGCTGGCCGCCCTTGCCTCGAGTGAGCGCGCCCGAGGCGCAGCTATCGACGACTGCGATACAGACGTCGGCGGGCAGAGCGCCCAACGCGCTGCGCAATTCGCGAAAATCGAAGCGGTCGCTGCCCAGCAGCAAGCCGGTCTCGTCCGAATGGCCCGAGTAGTAGAAGACCACCTCGATGCTGTCGCCGCTCGCCTTCGCCTGTGCCAGCGTCCGCCGCAGCTCGTCGAGCGCCATCGCCAGCCGCACGCGGTCGACGCTGGTCAGCAGCACGCGATTGGCCTCGAGCACACCGCCCAGCTCGCCCAGCACGCGCGAAAAATTCTCGGCATCCGAGTTGGCATAGCGCAGCGTGACCCGGTCGGCGCCGCCGTCGTTGGAGGCGGCGATCAGCGCGAAGCGCTGCGTTGCGGCTTCGCCGGCGCTGGCGACGGCACAGCCGATCAGCAGGACGCTGGCTGACAGCGCCCGCATCACGGCGCCACCTTGGTCAGCACGAGCGACGACTGCTCGCAGCCACTGTCCAGGCCGGTGAGCGGCTCGGTCATCGGCGCCGCGCCAGCTGCCACCCGATGCACCTCTTCGATCAGTCGCTCTTGATCGTACGGCTTGTCGCAGGCGACCAGGATGAAGCGCTCGAAATCGGGTGCGTCGTCCAGCTCGAACGACGAGAGCAGCGCGATCTCACCAGCGGCCGTGAGTTGCGCCGGAGCAGGGCCGGGCGCGGCCAGGTGGTGGGTCAGGTTGCCCCGGCCATCGATCGAGAGCACGGCGCCGAACTTCTTGCCGGCCGCCAGGTAGCTGATCTGGATCCGATCGCCGGCGTGCGCTGGCGCTCGATCGGCCAGCGGCTCGACCTGGCCATCGGTTGTGCGGTGCAGTACCAGGTGCGACCTGAGCCCCTTGAGCCGGATGTCGTCGCCCGGGCCCGGACCCAGCCAGAACACCAGTGCGGCCGCTGCTGCCAGCGCCGGCGCCGCGAACAAGGCGCCCAGTTGCCAGCGCGACCAGCGCGCGCCAGCCGCCTCGGCAGTGCGCTCGCGAATGCGCTCGGCCATGGCCGGCGCCGGGTGCGCGGCCAAGATTTCGCGGTTGGAGGCCTCGATCGCGGCCAGCCGCGCCGGGCCGTCGGGCTCGGATTCCAGCTGCTGGCGCGCCGCGGCCAGCTCGGCCTGCGGCAACTCGCCCAGCGCGATGCGCTCGACCAGCCAATCCGGGGTGCGCTGCCGACCGCTCATCCGATCGCCTCCAGTTCCTGCACGCGCGCCCGCAGCGTGCGCAGCCGCTTGCGCACGCCCGACACCGACAGCTGCGTCTCGCGCGCCACCTCTTCCAGGGTCATGCCGTCGACCAGGTGCATCACCGCCATGGTACGGGTCGAAACCGGTTCGCGGCCGAAGATGCGCTCGAGCGCCAGCCGCGCGATCGACTGCTGCTCGACGTCGTCTGCCGCCGCGATCCGATAGAGCACCTCGTCCTCGCCGTTTTCGGGTTTACGGCGCGCGCTGCGCAGGCAGTTGAGGCTGACGTTGGTCGCGATGCGGTAGAGCAGCGACGAGGGAGCGTCGCTGGACAGGCGGTTCTGGTAGCGCAGCAGCTGCACGAACACGTCCTGCATCGCGTCGAGCGCGCGTTGCTCATCGCCGAGCAGACGCCGGCAGCGCCGCAGCACCATCGGGCCATACTTGCGGTACAGCCCTTCGACGTCGACCGCCGCTGTCTGCGCGTCCTGCAGTCTGCAACACCGCCGCGCGGAAAAACTGGCACCGCGCGCTTCCCGTCGCTCATGCATAGCGCAGGTGCGGTCCTGGTTGAAGCACGGACGCGCGAGCGCTAACGTCAACCCGCCAACCATGGCCGAGGAGCCGCGATGCGCGTGTTCGATACGCTCGAAAATCTCTTCCGGGGGCGCGATTATTCCAAGCTGACAGCAGAAGAGCGCGATCGCGCGGCGCGCGACGTCGTCACTGCGGCCTCGTTTGCATCGTGCGCAGCGGTGGCGGCGCCGCTGCCGCTGTCTGACCTGTGGCTGGCGACGCCGGTGCACGTGGCGATGGTGATCGGTGTCGGCCGGGTCTACGGCCGCAAGCTCAATCGCAGCGAAGGCGTGCAGTTGTTCACCGAGCTGGCGGCGGCGGCCGGTGCCTCGGTCGCGGCGCGCCGGATCTGGATCGCGATCTCCAAGTTCCTGCTGCCCGGCATCGGGGGCTGGGTGCAGCTGCCGTACGTCTTTGCCGTGACCTGGGCGCTCGGCCGCATGGCGATGGTCTACTTCGAGACGCCCGATCTCGACAGCGATGGGTTGCGCAACAAGTTTGGCGATTTCGTAGCCGAGGGAAAGAATAAGTTCAGCTACCAGGCCTTCAAGGACTTCATGCGGCAGAGCGGCGAGACCGAGGCGTCAGCGCCCAAGCGGCCGTCTACCCGCAAGCCGCCCGCCCGCAAGCCGGCCGCCAAGAAACAGCGCGCGCGTGTCGTCGACGCCGACGCCCCAGCGGACGGTTTCGAGGCAAGCTGGGACGACGGCCCGACCTCACCGGCGCGACCGGCCGCGCGCGCAGCCAAAGCGCGCAAGCCGGCACCGAAGCGGCGCGGCAAGCGCGCTTGAAGCGCATCGCGATCGCCAACCTGGGCTGCCGGGTCAATCGCGCCGACGGGGTGGCGCTCGGTATTGCACTCGATCCTGCGCAGGTCGAGCTGTGTGACCCCGATGCCGACGCTGATCTCTACGTGGTCAACAGCTGCACCGTCACCCATGCCGCGGGCGCGCAATCGCTCAAGCTGGTGCGCCAGCTCGCGCGCCGCCATCCGGGGCGGCCGATCGTCTTCACCGGCTGTCACGCTCAACTCGACGCTGCCGCGGCTGCCGAGCTGGCCGGGGTGGTGCGGGTGGTCGACAACCCGGGCAAGGCGCAGCTGCCGCAATTGATCGCCGAGCTGCTCGCGATGCCGGATCTGGTCGACGGCCGGGCGCGACCCGCGGCCGACCTCGACCGTCAGCAGCGACCTGCGGTCAAGGTGCAGGACGGTTGCGACAGCCGCTGCAGCTATTGCATCGTGCCGACCGTGCGCGGGCCGTCGCGCTCGGTGCCGCTGGCCGAGGTCGTCGCCCAGGTGACTGTGCTGGCAGGTGCCGGCGTGGCCGAGGCGGTGTTGTCGGGCGTTCACCTCGGCGACTACCGGGCGCCGGCAGAGCAGGGCGCGGCCGAGGTGGATCTGGCCGGTCTGGTCGAACAACTGCTGGCACGGACCACCATCCCACGGTTGCGGCTGAGCTCGGTCGATCCGCTCGAGATCTCGCCCCCGCTCGGCCGCTTGTTGGTCGAGCAGCCACGCCTGTGCCGACACCTGCACGTGCCGTTGCAGTCGGGGTGCGACCGGATCCTGTCCGCGATGAACCGCGGCTACACGCTGGCGACGGTGCGCGAACGGATCAACGCACTGCGCCAGTCCGGTCCCGCGTTGTGCGTCGGGTTCGACGTCATTGTCGGCTTCCCGGGCGAGGATGCTGCGGCGTTCGAGGAGACACTTTGCAACCTGCGCACCATCGATTTTGCCTACCTGCACGTCTTTCCGTTCAGCACACGGCCGGGTACGGTCGCTGCCAGCATGGCTGGCCGGCCGGCCGAGCGCGACGTCAAGCGGCGCTGCCAGATCCTGCGCAACCTGGCGACCGACCGACGCCACGCGTTTGAACGGAGCCAGCTCGGCGCGCACCTGCGACTGGTCGCCGAGCGCGAACAACCGGCGACCGACCAACCGTCCAGCGCCGACCTGCGAGCGGTGCGCGGCACCACCGACAACTACCTCGATCTGGTGGTGGCGACGAAAAAGCCGCTCGGTACATTGGTCGCAGTCGAGGTGACCGCTGGCGGCCGGCCGGGCCGCGCCACGGAGATACCCGGATGATCAGCGCGCGCTACCTGGTCTGTTTTGGAGACACCGATCAGATGGGCGTCGTCTACTACGCCAACTACCTGCGCATGTTCGAGTTCAGCCGTGTCATCTTCATGCGCGGTTGCGGTCTGCCGTACCGCGAAGTCGAGGCGGCCGGTTTTTCGCTGCCGGTGGCCGAGGCTCACGTCAACTACCTGGTGCCCGCGCACTTCGAGGACGAGCTGTCGATCGATGCCGCGCTGGTCAAGCTGGGTCGCGTCAGCGCCGAGTTCCACTACCGCGTCCGGCGCGGCGACCAGATCATTGCGACCGGCATGACGCGTCACGCCTGCGTCGATCGCAGCGGTCGGCCGGTCCGGATCCCGGAATCCATGAGGCAGCGGTTGCCGGTGGACGCCGCCGGCATCTTCGACTGAGATCGGTCGCACCATGGTGGGCCAAGGCCGGGTACAGCGGCCGGCGGGAAGGGACGTCGCGTGCCAATCGGAGACCGCGCCATCGTCGTCAACGTGCCGCCTGAGCACGTGTACGACGTCGTCGCCGACTACGAGCGCTACCCGGAGTTCGGGTCCGATATCGTCGAGACGGCGATCGAGCAACGCGAGGGCGCGGTACAGGTCGTCCACTTCGTCGTCAAGGTGGTGCGCCGTATCGAGTACACGTTGCGGCTCACCCATGATCGTCCCAATCGCATCGACTGGACGCTGGTCAGCGGCAACATGATGAAGACCAACGACGGCGGCTGGCAGTTCAATCAGATGAGCGGCGCGCGCACCGAGGTCCGCTACCACTGCGTGATCGGCATGGGCGCGCTGGTGCCGCGCGCGGTGACCATGGCGCTGGTCGACATCAGCCTGCCCAAGATGCTCGGCGAGTTCAAAACACGCGCCGAGGCGCTGTACCGCAAGCGCTGAGATTCCAAGCACGCAGAGGAGAAGAGCTCATGCAATCCCGGGTCAGCAGCTACGATCGCGATAGCGAAGTGGTCCTGGTCACCCTCAACCGACCGCAGCAGGCCAATTCGCTGAGCCGCGATCTCGTCTCCGAACTGCTCACCATCGTCGCCGATGTCGAGGCCGACCCGAGCGTGCGCGTCTGCATCGTCACCGGTGCCGGTGAACGCGCGTTCTGCGCCGGCGCCGACCTCAAGGAGCGGGTCGGGATGGCGCCCGCCGAGGTGACCGCGTTTTTGACGCAGGCGCACCGCCTGATGGACGGCCTGGCCTCGTTGCGCTGTCCGGTGATCGCGGCCATCAACGGCGCGGCCATGGGTGGCGGGCTCGAGCTGGCGCTGGCCTGCGACCTGCGGCTGGTCGCGGCCGATGCCAGCATGGGGTTGACCGAGACGTCGCTCGCCATCATTCCCGGGGCCGGTGGCACCCAGCGCCTGCCGCGGCTGGTCGGCGTGGCGCGCGCCAAGGAGCTGATCTTCACCGCGCGCCGCATCGGCGCCGACGAGGCACTGCGCATCGGCCTGGTCAACGAGGTGGTGCCCCGGAGCCGGTTGCTCGATCGGGCGCGCGAGATCGGGGCCGAGATTGCGCGCAACGGTCCGCTCGCCGTGGCGCAGGCCAAATGCGCCATCGACCGCGGGATCGAGGTGCCGCTCCGGCGGGCGCTCGCGATCGAGCAGGAGTGCTACGCGCCGGTGCTGGCGACCGAGGATCGGGTCGAGGCGTTGTGCGCATTTGCCGAGAAGCGGCCGCCGGTGTTCAGCGGCAAGTAGTCCGGCGCCGCCGCCAGGCGAGCGCGAACAGGACGCACCAGGCACCCGGCTCGGACGCTGCGAGCGTGCTGCTGCAGGCACAACCCTGCGCAACTTCACGCACGTCGGCACCGGCATCGGTGATCGCGCTGCCGTCGTTTGAAACGGTGGCGGCATCTCCGACGTCGGCAGGTTGCTGGTCACGCGCTGCGGAGTCGGTCGGCGTCGCCTGGTCGCGAGCGAGGAGGTCGCGTCCGCCGCTGCTGTCGCCACGGCGGTCGGTGGCAACTGCGTCCAGAACTGACGCATCAGGTCGCTGGCCGCCGTCCAGCGCGACGCCGCCGTCCAGCGCGCTACCGCCATCGGGCGGTGGTGGTGCCACGCGCATGCTGAGGCGCGGGAGCAGTGACAGGTCCGAGCTGCCGAGCGAGGTGTTGTGGACCTCGATCGAAATCAGGTTGGCCCCCGCCACCAACACGCTGCGGTTGGCGATATCGATGGTCTCGGGATCGCCCGCCTCGTGGCTGGTTGCGGCCGTGCTCTCGTCCTGGCCCTGGGGCACCCCGCGGCGGACCACTTCATTGCCGTTGATGGCAGCCACAAAACCGTCATCGTAGTCGATATACAACGTCAACTCGACGACAGCGGCCGGATCAGGGACGCTGAAACCACGGCGCGTGTAGACGGTCAGGTAGTTGTTTTGCATGTCGGTCAGCACGGTGGCGTCGTCGGCATCCCCGTAGCCGATACCGGTCTGCCCGCTGGCCCAGCTGCTGTCGTCGAAACCCGGCAACGTCCAGCTCACCCCTGGATGAACCGTCCCCTTGAAGTAGCGCCAGAGATCGCCGATCTCGATCGCCACGATCGGCGGCGGTGGCGCTGCCGGAAAGACGAAATCGACGAGTTGTGGAACCGGCATCGTGTTTGGCGACGGAGCGCGATCGTTGATCGCGCGCACCGATAACGTGTGGCGGGCGCCCGGGGCAAACCCGGGAGTCACGCCGATCGTGACTCGACTGCTCGACCCGTCGAGCAGCGCGCTCTGCACCGCGAAACCGGCAATGCCGAAGTTGGCGGTGTTCTCGGCACCATGGAGCCCGTTGCCAGCCTCGACAGCTTCGTTGAAGACAACGTTCAGCAGGTTTGGGTTGCCCGGCGCTGACGCAGCCAGCACCTGCGGAGCGACGTTGTCGACGCCCTTGCGCACCTGCAGGTGCTCCATCACCGTTCCGTCGTCACGCACCGCCGTGTAGTCGAGCGTGGGGCCGTTGATGGCGAACCTGACAAAGTGGTGCACCGATTCCGCGCACTGGACGTACGGCCGGTTCGGGTCCACGCTGTACAGTCCGGCGCCACCGCCGCCGGTGATGACGTACTGGATGTTGTTGCGCACGGCGCGCGCGTAGTGGTGGTTGTGGCCGGCGATGACGACGTCGACGCCGTAGGTTTCGAACAGCGGCACCAGCTGTGTCTGGGTGGTCGTGTCGTCGCCGTGGCTACCGCCGGCGGCGTAGGGCGGCGCGTGCAAGACGACAAATTTCCAGGGCGCGGCCGTGCTGGCGAGGTCCTGCACGATCCAGTCGTACTGGGTGCTGCCACTGCTGTAGTCGACGTACTGGTCGACCACCGTCACGTGCACCGGCCCGTAGTCGAAGGCCTGGTAGGACGCCGAACCCGCCGGTTCGACGAAGGCAAACGGCCAGTATTTCTTGAGCAGGGAGCCGTCACTTTCGTGGTTGCCGCGGGCGCCGATGATCGGCAGCCGAGCCATCATCTCCATGGCGTGCAGCCGCGTCCGATCGAAGTACTCGAGGTCCCAGCTCGGTTCGATGTTGCCCTCGGCCACCCAGTCGCCCGAGTGCAGGACCATGGTCTGCAGGCGGTCGGGCGCCAGGTCGACGTCGGCCAGGATGTGGCTGGCCACAGTGTCGTGGTAGGCCGGATTGCTGCGGGTGTCGCCGTAGGCGTAGCAGACGACAGCTGTGGTGGCCGGCGCTGGCGCGGCAAGAAACGAGGACTGCTCGATGACGCCGTCGACGGAGACGCGATAGAAATAGCGCTCGCCCGGCGTCAAGCTCGTCAGCGTGACCGAGAACAGGTGCTCATCGGCGGCAGCGCTGTTTTCGCTGACCGGACGCGAACCGAGCTCATATGAGGCGGTCAGCCCCCAGTCCAACACCGCTCCGACGCTGGGCGTGGCATTGGTTTGCCAGCGGACAGTCATCGCTGTGGGTTGGCCGCCGTAGATGAGATACGGACCCTTGCGCAGCACCGCGGCCTGCGCGGGACCACTCAGCAGCAGCAACAGCGCGAGAGCACGCCACGGGAGAACCCAGCGACGAACAGAGAGCACAAGCATCCGGACGCGCTCCGGCCGTCACCCACGGCACTCCCTACAGTCTAGTGCGCCGCGGCCAGGTTTTCACGCCTGACGTCAACGCACCTCATCGCAGCCGATGTCCGGGTAATTGCCCGAACCAAGCGGCCGGCTCTCACCGTCGATGTCGTCGAGCGTGCTGGTGTTCCACCAGGCCCAGGTCTCGCGGGCGGCGTCGAGAAGCGGCGACGGCGAGGGACAAGACGCGCTACCCGTGCCACAGAGGTGGTAGCCGTCGACCAGGAAGATCGGATCGACATCATACGAGGTGTCGGCAGCCGAGGCGCGCTGATAGGGCGGCAGCGCATTGACCGATGCGATGTCGACGATGTTGCCAAAGACGCAGGTGGGCCCAGGCGCGGCCTTGACGACGTAGGCGGTCGGATTTGGCGCAATGCCGTCAATGGCTGGCCAGAAATCGGTGTTGGCAGCGCGGGCGGGCTCGGTGCGCATGGTCCCACCCGAGCTGGCGCCGACGCAGTTCTCGTAATAGCCGTAGGTCGTAGCGCCGAAGCCGGCGTCGATGATGTTGCCGCTGAAGGCGCCCGCGATGTTGAAGGCGAGCCCCATCTGCTGGCCGAGGAAGACGGCGTAGCTGGTGCCAAAGTTGCCCGAGCCGCTGCCGCGGATGTTGTTGTGCAAGAAGCGGATGTCGCTGCCCGGATTGCCGCTGCTCTCCACGCCGCGGTTGTCGAACGATCGGCCGCCGCTGATCACGTTGTTGGTGACGAAGGTCATCACGCTCACATCGCCCGCCGCCCAGCTCGCGCGATAGTAGGTGCGCAGGCCAATCGAGCGCGTGCCGCCGATGCCGTTGGGCATGTCGCCGCCGCGGATGAAGTTGCGATCGATGCGGCAGACGGTGCAGCCTCCGTCGTCCAGGTAGATGCCAGCACTGTACTGGCTGACGTTGGTCGCCGCGCCGCCGGTGATCGTGTTGCTGGTGATTCGCAGGTTGGTTCCGCTGGTCAAGAAGACGCCGGCCGAGATCGCGCCGGTGCCCGCCGTGATCGTGTTGCTGTCGAAGCTGCTGTCCGAGCACGGCGTGTTGGAATACACGCCGTAACTACCGCCCTGTCCGATCGAGCTCTGGATGGTCAGGTTGCGCAGGGTCTGGCCCGAGCAACCGCCCGAGCTGAAGCGCAGGCCTCCGCTGATGGCACCGGCGTTTCCGCTGGCCTCGGCTCCCGCCAGCGTGCCGCCGGTGACGCTCGAATTGGGGGCATTGGCCAGATGCAGCCCGGCTGACCAGGTCGCGCTGCCGCCAGAAACAGCGCCGCCCCGCGCAACCAGGTTGGTGGCGGTGATCGCTGCCCGTTCCATGCGCACACCCTGGCTGGTCGAGGTGGCAGTGCCCGCGGCGGCGCTGTCATCGGTCGAGTTCAAGATCGATTGCTCGTCGTAGAAACCGTACGAGCTGCCGCTGGTCGCGGTGCCTCCCGTGATCGTGTTGCCCGTGGTCGTCAACGCGCCACAGTTGATGATGCGCAAGCCGGTGCTGCCACGTCCCGTACCGGCCGTGATGACCGCGCGGTCGATGCGATTGATGACCGGCCCCAGCGCTGCGCAGGTCTCCATGACGACGCCGTTGGAAAAGCCCGACGACGTTCCGCTGGCGATGGTGGTCGGTGCGTCGGCCGGCGAGATGAGTAGCACTCCGCTCTTGTAGCGAACTCCCACCGACTCGCTGCTGTTGGCCTGGGTCACGCTGCCGGCGACCACGGCAACCCCCTGCAGCACCGTCGATCCGGCGCCTGCTGCAGCCACGCCGTCGTAGTCCGTGTAGATGCCGTAGCTGATATTGGCCGCGTTGCCACTGCGCACGCTGCCAGCCAGGACCGTGCCGCGGCCGCCGACGTGGTACACGCCGATCGAGGTGCCGCCGGCCGACGTGACCTCGCCCGAGCTCACCGCGACACCGGCCAGGTCGAAAGAGCCGGCGCTGGTGACGTTGCCGAGACCGATGGCGCCGGCCAGCGCATTGCCGCTGTCGATCAGACCGCGTGTCCAGTTGCCGCTGGCGCGGTCTCCGACGAGGACGCCCCAGCTGTTGGCGGGTGCCTGAGCGTCGGCGCCGGTGATCTCGGAGTCGGTGAAGGAACCGCTCGCCTGCGCGTCGAGAAAGACGCCGACGACCCGCCAGTCATTGCCGGCCACGGTCTTGTCAAACGCTTCGCCGCCCACGATCGCGTCGCCGCTCGAGGTGAAGGCAAACGGCGTCGGGGTGCCGGTGTTGTCGCGATCGCCATCGGCGAGCACACCGACTGCGGTGCCGCCGTAGCCGCCGCGGATGTCGTTGCTGGAGAGCCTGACTGGCACGAATAACAGGACACCTCCGGCATAGGTGGCGTTGGACGTCAATGTCTCGGTGCCTCGAATGGTGTTCCTGTTGATGAGCGACGGATTCGCGCCTGCAAAGCTGCCCGGTTCGACCATGATGCCGAGGTCGGTGTTGTCGGAGGTGCCGCCGACGATCAGAACATTGTCTTCAATGGTGACATTGCCGCCGCGCACGTTGATGCCGACCGAACCTTCGCTGGCAGGCGCACTCGCGCCGCCCTGGCCGCCGACGATCGCGGTGTTGGCGTCGATTCTGGCTCCAGCCGACCCGATGCCAGCTGCGGCCGCCTCGATGTAGACGCCGATGACGTTGGGTGCAATGCCGCCGCGGATGCTGTCGTTGGCGCTGATCCGCGGCACGCCACCGCGCGCCATCACGCCGACCGCCACGCGCGTGGCCAGGCCGCCCTCGATGGTGTTGCCGACGACCAGCGGCCCGGCGTTTGCCGCCAGCCGGAGCAGCACGCCGTACGCCGCTTGGGCCTCGGCCGCCAGCGAGACATTGCCGAACAGGGAGTTGTCGTCGAGCGTTGCCACGGCGTCGTCGACGAAGGCAGCCGCGCGCTCGGCGTGGTTGACGGTCGCCGAGATGCCCTGGATGTCACAACCCTGGACCAGGGTGCCGTCATAGGTGATGTGCACGCCGTATGGACTGCGGAACCGGATCGGCGTCCGCGTCCAGCCGGCAGTCTTGGTCCAGTTGCTATCGAAGCCGCACTCGAGGTTGAGCAGCCGGTTGAGTGAACCCGGCAGCGCAATCTCGTCGTCACGGACATAGTCCTGGCCCGTGGTCTGGACCAGCACGGTGTCGTCGATGGTCACGCCCTCGGTCAGTTGCGCTGCCAGGTTGATCAGCGCGTCGTCGACGTCACGGCAGGGATGTGCGCGCACACCGCAAAAACCGTGGCGCGCTCCGGACTCTCCGTAGCCCGTGCCCGCGTAGACCGATCGGTTGCTCACGTACGGTCCGCGTTCGTCAAGCACGCTGGCGGTCAGCGATCTCTGGCAGGTCTGATTCGCCGAATCGGTCACGGTCATGGTCACGGTGTAGGAGGCGCCCGCCGCGGCGCCCTCGTACAAGCCGCGGTCGACGGTGAAGTTGAAGGAGTACTGGGTGTTGAAATCGAGCACGATGCCGGCGACCTGGGGCGTGACGTCCCAGTGAACGGTCAGCGTGTCGCCTGGATCGCTGGCGCTCCCGGTCACCGCGGCCGAGCCATCGGGCAGCACGCTGATGTTGCCGCTCAGGCTGCAACTGGGTACCGCATTGCCAGCGTCGGTGGTCGTGCCGCTGTCGAGACCGACTGCCGAGTCGGTGCTGCTGCCAGAATCGGTCGCCACCGACCCGTCACCGCCCGTGGCGCTGTCGCTGCCGGTTGCCGAGTCGCTGCCAGGGCCGGTGTCGTCGCCCGTCGCACCGTCGTGGCCCGTCCCGCCGTCATTGCCTGGCCCGGCGTCACCGGTCGCTGCCGTGTCGTGGCCGACCAGATCGTGGCCGACCAGATCCTGGCTCGCCGCGTCGGTGGTGTGGGTGTCGGTCCCCAAGGTGTCGGCGTGCCAGGCATCGTGGCCAGCGCTGTCGGGCCGTGTTGCATCGTGACCGAACAGGTCGCCGCCGATCGCGTCTCCGATCGTGGCGTCGCTGTTGCCGCCGTCGTACACCGGTTCGCTGGCATCGGTTCCGGTCGGCGGTGCTTCGCCGCAGTCGCACCCGTTGACCACTGCGCCCAGGCCCAGCATCAGGCCAAACACCATTTTCATCTTCATCGGACCACCCCTTGCGTCGCCGCAGTGCACAAGCACCGTCGGTATCTCTGCTCTATACTACAGTGCAACCGCACGGGCGACGGCTGCCGCTGGTGCTGCCGGCGGCGAACGCCGCTAGAATGGGCCGGTGCGCTGGCTATCCCTGGTCGTGAGAACGCTTCTGGTGCCCTGGCTCGCGCTGCTCGTGGCGAGCGAGCGCCTTGGCCAGCGACTGGTCGCACCGCGCTATCAGATCCGCGGCGCCTGTCAGGGTAGCGGTCAGTGCTGCCGCCATCTGCTGTT
>Ga0315268_10006067_pt1 | contig 12889 bp, 16 predicted proteins | sample C1_top_MG_FD_204535 | JGI IMG/M metagenome (GOLD analysis project Ga0315268, IMG submission 204535) | Sediment microbial communities from Yellowstone Lake, YNP, Wyoming, USA - C1_top | ecosystem: Environmental > Aquatic > Freshwater > Lake > Sediment | place: USA: Wyoming | collected 2017-08-01 | reverse complement strand
CTGGGGGGCGGACACGGACCTGAAGGTGGCCCGCCGCTTCCAGGAAATCTGGCTGGACCCGGAGGTGAAGGCCGTCGTGGGGGTGCGGGGGGGTTACGGCTCGCTGAAGATCCTGGCGCACCTGGACACGGAGGCCCTGGCCGGGGCCCCCAAGAGACTGGTGGGGTTCAGCGACCTCACCAACCTCCTCTGGACCCTGCACCGGGAGTTAGGGCTGGTGACTTTCCACGGCCCCACGGTGGCGCACCTGCCGGCCCTGACCCCCGGAGCCCGGGAGAGCTTTTGCCGCTGGCTGGCGGCTCCGGGTCCCTTGGCCTTGGCTTACGGGGACTTGACGGTGCTGCACCCCGGGGTGGCCGAAGGACCCCTGGCCGGCGGCAACCTCACCACCCTCTGTCACCTGGTGGGCACTCCTTTTGCTCCGCATCTTAACGGCTACCTCCTGTTTTTGGAAGACCACAACGAAGCTTTATACCGGCTGGACCGCCTGGTCCATCATCTGCTCCTTTCCGGGACCCTGGAGGGGGTTCGGGGGGTGGTCCTGGGGGCCTTCACCAACTGCGGTTCCCGGGAGGGGCTGATGGAAGTAATGGCCGCGGCCCTGGCGCCCCTCGAGGTGCCGGTCCTTCTGGGCCTGCCGGCGGGCCACCAGCCGGACAACCACACCTTCCCCCTGGGGGTCCGGGTGCGGCTGGACGGGGCCGCCGGTTCCCTCTCGTTTCTAGTGTGACCTGCACAAGGTGGTTGATCGCCTGGAAATTTTTGGTGGCAGCCAAAAATTTTCCCACCTCGTTGACAATGGCCCTTTGGAACTTATTTTTTCCAGAAGAACCGGGAGAACGAGGAGGATATATGGCTAAAAAAGTTTATACCTGTCAAACCTGCGGCGCCCTGGCGGAAGAGCCGGGCCATCTGTGCAATCCCTCCAGTGAGGTCATCACCTGCGCCTACTGCGGAGAGCGTGCGCCCCATGTCAAGCATTACTGCAAGGGGAAGATGGAAGACCTGAAGTACGTCTGTGAGCAGTGCGGCCGGCTGGCACCTTCGGAGGACCTGCTCTGCAAGCCGTCCAAAGTGCCCGCTTCGTAAAAATTGGGCTGAAGTTAATCAATTCGCCGGGGAAGGGGATGTTGGACCCCCTTCCCCGATTTTTTTCAGGTCAGGTAGGAGTGGAGGCCCGAGAGCAGGAAGCTGACCCCGAAGTAGGTGAAGAGCACCGCCATGAAGCCCAGGACCGCCAGCCAGGCGATCCGCCGGCCCTGCCAGCCCTTGAGCAGCCGGGCATGGAGCATGGTGGCGTAGATGAGCCAGGTGATCAGCGACCAGGTTTCCTTGGGGTCCCAGCTCCAGTAATGGCCCCAGGCCGATTCGGCCCACACTGCACCGGTGAGGATCCCCAGGGTCAGGAGGAGAAATCCCAGCACCGTGGCCCGGTAGATGAGACGGTCCAGCTGCGGCAGTGGGGGCAGCGAGGCCCGGGGCCGGCGGTCCTGCACCAGATAGAGCACCGCGGTGCCGAAGGCCAGGGCAAAGGCGGCGTAGCCCAGAAAGGCGGTGACCACGTGGATGAGGAGCCAGTTGCTCTTGAGGGCCGGCATCAGGGGTTTGATGCGGCTGTCCACCCCGCCGAAGGAGGCGTAGGCCAGGAGCAGGCAGGCCAGGGTCGCCACCACCGCCCCCAGATACCCCTGGAGATAGCGGCGGAAGGCGAACAGCCCCAGGGCCGGCAGCGACCAGGCAAAGAAGACCAGGGATTCATAGAAGTTAGAGAGGGGGGCATGCAAAATCACCAGACGCAGGTTGTCGAAAAAACCGGCGGGCGGCAGGTTGGCCACCGCCAGTTGGTAGGAGCCGGTCCAGCGCCCCAACAAGGCGGCAGTATGGACCCCCAGCCCGGCCCACAAGAGCCGGCGGGCCACCTCCTGGAGGCGGGGGGAGGACCAGAGCTCGGCCATCAGGAAGAGGACAGCCACCCCCAGATAGAGCAGCATCACCGCGCCCAAAATTTGGTGGATCATGATGAGGTTCCTTTTTTCAGCTCTTCCAGAAGCCGCTCCAATGAGGCCGCGAAATCTTCCCGGTTCCGGGGGCTGGCCCCCAGGAGCCGGACTTTGAAGCGGCCTTTTTGATCCTTTTCAAGCACCACGGCCCAACGCTGCGCGGGCCGGAAAAAAGCGAGATAAAAACCCGGCAAAAACAGGATGAAGCCGGCGTAGACCCACCAGACGCCGGGATCCCGCTTCACCTGGAACACCGAATAGAATTGCAGCGGAATGGACTCCGGGGTGAACCGGTAGCCTTGGGGCTGCTCGCCCATTTCGGGGTGGTCTTTGAGAACCCAGAAGATCTGGGGATGGCCGAGGCCGCCGGCGCGCATGGCCAGTTGGGCCGCAGGCCCGAAGCCCTGGAGGTTGCCGTCCACCCGGACCAGCATGACCTGGACTTCGCCGCCGAAAAGGTCCACCATCTGGCGCATGGGTAGTTCGACGGTTTGGTTGCGGTCGCCGTGCCTGACAGTAAGACGCAACGGGCCCGCGGGCTTGCTGCCGTAGGAGGACTGGTAAAAGGTGAGGCCCTGGAAGGTCACCGGGTCGTTCACCCGGCAGGTGGCCCGGGCCGCTTCCTGGCCGTTTTGGAGAAAGGTGAGGTCCGAGCGGAATTCCTTGGGAATGCCGCCTTTTTCATAGAACTGGACTTGAAATTGGTTCAGCCGCACCTCGAAGCCCAGAGGCCGGGATTGCCCCCCCACCTGGAAGGCCTGGGCCGTCTCGCCCTGGTCCAGGGGCAAGGTGCCCTCGAGCCCCCAGAACTTGCCGATGAGGCCCCCGGCCAGGATCAGGAGCAGGGCCAGGTGGACCAGGTAAGGCCCCAGGGGCCGGAAGCGGCCGCGTTCTGCCAGGTATAGTTCCTGGCTCGGGAGGGCTTCCTGACGGAAGCTGACGAATTCCCGGCGCAGGACAGAGTTGATGCGCTCGTGGGGGTCCACTGCCGCCGGCCAGTTGAACTTGCCCCGCTCCGGCAGCGCCAGGGCCGCATCCGGGGTGAGGGGCTGGAGCGAGCGCCGGATGGCCTGGGGCAGCCCCTGGACCACGCAGGAAAAAATGTTCAGGGCCAACAGCCCCACGGGGAGCAGAAACCAGGGGCTGTAGTATACCCGGGAGAAGCCCCACCCATAAAGGAGGCCGCCCAGGACTTCGCCGTACCGCATATAGTACTGCCCCGGCGGCTGGTCCTGGGGCACCACGGTGCCGATGACCGCCACTGCAGCCAAGACCAGGAGAAGAAAGACCGTCAGGCGGAGGGAGGTCAAAGACCCCCAGAACCACGACTTGGGCGCCGGTTTAACTGATTTTTGGGCCATGGATTTGCAGAACCCGCCTCCCGGTCTGTTTTAAGCCGCGGCTGCGGGGGCCTGGGTTTGGGTGCGGAGGCAGGATGGAGCCAGGGTTGGCAGGATGGGAATCAATCCTCTTCCAGGTCTTCTTCTTCACTCAGATGTTCTTCGTATTCCTCTTCGGTGAAGAGTTCGTCGAATTCCTGGCCGGAGGTCATTTCCACCTTAAGGAGCCAGCCTTCGGACATGGGGTCCTCGTTGACGATTTCCGGTACCTCCATGGCCTCGTAGTTGACCTCCACCACCTCTCCCGAGACGGGGGCCCTTAACTCCCGGCGGCCGTTCTTGGCTTCCACGACGCTGAAGAATTCATCTTTGATGAAGTCTTCGCCTTCTTCCGGGAGCCGCAGGCTGTAAATTTCCCCCAGTTTTTCCTGGAGGTAGTCGGTCAACCCGATGGTGGCCTGGTTATCATCGTCCATGCGGACCCAAATATGATCCCGACTGAAACGCATCTCGCCGATGGTTCTCACCCCATTTATGAAAGATTCTGGCGCCCGCTAGGGTGAAGCGGGACGCTGGGGAAATATAATAACCAAAAAAAAGTTTGGCAAGGGTTTTTTGCAGGATTTTCATATCCGGGCCGGTGGCGGTTTTACCGGCCGCTTTCGGATCATCCCTTCTTCCGGTTTTTAACTTGACAAGCCCAGGGTCATTTATTAGTTTACACTAAATTTCACAATCTCCAAGCCAAATAGCCAAAGGGAGGCTCGCTAGATGAAGCAAGTGCAGAAAATCCTTTTCCCCATTGATTTTGCTTCGTATTATGAACCGTTGCTGCCCTGGGTCCAGACCTTCGCCGAAAAGTTTGGCGCCACCGTTTACGTTCTGTTCGTGACACAGGATCTTTCAAGCTTTTCCTCCTTTCACGTGCCCCACGGCAACATTCAGAGTTTTCAGAAAGAGGCGCTGGAGGGTGCCAGCAAAAAGATGAAGGCCGCGGTCCAGGAAAGCTTCAAGAATTTCCCCAAACTGGAATCCCGGGTGGAGATGGGCAAACCCGGAGACAAGATCGTGGAATTCGCCGAGAAGGAAAAGATGGACCTGATCGTCATGGGCTCCCACGGCCGCAAGGGCCTGGAGCTGGCCATTTATGGCAGCGTCGCGAGGAAGGTGGTGCAGAACGCCCCGTGCCCGGTGCTGACGATCAATCCCACCAAGGCTTAATTTTCTTCCGGAAATAACCCGGCCCTTCCGGCTGCCGCCCGGAGGGGCCGGGGCGTTTAGGCAGTTTTGGCTTCGCGGTTGAAGTTACATGGCGGGCAATGCCTGCCCCTAAATCTTTCCGGTCCGCTCGCCCATTCAAAGCCCGCGCGGCTCCAGGCCTCCAGGGAGCCCTCGGGTTCTCGTCGCCTTTCCAGGACACTCCCCCCAGCTGAAAGCTAAGGCAGAAAACAGAAACTATTTCTTGATGAACCCGAGCTCCCGCAGCTTCGGGATCAGCTTTTCTTTGGGGAAGACGCCTTCATGGCGAAAAACTTCCTGACCCAAGGGATTTAAAAAGACCTGGGTGGGGACGATGTCTATTTTATACCGGCGGAAGATGGCCGGATGCTCGTCGATGTAGAGGCGGCGCACCTCGAACTGGCCGGGAAACTCCTGCTTGACTTCCTGGATGATTAACTCCGATTCCCGGCAGATGGGGCAGAGCTTGCGGTCGAACTCCAGGATTTCCGGGACGGCCCGGGGGAGAGCCGATAGGGGAGCCTGGGGGCCGGCGGGGGTTTGGGCCCGGACCGGCAGGACCTGGACCAGCAGCAAAGTTCCCAGGAGCAGCGGGAGTATGGCTATTCGGATGATTGTTGTCATCAGGCGTCTCCCCGGATTCAACTCATGGCTTCCCGGCTCAGGGGCGGAATCAGCAGGATAGGGCAGGGGGACAGACGGGTGATGTTGTGGGCCACGCTCCCCAGAAAGATTTCGGCAATGTACCCCTTGCCCTGGGTGCCCAGTACGATGAGGGAGATGTCTTCGGACCCCAGGACCTCCAAAATGGCCGAAACGGGATGGCCGAAACTGAGCCGGGAATCGACCAGGGGAACCCCGGCGGCCTGCAGGCGCTCCGTCAAGATCTCCAGGGAGTTGCGGGCCGAAGCTTCCACCCGCTCCGGCAGCCCGGTCTCATAAAACTCCACGGGGGGGACCTGCAACGCGTGCATCAGGGTGACCCGGCCCACCCCCCGGGGGACCAAGAGCTCCACGTGGCAGAGCGCCTCGGCGGCAGGGGCGGAAAAATCGGTGGGCAGCAGCAGGTGGCGCAGCAGATCGGTGCACTTCCAGAGGCAGGACTCTGCCTGGCCGGTTTCCTGAATCCGCACCGGCAATACCAGGGTAGGGCAAAGGAGATGGTGGCAAACCGCGCTGGAAAAGGAGCCCAACACCCCTTCCCGCCAACGGGACCGGCCATGGGAGCCGATGACCAGCAGCGAGGCGTCGTATTTGCGGGCCACATCGTTCAAGGAGGAGGCCGGCAGGCCCACGGGGGTCTCCACCACCACCTTCAGACCCTGGGCCTCCAGCCGCCGCCGCTGGTCCTTGAGGCGGGGCTCCACCTTCTGGCGCAGGTCCTCGAGTCCTGGGGCGAAGAAGTTAGTGGTGATCACATAAGCCAGGATCACCACCGAGCAGCCCAGGTGGCGCAATTCCCCGCCACAGGAGACGATTTCATCCCAGGAGGGGGACAGGTCGGTGGCCAGGACCACGGTTTCAAAGACGGCGGGGCTCGTTTCCATTTCGTCGGCCTGAGGTCCCATTTAAAGGTAAGTTATAGCAAGATGGAGGAAAAAGCAATTGAGAGAAGCAGCAGATGATGGGCACCCGGGGGAAAATCATTCCTTTGGTTTTATTCTGTAGATAATTAAGTATAATACAGAATTAGTTTGCCATTTTTAGATTAATTAACGTGAATTATCAATTGGTTATATTTAGAGGCAAGAATAATCCAATATGTCAGCTTTCTCACCGGAATGGCTCTGCCGCCGCATCGTGGAAGAGAGCATGGATGCCATCGTTTTCGCCGACCGGGAGGGTCTGATCCGCCTTTGGAACCGGGGCGCCGCGGAGATGTTCGGTTACGCCGCGGAAGAAGCCCTGGGGCAACCCCTGGATTTGGTCATTCCGGAGAACCTCCGGGCCCGCCACGGGGAAGGCTACCGCCGGGTGATGGCCACGGGGGAGACCAAGTACGGCAAAGAACTGTTGGCGGTGCCGGGGCTCCGGAAAGACGGGGGAAGGATTTCTCTGGAGTTCACCATTGCCCTGATTCGGGACGAAGCCGGCGGCATTCTGGGAACCGCGGCCATCATGCGGGACGTCACCGCCAGGTTCCAGCGGGACAAGGAACTGAGGAAACGGTTGGCCGAACTGGAGGGGCAGGCAACCGAATTGCGAACACCGTGACTTTAGGCTGTAGCTGCGAGGCTCAGCCTGGGCCACCGAAGAACAGTCGCGGGCGGCTATTCCACATTTTTCTTTAACTTTTCGAAGCGGAAAGGAGTTTTTGATGCCCCGAACCCTTCGGCGCAGGACCAAGAAACTCGGCCTCCCCCCCGGCACCCTGGTGTACACCGGGGAGCAGGTGGAGGGAACCGCCAGGATCACGGTGATCGAGTACGACGAGCAACATTATGAGGAGCGGGAGCTCGATTCCCTGGCCGCATGTCCGGTAATGAGCCGGCGCCCCACGGTGACCTGGATCAATGTCAGCGGCATCTCCCAGGTCACCAACCTGGAGAAATTGGGGGAATGCTTCAAGCTGCACCCCCTGGTCCTGGAAGACATCGTGAGCGTGGACCAGCGCCCGAAAATCGAAGACTATGAAGAGTACCTGTTCATCGTGCTCCGGGCCATTGGGCAGGACGATACCGAGGGGGAGATCTTTTCCCATCAGATCAGCATCATTTTGGGGCCCAATTATGTGCTGTCGTTCCAAGAAAGCAATGGAAGCATCTTTTCACCGGTCCGGGAGTGGCTCAAGGCGGCCAAAGGGCGCATCCGCAAATCCGGGGCGGATTACCTGGCCTATGCCCTGATCGATCTGGTGGTGGACCAGTATTTCGTGGTGCTGGAGAAGGTTGCCGAAGATATCGAGTTGCTGGAAGGCGAAGTGGTGACCCGACCCAACCCCAGGACCCTCCGGGATGTCCACCGCTTCAAGAACGACATGATCACCCTGCGGCGGTCTCTGTGGCCTCTGCGGGAGGTGATCGCCCGGCTGGAGCGGCGGGAATCGGAGTTGATCGAGGACGCCACCAGCATCTACTTCAAAGACGTGTACGACCACACCATCATTGCCATCGACTCGGTGGAGACCTACCGGGACATCCTCTCGGGCATGCTGGACATTTACCTCTCCAGCGTCAGCAACCGCCTGAACGAAATCATGAAGGTCCTGACCATCATCGCCACCATCTTCATGCCGCTGACCTTCATCGTGGGGCTGTACGGCATGAACTTCAAATACATGCCGGAGCTGGAGTGGCGCTACGGCTATTTCCTGGTCCTGCTGGTCATCGTGGGCATCGCCGGGTCCATGCTGGTCTATTTCAAAAGGAAAAAGTGGATTTAGGTGCCCGGGGGCCAGCGGCCTGCCCCGGCTCCCGGCGCCGGCCTTTTCCGCCTCTTGACCCGCCGATTTTCATGATTATTTAAAGGACGGACCAAGGGGTTTAAGGAGGTTTCATCATGGCGCTGCGAGTGGGAAAGCCGGTTCCGGATTTCGAGGCCAAGGCCTACGCCAACGGCGAGATCAAGACCGTGAAGCTGTCGGACTACCGGGGCCAGTGGGTCATGCTCTATTTCTATCCCGGCGATTTCACCTTTGTCTGACCCACGGAATTGACGGCAGTTGCCGCCAAGTACGACGAAATCAAGTCTTTGGGGGCCGAGGTCCTGGCCATCAGCGTGGACAGCCCGTTCACCCACAAGATGTGGCAGGAAGGGGAACTCTCCAAGATCATCCCCGGGGGGCTGCCTTATCCCATGCTGAGCGACACCGGCGGCCGCATCGGGGAGATGTTCGGGGTTTACGCCGAAGAGGACGGGGTGGACATCCGGGGCCGGTTCCTCATCGACCCCGACGGGGTGCTGCAGGCCATGGAAGTCCTGGCCCCCGCGGTGGGCCGCAACGTGGCGGAGATGATCCGGCAAATCCGGGCCTGCCGCTACGTGCGGGAGACCGGCGAGGCCACGCCCGCGGGCTGGGAGCCCGGGAAAAAGGCCCTGAAGCCCGGCGAGGAACTGGTGGGCAAGGTCTGCGAGATCTGGGAGCCGGACATGGCCTTCTGAGTTCAGCGGAAATTTTGAAAGGGGCGGCCGGCGAAACCGCCCCTTTCCCTTCCTCAAGGCCCCTCTTATAAGGGGAGCAGCTAAAAACCTCACAGCAACCAAGCGCTCCTGGCGCCCGGGCGGTCGCCGCGGGAGTGGGGGGTTTTCCTGGTTTTATCTAAAACTTCTAATAACTTCCTTGACAAAATAATTTATCAAAGGCATGGTGGATCCAGGTCCCGCCACCGGGTCACCCTTTACATCCGCCCTGGCCGTGCCTATGTTCTATCTGTAGCAGCAGGCGCAATTTGCGGAGGCGACCATGAGGGCCATCTGGAAGGGCTACTTGAAATGCAGTCTGGTGACCATTCCCGTCAAGATGTTCAACACGGCGGCGAAACGGGGTCTGCAGTTTCATCTCTACCACGATAAATGCGGCAGTCAGATCAGGCAGGAAAACGTCTGCCCGGTGTGCGGCCGGACCCTGGACAGCTTTGAGATCGTCAAGGGTTATAGGTACGGCAAGGATCTGCACGTGGTGTTGACGGAGGAGGACTTCGCCAAGGCCCGGAAAGAGTCCACCGACACCATCGAAATTCTGAAGTTCGTGGACGCCGGCCAGATCAATCCCATCTACTACACCGACTCTTATTACCTGGCTCCCGACGGCCCGGCGGGAGCCGAAGCCTTCGCCATCTTCCTCAAGGCCATGCAGGAAACCGGCAAGACCGCGGTGGCCCGGGCGGTCATGCGCAACCGGGAATATCTCTATAATCTCCGGCCGCTGGGCGGCGCCTTCGCGGCCTTCACCATGCACTACCCGGATGAGATCAAGAATGTCCAGGAAATCGAGGAGGCCGCGGCCCTGGCCCAGGTCCAGGTCAGCGACGACAACCTGGCCATGGCCAAGACCCTGATCCAGCACCTCAGCGGGGACTTTGTGCCGGAGCAGTACAAGGATGAGTACACCGAGACCCTGCTGAAAATCATCCGGGCCAAGGCCGAAGGCCAGGAAGTGAAAGCGGAACCCCGGGTGGAGCGGGCCAAGGTGATCAATCTCATGGAGGCCTTGAAGCAGAGTGTGGCGGCGGCCAAGGGGGCCGCGCCCAAAAAGGAGATGGCCCAGGCCGGCCGGCGGGTAAAGAAGGCGCCGGCGCAGCGGAAAATGGCGTAGATGTTGGATGCCAAGATCCCCCCGATGCTGGCGTACAGCTCCAAGCCCTTCGACTCTCCCCGACACCTCTTTGAAATCAAGTGGGACGGCGCCCGCTGCCTCCTGTTCATCAAGGACGGCAAAATCCGACTGCAAAGCCGCCGGCTCCTGGACATCACGGCCCGGTACCCGGACCTGGCGGACATTCACCGGCAGTTCAAGGCGCAGAACGCCATCCTGGACGGCGAGCTGGTGGCCCTGCGGGAGGGGCGGGCCGATTTTCGCAAGCTGCAGCAGCGGGAGCAGTTGGCCGACGCCATGAAGATCGAGCTGGCGGCCCGGCGCATCCCGGTCACCTACATGGTCTTTGACCTCCTGTACCTGAACGGCAGAAAGTATATCAACCTGCCCTTGATGGAGCGCAAGCAGGCTCTCCGGGAGATTCTCAAGGAGTCGGACCGCGTCCTGGAGTCCAGGTACATCCTGGAAAAGGGCAAGTCATTTTTTAACGAAGCGGTGGCCCAAGGGTTGGAGGGCGTCATGGGCAAGGCCATGGGGAGCCCTTACCTCATCGGCAAACGCTCCCGCCACTGGCTGAAGGTCAAGCCCCGGGGGCTCATGACCTGCCACATCGTGGGCTACTCCCCGGGGCGGGGCAGCCGCCTGCCCTCCTTCGGGTCCCTGGCCCTGGCAACCCGGGAGCCCGGGGGCTGGGTGTTCCGGGGCATGGTGGGAAGCGGTTTCTCGGCTGCCGAACTGGAGGAGATCACCGGGCGCCTGAAGGCGCTGAGGACGGAGGAACCGCCGGTGCCGGGTCTGCCCCCACTCAAGGGGGTCACCTGGGTATCGCCGGAACTTAAATGCATCGTCACCTACCAGGAGCTTACCCCCCGGGGCCATTTCCGGGCCCCGGCCTTCGTCAGGGTGGCGCCGTGAAAAAGCTCTACGATCACCGGGAAGTTTCCAGGCTCATCGGCATCTCCGAGGGCCGCATCCGACACTGGGAGCGCCAGGGGCTAGTGCCCCGCCAGGACAAGATCCGGGGCCGGCTCCTGTTCGATTTTCAGGGTCTGGTGGCTTTCCGCACCGTGCGGGAACTCCGGCGCCAGGGGGTCTCCCTGGGCCGCATCCGGAAATGCATGGAGCGGGTGCGCCGCTTGCTGCCCGGACTGAAGCAGCCGCTGGCGGAGGTCCGGATCTCCTTGTTTCGAGACCAGATCGTCCTGGGCCGGAACCGGCGGCGATTTACTCCCGAAGGGCAGTTAATCCTGGATTTTTCGGCCCGGGAGGGCGCCGGGGTGACGGCGCCGGCAGAAGTCTATGAAGAGTTGTTCCGGCAGGCCCTGGTGGACGAAGACGCAGGAAGGCTGGATGAGGCCCGCCGGAAGTACGAAGCGGTGCTGGCGGTGCTGCCGGACCATGTGGACGCCATGGTGAACCTGGGGAACATCCTGTACCTCATGGGGGCCGAAACCGCGGCGGCCTCCAAATACCTGCAGGCCCTGGGGCTCGATCCGGACCACGTGGAGGCCAACTATAACCTGGCCAACCTCCTGGAAAGCCGGGGGGAAATTTCCGGGGCCATCGTCTTCTACCAGAAGGCCATCCAGCAAGACCCGGAGTTTGCCGACGCCCATTTCAATCTGGCCATGGTCCTGGAGGCCATAGGCGACCCGGAGCGGGCCAAGGGCCACTGGCGCCGATATCTGGCCCTGGACCCGGAGAGCCAGTGGTCCGATTACATCCGGCGGCGGCTGGAGCCGGAAGAAGGGTGAGGGCGGCGCGCTGAGGGGCGCCGCAACCTGACTGTGGAAAGGCGAGATGCTCAGGCTGAAGCGGGCCTATGAGAAACCAGCCCCGGGCGACGGCTACCGGGTCCTGGTGGAGAGGCTGTGGCCCCGGGGCCTCACCAAAGAGGAAGTGGCCCTGGACCTGTGGCTGAAGGAGATTGCCCCCAGCCCGGAGCTGCGCCGGTGGTTCGGCCATGACCCCCGGAAGTGGGAGGAATTCTGCCGGCGGTATTGGTCGGAACTGGCAAGGAAGGACCAGGAAGTCAATATCCTTAGAGAAAAGATGGCAGCCGGGACGGTTACCCTGGTTTACGGCTCCCGGGACCAGGCACATAACGCCGCGGCGGCGTTGAAAAAGTTTCTGGAGGGGAAGGTTTAAGTTCAGGGTTCCGGGAGAAATCCGGCTACGTGGCGGGCGGGGACGCCTGCCCCACGGATTTTGGTCAGTTTATGGAGGAAACAGGGCTCAGGAGCAACTGCCTGGCAAAACCCGCCAGCGAGGTGACGCATGTGCAGAACTTTCCTTTTAATATGCCTGGCGGCGGCCCTTCTGGCCGTGGCCGGGGCAAGCAGCCCAGGAGGACAGAGCATGAAACTTTCATCCAGCGCCTTCCATGACGGCGCCAAGATACCCATCAAGTACGTCATGCCCGGGGCGGGGGGGCAGAATGTCTCCGTGCCCCTGGCCTGGTCCGGGGCGCCGGCGGGCACCAAGTCCTTGGCCCTGGCCATGGTGGACCCGCACCCGGTGGCCCGCAACTGGGTGCACTGGCTGGTGATCGACCTCCCGGCGGAAACCACCGCCATCGCCGAAGGGGCCTCGGGGCACAAGATGCCCCCTGGCGCCGTGGAATTGAAGAACTCCTTCGGCGACCTGGGCTACGGCGGCCCCCAACCCCCCAAGGGCAGCGGCGACCACCCCTACGTCTTTACCCTCTATGCCCTCAGCGTCCCCAAGCTGGGGCTGGGGGCCAACACCAGCCTCACGGCCTTCCAGCAGGCCCTGGCGGGGAAGGTGCTGGGGGAGGCCAAAATCACCGGATATTACGGCAGGTAACAGGGCTTCGGGTTCTGGGTCCTGGTACATTGATTTTAAAAGTTCTCCTGAAACAGGACACCAACTTACAGGGTGATGTTACTGCCTTAAATCTGATAGGCAACTGCGGCGAGCAATCAGAATTTCGGTGGGCCTGCTCCTCTTCCTAATAGGGGTGGTGGGACTGTTTCTGCCGGTGCTCCAGGGCTGACTTTTTCTCATCCTGGGGGCCCTGGTCCCGTCCGTGGACG
>Ga0315268_10006066_pt1 | contig 12890 bp, 9 predicted proteins | sample C1_top_MG_FD_204535 | JGI IMG/M metagenome (GOLD analysis project Ga0315268, IMG submission 204535) | Sediment microbial communities from Yellowstone Lake, YNP, Wyoming, USA - C1_top | ecosystem: Environmental > Aquatic > Freshwater > Lake > Sediment | place: USA: Wyoming | collected 2017-08-01 | reverse complement strand
TATGGTTAGGCTAAATCTGATCGATGTTCTTGAACATATGAATGTCTTGCAACAGAAAAGCGGGAAGGAGATCATCCTTGCCCTTGAACCGGAACCGGGATGTGTGCTGGAGTCCACAGAGGATGCCATTCATTTTTTCGAACAGATGGCGTTTCCTGACGAATTAAAAGACGGTATCGGCCTATGCTTTGACTGCTGTCACCAGGCAATTGAATTCGAGCAGCCTTCGGAATCCCTCAAACAGCTTTCCAACGCAGGGATCCGGCTGGCAAAGGTGCAACTTTCCTCAGCCTTGCGGCTGCAAAACTTTGACCGACCGATGCTGGCTAAATTCTGTGAGCCGACGTACCTGCACCAGGTTGTCATCAGACAGCCGAATGGCGCGTTGTGTCGATATGATGACCTTCCCGACGCCTTGCAACGGCATAGGGCCGGCGACGGAGAGGAATGGCGCGTCCACTTTCACGTTCCGATTTTTATGGATGGCACGGAAGAGCAGGGGACAACACGTTTTTTTATTCAAGAAATACTGCCTCTTATGGATAATCATGTCCTCCTGGAGGTTGAAACGTATACCTGGGAAATACTCCCCCCCGAATTAAAGGGGAAAACCGTCACGGAATCCATCGTCCGCGAAATTCAGTGGGTCAAATCCTTCAGACATGAAACGGACCGTTGTTCTTAATGTGGTCGGACTGACCCGCTCGCTGATAGGCGAACAAACGCCAAACCTGCGCTCGCTGCTCTCGGCCGTCGCCAATATCGAGACCATCACTCCTGCGGTTACCTGTTCTGTACAGTCCACCTACCTCACCGGCAAACGGCCGTCCGAACACGGCATCGTCGGAAACGGCTGGTATTTTCGCGATCATGCCGAAGTGATGTTCTGGCGTCAGTCAAACAGGTTGGTTCAGTCCGACAAGATTTGGCATGTCGCCAGAAAACTGAATCCTGCCTTTACCTGCGCCAATAATTTCTGGTGGTACAACATGGCGACCGACGCCGACTGGGCAGTCACGCCGCGGCCTGTCTACTGTTCCGATGGAAGAAAATTGCCGGATTGCTATTCCATCCCTGCGGAGCTTCGGACACGGTTCAATCAGGAGTTCGGTCAGTTTCCGCTTTTCCATTTCTGGGGGCCCGCTACATCCATTGTTTCGAGTGAATGGATCGGAAAGTCTGCCATGGCGATCGAGGAGATGTACCAACCCACGTTACACCTGGTCTATCTGCCCCACCTCGATTACATCCTCCAGAAAGTCGGGCCGGACGGAGATATCGCAAAGGATCTGGCGCAAATCGACGATCTCTGCGGGAGACTGCTCCATTTTTTTCTCGAAAGATCGTGCCGGGTGATTGTGCTGTCCGAATACGGCATCACGCAGGTGAAAAGAGCTGTTCACCCCAACAGGATACTGAGAGCAGCAGGTTATTTGGCCGCGAAGGTCGATTTTAACCGCGAGTACTTTGATCCCGGGCTGTCAAGAGCCTTCGCGGTTTCCGACCACCAGATAGCGCACATCTACATCAAAAACCGATCCGATATCCCCTCCGTAAAAGGTATCCTGGAGGAGACGCCGGGAATCGAGAAGGTCCTGGATGAGGAAGGGAAGCGCGCGTACGGCCTGGACCATGAAAGATCCGGAGAGCTGGTTCTGATATCAGAAAGTGATAGCTGGTTCACCTACTATTTCTGGGAGGGGGATGAAAAGGCGCCTGATTACGCCAGGACCGTCAATATCCATGCAAAGCCGGGGTATGACCCCTGCGAACTGCTTTTAGACCCGGCTATCCCCTTTCCTCGATTTAAAATCGGCCTCACCTTGCTGAAAAAGATTCTCGGGTTCCGCTATCTCATGGAAGTGATACCACTGGACGCAAGTCTGATCCGGGGATCACACGGCAGGGTAACGGATAGTGATGATGAAGGACCTCTATTCATCACCACAGAACCAAAATTGCTCAATGCAGAGCTCATCAAGGCCACTGAGGTCTTTAACCGGATATTGGATCATGTTTTCTGCGATTAAACCTTTCCTTGACCTTTGTCGTATTAGCAATCTCGCAACCGTCGGTACCAACACGCTGGCTGCCATCGTCCTGTCCGGCGCTGAGTTTCGATGGCCCTCTTTCCTGGTTCTTTTTTTCTCCATGACCTTTTTTTATTCCGGGGGGATGTGTCTCAATGACGTGATCGATGCACCGGTAGACCAAATAAAAAAGCCCTTTCGCCCGATCCCTTCGGGCAGGATTTCGCTGAAGAGCGCCACTGTTTTTACCGGTTTATTGTTTGCGGCAGGGATCATCTTGCTTTTGCTGGTGCCGTATCAAAAAGCAGTTTGGGGCGGCTTTCTGCTCCTGATGTTTATCATATCATACGATTGGTTCCACAAGGCGCATCCCTTGACCGTTTTTCTCATGGCAGCCTGTAGATTGATGGTTTTTGTCATCTCTTCGGTCGCAGTTGCAGGTTCGATAGGGTTGTCTGTAGTCCTGATCGGATCCCTTCAGTTTTTCTATGTCCTGATGATCAGTCTGGTGGCCAGACACGAGAACAGCAGAAACGAACCTTTCCCTTTTCCGGTTATCCCGGTTATGATCGCCGGGATCTCCATGCTGGACGGAATAGTCATGGCTGTTCTTGCGTCACCGGCATGGCTGATTGCCGGGATAGGTGGCAGCCTGATGACCCATGTCGGCCAACGCTACGTCAGAGGTGATTGAAGTCGTTGCAACAAAAACCCCGCTATTTCTAGCGAGGTTTTGCTTCTTTGGACTTCCTTGGATTATCTGATGAGGTCTATAAGAACGATAATAAAGATTCCTCAGAGATAATAAACTTGAAGAGGTGATACATGTCCAAAGAACTCATCCTGCTGGAACCAAGGGGATTCTGTAAAGGAGTCATTCGGGCTAAGAAGCTTGTGGAAAAGGCACTAGCTACAGCTGAGAGCCCAGTATATATGCGGAAGCAACTTGTGCATAACCCTCAAGTTGTCGAGGCTCTTCGGTTAAGGGGGATTAAATTTGTGGAGGACCTTGCTGATGTTCCTATTGGAGCTTCGGTCATTCTGAGTGCTCACGGTGTTGCGCCTATTGTTTATGCGGAGGCGAAAAATAGAGAACTCAAAGTTTTTGACGCCACATGTCCTATCGTAGCAGGTGTCCACAAAGAGGTGGCTCGACGAGTCCGGAGCGGTTACACTATCATATTTGTCGGACATGAAGGTCACGATGAGGTTGTTGGAATCATGGGTGCAGGAGGTGATGCCATTCGACTTGTGTATTCACGTGATGACGTGCTCACTGTCGATGTTTTTGATCCACAAAGGGTTGTCTATTTTACTCAGACTACTCTTACGCTCAAAGAGACCAAGCTGATCATTTCATTTCTACAAGACCGCTTTCCAAAAATCATAGGGCCAGACACAGGTAATATATGCTATGCAACAGAGGAGCGCCAGAATGTTGTCCAGCAGGCTGCAGCTAGAGTCGATTTGATTATAGTGATCGGAGGTAAAAACAGTTCAAACTGCCACCGACTCCGCGAGGTAGCAGAAGAGCGAGGCGTTGAGGCTCACCTTGTCGAGAGTGCTTCCGATATGAAGCGAGAGTGGTGGAATACCAAAAACGTTGTGGCGTTAACAGCAGGTGCATCGACACCGGAGCAATCTGTGCAAGAAGCGGTTTCCTATTTACGATCACAAGGATTTAGCAAACCATGGATAATGAGATCGGCAATAGTAGGCGAAGTAACCGGAGAGTCAAGTATGCATTCATCCAAACAATATCGTGCTTGTCAGTGAATATAAATCCTCCCCTAAAATTCCCACAACCTTTCCGTGTTTTCCGTGATTTTGATTTTGGCTCATCCGGTTTCGGCGTACTGGTCTAATATTGTCATCTCCCTGAAACAAAACATACAGAAATTCTGTTAAAATCCTCATTTTCAAACGGAAGCGTTCCTGTATGTTTGCATGGTAGTGTCAAGAGTCTTTCGCTTTTATTTCGGCAGTGCCCTTTCGAGTTGGTTTATACCGCCTCCGCTAACTCCAATGCCTTGTCGATATCCTGTTCCCGCAACAGTTCCAGGTTCAGATACCGTTTCGAACCCCACTGAGTCCCGGCCACATGCCGGAGCCTGGCCGCGCAGAGCATCAGTGCCGAGTGACCGTCAGGGAAAGCACCCACGACTCTGGTGCGCCTCCGGATTTCCCGCATGATCCGCTCCAGGGCATTATTCGTCCTGATCCGCACTCGATGCTCACGGGGAAATGCATAATACGTGAACGTCTCTCCGATCGATTCCCGTATTTTCTTCGCTGCTTCTTTGAGCTTCAGACCTTTCAATTTGATGCACACGGCCTCTGCCTTTTCCGTGGCTGCTGCCAGATCTTCGGAGGCGTGGATCGCCTTGAGCATCGTGGCGACGTCCAGCATCAGCCTCGCCGGAACGACACTCAGGACATTGCGGTAAAAATGAACGATACAGCGCTGCCATTTCGCCTCGGGATAGAACTCACCCAAGGATTCTACCAGCCCCATGCAGGCATCGGTGATGAAAAGACGTACCCCCTTGAGCCCCCGTTCCTTCAGGTGGCGCAAAAAGTTCGACCAGCCTGCCTTGTCCTCTTTGGCGCCCTCGCAGATTCCCAAGATCCGGCGATATCCTTCCCGATTCACTCCGATGGCAACCAGCACCGAAACATTGCTCACTTCACCCGCCCAGGACCTCTTCAGAACGATCCCGTCCAGATAAACGTACGGGACCTCTTCTTCGATGGGTCGGCACCGCCACTCCTCGATCTTCCCGTAGACCTTCTTGTTGAGGTTGCTGATCGTGCCGGGGCTCACCTTCGTCCCCCATAGGGCCTCGGTAATACCTTCCACCCGGCGTACCGATACTCCTGCCAGGTACATCTCGATCAAGGCCTCCTCAACCGACGCCTCGCGTCTCCGGTACCGTTCGATGATCGCCGTCTCGAACGTCTGTTGCCGAAGTTTCGGAACCTTCAACGTCACCTCGCCTGCACGAGTATGCAGCTTCCGTTGATAATGGCCTGCACGGGTATCAATCCGGGCGCCGCTCCTCTGGTACTTCTCGGCGTTGCACAACCGGTTCGCCTCCGCATCCAGCATCCAGCATCCCGTTGAGTGTCTCCTCGACCGTGCTCCGTACCAGTTTCCCCAGATGATCCCTGATCGCCTCCTCATTTATTTGGATGACTTTTTCTCGCTCCGGTGTACAATCCTTCCTCACGGCAGTTGCCTCCTTTCAAGATATTGAACCTACGTTTCGCAACTAAGTTCTTATCTCGAAAGTGCACTGCCGTGCTACTTCAAAAAAAGCGAAAGATATTTTACGTTATCAGAGGTGAAATCTGCGATCAGGTTGCATCTGGAGGATTCCCGGGAGAGATTGATAAAACGCATGCAGGACTATGGCGGTCAGATCTAAGGTATCTTGAGCTGCCTTTCGCTTCGCCAGATCCGCACAATCCTTAGCAATGGCTACCCCCGCCCTGGCTGGTCAAAAGGACAGTTCTGAGAGCCGTCTGATAGGGACCTGACAACCATCACCGATCTTCTCGGCCTTGGCGTTCAACCGCTTCAAAAAAACAATCATGTTACCGCTTGACGGAAATAGCAGTTGAACTTGTTCGGGGGGATGGTATCATATGCCCATGAGTGTCATTAAGCGTTTACACCGCCTCACCGGGGAAGGCGATGCGGGAACGGGGAACGATTACGGTGCGGCCTCTTCCGGTGAGGGGTCGCGGGTGGAGGAGCTCCGCGTCTTGCGCGAGCGGATTGATGCCGTTCTGGGCCGGCGGCCGCAGGGACGAACCGCGGAGACACCTGCCGCTGGCCGGGGCGTTCCGCTGGAAGAACTGGTTTCGGGTGAGGAGCAGGACACGGATGGGGGGCGCTTCTTCTGCGCCCGCCGTCTCGCCGGAGGATCATCACGACACGGCCGGTTCTACATACGCGACCTGTGCCCTCTCGACATGAGCCGGATCGCCGTCCTGGCGAATGACCCGGACCTCAGGGGGTTCGATTACCGGCAGGCCTTCTTCCTCGACACAGAGACGACGGGGCTTGCCGGCGGAACGGGGACGGTCGCCTTTCTCATCGGGATCGGCTGGTTCGAGGGGGATGCCTTCGTGACCGAGCAGCTCTTTGCCCGGGATTACGCCGAGGAGCGGGCGACACTCCTCTATCTCCGGGGGCTCCTCCGGGAGGCCCGGTTCCTGGTCAGCTTCAACGGGAAGGCCTTCGATGCCAATCTTCTGGCCGCCCGCTTCATCATGAACCGCCTGCCCGATCCTCTCGCCGGGCTTCCCCATCTCGATCTCCTCCATCCTGCCCGGCGCCTGCTCAGCCATCGTCTGAGCGACCGCCGCCTGGGCGCCCTCGAGGCAGCGATCCTCGGGTTCGAGCGGGAGGGGGACATCCCGGGGAGCGAGATTCCCCAGCGCTATTTCGACTGGCTTAGGCGACGAGACGGCCGGCTCATGGCCGACGTCTTCGAACACAACCGCCTGGACATTCTCTCCTTGGCGGCCCTCGCCGCCCATCTTACGGAGCTGATTGATCCCGACGGGGAGGGTGTCCAGTGTCATCCCGGCGACCGCCTCGCTGCGGCGCGGCTTTTTCTGGCCCGCGACCGTCACGCCGATGCGGTCCGCCTCCTGCACCCCCTCTGCGGCTGCGCCAGTCCCCAAACGGCGCGGGAGGCTGCCCGGGAGCTCTCCCTCCACCACCGGCGGGCGGGGTGCTGGCCGGCGGCGGTGGAGATCTGGGAGGAGATGGTGCGACGCGACGGATCTGACCTCTTCGCCCTCGTGGAGCTCGCCAAATGGTGCGAACACCGGCGTCGTGATTTCGCGCAAGCCCTGACGCTGACGATGCGCGCCTGCACGCGTGTCGAGAACCTGACGCCGGAGGAACGCGCCGGGCTGGCCCGCCGCCGGGAGCGGCTGGAACGAAAGCTGGCCCTGCGAAATGCCGTACCTTAAGTAAAAAAGCTCCAATGGGCTTTGACGATTTTTTCATGAGAGGTGGAGACATGGTTGTCTGCACGATCGGGTTTGCGAAAAAGAATCTCCGGACCTTCATCGAAAAGCTCCAGGTGGCTCATGTGAAGAAGATAATCGACATCCGCCTCCACAACACGTCACAGCTCGCCGGATACGCTAAGAAGGACGACCTGGAGTATATCCTCAGCCTGGTCGGGATCGCCTACGAACACCATCCCGAACTGGCGCCAACGGAGGGGATCCTCGATGGCTACAAGGGGAAAAAGATCTCCTGGGCGGAGTACGAGAGACAATTCAGTGAGCTTCTGATCTCACGGGATCTCCTGAAAAACTCACCGCTTCGCAAGGAGCCGGGGCCGATCTGCCTATTGTGCGCCGAGGACAAACCCACCCAGTGCCACCGCCGGCTTGTGGCGGAGCACATTGCCGGGCGGGTGAATGGCGTCGAGATCCGGCACCTGTAGGGGACTCAGTGGCGGCTCAGAGAGAATAGTTCTTTCGGGTGATTCCATCAGTGCGGGATTGAACGCAACGATTCACCGACGGCCGACCAGTAGGGGAGAGCGACGAAGAGGACCACCAGACAGGCGGCAAGGGTCATCCACAGCCCGAGGCGGAAGATCTCTCCCGTCGTGAGGTGGCCGCGTTCATAGATCACGAGCGACGAGGCGCTCTGGGCCGGGTAGTAGAGGACGGCGTCTCCGGCGATCATCACCGCCAGCCCGCAAATGACGGGATTGACGCCCGTGGCCGTGCCGATCGACATGGCGATCGGGATGGTCGTGGCGAGAAATCCGGCGATGTTGGGGATGAGCAGCCGGACCAGCGCGGCAATCAAGAGAAGCATCACCACAACCAGAAGGGGCTCCCGGGAGAAGAACGGCATTCCACGGACAGTGGCCTCGGCGATCCAGACGCTGGCGCCGCTGTTGGCGAGCGCCCGGGCCAGCGACAGCGAAGAGGCCATCACGAAGAAGTTGGACCAGCCGAACCCCTTTTCGAAATCTTTCCAGGTGAGCACTCCGATCCCCGGCATAAGCAGGCAGATCCAGGCGAGGACCGCAGGCAGGGCCGGGTTCCAGTGGTGCCACGCATCGGTCAGCCAGAGGAGCGATGCCCCGATGGTGATAACGAGCGTCCGGATCTCCTTTCCGGAGAAGGGTCGCGTTTCGGCGGTCGGCAGGCAAGCCAACGGGACTCTGAACCCCTCGCGGTAGAGCCCATAGATAAGAAGGGCGCCCACGGCCAGCAGCGCTCCGTAGGGCACAATCATCAGCACCAGCCAGCGACTCCAGGAGATGCCGCCGATCAGGGAGGCCGCCAGTACCGGGGTGATCCCGCCAGTCAACAGCATGGTGGAGGCCAAACGGTTGATCGAGCTGAGCGCCAGCATGATGGCCTTGACCAGGGGTGAGCCTCGGCGCGCGCCGCCCAGATCCAGCGCCTGTTCGTACACGTGGATGAGGATTCCCGTTCGGGTCGTCGCCGAGGGGAGGAGCAGCGTGAGGAGCGGAAATGAGATTAACAATTGCAGGTACAGGGCCCGCGAGCTTCCCTGACAGTGGCGCAGGAAGAACAGCGCCACTCGCTCGGCGAGACCGCTGTGCGAGACCGCCAGGCCGAGCGTCAGGACCCCGACGAGGAAGTAGGCCACCGGTTCGGCGAAGCCCACGAGCGCTTCTCCGAGCCCCGGAACTCCGCCCGAGAGGGTGAGGGCGATGACCACCAGGAGCCCCGTGACGGCCGCCGGGATCACGTCGGTGCACCACAGTCCGATCGCCAGAACGGCCACCGCCAGAACCCGCTGCCCCGCCGGAGAGAGGCCGGCGGGGAGAGGTGCGAACATGAAGGTTACGGACAATCCGGCCAGAAAAACCGTGATCAGGAGCGCCTGCCACTCCTTCTTTGTTGTGATCGATCCGTAGTCCCGGGCAGATCGCTCTTCACCGTTTTGCACCTGTTCCATGGAATCCGCCACTTTGAATGAGGAGGCCTGCGCAGAGGGTCATTCGGAAATGCCCGTCACCGGAAGGAGGCCGTCTCCCGGGGCGAGCGAATACATACCAGAAAACGGGATGGGTGTCGAGGGTGAACGGCTTGAACTATTCCCGCTCCAATTGCCTTTCGATGGCCAAGCCGATTTTCTCCAGCAGGTAAGGCTTTCGCACATAGTCTCCCGCGCCCAGCGCTTGGGCCTTTCTCACGCGCTCCGTCTCCGAAAAGCCGCTCACAATAATGGCTTTTTGACCGGGACGGATCTCAAGGATTCTTCTATATGTCTCCAGACCGTCGATTCCCGGGTCCATGATCATGTCCAATACCAGAAGGTCAAAATGTTCCCGCCCGATGCGGTCAACCGCCTCTTCTCCACTCGATACGCTGCTGACTTCATATCCCAGCCGCTTCAGCATGCCCATCGCCACCTCCCGCTGCTCAGGAACGTCATCCACGACAAGGATGGACTCCCCGTGGCCCATGAAAAATTCAGGCGATACCTGTCGCTTCTCTCTGGCGACCGTCTCTCTCGTCACCGGGAAATATATCGTGAATGTGCTGCCTCTGCCTCTTTCGCTCTGGACATCAATGTACCCGTTATGATCCTTCACCGTTCCCCAGACAACGGCCAATCCCAGTCCCGTACCGCTCCTTCCCATCATTTTCTTCGTATAGAAGGGTTCGAAAATCTTCCCGATGTCCTCATCCGAGATCCCCTTGCCCGTATCCGATACCCGCAAAATCGCATAATCACCTTCAAGAATTGTGTCATACCCTCGGACAGGTCGGTCGAGATAACTATTCTCCGTCCGGATCGATATCTCCCCCCGTCCCTCGATGGCCTCCGCGGCATTGGAAACGAGGTTCATCAGGGTCTTGCCCAGGTGTACGGGAGCGCCCTTGATGTTCATGAGATCCTTTTCCAGAGCGGTCCTGAAGGTCGCGGTTGGATGATAGTCCTTCAGCTTCTCGAACTCCGGGGTCCGCAAGAAGTCGGAGATGATGTTGTTCAGATTGACCACCTCCGAAATCGTCACGCCCCTTCTGGCCAGGGTCAGGAGATCCTGAACGATGGCGGCGCTCCTTTCGCCGGACTTCAGGATGTTGGAGACGTATTTTCTTGATGGACCGTCTTCCGGAATCTTCTCCAGAAGCAGCTCCGAATATCCGACCAGAACGCCCAGAACATTGTTGAGGTCATGCGCGACACCGCCTGCCAGGGTGCCCAATGCCTCCATTTTTTCCGCGCGATACAGCCGTTCCTGCAGTTCCTTGCGTTCCTGTTCCATCCGCATGCGATCGGTAATGTCACGGAGGACATAGACGTTATTATACGGAACACCGTCCTCCGTCCGGAGAACATCTCCGTTCACTTCAAAGAAACGTTTTTCACCGTCCTTCATGACCATCCGATATTCCTTGGGGCCGAGTCTTCGCTCCATCATCAGGAGCGTGTTCAGAATCGCCCTTTCATGGTCCTCGGGGGCAATAAAAGAAAGCATGCTTTTCCCAATAAGATCCAATCTCTCATACCCGCTCACCTGGAGAACAATATCATTGATAAATTGAATCTTGCCGTGAATATCCGTGCGCACCACCAGATCAGGGATTGCCGCAATCAGCCGGGCGGACAGTTCTTCGCTTTCACGCAATGCTTTTTCCGCCGCTAATCGATCTGAAAGCTGTTTATTGGCCATGTTGAGGGCGTTGTCTCGGCCGCGGAGCGCCAGATTCAGAGTGCTCGTTGTCAGGACAAGGGCAAATACTAGTTGCGCCCAGTCACCGAGAGGAGGACTCAGAAAGTATCGGGAAGGCAGATAGCCAAGAATGGCCATCAGAGCCAGTCCGAAGCCAATCGTGATGCCCGCGCAGGCTACCAGGATGGCCGCCCTTTCTCCCAAAAGCAGTCCGGCCACAACCGTCAGGGAAATGAAAAAGACGACGTTGATATTATCCAATCCGCCACCCATGAGAATGAGAAAGGCAAAGATAAACCATACACCGGACACGGCGCAGGCGCCTGCCAGACGGACCTACCCACGCTGCATCAGAAGCTTTGCAACGATCATCGTCATCAGCAGTGCCAGGATGATGAGTACACTGCTCAATGTTCTTTCGAAGAGGAAGGGGGTGGCAATCAATCCAAGGCCTGTTAAGATGGTAATAATCAGGATGACACGATTCAGCACGTTGGCTGTGCGCACCACGTTTGCATCGCCGGCGATATCCGGGATTTTCCAGAAACTTCCTAATACGTTCATGATTTAACCTCCGCACCACACAATTGCAGATTGGGTATCACAATGAAAAATCCACAAGCCTGAATGGATGTTGCGCGCATGAATATTGCCTATGGCCTGGAATCGACTATTTCCCCAGGGAGCCTCGATTTTTTTACGACAGCTCATCGATTATGAAGGATGATCTTGTGTGTCAACTGAATTTTGACCACAAAATATGGATGCGCTATCGGTGATGATGGCAGGGGAGGGTCACTCAAACCACTCCGGTTTCATTTGTATCGTGATCCCGTCGCCGCTTTCCTTCAGACGGGCGGCGAGGCCGCTGAGCTTCGGGAGCTCGTAGGCGAAGAAGTAGCGGCAGGTATGGATCTTCCCCCGGTAGAATGCGCAATCCTCTGCCGCGGGGTTTGCAGCCAGGGCCTTCGCGGCCGTGACGGCTTGCAGGAGCCACTGCCAAGCGATCGCGACGATCCCGAAAAGCTCCAGGTAGAGCGTCGCGTCGGCGAGGAAGAGCTCGATCTCGCCCCGCATCGCGATCCCCGTGAGCGTGGTTGTCACCTCCTTGAGCGTCTCCGCCGCCGCGGCGAGCGCCTCCGCCGAGGGGGCGCACTCCGGGATCGCCCGGCCGGCGGCGACGGCCTTCTCCAGTTCGGCGAGGTAGAGGAAGAGGGCTTTCCCGTTCTTCATGAGCGCCTTTCTGCCCAGGAGGTCCATCCCCTGGATCCCCGTCGTCCCTTCGTGGATCGGGTGGATCCGGACGTCCCGGTAGTACTGCTCCAGTGGAAATTCGTCGCAGTAGCCGTAGCCGCCCAGGCACTGGAGCCCTTGGCTCACGGAGAGGATCCCCATCTCCGAGGGGTAGCTCTTGGCGACGGGGGTGAGGAGGTCGAGGAGGAGTTCGTATTGCTCCTTCTCTTCTCCTTCGGTCACCCGGGCGAGGTCCACGTACCGGGCGCACTGGAAGATCAGCGCGAGCGACCCCTCGACGACGGCTCGCTGGAAGAGAAGCATCCGTTTGACATCGGCGTGTTCGATGATCGGTATCTGTGGCGCCAAGGGGTCCTTCCCGGCGATGGGCCGCCCCTGCGGCCGCTGCCGCGCATACTCCAGGGCGGCGTAGTAGGCGGCGGAGGCGATCGCCGCGGCCCCCATCCCCACGTCGATGCGCGCCTCGTTCATCATCTGGAACATGCAGCGGAGTCCCTTGTGGGGTTCGCCGACGAGCCAGCCCCGGCAGTCGTCGTTATCGCCGAAGGAAAGCTGTGTGATCGGGGCGCCCCGATAGCCGAGCTTGTGGTAGATCCCGATACAGGTCACGTCGTTGCAGGCAAGGCCGCCCCGGCCGTCCGGCCGCTTCTTCGGCACGACGAAGAGCGAGATCCCCTTGATGCCGAGGGGCGCGCCGTCGATCCGGGCGAGGAGCAGGTTGACGACGTTTTCGGTCGATTCGTAGTCGGAGCAGGAGATGAAGATCTTCTGCCCTTTGATTTTGTACGAGCCATCGGCCTCCGGGAAGGCCGTCGTCTTGAGGTCGGTGAGCGATGAGCCCGCTTGCGGTTCCGTGAGGGCCATCGTCCCCTGCCACTGGCCGGCGAACATCTTGGGAACGTAG
>Ga0315268_10006064_pt1 | contig 12903 bp, 12 predicted proteins | sample C1_top_MG_FD_204535 | JGI IMG/M metagenome (GOLD analysis project Ga0315268, IMG submission 204535) | Sediment microbial communities from Yellowstone Lake, YNP, Wyoming, USA - C1_top | ecosystem: Environmental > Aquatic > Freshwater > Lake > Sediment | place: USA: Wyoming | collected 2017-08-01 | reverse complement strand
GGAAAACCCCAATCGAGATATTAACCGGAGAGAAACAGGAAAAGGATTGGATTGAACTTCTGTTTGAAGTAGTAGAAAAAGAGCCAACTTTCTTCTACAACTTCGCATAGGAAAAAAATGTAAGGCAATTTTAGGCAATCCACAATGGCCCTCTTAAGTGGTACGGGTCTGCAAAAAAGGTCTACCTAAAAGTGTCAACTACTTTTATACCATCATGAAGGATGCCCCCTGGCGTCCTTCATTTTCCGATTTACACTCATTTCCCGGCATACACTTTTAACTATCATTTCAAGTGAAACGAAAAATTCCAAAAGTTATCTTGACCTTGCGAATAGTTCGGCTTATTATATAACAAGATTGTTGCGCAACAAATTTGTTGCGCAACAAAAATAATGCCTAACATGAAGAGTATCTAACTGATCACCACATCATCGAAATGTAAGGAGAGTAAGCAATGCCTGATATTATTGTGGGTAGTGTACCGCGAGGTGAGGATTACTTCGGACAGGAAGCCCTGATTGAGGGACTATGGTCCAGACTTTTCCATGATAATATCCTGCTTGAGGCACCGAGAAGGTTTGGTAAGACAGGAGCAATGTACCGGTTATTGGATGAGCCGAGGCCGCCATTCAAGCCTCTCTATATGGATGTTGAACAATATCATGTCACCAGCCGATTTCATGGTTGAGCTTACAGCGGCACTTCTTCGTGACCATCATTTCAGCCGCGTGATCAGGAACCTGTGGGAAGGAACTGTCGAGTTTGGCCGCTTCCTGCGCAACCTGCCCTCAAGTATAGATATCGGCAAACTGAAAATAGAGATCCGTGAAGGCACGAATGTTTCAGAACAGTGGGATGCATACGGAGAGAGGATCATGGCTCTCCTGGCCAGCGAGGAGCTGAGTCTACTCCTGCTCATTGACGAATTCGCTATCATGGTAAGCTGCATTGCCGAACGCAGCCATGAGGATGCCAAAAAGCTCCTCCGAAGGTATATACAAGCCATATTCTTTTCCCGGCAGATCAACCTTGAACCCGAAGTCAGTGATACCATTCTTGAACTGGTGGGCACGCCCATTCCATATTTATTGGCTGTTCTGCTGACAGCGGTTTTTGATAGACATCGCGCCATGCACGGCGTGCATGGCCCCGATATCTCCCTGTATGGCACCGTGACTGTGGAGATGGTCAAAGCTGCTTTTGAAGATGACCTGCTCGGTGGTGCAACCTCGGCGGTATTCCAGCATTACCGGTCGCGAATCGGGCAATACTATCCAGGGCAGGAAGGGCAGGCAGCCAAAGCCATCCTTGGAGTTCTGTCACGGTCGGAATCTCCGGTAAAGCAGGACAGGCTTTACCTGATCTTTCTCAAATCGGGGAATCTCCAACCCAGCATGCAAACTCAGGAAGATTTCATGCGGCTTATGCGTAAACTCGACAACGACTTCTACATTGTGACCCAGGATCGATCACCTGCCTCATGTACTTCTCCCTCAACCTCTCCCTCATACGCCTTCTTCAGCCGGGTACTTCAAGCATGGTGGAGAAACCACTATGGCTTCCAGGGGGAATGAGAGGAGAATAAAATATGGTGCAGCCAATCCATCGTTATCGCCCTCAGCGCACACCGCCAAAAATACTGGAAGCGATTTTTGTCGCCAGAGAAGCTCTCCTTCAGGAGATTCTCGGTAAGCTGAACCGCTGGCAGCCAGGCGCCAGCCGGCAGCATTACCTGATCATCGGTCCCCGCGGCATCGGCAAGACCAATCTCCTCATGCTCATCGAGCACCGGATACGTCAAACTCCTGACTTGCGCAGGAAGTGGTGTCCTGTGTCTCTTTCCGAAGAATCCTATAGCATCACGCGGGTTACGGACTTATTGATCGAAACCCTCCGCATCCTGTCCGGAGAAACCGGTGATGTCACTATCAGGAAAGTCTATGATCAGGTGAGGTCCGATGATAATGAATCGCGGGTTATGGATCTTTCCCTGGACGCACTGAGGCGCTTCCACACATCGAGGGGCTGCGGGGTTTTGCTGATGCTCGAAAATGTAAATCGCATCCTCGAACAGCAGGTGCGGTCCAAATCCGAGATTCATCTCCTGCGCAAGATCCTCATTGAGGAGGACTGGCTGACCCTGATCTGCACCTCTTCAACGTACCTGAGCGCTGTTGCCGAACATGAGGAACCCCTGTTCGAATTCTTCCAGGTCCAGATTCTTTCGGAATTGACCCCCGATGAGCAGTATCTGATGCTCCAGAAAATAGCCTCCTTAAAGAAAGATGTCGAGTCTGAGCGCTACTTGAAAAAATTCCGCTCGCGGATTCGAGCACTTTATCACTTTACCGGCGGCAATCCAAGGCTTACCATCATGCTTTATGACCTTGTGGCCAACCAGGCAGTTACGGACGTGACTACTGAGCTCGATCTTCTCCTCGACCAGCTTACCCCCTTTTATCAGGATCGGATGAAAGATATCTCGGAGCAGGAGGGAAAACTCATCGAGACTATGGCCCTGATGCCGGAAGGATGCACACCCACGGAACTGGCCAGAGAGTCACGCCTGCCCGCCAAGCTGGTGAGGGCAATTCTGACGCGGCTGGAGAGAGCAGGCTATGTTCGCCATGAGGAGCGGCGGAGCAAGCGGACTGTCTACATCATACCTGAGCGATTTTTCCGCATCTGGCACCAGATGAACCACTCGCGCACTGCCAGAGGCCGCATCCAATATCTGCTTGAGTTTTTTTCCAACTGGTATGCAACCAGAGAAGAAAGGGACCAGATCTGGAATGAGCTGCTTGCGAAATTCCAACAAGGGACTGCCAATGATGCTCATGACGCTCATGAAGGGCAGGGATGGCAGGGATGGCAGAATGGTGGCGATAAGGATGAGGCGGAAGGGGAGAAGATAGGTGGCGTGGAGGATACTGATTGCACTCGGAGGCGTCAACGTTGTGCTACAGCTTTAGGACTTCTTAGAGCAAGAAACGCTGTAGAGACTCTTTTAGAGTGCTTGCATGATGAGGCTAACAATGTGCGGGGCAGTGCTGCCACAGCTCTAGGCCGGATCGCCTTAGAAAAACCGATATCCAAATTACCTCAGGTGACCATCGCCTTTATTGAGGCGATAAGAAATAAGCAGCGGAAAAAAATGGTATCTTTTATCCATCCGTTACTGCGCGCGTCGTTTCGATCCGCAAATCTGGAAGTAGTCCGCGATACCATTGATGCAGTGATGTCGCGCCTGAGCGATGCTGAAGCACTTTGTGCACCCTATACCCTGGCGCTCGAATATTTGCAATCAGGCAGGGACCCGGCAGTCATGGACCGCCAGCACCAGGAGATGCGTGAGGCAATCCAGTTGCTCGTAGATGCTTTCGATAAGGGGTGGAATTAACGCCTTTGGATATAGGGGCAGGCCCCTTTCAGACCGGCTGCTTATTGGCTGTTGTTACTTCTTCTTCGGTCTTGTCAATGATACTCCCTCAGTACCCCATCAAGGAACAAAACCGAACCATTTTCATTACGTGTCATAGTTGTTTGTATCTTAAGAATGCCATACGTTGGGTTTACCCATCGGTACTCATCCACAGAAAGGACATCATTTGCAGAAAGAACATCATCCACTGAAAGAACATAATCGGTCGAAACTTCATGAATTTTCCAGGCTGGATAGTTGATATTGTCAATAGTTACATATTCCTTAGCCAATACAGTAAAACTGCCTCTCTCGAAGGAAGAATTATAGTCATGCGTTGCTCCAACCTCAAAAGTTTTAAAATCGGTCAGAACCGGGTTATCTTTCCATTCTGTTTCATTGGGGTCGTCAGGGTTAAAAAAGCCCAGGAGGTAGTCACCATCGTCCAATTCCGTTACAAGGGCGTAACTTGCCAATTTATCTGTCTTATTGTCTGCTAGCCTGATGAGATCGAAGGAAGACTCATACTTATATACTTCATAATTACTATATGTCGGAGAGACTTCACCTGTATAGCGAGAATAGGTAATTGTAGCACTCCCTTTGAGGGGCTGCGCTGAGGCATCTCCTGCATTTTGAATATAAGAAGTGGGCAGTATTTCAAGACGCTGATAATGAGGTTGAGATTTCATACTGGCATCGTTGCTGAGTGTTTCCAAATCCCCTGGTGCTTCGAAACCATGTGTAGGTGTAGCTGCTTTATCACCGCCACCTCCACCACCGCAGCCAACAAGCAATACCCCCAAACTCATAGCCACTATTACCAACCCGGCAATTTCAAGCCTTTTCACTTTAATTCTCCTTATGATCAATAATTTATAATAAAAATATATATATTATTTATTTGCCTTTATTCATCGGATTATCGTTAAAAAAGCATCGAATATTTTTAAATAGGTGTGGAATGTGGCAGGTGTGGAATGTGGCAGGTGTGGAATGTAGATAGATTTATACACCTTATATAGCGGTTCTAAGCTTTGAGTAAGCTACTGCTTGAAAGGGGACAGATTTCAAATCTGTCCCCTACCTCATCGGTGCTTGTATCATACAAGCCTTTTGAACCGCTATAAAATAGATGAGCCTATCCCAAAATAATTCGCTTATCCAATGTTTCACTACCGGTCACTTTTTAGGCGCTGACGAAGCTTTGTCCTCTAATTCTCCCGCGGAAGCGGAAATGAAAGGTGCCCGTAGTGAATGCATCACTTACCTTTTCCATGCAAATGATAAACGGCTCTTCAATCTCCACTTTACTGATTCCATGCAAAGAGGAGAAGGGTAACCAGCCGATCGGCTGTATGTGTATGCACGGTGCTTCTTGTGCACGGATCTTTCTTTTCACGCAATTACTTGCCTACCTTGCTTACCTTGAAGCCATAGAATTTTTGCCCTGTCTTCTGACACCACTTGAGTTCCCCTTTCAGTCCATTGAGCCAGATTTTCGTTCTCAGAGATCCGCAAGAGGCCAGACTGCCCAAAAAGGTGGAGATATCATTCGGGTCTTGTAAAACGGCCCCCTGATGGTTGACAGCCTTTTGTATTTCAGGAAGATTTGTCTCGATAATCTGCTGTGCTTGCAGAATGAGCTTCGGGTTGGAAGCCAGAATCTTGAGCAATTCCTTCGAGTGGGAATACAAACAGTCAGTCTGATACTTCCCGGTTGGATGGCGGCTTAAAACCTGATCCCGATATTCCCTGAGAAGGGCGAGGTTTTCAGATGATCCTACCGACAACTGGTAGGCCGCATTCCACGTCGGAGTGCCTCCTCCGCCGCACTTTCCATATATGGCGGTAATTCCGGCAATATCATCATCTGACAGGGATCTTCTGATGCTTGAATAATAGGGATACATAATAGCATCGGAATTTTTGCTGTGATCCAGGGAAAGGTAATGCCCGAATTCGTGAAGCATGCAGGTCTGGATATCATAGTCTGATCCTTCTCCAGTAGTGTTCCAGGTCATATTCTCATTGAATCCGCAATCAGCCTCCAACATACAGCCTGTAGTGGTATTGAACCAATAGGTAGTCTGGGCAAGGGTTTGTTCATCTAATTGGTTGTCCCAGTAAATGATATTTGTTCCGTCAAGGGTAGTGCCGCTGACTTGAGAGGTGCCGCCGTAGGAGAATTGAAAACAGGCACCGCTTGAGTTCCAGGCCAGTGCTGCACCGACTATTGCGGATCTTTGGTCCTCAGTGATCCCGGTATTGATATAAAAGTCCTCCCCCATCGGGTTATCCAGGCACCATTGATAAGGGGAGACGGAATAACCGCAATACGATGAATTACCGTTGTCCTCAGCAGGGCGAGGGGAAAAATTGCCTTCATCCCTGCCGGATTGGACACCCTTGATTTCCGCCAGGAACGAGGTGAGTGGTACCCCCCGCTCCACAACGAGATCATCAAGCACTTGAAACTTGCCCTGAAACGCTCCCACCAGCCTTGATCTGGAATCTATGAAAACAACTACCCTTTCATTCGGCCAAAAGAGAGGGCTGGTCGAATTGCTTTGGGTCACCTCGCCCACGGTCCCTCCAGGTACCGTAAGACTTAAAGGAGCAGATGCCTTGTTTTTCAGGCTCTCAAGGACTGAAAGATTTACCGTTGTGGAGATAGAGGTCTTGTTTTCATTCCATTCGCTTTTGACGTCAGCGACTCGCCCATAGCAGATATAACTGGCCTTATTGGTGAGATAGGAGAGAGTGACTCTTTTCATAATGGCCTGAGAATCTGTGGAAAAAATGAGAGAGCTTAGTACGATAAGGCAGTAAAAAAGCAAGAGATTTTTTTTCATTTTTCCTCCTGTTAGTTGTGCTGAAATTGTCAGTAAATTACTGCCTCTTCTCCTGGTAAGTTAAGTCTCATTTTCGGCTTCTTCTTCTATTCATCTTTACCAATAAATGGCTGGAAACGTAGCCGCGTAATTTTAGTAAAATTATGTTTAATTTTTGGTCGAATATTGATTAAATATCGGCATAATATTAGTGGAATATTAGATGAATAGCGATAGAATACTAAAAAAATAGTGGCTGAATGTTAGCAACATACAGGTAATGTATCGCTGAGTATTAGCGGGTATTGGTAAAGCACCTGAAATTCCCTGACATCGCTCACTTGATTCACTGGGAAAAATTGATCATAACTATCTATTATTTTTATAATTTTCCCCTTTTAAAGGAAAAACTCGGGTCAGGAGTTCTGAAATTTATAATTGACGAGGTAGTTAGAAAAATTATTACTTCCGAATAGTAATAGGCAAACGCAAGGTAATTGAATCCTAGAAGAAAGGAGTGATGTAAAGATGGCAGTAGAAAAAAACATTGGTTCTTCCAATTTGGTCGAAGTTATTGATCGAATCTTAGATAAAGGCATTGTGCTTGACGCCTGGGTAAGAGTATCGCTATCAGGTATTGAATTACTGGCGATTGAAGCGCGAGTGGTTGTTGCCTCTATAGAGACTTATCTGAAGTATGCTGAAGCTGTTGGCTTGACTGCTACAGCCTGAGAGTCGATTAATAGCAGTGAGAAATTTTTGCCGAATCATCCTTACTACTTCGCTATCCGCGTGATCTAAAAATCACCGGGGGAGGGGAAGTATGATTCGCCAAAAATTTTCTTAAAAAGATTATACAAAGTGAAAGAACATGAGTAATACCAATAATGCCAGGGGGCCAGAGTATGGAAAATATTTTTGATACCATCTATCAAATCCTACAAAGTTTCCAGGAGTATTTTCTTGTGAAGCAGGAGAGAGAAATGGTTAAGGGAAAGTTGCGGGAAAATCTTGCTAAAAATAATTCCTTACGAAGGAAAGATTTTGACAATATGATGGAGGGCATCCTTTCAACTCTGGACAGAAAAGAAGAAGAACTAATATATTTGTCTAATAATTATCTCAGTAACCAAAAAAAAACATGGCAGGCTTTAGGGGAAAACCTGACGAATATGAAAGGTACCCTTGCCCACGAGGAAGATGAAGAGGGCAGAATATTTCAAGGGATGGTTAAAGATGTTTTTTTTAATCAGAATGAAAATGGGGGAAAGGAAGTTACCCATAAGTTAAAAGAGTTTCAAGAAGAGCACCAGAAGATGATCGACAGTCTTAAGGCTCTTTTAGTAAAAAGAGAAGAGGTTCGGCTAAGGGACTTCAAATCAACAGTGGAAAATATAAGGCATAATATTTAAGGAGGAAATAACGTGAAACACGCAATAGCTGAAGATATGAAAAAAATTGAAGAGGATATCGTCACTTTACATCATAACCGGCAAAAGGCAATTCATGATATGGTAACTGATAACCACAATATGATGAATAATCTCCATAATATGATGAATGATCTCCATCAGAAAAACCAGGCACAAACTGAGGCTGTTATGCAGCAGTTGAAACAGCTTAATTCAGACAGGAATGAAAATACGAGGCAGCAGGCAGAGAATCTGGCTCACTTTGAAAAGGATCTATCAAAGAATACTGAAGATATGGTGAATGATATTCATCAGAAAAACCAGGCACAAACCGAGGCTGTTATGCAGCAGTTGAAACAGTTTGGTTCGGACAGGCAAAATAACACCCGGCAGCAGGCAGAGAATCTGATTCATTTTAAACATGATCTATCAAAGAATACTGAAGATATGGTGAATAATTTTCATCAGAAGAACCAGGCACAAACTGAAGCTATGAAGAAGGACCTGAAAGAGTTTAATACCTCGCGAATTGAGGCGAGTAACAACTTGAAAAGGGACATGATGAACTATGTCAACAATATGAAGAACAATGTAAGTAATCTCCTTAACGATTACAAATCTGACATGATGCAGGCTAAAAGTGCGTGGGCTATGACCAGATCCGCGTAGAGCGCCCATACGAAAACTGGATATAACTCTCGGTGCTGATCCCGTCCAGGAGTACTTTTTGGAGAGGTCAGGATTAAAGGTGGCTGCGGCTAACTCAAGAAACCTTCAGGGTGACTGAGGTTAGCCTCAGCCAGGTTTAACCATTTTTGAAAATTATTTTTTTTGAATAAGAAGTGGGAATATCAACCAGAAATGAGTACTTCTTTTCCAGTTGATTAATGAGATCATAATACAATCATAGTAAGGATAGCCTGCTTGTATGGAGCCTTACCAGAGAGAGCATCATTTTCAACTCAAAAGGGTATACGGGGAGATAAAATGATCGGTGAAATGGATGCAGTAATGGTCCCTACCCCTCTACCGGATTTTGTAGAGACAGAGTATACACAGGATATTGTCGATAGGGCGATTTCCTATATTCAGGCTGGTTTTCCGGTTCACTTTAGAGGAGCTTCCGGCACAGGCAAGACAACTCTGGCTATGCATATAGCCAGCAAAATTGGAAGACCCTTCATCATGATCCACGGAGATGAAGGATTCACAACTGCTGATTTAGTTGGCGGTGAGCACGGCTATAGAATAAGAAAGGTTGTGGATAGATTCATATCGAGTGTTCAAAAAGTAGAAGAAGATGTGATAAGGCGATGGATCGACAATCGCTTAACCATAGCCTGCCAACATGGATTTACCCTGATTTATGATGAATTTACCCGTTCTCGACCTGAGGCAAATAATATCCTTCTTTCGGTTTTAGAGGAAAGGATGATGGATTTACCGGCAGGCAGAGGGGGAGATAAGGCATATTTAAACGTAAGCCCGAATTTTGTGGCTATTTTTACCTCTAACCCTGAAGAATATGCCGGAGTCCATAGGGCACAGGATGCTTTGAGGGATAGAATGATAACTATGGATCTGGATTATTTTGACGCTGAGACAGAGATAGCTATAACCATGGCTAAATCCAATCTCTCGAGAGAACACGCTGGAATGATAGTTAATATTGTAAGAGACTTGAGGGAAACCGAAAACTTTGAATTTGCTCCGACTGTCCGTGGTTGTATTATGATAGCCAAGACTCTCAAGGTCCGAAGTATTGTGCCTGAATATGGCAAGGGTATCTTTCTGCAAATTTGCCAGGATATATTAGCCTCTGAAACAAGCAGAGTAGGTTCTAAGACCAATCAGGACAAGATAAAAGATTTAGTCAGGCAATTGGTTGAAAGGCATTGCAACTAAAGGAGAGATATGGCCATGAGAGGAATGCAGGAGATTGCGACTCCAAGAGAGATTCGTACCATCCAGTCGGCAGGTGTGCGCACTGTTCCCAAAACGGTAAGCTCATGTTACTTACAGTTATATATGCTTAAGGTTGAAGAGAACAGGTTGAAAAAAGAACTTTTTATTACGGAAAGAAGAATGGACTCAATCCGAAATAAAATTAACGATATCAGCAGGCGAATTACCACATTGCAAGCGAAAGCGAAACAGTAGCGAAAATGAAAGAGTAAGGTATAAAAACCGTATCTTAAGAATGATGCATCTTAAGAATGATGCATCTTAAGAAGAATGTATCTTAAGAATGATTTTAAGGGTAGCTCTATTTTTATTAAATAACCGATTTTATTAAATAACCGAATAAGAATTTAATGAGGAGAAATTTAAAATGGCCGCAGAGAAAAGCACCAGGCATAAAGAAAAAGAAGGGTTGGATATCGATTTGGGCATAGGGAAAATCAGTTTGGGGGGATTATTTGGTGGAATAGAAAAATTAGTGGATGCTGCAGCAAAACTCCAGGAGGCTGGCGGGGAACTCAAAAAAGAAGGGGAGATTGATTTAAGTCAGCTTAAGGAAGGTATGAAGGGAGTATTTGGGTTCTCTATTAAGACAGCAGCAGGAGGAAAGCCAGTAGTTGAACCATTCGGCAATATTAAGAAAACCCCTAAAGGACCCACCATAGAGGAAGAGCAGGAACCAATTACCGATATATTTGATGAAGATCAGGAGATCAAGGTTTACGCTGAGATGCCTGGAGTAAATAAAGAAGATATTACCCTGGATGCAAAAGGGGATATTCTGGATATTTCAGGCCAGAGGGAAAAAAGAAAATATCACAAAGAAATTTTACTTCCAGCCCAGGTTAATCCTGATACCCTTACTTCGAATTACAAAAATGGCATTTTGGAAATAACCATGAAAAAAGTTAAATAAATGGCGCTGGCTGGCTTAGAGGAAAAAGGCTTGAAATTAATACTCTTTGGAGGAAAAGGTGGTGTAGGGAAGACAACCTGCGCTTCAAGCACGGCTCTCTATTTAGCAAAAAATTTTAAAACGCTCTTGATTTCAACAGATCCCGCACATTCACTATCCGATAGTTTGGGCCTGAATATCGGTAATGAGATTAAGGAACTGAAGGTAATACCAAACCTGAGTGCACTTGAAGTGGACGCAGACAAGGCTCTTTTAGACTTTAAAAAGGAATATGAGGGGGAGATGAGGCACCTTTTAGGTACCTCTACTTATTTGGACGAGGAAGATATTGACTCCATCTTTACCTTACCTATTCCAGGTATTGATGAAGTAATGGGTTTTAAAACTATCGTTGACCTTATTGAAAAGACAACGCATGAAAAATACATTGTGGATACCGCACCTACCGGACATGCCTTGAGACTTCTGACCTTACCGGGTCTTCTCGATGATTGGCTTAAGGTAATGGCTAAGATGCGATGGAAGTATCGGTACGTAGTTGAAAGGTTTACCGGGATGTATAAAGAAGATAAAACGGATGATTTATTGCTGAATTTAAAAAAAAGCGTAAACAGGATGAAAAATTTACTTCAAGATCAAAATAAATGCGAGTTTATCGTAGTTACTATCCCAGCCGAAATGGCGATTCTTGAAACAGAGAGATTGATCGAGAAGTTAATGAATTATGGTATGAGAGTGGCACAACTCATTATAAATAATGTTATGGAATCCAGAGAAGGATGTGAATTCTGCCAGGAAAAAAGTAAGGAAGAACAAAAATATATAAATCATATAAGGGAAAAGTATAATAAGTTAGGGATAACCATTATGCCTCTGCAGGCTGAGGAGATCAAGGGCATGGAAAAGTTGAACAGATACAAGGAGTTGTTGTTTAATGAGTGACCGGAAAAAGAGTGAATTGTCCTTGTATACCTGAACGATTGGAGTTATACTACAAAAAGTAGATAAGTTACGATTTTCAATGATCTTTTTCATTGAAATCAACCGTTATTTTCGTTCATTAGGGAGAAGAGGGTATTTATACCATGAATGAAGCGCTAACATTAAAAGTAAGAGAAGCCCTGGTTAAGGATGTAGGCAGGGGAATTGTCAGAATTGACCCTGAAGATATGAAAAGCCTTGGATTGGAAGTAAGCGACATTATAACGATCGAAGGCAAAAGGATAACCCCTGCCAAGGTAATGCCGTGCTATGCCGAAGAAAGAGGCAAAAAGATCATCCAGATGGATGGAATTTTAAGAGAGAATGCAGATATAGGAATAGATGAAAAGGTAAAAATTCAAAAGACGGAAAGCAAACCCGCCCGTAAAATTCTACTTTCCCCCTTGACATTTTCCGCATCGATTCAAAAGGAAAAAGACACTAAATATATTGGTTCGCTTATCGAAGGACTTCCCCTCGTTGCCGGTGACAGAGTAAGGGCAAGATTATTTGGTACCAGAAGTTGCGATTTTAAGGTAGAGACTGCAACTCCTGATGGTGTAGTGGTGGTAAATTCATCTACCGTGATAACGATGAAATCAAAGGAAGTTGAAGTTAAAGAGGCAGGAGCGGCCATGATTTCTTATGAAGATATCGGCGGACTTGGCCCTCAAATTCAAAAAATCAGAGAGATGATTGAATTGCCTCTTAAATATCCGGAAGTCTTTGAGAGACTTGGCATAGAGGCGCCTAAGGGTGTTTTCATGTATGGGCCGCCGGGAACGGGGAAAACTTTGACAGCCCGTGCCGTAGCCAGTGAAACTGAGGCTTATTTTACGAGCATAAGCGGGCCGGAAATTATGGGTAAGTTTTATGGCGAATCCGAAGCCCGTCTGAGAAGTGTCTTTGAAAATGCTCAAAAGCATGCCCCAAGTATTATTTTTATTGATGAAATAGACGCTATCGCTCCAAAGAGAGAAGAGATGGGAGGCGAGAAACAGGTCGAGCGCCGCGTTGTGGCCCAGCTTTTATCTCTCCTTGATGGCCTGGAGGCGCGGGGGCAGGTTATCGTTATCGGCGCAACCAATATCCCCAATACCATAGATCCGGCCTTAAGACGGCCCGGTCGTTTTGACCGGGAGATCTCCGTTCCTATCCCGGACAGAAACGGGCGACTTGAGATTCTTCAGATTCATACCAGAGGTATGCCTTTGGCAGAAGATGTCGATCTGGAGAAATTAGCCGAAATTACTCATGGATTTGTGGGGGCTGATTTAGAGGCCCTGGCGCGGGAAGCAGCTATGGTAACTCTTCGGAAGATATTACCCAATATCGATTTCCAGATGGCGGATATTCCTTATGAGACCTTACATGAAT
>Ga0315268_10006063_pt1 | contig 12903 bp, 14 predicted proteins | sample C1_top_MG_FD_204535 | JGI IMG/M metagenome (GOLD analysis project Ga0315268, IMG submission 204535) | Sediment microbial communities from Yellowstone Lake, YNP, Wyoming, USA - C1_top | ecosystem: Environmental > Aquatic > Freshwater > Lake > Sediment | place: USA: Wyoming | collected 2017-08-01 | reverse complement strand
GGCAGTAACATGTGCTGGTGTCCATTCTTGTGGCTCCTTGATGCAAGATGCATCAAGGTAACCACAACGTGATTCTACCCGCAAACGGGCAAAAAATGCCTTGGACCCGTTAGAGGGACACTACCGATGTTTGGATGGTTTGGCAAAAGCTTGCGTGTCGATCTGACCCACGAGACAGTTACAGTAGAGGAAATCAATCCCCAGGTAGCCAAAGACTTTATTGGTTGCCGTGGCCTGGGGGTCAAGTATCTCTACGACGAAGTGGATCCAGCCGTGGATCCTCTGGCGCCAGAGAACAAGCTCATCTTCAGCACGGGTCCGCTAACGGGCACTCCTGTTCCCACCGGTAATCGCTACGCCGTAGTAACCAAATCTCCACTCACTGGTGCACTCTCTCGCTCCAACTCGGGTGGAGACTGGCCTACCGAAATGAAGCGAACCGGGTTTGACCAATTTATTTTTGAAGGCCGCGCCTCCCGGCCCGTCTATCTTTGGGTTAATAATGATCAGGTCGAGATCCGTTCGGCGGAGCATTTGTGGGGCAAGACTGTCCCCGAAACCGAAGATGCCCTTGTGGAAGAGACCGCCTCCAAGGCCAAAGTGGCATGTATCGGTCCCGCTGGCGAGCGATTGGTCAAGACAGCAGCTATCATGAACGACAAACATCGGACGGCGGCTCGCTCTGGAGTTGGCGCTGTCATGGGCAGCAAGAATCTTAAAGCTGTGGTTGTGCGTGGTACTCGAAAAGTGCCTATAGCGGACCCGACGTTGCTGCAGGAGCTAAACCATTTGGTGCGTTCCGAGGTCGGCTGCGATGTGAAAAAAGGATCGGCCTTGCGTGAGTACGGAACGGCTTACATTCCCCTCGTGACGAATGAGATCGGTATCCTACCCACCCGCAATTTCCAAACCGGCGTTTTTGAAGGGGTGGACAACATCAGTGGGCACGTTCTCAAGGAAAAGTATCTAATTCGCGCCAAGCCTTGCTTCGGCTGCCCTATTGCCTGTGGGCGAGCCACGAGGGTCGAGGACGCCCAGTACGGCGGCGAGGGAGAAGGCCCCGAGTACGAAACGATTGTCACGCTAGGCAGTGCCTGCGGCGTTGATGACCTGGCTGCCATAACCAAAGCCAATTATCTCTGCAACGAACTGGGACTGGATACGATCTCAGCCGGCATGACCATTGCCTGTGCTATGGAGATGTACGAAAAGGGTATCTTGTCAGAAGGTGATGCGGGACGGTCGCTCCACTTTGGTGACGCGGATGCTGTGATCGCACTGGTTCAGCAGATGGCCTATCGCCAAGGATTCGGCGATGCGCTGGCTGAGGGCAGCTACCGGCTGGCGAACAAATACGGTCACCCGGAATTCTCTATCACAAGCAAACAGCTCGAGTTCCCCGGCTATGACCCGCGTGGCGCCAAAGGAATGGGGTTGCTTTACGCCACATCCAACATCGGGGCTTCACACATGGTCGGCCACTTGGGTTATCCAGAAATTTTTGGTTTTCCCGCAAAGACCGACCCTCTGACGACCAAGGATAAACCTGGACTGGTGAAGCTATTTGAGGATGTATTTGCCGTTGTCGACGCGGCTGGGTTGTGCGTTTTTCTGGCCATCCGCTATCTATTTGACCGGAACCTCACGTTGCGGCCCACCCGCTTGGTCCAGTTGATGAACCACGTCACTGGGGCCGCCTACACTGCAGACAGCTTGCTCCAGGCCGGAGAGCGCATATATAACCTGGAACGACTATTCTTGCTGAAAGCAGGCTTTACCAAAGCAGACGATACTTTGCCGAAGCGTATGCTGGAAGAGCCTTTACCGGGTGGCCCTGGCAAAGGGCACGTAGTGGAATTAGACCAGATGCTAGGCGAGTTCTATCATTTACGTGGCTGGGACGAGAACGGCATTCCAAGACCGGAAAAGCTGCAGTCACTTGGGCTGATCTCGCTCGGGTCTTGAAGGTGTTATGCAACTTGTCAGCGGGTGATGGCACACTGATTGGTGTACTCCCCGTGTGCGTGACCAAGGGTTTCGATCGCGCCTCTATATCCACGGACATCATTGCGTCAATGTCTGGTCAACGACGTCTTGGCGTGGGTTACTTGACTATGATGATTTGCCAAGTACACGTTGCAGAAAGTTTGCGTGCAAACTCAACCAACGTTAGATTTTTGGCCTCGCGCTCGCCGCGATTCTTGGCGCACTGTGCTTCAACCTCGTGCAGCCGCATTTTGATCAGTCCGCGCTTGCCACGCACAACGATCAGCAAAAGCCCATCATCGTTGAGGGCATCGTCACCGCTGAACCAAACGCATGCATTCAAAGAGGATTCGACAAAACAAAAGATTGGTGCCGACTGCGAGCCGAACGAATAGGGAAGCGAAAAGCTGCGAGCCATCCAGCGAAACCAACCATCAGATTGGTTCTGCCAATGGCAGCGCACGCAGCTCCTTCTAGTGGTAGGATAGAGTTGCTCACACTCCACCCACCACCCAAAAGGAGCAGCATTAGGAAAAACTGTGTAAGCCGAGGAGACAACTATGATTGTGCGAATGTGGCACGGACGCGTTCCCACCAGCAGGGCGCAAGCCTATCGAGAGTTCACCAATCGGCGAGCTATCCCTGACTATCAATCAGTGCCAGGGAACATTAGCGTTCACATCCTGGAGCGCCGGGAGGGTGAGGTGACTCACTTTATCACGCTGACGTTCTGGGAAAGCCTGGAAGCGATCAAGGGCTTTGCGGGAGATAATATCGAGCGAGCAAAATACTATGCCGAAGACAAGGACTTTCTGCTCGAATTCGAGCCTACGGTCGTCCACTACGAAGTTGTGGGGCACTCATAGACGGATGGTTACTTGCTTGTTGGTCATCCAAGTCCATGTGCTGCCAGCCTCTTCGGCCGGATAATAGCTCATACCGCCGCTTCTAGCTGGCGTGGTTGTGGCACGAAAGTGGAGGAACAGTTGATGGCGCGCTAGTCAAAAATCCCGGACCGGCAACACACACGGTGCTCCTGTGATGGGCGTGATTGACGTGGTCAACTGGAAGCTGGTGGACAAGATCAGCACCGGCACCACGCCACACCCCGGATCGGGCGCGGCCTGTTCATCCGCTCCAGCGATCACAGCCGTTATGTGTGGGCCGACGCGCTGTTCGACAAAAACCCGCCGTTCAAGCTAGTCAAGGTGATCGAAGAGGGCACGCAGACGCTGCACCCCGAATTCACCGCCGACGACAAGCTCGTCTACATCGCCGACTGGCAAGAGAACAAGGCGCGCGTCTATAACGCTACGACGTTTGAAAAGATCGCCGAGATTGACGGCATCACCACACCGACCGGTATCTTTTCGGTCGAGCGACGGCGGGAGCCGTTGGGACACTCGCAGAAGGCACGTAGGGCGGCATCCCCTTGTTGCTTATGAAGAGAGCGTGAAGAGACTCACGCTCTTTTTTGTGAAAAACCCCCATCCCTTCCTTTTAAGGAGAGAAAAGAAGTCTGCCTGCTCGCCTCCCCGAAGCGGGATGGAATTGGAGAAGGGGTAACGTAAAACAGTGTTTCAGTCTTGGACTTGATTTTGTGGTAATATAGTGGCGAGAGCGACTTGGTATTGTGAGTGGTCTATGAAGGATTTTGCAGCCAAGGGACCGCACCAGGGCCAGCCTGTTCTGGCAGCGGGAGAGCCGCTCCACTATGCCCAGGCCGCGATGGTGATGGTGCACGGGCGAGGCGCGACAGCAAAAGACATTCTGACTGTGGCCGGCGAATTGGCCCAGCCAGGGTTTGCCTATCTTGCGCCCCAGGCCGCCGGGAACACGTGGTATCCCAACAGCTTTCTTGCTCCCATCTCTAGCAATGAACCCGGGCTCTCGTCCGGGCACGCCGTTATCGCGGAGGTGTTGGCTCAAGTATCCCAGGCTGGCATTCCGTCCGAACGCACCATGCTGCTGGGCTTTTCGCAGGGCGCGTGCCTCGCGCTTGAATATGCGGCTCGACATGTGAGGCGGTACGGTGGTGTCGCCGGCTTGAGTGGCGGACTCATCGGCCCGGATGGCACGCCGCGTGATTATGCTGGATCGCTGGCAGGCACGCCGATCTTTTTGGGATGCAGCGACGCAGACCCCCACATTCCCAAAGAGCGGGTTCAGCACACTGCAGAGGTGCTTCGGCGATTAGGCGGGGACGTTACCGCGCGGCTATATCCGAATATGGGCCACGAAATCAACCAGGATGAGATTGACTTTATTCGCAGCATGATGGGGGGATTGCTAGGGGATGGGTAGCCCGCCGGCTTTCGGCGGGCGGCTCACAACGACGAATGTAACATTGTCACATTGGTCAATCTGGCTGCCTTGTGTCAGAGTGATGCCCAATGAACGACACCACGGCCCGCCTGATGATTCGGTTGCTCGGCGCGCCAGAAGTCCAGGTCGCAGGGACTCCCCTTGTCTTGAACCATCTCAAGGCGTGGGCGCTCCTGTTCTACCTGGCAGCCACCGGGCAGTCTCACACGCGCGACCATCTCGCCACTCTACTCTGGAGCGAATCTCCCGGCAGTGACGTACGCCATTCCCTCCGCTCCAGCCTCTACCGCTTGCGCCAGGCCTTGCGCCCTGGCGGCGCTGCCTCCGCGCTGATCATAGAGGGCGATCAGGTGCGCCTCCAGTTGGGCGAGGGCGAGTGTGATGTGACCTGCTTTCGCCAGCTGGCGAGCACTGGCAGCGAGAGCGCGTTAGCTCAGGCCACCTCGCTCTATCGCGGACCGCTGCTTCAAGGCTTTACGCTTGCCGACGCGCCGCTGTTTGAAGAGTGGGCGCGGTTTGAAGAGGCTCGCCTGAGCGAAGCCTACCTCGACGCGCTCGACCGTCTGGCGGCCTGGGCCGAAGCGCGGCAAGAGTGAGCCACGGCTATTGACTGTGTCCAACGCATCGTGCAGGTTGATCCATTGGCAGAGGACGCCCAGCGGCAACTGATGCGATTGTATTTGCGCGCGGGGACCATCGGGCTGGCTCTGCGACAGTATCGGCAGCTTGAGGCCCTGTTGAGACAAGAACTCGGCCTCACGCCTTCGCCCGAAACGCAGGTGCTATTCCAAGAGATCCTCCGGCAACAGGGCGGTGCAACGCCTCGAGTCGAAACGTCTCCGCGTCAGCCTGCGCGCAAACCGCCAACATTGCCGTTCGTCGGACGCGAGAACATGCTCACCCGGCTGCTGGCGATCAGCCAGGATGCCATCGCAGGGGGGGGCGTCACCGTCTTGATGCAAGGCGAAGCGGGCATCGGCAAGAGCCGCCTCCTGGACGAGCTGGCCGACAAGCTATCGGCCTCGTCGCCAGCCTAGCTGGTATTGCGAGGCGGATGTTCGCCCTTCGATGACCTGCTCTCTTACGGCCCGTTCCTCGAAGCCTTGCAAAGCGTCGCCGGGGACGACTTGCCCAATCTTTTTGCCGAGTCATCCCAGTCTGCGCCGGATGCGCGCGGGCGGTTCTTTTGGAGCGTTTTGCAGACTCTCCGCGCGTTGGCCGCCAATGCGCCGGTGCTGCTGGCGATTGACGATTTGCAATGGGCTAACAGCTTAACCCTGAATCTCTCTAGTTTCCTCGCCATGCGGCTTCACCACCTGCCTGTGATGCTGGTAGGCACGGTCGAGCGCGCTGCCGCTATCCCCGCCTTGCAGCGGCTCGTCACGTTGGGCCGCCGTCGAGGTGAGCTGCACCTGTTGTCCCTTACACCGCTGTCGCTGGAAGCCGTGACCGCCCTTCTTGAAGCCGCCAGCATCAACCCCGGCCCGGTGATTACGCTGGCCGAATGGCTGCACGAACGCTCGGGCGGCAGCCCTTTCGTCCTCGCGGAAATCCTGGCGCAATTGCGCGCCGAAGCGATCCTCGTGCCCGCCGGAGAAGGCTGGCAGCTCGATCCTACTCGGTGGCTGCGCTGGCGCGCCACCTTCACGTTGCCCGAAACGACCCATGATCTGGTGGCCTGGCGTTTGGAGAATCTCTCACCCGGAGCGCGCCATCTGCTCGATGTGTTAGCTGTGGCCGGTCAGCCGCTTCCCTTTATGCTGCTACGCTAGTTCCCCGGCATCGAGGTGGATCAACTCCTCCCGGCGGTGGACGACCTGGCAGGCCGAGGGTTCATCGTCGAATCCCCGAATGAAATGATCGCCCTGCCGCACCATTTGATGCGCGAAGCGCTTTTGCATCGCCTGAGCAACCTCCGCCGCCGGGCCATTCATCGCCAATTGGCAGAGGCGCTCGAAGCCAGCCCTGCGCTCCAGGCTGACCTGCACCATATCGCGCTCCACGCCGTCGCAGGCGAAGATGTCCCTCGTGCGCGGCGGTACGGGTTGCGAGTCCTGGCGGACCTCTCACAAGATTATGAAGGCGCGGAGACAGTGGATTTCGTGCATCACCTGCACGACCTGCTCGCGCCCACAGCCTCGCCCGAAGAAATGCTCCACCTCACCCAAGCCCTGGGCCGGCTACACCAGTCGCTCGGCCAGCTTGAAACGGCAGCACAGTGGCACCGCCAAAATCTCGGCATTGCGCGCCAGATGGGCGACCCATTGCCGCAAGCCGTCGCCTATTTTGATTTGGGCGAGCTCGCGCTCGTCACCAACGATTACGCGGCGGCGATGACGGCAGCCCAAGCAGGTTTGGCCCAGATTAAAGTCGAAGGGAACGCTGCACAAGATGAATTTTCCGCCGGTGAAGCGGCCCCTCAGCCGTCATCTCCCGCTCAACGAACTTACACGCTGGTGGGACGTGGCCACTGGTTGATGGGGGCGGCGTTGGCGATGGAGGGCAGTGATCTCCCCGCCGCCGAAAGCCACCTGAAACAAGCGGTCGCCGCTCAGCGGCTCTCCGGCGACCTGGGCGATTTATGCGCGACTCTATTCGAGCTGGGCAACGTGGCGGCGCAACGCGGCGAGCTTGAGCGCGCGCTAGAGTTGTATCAAGAGGCCAGACGCGCGGCTGAGGCGGGACTCGTGCATTATTTTCTCGCCCTCTCGTACAACAACCTGGCCTATCACAGCTTGCTGTTGGGCAGGCCTCGAGCCGCCCGGCAGGCTGCCGAGCAAGGTCTCAAGTGGGCCGAGACCTACGGGATGCTCGGCGCGCTCCAATACCTTTACAGCACCGAGGGCGAAATCAATCTGTATCTTGGTGAGTGGGCCGCAGCCGCCGAATCTTTTCAGCGCGGCCTGGCGCTGGCCGAAGAGCTGGGCCACCTCGAACGGCAAGCCGGTTATCGGGCCGGCCTGGCGCTGGCGGCCCGCGGCCACCCGGGTGATCTTGAAGGCGCGTTGACGCTCTTCCAAGAGGCCCTGACTCTCATCAACGGCCAGGGCTATTGGCACTTACGAACAGAAATCCGGCTCTGGCTGGCCGAGACGCTGCTGCTGCTCGGGCGCGCCGCCCAAGCCCGGCCTCACCTCGACGCGGCCTTGGCGACCGCGCGAGCGCATGGCCGCGCTCTGATGATGATCCAGGCTGAACGCCTGCGTGCACGCCTGCTGGCCGCCTCCGGTGATTGGCCCGGCGCAAACGCGCTCTTTGCCCAAACTTCTGAACAGGCAGCCCGCTTGGGCCTTGCCCTCGAAGTCGCGCGCACTCAAGGCGCCTGGGGCGAAGCGGCGCTCCGCCATTCGCCCACCTCCTCCGAGGGCCGCGCGCTCCTCTCCGAGGCCCGCACGATGCTTGTCGCCCATGATGCTCGCGCCGAACTGCAAGCCCTCGACGCAGCACTCCAGTGAACGGTATCACGCCCCTGGGTAACTTTCAGGTCATTGCGTGGCCCGAAGGCCTGAAGCAATCAATCTCCGTGTAGCAGAATGAGATTACTTCGCGCCGGCCGCCAGGCAGGCGGGCCCGCCGCGAACGATTCTTCAATCGCAGTGACGCTGCGGTGTCGCCTCCTGGATATAATATAGGTGCATCTATGAGGATCGATCAAGGGAAGGAGGACTCCGATGTCAGTCAATTCGATGGATTATAGCGGCAAGGGGACCGTGCTCGACGTGATTCACACCGAGCGCGACAATTTTTATCGCATCATTGACGATCCCAAGAATTGGAATGTGCAGACTCGTTGCACCGACTGGGAGGTGCGCGATATCGTCGGCCACATGATTGACGTGACCGAAGGCTACCTGTCTCGTTGGGAGGTGGCTCGCCAGGGCAAGCCGGCCGAATCGCTCGGGCTGCTGGTCATGGGCGAAACGCTCAACGAGCGCGCTCAGGCCTTTCGCAGCCTGCCGCGTAACGAAGTCATCACTCGTCTAAAGACCGCCTCGGACAAGATGATGCACGTCTTTGACCGGCTGACCGCCGACGAGTGGAGCAATTTCAAAGTGACTCATCCCTACATGGGTCCGTTGCCCACCTTCTCTTACCCCGCCTTCCACGTCATGGACTATGGGGTTCACACCTGGGACATGCGGTGGGGCCTGGGCCAAAAAGACGCCACGCTGGACACACGCACTGCAGGGGTGCTGGTACCGTTCATGTTCATCCTCATGCAATCCACAGTGGATCAAGAGTCGGCCAGGGGTTGGAACGCAGAAGTCGGCGTCATTGTGGATGGCGAGTGGGGCGGCCAATGGCGCATGAAGATAAAGGACGGCGCGTTTTCTTACGAGCCGGCACAAGACCTCAAGGGCGTGCAGGCTACCTTTCATTTCAAGCACCCATCCGACTTTGTGCTCACTACCTTCCAGCGCTTTCCTGGCGGCGAGGCCACCGGCGATCCGAAAGTAATTGACAAAGTACGCCACCTGTTCTTTAGAATCTAGGAGGTACGTTTATGACCAAAATTCAAGCTCAGGGTGTCCACCATATCACCTTCGTCGGCTCGAACCGTGAAATAACGATTGACTTTTACCAGGGGCTGCTCGGCATGCCGCTGGTGTTCGAGCAGCCCAACCTGGACGTGCCAGAGGAAACCCACCTGTACTTTGGTACCGGCGATGGGCGGCTGATCACGTTCTTTGTGCGCCCTACGCGCAAGAACGACTCGACGCCCAATCTCGAAGGCATCGGCAACTTGCATCACCTGGCCTTTGCCGTCTCGCGCGCCGTCTACACCCAGGTTGCCGAACGGCTCAACGAGCTTGGCATTTGGAACACCGGCCCGATTGACCGTGGCTTTATGGACTCGATTTACTTCCGAGATCCCAACGGCCAATTGCTCGAAATGGCCTGCTACAAATTTGTCCCTCCTGAAGGCTATACAGTAGCCGATGTCCTGAGCCTGGCGCATCGCCTGCGTGTGGCCGCGGGCGATTACGCCATTCAAGATTCCCACATCGCCGACGCAATCGCCGAGCTGACCGAGCGCAGAGTGCCATCGCTGGTGGAGGCATGGGAGCCGGCCTGATGGTCTCCGTCAGCAGCGACCCTCGGTGTTATGGCACGCTCTGGGTGCTGAATCTGGACTGGCCCACGCCAGACGGAATCGCGCCCCTCATTCCGGCGACCTTTGTGCGCGTCGGCCCGGAGGCAACCCCGGCGCTGGCTCACGCAATGGGCCTCGACGACCCGTCAGAAGTGTGGCAACGCTTTGCCACCGGCCGGCGCTGTTACGGCGCTCTGGTGGAGAATCACCTTGCGGCTTATGGCTGGGTGACCTTTGACGAGGAAAATATCGGAGAGATGGGGCTGCGCATTCGCCTGGTGCCGGGCGAAGCCTACATCTGGGATTGTGCGACCGCGCCGCCCTATCGCCGGCGCGGCCTCTACACTGCGTTGCTGGCGCACATCATCGGCGAGCTGCGCGCTGAAGGATTGTGCCGCGGCTGGATCGGCGCGGACGGAGATAACGTGGCTTCTCAAAAGGGGATAGCGCGAGCGGGTTTCCGGCCGGTGGCCGATCTCCTCGCAGCCCGCGCCGTGGCGACGCGCCCGTTCTGGGTGCGCGGGCGGCCCGGAGTGCCCAGGCAAACCGTGGCCGATGCGCGCCTCGCGCTGATCGGTGAACGCAGCTAGACCTCCCAGGTTTTGCCTGTCCTGGACGACGGGTCAGGGGAAACCTGCGAGGTCTGCTTCCGCGAGAAATGCCTGGTGGTGAGCCAAGGCGATGGCATAACCAGTGCGCCGCTGTCGGCTGTGATCTCGTCGGCTCGACTCCCTTGCTCCCTTCCTCAGTCGGTGCGCAAAGCGTCCAGACGGGGGGAATCCCCTCTGCTTCGCTTCAGGAGGGCTTCGCACGGACTGGGGATGGGACTATCCGTTTCACAATTCCGTATGCGGGGTACTACCATTTTTGACGATATTGTTGGCGAACTGGATTTTATGGGCCGCACTCTCGATTGTAGCGCCAATTTTGCCGCTCAAGTGGTGAACCTATCTCAAAATCAGGCCATTTGTGTGGGACGTGAGCTCATGCAACCCGCAAGCCCTTGCCCCGGCCGCCACCCTGGTGGCCGGGGCAGGTTGCGAGAAATGATCAAAAGCTTATCGAGCCAGATCCTGAAGCAAGCCATTCGACCACATTGGCGGCAGAAACGATACGGGCGCCCTCGACCAGGTTTGATTCCAGGATGCCGCGCGGCTTGGCGCAGGCGCCGCAGGCCCAGATCTGACCGCCGTTGGCGACAAAGGATTCAATCAATTCCTTCAGCGGCTGAAAGCCCGCATGCCGGATATCGTCGGCATATCCCTGGGTAGCATTCCAGACTCCCTCGATGGTCAGCAGGACGACGACCTGCTGGTCGGCCGAAGCCGCCACATTGCCCATGACAAAGGGGAGGATTGCCCGCTCCGGATCTTCCCGGCCATGCGTGCAGTTGACCAGTAATTTCGCCATTTTCTATTCTCCTTTCGATTCGCTGCTCATTTTTTCTTTAGAAAGAAACACAATCCCTGGCCGCTCTCTGCGGCCGTGACTGCCAGTAACTCGTTGCCAGAAAGGCGGCACCAGGCCTCGATATCGCCTCGCGCCGTCGAATCATCCACCTGGACTCTTAACACTTGACCGGAGGTCATTTCCCGCAACCTCATTTTGATGGCCGGCGTCAGAATCGCGCAGGTCGATCCCTGGGCCTCGGATGGCGCGTTCATCAGTAAGAGAGCATCCGCAGTGAGAGTATCGCTTGGGGCCGGAATAGGCTGGAAACCGCTGCAAAGCAAATCAAGCCTGCCGATCAAATCATCTCTCAGGAAACTAGAGATCTGCTGCTCGACCTCGAACCATTCTCCCTGCTCTCGAAGAAGCAGCCGGTAGAAAATGGACAACTTTTCACCGACCCGCTGAATCTGCGTTTGCTCGATTCGAACGAGATCTGACTCTCCAAACCACTCTTGGAACTTGAGCTCCAAGGCCTGCGCGTTATCAACAGTATCGAATGCGCCGGGCGTCAAAAGGCGGCCACATACATCGGGTTGGCATAAAAGAGCGAGGCGTCCGAAATCGCGTTCCGCGAGCGTACGAACCCAGCTCTCCCCCACCTGACGCCAATCTTCGCCATTCACCTGTGGACTGAACACGAGAATCCTCCTTTCTGGTTGCCGGTACAATCGAGCCAGACATCTGTGTGCTCGATCATGCTACATAGGATACTCAAATATCCAGACTCGGTCTACGGGAAAATGCCCTATATTGGGGAAAAGGATTCCCTATTTTGGAATTGTGGTAACTGCTCAGCCTGTCATTGCGAGCCGCCGACACTTGCGCCGCGCTGCGCGCAGAGCAGTGCGGAGAGGCTGCGAAGCAATTCCTTGCCGTGGCAATGAGATTGCTTTATCGCAAAAAACGCTCCTCGCAATGACAAGGATGATTGTCAGGGTTATGCAGTTACGAATTGTGGTGGATGCTGTTTAGGGGAAGAGATTCTTGCGGGCAACTGCTGCCGCTTCTGTGCGGGTATGGACGTTCAACTTGGAAAGCACGGACGAGACGTGATGATCTACAGTTTTCGCCGAGATAGACAGGCGCCGGGCAATCTCTGCGTTGCTCAGCCCTTCTGAAATCAATGCAAGGACTTGTATTTCGCGCGCGGTCAAGCTATGTGGATTTGCGCGCGTAAAAGGCCGGGGCCCGCGCGGAATCCCCTTTTCGCCCTGGCGGCGCAGTTGTTCTCGCAGCGCCTGGGCAGCCGGCCGCGCGCCGAGATGATCGAAGACGGACAAAGCCGCCAGTTGGGCGTTCCGGTCGCCGTCTGATAACGCCAAAGCACGCTCAAACGGGCAGCCGATTCGCTCCCATTCCGCGGCTGCTGCTCGCCAATCCCCTTCGATCATGAAACGATACGCCGAGGGAAGGCGATCCGGTAAAGGAAACGCGGCGCCCGTGCGCCACATCCAGTACGTGAGCGAGCCCAGCGCCCAGTCGTCAACACCTCGCAGCGCCAGTTCATATCCCGGCCGCGCCTCGGCCAGCGTCCGCTGCAGGTCACGCTCCCACCAGGCTGCCTCGGCCCGGGCGGTTGCCATAGGCCCAATGCGCTGCAATTCTCCGGTCGGCAGGGCAAGGTCGCGCGCCTGGTCTAACGCTTCCATTGCAGACGGATCACCCTGTCGCACTCGAACGTGCCCGAGCGCAATGAGCGCCGGCAGGGCGATCACGGCTGAACCAGGCTGCAGGCGAAGGGCTCCTTCCGCTTCGGCAGCGGCTCGGGCCCAATGTCCTTGCTCAAAAAGCCAACGGGCACGCCAGCCCCGCAAGTAAACGCTGTAGGAATCCATATCGCGATCCGCTGTGTATGCAATTCCGGCATTCAGGTAGCCTTCAGCGACGGCGTATTCGCGTTGCTGGACCGCCTCGGAGGCCAGGTTGGCGTAGCATCGAGCGACGTGATCGTGCATCGCGTGAGCTTGAGCCATTGCCAGGGATCTTTCGAGGTTTTCCCGGCCGGCCGGCTCTCCGTTCTGCAGTTCCACAGTGCCGATATTGGT